>OLLW01000640.1_pt1 | contig 10471 bp, 5 predicted proteins | sample 1604611 | NCBI WGS metagenome assembly OLLW01 (sample SAMEA104055725, study PRJEB20765) | soil metagenome | biome: Arctic tundra; feature: Polygonal ground; material: soil | place: USA | collected 2011-09 | depth 0-0.5 m | reverse complement strand
CGTGCAGGTCCTAGATTGGATCGGTCCCGACCACCTGCAGGTGCAACGCCGAAGTGTGATCTGGTCGAACGGCGTCTACACTCGTTATCCGTTTCAAGCCAACACCTACGGTCTTCCGCCGGCGGTCGCCTACGAATGCTTGCAGGGCTTCATCGCCGCGCACTTCGCCCAGAATAAGCCCGACCCCAAGAACTTCGAAGAGTTCTGCCTGGCCCATTTTGGCGAGGGCATCAGCCGGCACTTCATGATCCCGTACAACGCCCGCCTGTGGGGCGTTCACCCGCGAGAGATCACCAGCGCTTGGTGCCAGCGTTTCGTGCCCCTACCGCGCCTGGAGGACGTGATCGCGGGCGCCGTCGGGCTGAATGATCGCGAGCTCGGCTACAATACCAACTTCATCTATCCACGCCTCGGCATCGGTCAGCTCGCCCATGGCATGGCTCAGCGGGTACCGGAGCTGGAGCTCGAACGGAGCCCGCTCCGCATCGAGCTCTCGCGCCGACGCCTGGTCTTCGAACACGAGAACGTCGACTTCGACGTGCTGCTCAGCTCGATCCCATTGCCCAAGTTACTGGCCTTGATCGACGTGCTGCCCGAGCCCGTGCGTCTGGCAGCGAGTAAGCTGCGCTGCTCACACCTGGACTACCTGGACGTAGCCCTCCGCCGAGAATCCGGCAAGGATTTTCATTGGGCATACGTGCCTGAAGCGAAGTACCCGTTTTACCGCGTTGGTCACTACTCGCACTTCTCGCCGGCGGTCGCTCCAGCTGGAAAAGCCTCGCTGTACGTGGAGCTCGCCGAGCGTTCGCGGCCGGACCTCGCGCAAGTCTTGCCGCGAGTCGCTGAAGGGCTGATCGAGATGGGTGTGATTGACTCGCCGAACGACATCGAGTTCGCGCGAGCCCGGCGCATTGACTTTGCTTACGTGATTTTCGACCACGAATACTTTGCCGCCTTGGACGTGATTCGCCCCTTCTTGGAGCAAGCACGAATCGTGTCCAGCGGTCGCTACGGGGACTGGAACTATTCAGCAATGGAAGACGCGATTGTGTTCGGAAAGACGGCGGCGGAGCGGGCTCTGGCCCTTTGTCAGGGCTAAGGGCCCTCGAATGGCTAAATCGATCGCTCTCGCAGCCGATGCATCCCGCGTCGCTTCGTTGCTCCTCACTACATACCAGCAGTATGCGCCTTCGTCGCGCCTCGCCAGCCGGGGGCCGGGGCCGGGGCCGCGATCATCGACCGACTTAGCATTCGAAGGCCCTAAGCATGCAGACCCCTGAAATCTCGATTGTGATTCCGGTTTACAACGAAGAGGGCATTTTGCACTCGGCGGTCGTGGACTTGCGCGAGCGCCTCGCGCCGTTCGGCTGGAACTACGAGATCTTGCTGGCCGAAAATGGCTCGCGCGATCGCACCGTGAGCATCGCTAGCGAGCTGAGCGCCAAGTATGCCGAGGTGCGCTGTATCTCAGCGGGTGAGCCCAACTATGGCAAGGCGCTGCGCATGGGGATCTTGGCCGCCCGCGGCGAGCTCATCTTGGCCGATGAAATCGACCTGTGTGACACGGATTTTCATCGCCGGGCGATCGATCTGTTGCGCGCAAACCACGCCGATCTCGTCGTCGGCTCGAAGCTAATCGGCGGCGCCGAGGACGAACGCCCGTTCTTCCGACACGCTGCGAGCCTACTGTACACGGGCATGCTGCGCGCGCTGCTCGGCTTCCGCGGTACCGACACCCATGGTCTGAAGGGCTTCCGCCGCTCGCTGCTTCTGCCAGTGGCCGAGGCCTGCGTGGTTGACAAGGACGTGTTCGCCAGCGAATTCGTGATTCGTGCGTACCGCAGCTCGCTGCGTGTGGTCGAGATCCCGACGCGCGTGCTGGAGAAGCGACCGCCCACCATCAACCTCGTGAAGCGCGTGCCGAACGTACTGAAAAGCATCGCTAAGCTGACCTGGGCAATCCGGATCCGCGGCTAGTTCACGAGGGAGAACCGGTCGCGTGCGCAGCCAGGAACTGGCAGCGGCATCGAACGCCTGTGCGGGGCTCGAGCTCACCAACTTTGAACCTGCCAGCCGCGCGCGCGCGCAGCGCGCAGTAACCGCCGGTCCGGGTTTACGGCGATCGGCACGTCCACCTTCGAAAGCAGCGGCAAATCAGTAATGCTGTCGCTGAAGAAGCTGACCTTGTCGAAGCCGATACCGTGTTCGTCGAGCAGCGCCGCAGCTCGCACGATCTTGCCCTCGCCGTAGCACAGCGGCTCGATCACTTTGCCGGTGAACCGGCCGTCGGCACCGACTTCGATCTCCGAGCACACCACGTGATCGATACCGAGCTCGCGAGCTACTGGGCGCGCGACATACTGCGTGGCCGCGGTCACGATCGCGACCAGATCCCCAGCCTGCTTGTGGCTGTCCACGATCTCGCGACCGCGCGCTTGAATCTCGGGTAAGACGTACTGCGGAAACCATTCGTCGCAGCTGCGGATCAGCCAAGCTTCCTCCTTACCGGCAAAGTCCTCTAGTGCTTCGCGCGCCACGCGCGGCGCGTCGATGATGCCTGCTGTGTACTGCAGCACCCACCAAGCAACCTGCAGCGAGTCGCGCCAAGTGGCCTCACCTCTCGCGCGCCGGAAACGAGTGTATAGACGCGGGGTATCGACGCGCACGAGCGTTCGGTCGAGATCGAAGAAGGCTGCGCGACGCTCGGACATGACAGCACCAGCATAGCTCAGAAGAAGCCAGGAAAAATCGGCGAATTCCGCCAGAAAACTGGGCTTATTCGCCGCTCGGCGCGGAGGCAGTGCTAAAGGCAAGCCGGATGCTAGCGCTGCCCATCGACGCCGTTCTGCCCGAGCTAGAGCAGGCGCTCAGCGCTAGCGGCGTGCGCGCTGTCGTCCTCGAGGCGCCCCCCGGTGCCGGCAAGACGACGCGCGTGCCCTGGGCGGTACAGCGCCTGCTCGGAGATGCGGAAGTCGTCGTGTCCGAGCCGCGTCGATTGGCGGCGCGCATGGCAGCCCGGCGCGTCGCAGACGAGCGCGGCGAAACGTTGGGCGAGCGTGTCGGTTACAGCGTGCGCTTCGAAGACATCTCCAGCGCTCGCACACGTGTTCGGTACGCGACCGAAGGCATCGTGTTGCGACGCTTGCTCAGCGAGCCCCAGCTACGCGGCATCGGCGCCGTGATCTTGGACGAGTTCCATGAGCGCCACCTGGCGACCGATTTGCTTCTGGTGCTGCTCGATCGCTTGAGCCGAACCGTTCGCCCCGATCTGAAGCTAGTAGTGATGAGCGCGACTCTGGACGCCGAGCCCATCGCGCGCTTCTTGGGCAATTGTCCGCGCATCCGCAGCGAAGGACGCATGTTCCCGGTTGCTATCGAGTTCTTGCCCAAGCAAGATGATCGGCCGCTCGAAAAGCAAATCGTGAGCGCGGTGCGGCGCGCGGTCACCGAGGAAGCCAGCGGAGACGTGCTGGTCTTCCTGCCGGGCGCCGGTGAGATCCGCAAAGCCAAGGCGGCGCTCGAACCGTTGGCTCAGGAAGCAACGTTGTTGGTTCTGCCGTTGCACGGTGATCTACCCATCTTAGAACAAGCGCGCGCAGTCGAGCCGGCTAAGATGCGCAAAGTCGTGCTCTCGACCAACGTAGCTGAGTCATCGGTCACGGTGGATGGCGTGACCGTGGTCATCGATTCCGGGCAGGCGCGCGTGGCGGGTTACTCGCCGTGGAGCGGACTGCCCACGCTCGCGCTCGAGCCCGTGAGCCGAGCATCCAGCGCCCAACGCGCTGGGCGCGCCGGTCGCACGCGCCCCGGACGGGTGCTTCGGCTTTACACCAAAGGCGACTATGAAAGCCGTCGCCCTCACGATTTACCCGAGATCGTCCGCAGCGACCTAGCCGAGGCGTTTCTGATTTTGCACGGCGCAGGCGTCGCCCAGCCAGAATCACTCGATTTCTTGGATGCGCCCCCGAAGGCGCGCGTCGAGAGCGCTCGCGAGCTGCTCGTCCTACTCGGGGCGCTCAGCCAGTCCGGCGAGTTGAATGAGCGCGGGCGAAGGCTGCTTCGTTTCCCCGTTTCGCCGCGCCTCGGTCGTCTACTCACGGAAGGCGAGCTCCGCGGCGTCGGCCGCCAAGCCGCGCTTGCAGCGGCGTTGCTCGGCGAGCGCGACATCGCGCAGAGCGCGCGCACCGGCTTCGGTGGCGACCGCGGTTCGAGCTTCGGCGCCCGCGGGCCGAGCGATCTACTGGAGCGCATCGAGCGCTACCGCGAGGCCGAAGACGCGCATTTCGACAATCACCGGCTACGCCACTTCGGGCTGGATGTGCGCGCGGTGGAGAGCGTGCGGCGCTCTGAACAGCAGCTGCTGCGCCTGATCAAGGATCGGCGCGAAGGCCCCAGCAGTATGGAAGGCGTCGAGCGTGAGCTAATGCGCTGCCTGCTCGCGGCGTTCCCGGATCGCGTGGCGCGGCGTCGAAAGCGCGGTGAGCGCGACTTGATTCTCACCTCGGGTGGCGTTGCGCGGCTGTCCGAAGCGAGCGTAGTCGTCGACGCGGAGTTTCTGCTCGCGCTCGACGTAGACGAGCAACGAGGTGCTAACGCGAGCTTCACGACAGTGCGCCTGGCCAGCGCCATCGAACCGGATTGGCTGCTCGAAGATTTCCCGGATGCCGTAAAAATCAGCGACGAGCTGGAGTGGAACGGAGCAGCGGAGCGCGTCGAGCGAGTCGAAAAAATGGCCTTCGGCGCGGTGGTATTCGACGAGGCGCGCGGCGCCGCGCCGCCCTCTCTACAAGCCAGCGCGCTTTTGGCAAGCGCGGCCCGACGCGGCTCGGCGCTCTCCTTTGCGAAGAACGACTCGGTGCTCTCGATCACGCTGCGCCTGCGCTTACTGCGCGAGCACTTTCCCGAGCTTCACTTTCAAGAGCTCGACGAAAACTCCGTCGATGCGACGCTGAACGTTATCACGGCCGGCCTGACGAGCTTCGCCGAGCTGGCGGCGGTGGACGTTCCGAGCGCACTTTTGGCCGGCCTCGACGAAAAACAGCGTCGCGTGCTCGAGACCGAAACACCCGAGCGCGTTCGCCTACCCGGCGGACGCTCGGTCGACGTGCATTACGAGGCCGACCGCCCGCCGTGGATCGAATCCCGCTTGCAAGACTTCTTCGGCATGCCCGAAGGCCCCAAGCTATGCCGCGGCAAGCTCCCCCTCACCCTGCACCTGCTCGCGCCAAACATGCGCGCAGTACAAGTCACGACGGATCTATCGGGATTTTGGCTGCGTCACTACCCCGGGATCCGCCGCGAGCTGATGCGCAGGTACCCGAGGCACTCGTGGCCGGAGGATGGACGTACAGCGGTGCCGCCGGAGCCGAAGCCATTGGGGGGGAGGAGGAAGTGAAGACGGGCTGACGCGTCTCGCGTCGGTCGTGTTCGGTTGAGACGGGAGCTTGCGGACGGCTGACGCGTCTCGCGTCTAACGCATTCGGTTAAGACGGCCGTCCGCCTGGTTTCGCCAGCTCCTGTGGGTTAATTCCTTATTCGTTGATCGTGATCTGATCCTGCCAAAGTCAGTGAGCTCGACGTGTTTCCGGGCATTCGGCTGAACGGCTTGGCGCGCGCTGAGGCGCGAGGCGTGCGGCGCTTCGCGCGCACCATAGGAATGCGGCTGAACGGCTTGGCGCGCGCGGGGGCGCGAGGCGTGCGGCGCTTCGCGCGCACCATAGGAGTGCGGGGGCGTGCAGCGCTTCGCGCGCACCGGAGCAGGAGAGGGAGCGTCGCTGCGCTCGCTCAATGGTTGGAGACGGCAGACAGGGCAGCTGCCGCCCGCTCTAAGATTTCAGCCGGGCTCAACTCAGCAGAAATCGTGATTGCGTCTGTGGGCGGCTCTAGGTCGCGGAATTGTCCGTCTAGCAAGTGATCGAAATCGCGGACGAACTCGTGATGTCCCCGTCGAGCCTCGAGTCGAAGCGCGGCGCCTTGACGAGTGAGCTCTAGGTACACGAGGTAGTGATTCGGTACTTGGGCGAGCAGCAAGGCACGGTAGGCTTGCTTTAGGGCAGAGCAGGCCAAGACCGCGCCGCCTTGCGCTTCCCACTCGCTGGCGAGCTTGGCCAAGAGCTCGAGCCAGGGCCAGCGGTCAGCGTCGTCGAGCGGGATATTTTGCGCCATTTTTGCGCGATTTGCGGGCGAATGAAAGTCGTCTGCGTCGTGGAACAAGAGGCCGAGACGATCGGCCAGCAATTTACCGATCGTCGATTTTCCGGAGCCTGTCACACCCATCACGATCACAAACATTTATAACCTTACGCTTTCGAGTCCATCACAGCTTTTGCTTGAGCCGAGCCAGGAACTGCAGGGCTTCGAGACCGGTCAGGCGATCGAGATCCAAAGCGCGCAGAGTTTCTATCAGCTCTGCATGGCCGCGCGTCTCTTGGGAACGACCGCCGAAGAGCGAAAGTTGGTCGTCGTTGATGCGCGGTTTCGCGCGTGTTTTTGGGGCATCTGGGGCGCTCCCTCCACTCTCCAGCGTGACTAAGAGCGCCTTGGCTCGAGCGAGCACCGTCTCCGGCAGACCGGCCAGCTTGGCCACAGCAACGCCATAGCTGCGGCTCGCCGCACCCGGCACTAGCCGGTGCAAAAACACGACGTCTCCGTCCAGCTCGCGCGCGCTCACGCTGTAGTTGGCGGCGTTACGGCTGCCCTCGCCGAGCGCGGTCAGCTCGTGATAGTGCGTGGCGAACAACGCGCGGCAGCAGATGGCTTCGTCCAGGTATTCGGCCACCGCCCAGGCAATCGCCAGCCCGTCGAAGGTACTCGTGCCACGGCCAATCTCGTCCAAAATGACGAGCGAGCGGCGCGTGGCCTTGCGCAATATTTCCGCGGTCTCGCGCATCTCGACCATGAACGTGCTTTCGCCACCGGCCAAGTTGTCGCTGGCGCCCACCCGCGACAAGACTCGGTCGACGACGCCAATCCGCGCCGAGCGCGCCGGCACGAAGCTGCCCATTTGCGCCAGGATCACGCACAACGCGACCTGCCGGAGCAGCGTGCTCTTGCCGGCCATGTTCGGCCCCGTGATCAGCCACAGCCGCTCGCCCTCCAAGTCGAGGTCGACGTCGTTGGGCACGAAGCGGCCTTGCGCCGCCAAGCGTTCGACCACCGGATGCCGGCCATCTCGGATCATGATTTGGTCCGAAGCGTCGACCGCGGGCCTGGTGTAGTCGTGGCGGTGCGCGGTGTGCGCCATGCTCGCGGCTACGTCCCAGCGTGCCAACTCACGGGCCAAGAGCTTCACGCGCTCGCTCTCGTGCGACGCTTGCTCGGCGAGCTGGCCCAACATCAAGAGCTCGCGGTCTCGGTGCAGTTCCTCGGCGTGCGCGATGCGGTCGGCCAATTCATCGAGCTCGGCGGTTGCGTAACGTTCGCCGGTGGCTACCGTCTGTTTGCGCCGATAGGTTTCGGGCACGCGCGCGCTTTGGCCGCGACTGACCTCGATGTACCAGCCAAATACCCGCGTAAATCGAATCTTCAGCGTCGAGATGCCGGTCTCTTGCTTGAGCCGACCTTCGAGCTCCACCATGCGCTCGGTGCCGCTCTTTTTGAGCTGCGCGAGCTCGGCCAGCTCAGTGTCGAACTCTGGCTTGAAGATTTCGCCCTCTTTCGGCTGAGCGGGCGGCCGCGCCACGAGCGCGCGCTCGAGTAGCGCGGCAAGCTCCGGCACGGTGTCCAGACCGGCCTTCGTTACGCCGAGCGTCTCGCGCAGGCCCGGGTCGGAGACGCCTTCCAAGACCGTAGCTGCTGCGCGCGCGGCTAGCAAACCATCGCGCAACGCGCCGAGGTCGCGCGGGGTCGCCGCACGCAGCGACGTCCGCACCGCCAACCGCTCGATGTCTCCCACTTGCCCGAGCTCGTGAGTCAACTCGTCACGCAGGCGCGCGTGCACGACCAAGGCCTCGACCAGGTCCAACCTGCGCCGAATGCGCTCCACGTCGGTCAGCGGAGCAAGCAAGCGCCGCCGCAATAAGCGAGCGCCCATCGGCGTGTTGGTCGCGTCAATCACGCCGAGCAGTGTCGCTTCCCGCCGACCGGACACCGACTCGACAAGCTCCAGGTGAGCCTGCGCGACGCGGTCGATAGCGAGTAGCGACGCTGGCTCCCAGCGCCCGATGCGCCGCGCAGGCAGCAGGACCCCTGGATTACAGGCCCGTGCAAAGCGCAGCGCTCGCGCTACGGCGCGCCGCGCCGAAGTCGGAAGTGGCGCCGCCTCTGCCGCGAGCTCGCCGAGCGCGCCATCGGTTTCAACTTCGCTCAACGCGGAGTCCTCGCGCAGCGCGGCGCGACCGAGCGCGGACAGCGCCTCCAGCACGCCTTCTCGAGCTACCGCGTCGGACTCGTAGCCAATCAAAATCTCCCGCGGTCGCGACCGGCTCAGCTCGGCGAGCGCCGAGGGCACGTCGGGAAGCTCGGCGCAGAGCAGCTCCCCGGTCGAGAAATCGAATAAAGAAACGCCCACGGCACTCGGCGTGAGCTCGACCGCGGCCAAAAAGTTATTGGCACTCGACTCCAAATGCTCGCGCTCGGTGACCAGTCCCGGCGTGATGACGCGCACGACCTCGCGCGGCACGATCCCCTTCACCTTGGAAGGATCCGCCATTTGCTCGCAGATCGCGACCTTGTGGCCGAGCTGAAGCAGTCGAGCGATGTAGCCTGCCGCCGCGTGATGCGGGATACCGGCTAGCGGAATTTCATCCGCTTTGCCCTTATTTCGGCTGGTCAGCGTCAGCTCGAGCAGTGGCGCCGCGAGCACGGCGTCCGCTCCGAACATCTCGTAGAAGTCGCCCAGCCTAAAAAAGACGATCGCGTCCGGATGGGCCGCCTTCGCGGCTGCGTGCTGCTGCATCACCGGCGTGAGGCGCGCAGACATGGCTCAGAAATACGGCGACGGCAATACCACACCCAGCGAGTTCAGATCGAAGAGCGACAATCCGAGCGTCGCGGAATCGACCACGGCCAGGTAGCCATAGCCAGGCAAGTAGCTCATCGACTGCGGGCTCACTTGGGTCGATTGCGTGCTCAGCGACATGGACAGCGGCACGAAGCCGCCCGTAGTTTGCCAACTGAACGACATGCCGCGCGTGCTCGGCTGAGAGCCGCGATACACCACGAAACGCGACGTCAAATTCTCGAAGATGCACGCGCTACCCGCATCGCCCGGCACCGGCTCGACCGGGACGCTCGTAGCCGTGCAACCGACGTTGTCGTCGCCTGCGCACACGTCCTTCGTCAGCGTGGATTGATCGCAGACCTCGAAGGCTCGCACGTGAAAGAACTTCTTTCGCGGATCGCAGCTGGCGGTGTGCACGCAACGGCCGTCGGAGCCGGTAGCGAGGTCATTGCGACCGGAGCTAAACACGGTGCCGCTGACCGAGCCATATAGCCATTGGTGCGACGCACGCACTGTGTAGGCCGTGCCCGTCGGAAAGCAGCACCGGATGTCGTTCAGGACGGCCGCGGGGTCGCAGAGGGAATCTGGCTGGCCGTCTGGCGGCGGGCAGCGCGGCGAAACCAGCAGGTGATCACCGTGCGTCTCGAGGATGCTCAAGTCGCGGCTCACGCTGAGCACCTCGGGATTGTCGATAGTGCCGAATTCCCGCTCACATGCGTCGCGCGGACACTGCATGCCGGCGCCTTTGGTCCAGTAGCTGTCGTTGACATCCGGGAAGTCGCCCGTGATTTCGACGTAGTCAGCGTGCGTTTGGGCCCACGCCTTCCGCTGCGTGCCGGTCGGGATCGGGATCGACTGGGCTTCGTCCACGATCGTCAGGCTGTCCTCGACGCCCGCGGCGCAGAAGTTGGCGTCCGGGTCGGCCAGCACCGCTTGCCCTTTCGGCAAAGCGCTTCCGTCAATATTCTGCAGCTGCAGAAAGCCACTGCTGCGAGGCGGGAACACACGACCCTCGAAGACCAACGCTGGCGAATCCTGTTCTGGGTAGGAGCGCGGCTCGGTAAGCGGCAGGACCACCGAGTTCTGCGGCTCGTGCATGGGATCGGGATCGAGATCCAGCGGCAACACTCCGGGGTCACACACCTGAATGTTATTGACCCTCGGGCAATTGACGTACACCTGAGCGCTGACGTTCACTTGCGCCGGGATCGGCGTCGGATTGTTGGGGTCCGGGTTCGCGAAATCTACACCCAGCAAGTGGGGCTGCTTCTCCGGCGTGGTGATCGCAGACGGATCGGGATTCGAGAATTGCGGGAACGAACGCAGCGCTGGCGCGTGCAGACCGACAGTGGTGTTCGACAGCGAAAGGTTCGCTGCACGCGGCTGATTTGGCTCGATGATGTGGCAGCTCGACTCGTTCGTTACGTTCGGCAAGCCCGTGGCGGTGTCGTCGGCCGTATAGAAGTCAGGCGGCAGGCTTTGGTTGGGGGCAGGCTTGTCGGACTTGCAACCACGGAAGTCCTCGAAACT
>OLLW01000519.1_pt1 | contig 10602 bp, 7 predicted proteins | sample 1604611 | NCBI WGS metagenome assembly OLLW01 (sample SAMEA104055725, study PRJEB20765) | soil metagenome | biome: Arctic tundra; feature: Polygonal ground; material: soil | place: USA | collected 2011-09 | depth 0-0.5 m | reverse complement strand
CCGAGACCGATCCCTGGGCGCGCGCGAGCGCGGCCCAGGCTCTGCCTTGCCCCAAGCCCCTTCCGCGACCCCTCCCGCTCCCGAGCCCCAACCCTCTCCCGGGCCGCGCTCGCGCGCGCCCGCTTCTATGGATCAAGACTGGGGTCCGCGCGCCGGGATTTGCCCAAGCGCGCCGCCATGTTAGCTTTTTGCTCTGCGTCGCGAAGGCGCACCCGGTCCGCGGCAAGGGCAGAGCCCACTTCGCCCGTCGTGCAGCTGCCGCGCTCACGCGAACTGTCCTTCTGCCTGTCAATGCGGACATCAGGCCACTTCCGAAGGAGTTCGTCGATGTCCTCAAGCAAAAATACGCCCCGCTCACTGCCCGCGCGCCCCGATCTGTTGCAGCTGAAGAAGCAGGCGCGCTCGCTGCACAAGGCTGTTCGTGGCGGCTCGGCCGAAGCGTTTGCCCGCGTTGCTGCGCAGCACCCGCGCGTTGCTGCGGCGGGCCCGACACACACCGCGCATTGTCAACTAAGCGACGCTCAGCTGACAATCGCGCGCGAACACGGTTTTGCCAGTTGGCCAGCGTTGGTTGCTCACGTGAGCGCGCACTCCGCGCTGAAGGACGGAGAAAGAGCCGCGAGTCAGCGAGCTCGTGTTTGGGCCGAGCAGCTCTTCGGACCGCTGGCATTGCTCGCACGGCGCGTCCCCTGGCTCTCGAGGCCCGAGCTCGAGCGGCTTCGCCATGCCGGCGAGTGGCAGGCGCTGCTGGCCCTGGGTTGCAAGCTGTGCGCGTCGAAAATAGATGCTGCTCTCGACGACGCGCGCCCAGAGCCGGAGCGCGTAACGGCACTCGCCCGCGCTCTCACGGAGCTCGTTGGCAGCGCGGAGCCCGAGCCGCAAGGGCGACCCGCCGAGGCGTGCCTCGAGACGGCAGCGGCCTGCCTCGTGGTTCTGTATGCCGCGGGCTATCCACAGCTTCTCGGGCAACACTTCGCGCTCAAGCAAGCCGTGACCGCGCTGGGGCGCGGCGAGCACAACGAGATCACGCTACATGGTGACGGGATCTCGCGCTCGCACGCGCGCGTCGAGCGTGACGACGCTGACTTCGTGCTCGTGGACGCAGGCTCCACGAACGGGACTTTTGTGCGGGATGATTCAGCACGCGTCGCGCGCCACACGCTGCGAGACGGAGACCAGTTGCTGCTCGGTGACGCGATTCTGCTCTTTCTCAGCGGCGGCGATTTGGCTCAGAAGTATCGCGACGCCGTCGCGTACATCAGTGAGTACGACGCGCTGACGCGACTCGGCAATCGTCCGCATTGGTTGCACCGAACCTGGCACAGCGTGTTGCTTGCGCGCGGCGAGCAGCGTCCGTTCGGCTTACTCCTGCTGGACGTCGACCATCTCGCTCACGTGAACGAGCGCGTCGGACAACTGGGAGGGAACAGCGTGCTCTCGGCGATCGCAGACGTATTGCGGGACGAGCTCGGCGCGGACGCGCTGCTGGGGCGTACCGCGGGCGGCCAATTCGGCGCCGCCCTGCCGGGCCACGACCTAACGACATGCCTCGGCCTCGCAGAACGAGTGCGCAACAAAGTTGGAGCGCGAGCTTTCCACGTGTACGGCGAAACCGTACACGTGACGCTCAGCGTCGGCGCCGCCACTCTCTACCGCAACACCGGCAGCGACGAATTGCTCGAGGACGCACAAGCCGCGTTGCAACGCGCCAAAGCAGCGGGGCGCGACCGCGTCTGCGCGTGAAACCCTGGTTCACACTACCGCGGCGGGCTGCACTCGCCCTTGACCTCGCGATACCTAGTAGTATTATCGCAGTATGACTGTCGCCCGCATCGCCGTGTCGTTCGACAAGAAGCTCGCCAGTGCCGTGCGTCGGGCAGCCGGCGCGGAACCGACGTCCACCTGGTTGGCGGACGCTGCCCGGCGCAAGCTTCGCGCGCAGGGGCTCGAGGGTGTCGTGAAGGAGTGGGAAGCGCAGCACGGCGAGCTCAGCGCCGCGGAGCTGCGGGTGGCTGAGCGAAAGCAACGCGCAGCAAAGCGCCGGTGATTGGCGTCGTCCTCGATGCCGGCGCGCTGATCGCGCTGGAGCGGAACGATCGTTCCGTCTGGGCAGCGATCAGGCTAGCCGTGTCGCAGGGTTCAGACGTCATCGTACCGAGCACTGCGCTTGCTCAAGTTTGGAGAGGGACCGGAGCGCAAGCACAGCTCGCAAAGGCCTTGCAGTTTTGCGTGATCGCCTCATTCGATCAGGTTGCCCGGAGCGTTGGAGAGCTTTGCGGCCGCAGCAAGACCAATGACATCTGCGACGCACATGTTGCCTTGACCGCGGCACGTCACGGCGAATTCCTATACACGAGCGATCTTCAGGACATGCGCCGGCTGCTCGCGGCATGCGCGGGCAGGAGACCTGCAATAGTTCGCTGCTAACCGCAGGGGAGCAACCTAGCGCCACGAAAGCCGCCCCACAGATCTAGACAAGATCCTCACGCGCTCGCCCACTGTGGCACGCTCTCGCGCCGTGCCACAGCTCCCGGTTCCTGCCCTCCGAGTCCGCGCCGTCAATCGCGGCGAGGTCCGCGGGGATGCGAAGTACGTGCTCTATTGGATGATCGCAGCGCGGCGGACGCGGGATAATTACGCGCTCGACCGCGCGCTCGAACACGCCAAGCGCCTGCAAAAGCCGCTCGTCGTGTTGGAGGCGCTGCGCGTCGGGTATCCGCATGCGAGCGATCGTTTTCATCGCTTCGTGATCGACGGCATGGCCGACAATGCCTCGGCTTTTCACAAGGCCAGCGTCACCTACTACCCTTACGTGGAGCCCGAAGCGGGCGCAGGCCGCGGGCTACTCGAGGCGCTGGCGAAGGACGCCGCGCTCGTCGTCACGGACGACTTTCCGTGCTTCTTCCTGCCGCGCATGTTGGCTAGAGCGGGCCAGAAGCTCTCGGTGCTCCTGGAGGCGGTCGACTCGAACGGCGTGATACCGATTCGCGCGCACGACCGGGCTTGCTTTCGCGCCTTCGACTTTCGTCGCGTCGTGCAAAAGACATTCGCCGAACATTGGGCGGCGCGTCCCTCGAGCACTCCGCTCAGCCGGCTGGCCCTGCCCAAAGCGAGCCTGGCAGCTCGCATTCGAGAGCGTTGGCCGAGCGCGAGCGCGGCGCTGCTCGACGGCAAACCAAACGCGCTCTCCGCGTTGCCGATCGATCACGGCGTGCCAGTCGTCGGTTACCGCGGCGGCCCACGCGCCGCGCAACGGACGCTCACTCGCTTCCTCGACGACCGGCTCGACCGCTACGAGGAAGACCGCAATCATCCGGACAAAAGCGGGACCAGCACGCTGTCGCCGTACCTGCACTTCGGGCAGCTCTCGGCGCACCACGTTTTCTCGGCGCTAGCCGAGCGCGAGGATTGGTCGCCGAATGTTCTGGGCGAGCGCGCACGGGGCGAGCGCACGGGATTCTGGAAGATGCGCCCGAGCGCTGAAGCATTCGTCGACCAACTCCTGACGTGGCGAGAGGTCGGGCTCAACTACTGCGCGCATCAGCGCGACTATCAGAGCTTCGCGTCATTACCCAATTGGGCTCAAAAGACGCTCCTCGAGCACAAGAACGACCCGCGACCGAAGACCTACACCCGAGCCCAGCTCGAGGCCGCACAGACCTACGATCCAATCTGGAACGCTGCCCAGCGCGAGCTCTTGAAAGACGGGCGCATGCACAACTACCTACGCATGCTGTGGGGCAAGAAAATCCTCGAGTGGAGCAAAACTCCGGAGCATGCCCTGGCCACCGCCATCTATCTGAACGATCGCTATGCGGTAGACGGCCGCGATCCCAACTCATACAGCGGTATCTTGTGGTGCTTCGGCCGCTACGATCGCGCGTGGGGACCCGTGCGCCCGATCTTCGGCACCGTTCGCTACATGTCCTCCGAGAATACGCAGAAGAAGCTGTGGCTCGCGAATTACCTCGCCCGCTATTCGGACGAGTCGAGGTCTTCGGCGAGGTAGCTCAGGATTACTTCATCCAGCGACTGTTCGCTGATCACGCCGTCACCGAAGATCGATTGCGAGGTCTTGGTCGGCGCGGCAGCAAAGCGTGACGACGGACGCGACAGGCTCTGCGGAGCAGCGGCGGTCGCGGAGGGCGGGCTCGGACGCAACTTGCGCGGCGGCGGGTTGCTCTTGCGAAGCGGCCTGATCGAGGCGGGCTCGCCGGGACTGGCATCCGGAGCGGCGGCGGCCGGCTTTTGCGGCAGACGGTCGAGCGCGGCGACATCCAGCTCGAAAGCGGCGGCGGCCGGCGGGGGTACCGAGGGCACGACTTTGCGCAGGTTCGGATTGGACATCGGCCGCGGCGCGTCTGCACGATCCGAAGTGCGGTCGCTATCCCCGAACGCCGAAGCGATGGCCGGGGTCTCGAAGTCCGGAGCCGGCGCCGGCTCAGTCACGAGCGGCGGCGGCTCGGGGGGCGGCGCAGCGGAAACTATCGGCGCGGGAGGAGCCTTGCTCAATTGCAACGGTTGCTCGAACGGCCCGCACACGTCCTCGAGCAGCTTGTCGAGCTCGCCCATGCGCAGCGCCATGAACATGCTCTTGTGCTGCTCCTTCATTAGGTTGCGCACGAAGGGCTGCATGTCCGGGCGAGCCACGTGCTCCGCGTAGTCGGTACGCGCGGTCTTGATGATGCGCCCACCGTCGGCAAACAGATGCGTGACGATGCGCGGACTCTTAACGCCCGAATCCTCAGTTTGGATGTGGAAAATACGGCCCCGGTGCCGGACGTTGTTATTGAACCCGAGTAGGGGGGGGGGCACGTTGGACACAACCAAAGCCTTCACGACAATCTCCCACGATACCACGCCCGCGCGGCGCGGTATCACTTCGGCGGGTCACGCTGCCTACTTATCTAACTAAGCGGCGCGCCACCAAAGTAGGTAATTTGGCTACTCAGCGGACTTTCAGCGCTCGATTTGCGCGCGACGCCAGGCAAGGTTACCGGCCGGCTTCATCGAGGCGACGCATTCCCTCTAAAAGCAGCGCCTCTGGGCTGTCCTGAATGACTTGCTGGGGCGCGGTGAAGTTCGGATCCAGGGAAAATTCGCCTTCGACCAGACGCAACATGGCGAAAAACGCCTCCTCACCGCGCAGGTTGGTCCACAGCGCGTTGAAGATCGCGCCACCGACGAAGTGGATTTCGCCCGAATTCGCACCACAGCGGATTTTGAGCGAGCCCGTCTTTCGTCCGTACCAAAGCACCTGCACCATCTCGGGCAGGCCCATCTCTTGGAGAGAGCCGGCGACGCCGCGCGCTGGTCCCCCGCGAGTCGCCTCGCGCTCGATGATCTGCTTCAGCTTCGCTACCAAGAGATCCGACGAAACCGGCTTCGTCAAAAAGTCCGTCGCGCCGAGCTCGAAGGCGCGCTGCGCGTCGGTGCGTCCGCCCGCGCGACCGGTAACGATCACCCACGGCACCTTCTGGCCCCAGGGGTGCTTGCGGGCTTCGCCGAGCAGCGCAAAGCCGTCGATCGGTTGCAGGTCCAGCTCGCTGACGACAATTTCGATGTCGCCCTTTTCTAGGAACTTGAGCGCCTGGTCCGTGCTGCGCGCCTGCGAAACCTCGAAGCCTTGCTCCACCATGCGCAGCTCGAGCACGGTCGTTTCCTCCGGATCCGGATCGACGATCAGCGCGCGGTAGCGGTTGGCCAGCAGCCGCGCCTTGAGATCTTCACCTGTCACCGTGTGCTTGAACAGGTCTACCAAGTTCGGATCGAAGACCGTACCGCGGAAGCGCTCGAGCACTTCGCAGGCTTGCACCGGGCGCAACGTCTTGCGAAACGGGTTGCGCGGATTTTGGGTGAGGTCCGCGTAGGTGTCCGCGATGGCGAGCAGGCGAGCGCCGAGCGCGATCTCCTTCTCAGAGGAGCCATCGGGCAAGCCCTTGCCGTCATAGCGCTCGTACATTTGCTCGACCGCCGTCGCGACCTCGCGCGGGAGCTGCACGGCCTCCAGCAAACGCAGCGGCGATTTGTATTGTTTCTGAGCTTGCGCGCGGTGGCCCTCGTACTCGGCAACGTTGAGCGCAGTGAGATGGTACGCGCCCATCTTGCCCAGGTCGTGAATATGTCCGGCCACGACCAGCGCCGAACGCGTGGATTCGGGCAGGCCAATGCGCTCGCAGATTTTCTTGATCAGCCGCGCGACCTGCGCCGAGTGGCCACGCAAATCGGCGCGTGTGTTTTCGATCAGGGAAACGAGCACGTTGAGCGTCTCCATGTACGACTCGTCGTTGATCCCTTTGCCGCTGCCGCTGCTGCGCCCTGCGCTGAAATCCTGCTGCGACAGCACGCGCTCGCCACTCGACGCCTCCTTGGCAACGGACAAGGTCAGGCTCTCCTCGCTGACCAAGTTGCGCTCGTACACGTTGAGCATCGTGGTGAACTGCTCGTGCGCGCTGCGGTCGAGCGTGGCGAAGGCGTGAATATCGCCGTTGAACGCCTTGTTGATGGCGGCGCGCACCGAACGCGGGCGACCGACGAACGCGCGCACCTCCTTCAGGTTTCCGGCGAGCTGGATATCGTGCAACGCGGGCGCGTTGTCCGGGTTCGGCGTGACGACGCTGAGCACGTTGCTCGCGGTGTCGTACAGCACGGGGAAGATCAGCTCGCGCTCGGCCAGCTTCTTCGGCACCTTGTCTAACGTCAGCCGATCGATGTCTGCCTTGGCCAGCTTCTCGGTCGAGACGAAGCGCGTCTTGTGCAACGCCGCGAGGTACTTGAGGAGTACGACCTCCTCCAAGAACTTCAGATCGATCAGCGCCTCCTCGACCCGCTCGCCGCTCTGCTGCATGTAATTGAGCGCGGCCTCCTGCTGCTCGGGCGCGAGGAGCCCATCGGCCACGAGGCGCTCGAGAAGCCGCGGACTGCCAACGTTGGACATCGTGAGACCTGGGACTATACCGGTTCGGGTTTCTGTTTTCGGGGGATTCTCCCCCGCACCCGCTGAAGTGAATTGAGCGGGGCCACACCCCCGAATTTGGGGCCCCGACCCCGTCTTCGGGGGATTCTCCCCCGCACCCGCTGAAATGTCCCCCCTTCGGGGATCACGGGGCGCGTAATTCAGCGGGGCCCCACCCCCGAGTCTGGGGCCCCGACCCCAAACAGCCTATTGAAGCCCAGTTCGCCCCGGCCACGAGGCCGCTGGCTTTTCTCGGTCTTCTGGGGTCGCCTCCGAGCCGCCCGCGTGCGCGAGTGCGTTCCGGCACGAGGCCATTAAGTACGGTTTTTCGGGCTCGGGCTCGGGCTCTGGCACGTTTACGGGGGGAATGTTTGGGCGGCCTGTGGCGCGTGCTTGACGCAAGACGAGCCGAACGCTAGTAGACCGGCCCCTTTCCCCGCGGCCCAGGCCGCTTTGAGGATTCGTCAAGATGTCGAGTTACGTGGCAAAAACCGCCGAAGCGATCGCTACCCGCAAATGGTGGGTTGTGGATGCGACCAATCAACCGCTCGGGCGCCTGGCGTCCCGCGTTGCTTCCGTTCTGCGCGGTAAGCACAAGCCGACGTACACGCCGCACGTCGACACCGGCGACTTCGTTGTCGTGATCAACGCCGACAAGGTGCGTGTCACTGGCACCAAGGCGAAGAACAAGTTTTACCACACGCACAGCGGTTACCCGGGCGCAATCCGTTCGGAGAGCTTCGAGAAAGCCATCGTGCGTCACCCGGATCTGCCGGTCACCGAAGCCGTGAAGGGCATGCTCCCGAAGAACGTGCTCGGCCGCGAGATGCTCGCAAAGCTGAAGGTGTACGGTTCGCCCGATCACCCGCACAAGGCGCAGCAACCCGCCGTTCTGCCGCTCTGATCCCAGATTTTCCCAGGAATACCTAGATAATGTCCGAAGCTCAGACGTACGCCACTGGTAAGCGCAAGACCGCCGTTGCTCGTGTTTGGATCAGCGCAGGTTCTGGTCAGATCACCGTCAACGGCAAAGGCATCGACGACTACTTCGAGCGCGAGACCGGTCGCATGATCGCGCGCCAGGCGCTTGAGCTGCTCGAGCTCGTCGACAAGTACGACGTCAAGGCCACTGTGGCCGGCGGCGGACACAGCGCGCAAGCGGACGCCATGCGTCACGGCATTGCCCGCGCGCTGACGACCGAAGATCCGGAGCGTCGCCGTCCCCTCAAGAAGGCCGGCTTCCTCACCCGCGACGACCGTAAGGTCGAGCGTAAGAAGTACGGTCAGGCAGGCGCCCGCAAGCGCTTCCAGTACTCGAAGCGGTGAGCCGAGGTCGAGTCGGGGCAACCGCGCCGTCCCGGCTGGGGTGTTTCTGGCGGAGTTGCGCGCTTGCCCGCTTGGCCACTCTGCCTGCGCTGTAAGATCGCACGCGCCTGGTCACCCCTTCGGGTGTCTCGAAGCGAGGCGGTCAGACTCCCGGGGCTCGTGTCCTCCGGCGAAACCTGAGATCAGCGCGCCGAGCCTGCAGCGTAGTATTATTTCCGGGCGGGCTGCGCATGGCGCCTCGTGGTTGAGGAGATCGCGCTGGGTGGCGTCAGCATTGCGGCTTGAGCGGCTTGAAAGGTGAGCCCGTCGTGACAAGCTGCGAGGTTCTCCGAGATGCCTGACTTCAAGCTGCGTAGTGAATTCGAGCCAAAGGGCGATCAGCCGGCGGCAATCGAGTCTCTGCTGAGCTCGTTCGCAGCGGGTATCAAGCAACAGACCCTGCTGGGCATCACCGGCAGCGGCAAGACGTTCACGATCGCGAACGTGATCCAGCGGCTGCAGAAGCCGACCCTGATCATCGCGCCGAACAAGACGCTGGCCGCCCAGCTGTACGCGGAAATGCGCGACCTGTTCCCGGAGAACGCGGTCGCCTTCTTCGTCAGCTACTACGACTATTACCAGCCCGAAGCGTACATCCCGACGACGGATACCTTCATCGAGAAGGACGCGATCATCAACGACACGATCGACCGCATGCGCCACACGGCGACGCATGCGCTGTTGTCGCGTTCGGACGTGATCATCGTGGCCAGCGTGAGCTGCATCTACGGTATCGGCTCGGCCGAAACGTACTCAGGTCTGGCAATCGAGCTCGTCAAAGGCGAAGAGACACGCCGGGACGAGCTCTTGCGCCGCTTGGTCGACATCCAATACGAGCGCAACGACATCGATTTTCACCGCGGTACGTTTCGCGTGCGCGGCGACGTCGTCGAGATTTTCCCTGCCTATGAAGAGGCAACGGCGATCCGCGTCGAGTTCTTCGGCGACGAGATCGACGGCATCAGCGAGGTCGACCCGCTGCGCGGCAAAGTGCTCGGCTCGCTCGATCGCTACTCGATCTTCCCGAGCTCCCACTACGTCACCCCCCGCCAACAACTGAACCGCGCGATCGAGGGAATTCGCGAGGAGCTGCGGGACCGCCTCGACTATTTCGACAAGGCGGGCCGCTTCCTGGAGAAGCAGCGCGTCGGCCAGCGCACCTCGTACGATCTCGAGATGATGGAGCAGATGGGCTTCGTGCAGGGGATCGAGAACTACTCGCGCCATCTGTCGCAGCGCAAAGCGGGCGATCCGGCTCCGACGCTAATCGACTATTTCCCGGAAGATTTCCTGCTCGTGATAGACGAGTCTCATCAAACCGTGCCGCAGATCGGCGCGATGTACCGCGGCGACCGCTCGCGCAAAGAGACCCTGGTAGAGTACGGGTTTCGGTTGCCCAGCGCGCTCGACAACCGCCCGCTGAAGTTCGAAGAGTTCGAGAAGCACATGCGCCAGACGATCTTCGTCTCGGCAACCCCCGGTGACTTCGAGCTCGAGCGTTCACAGGGCGTGGTCGTCCAGCAAGTGATTCGCCCGACCGGCCTCATCGATCCCGAGATCATCGTGCGTCCTGTCGGCGGCCAGGTCGACGACTTGCTCGGTGAGATTCGGATCCGCGTCGGCCTCGGCGAACGCGTGTTGGTCACCACGCTAACCAAGCGTATGGCTGAAGATCTGACCGAGTACTACGCCGAGCTCGGCGTCCGCGTGCGCTATCTGCACTCGGACATCGACACGATGGAACGCATCGAAATTCTTCGCGATTTGCGCGCAGGGGAGTTCGACGTCTTGGTCGGCATCAACCTGCTTCGCGAAGGCTTGGACCTGCCGGAGGTGAGCTTGGTAGCCATCCTCGACGCGGACAAAGAGGGCTTTTTGCGAAGCTCGCGCTCGCTGATTCAGACCATCGGTCGTGCAGCGCGTAACTCGCGCGGCCAAGTCATGATGTACGCCGACCGCGAAACCGACGCGATGAAGTTCGCGATCAGCGAAACCTACCGGCGCCGCGCTATCCAAGTCGCGTACAACACCGAGCACGGCATCACACCCGCGACTATCAAGCGCGCGATCTTCGACATGAACCCCGCCAGCGGCACGACCGACTACTACGCAGTGCCGAAGAGCGGCTCGCGCGAGAAGAGCGCTGATGGCACACCCAAGGAACCGAGCGAGTTCGAAGTGCTCGAGCGCATCGAGGCCGTGCGGCAAGAGATGTTCGCTGCCGCCGAGAGCTTGCAGTTCGAGACCGCGGCGCGCCTGCGTGACGAGCTGAAGCGCCTACA
>OLLW01000275.1_pt1 | contig 10608 bp, 6 predicted proteins | sample 1604611 | NCBI WGS metagenome assembly OLLW01 (sample SAMEA104055725, study PRJEB20765) | soil metagenome | biome: Arctic tundra; feature: Polygonal ground; material: soil | place: USA | collected 2011-09 | depth 0-0.5 m | reverse complement strand
ACACCCGACTCGCTTCGAGATACCCGAAGGGGTGAAGGGGTGGGCTTTCGCGAGCACCGCAGCGGAGCGTACTGCCTGTACGTGAGCAGCGGAGCGCGAGCGCCACGCTTCGTGGTACCCGAAGGGGTGAAAACGACGCGCTTCGTGACACCCGAAGGGGTGAAGCCAAAACCAGAAATCGGCGGGCGTCTCTCCTGCTTAAGATACCGCTGATGGCCCGCCGCGCGATACGTCTGCCAGCAAGCGCGCTCCACGCAGTAGCCGCGCGAGCGTCGCGTGTAGGCGCGAGTCCAGCTTGTCGGGTAGCTCGGGCACGGGGGCGTCGGGGCCGGGCTCGGCGCCGCGCGCGAACGCGGCGGCTTGCTGCAGCGTGCCGACCACGTAGTTTTCGACGGCTCGCGCGAGCTCTGGGTTGAGGGCTGATTCGGGGGTCAGATCGCGAGCGGCGTAGGTGTCGATGGTGGTGAGCGCGCCGCTCGCACGGCGGGCATAGGTGATCAGTTGCAGCGCGTATTCTTCGGCGCCGGTGTCGTGGCGCGGTTCGGCAAGCAGGCGCTCCAGTGAGTTTTCGGCTTCGCCGAGGCCGATGCCGGCGCTGCGGCGGGTAGCCATGACGCGCGCTTCGACGGCCTCGGAGTGGCGGTCGACGACGCCGCCCAGAATCGCGACGGCGTAGTCCGCGACACCGTCCAACATGTTTGCCAGCAGATCCGGCAAGCGCGTGCGCTCGCGCGAGGGGAAGATCAGCACGGCGGCGATGAACGCCAGGCCACCGCCGATGGCGGCGTCTCCGGCGCGCACCGCGGCCGTCCACCAATCGCCTTGGAAGCGCTCGGCGAGCAGTACGAACACGGGCGTCAGGAAGAACGTGAACAGGCGATAGTTGCGGCGGTGCGTGGCGACGGCAGCCACCGAGAGCGGGAACATGATTGCCGCAAGCAGCGCGGGCGATTGCACGCTGAGTGCGATCGCCGCCGCCGCGATGCTGCCCAGGACGGTGCCCAGCACGCGTTGCGCAGCGCGCGAGCGAGTGGCGCCGGAATAGGGTTGAAGCACGGCCAGCGTAGTGACGGTGATCCAATGCGGGTGCAGCGAAATGCGCCGCGCCAAAAGCGAAGTGATGCCCACGGTGCAGGCCACGCGCACGCCGTGGTGGAAGAACGTAGAGTGCGGTGAGCAAGCGTCGCGCAATACGGCGAAATCGCCGCGCCAGGGCCGGAGTACGTCGCGCCGCGTGGGCTTGGCCGAGCTTGGGTTCGGGGTAACCATATCGACACGTGAATCGAGCGACGAGGTGAGCGCGTGCGCTGCCCGGGTGGCGTCTTCGAGGTGATCGAGCAAGGCGGCGATTGAAGACACCGCGCCCGGCGCGTGCCCCGGAGGCGGCACGGTGGGCGGGCTCTCGTCCGCACGCAGATTTGGCGTGCGCAACACCTCTGCGGTATCGAAGTTGCGCCGCGACAGCTCTTGCAGTCGCTCCAGCACCGCGCGCGTGCGGCCCTCTCTCGGGTCGAGCTCACACGCTTCCTTGATTGTCACGAGCAGCGGGAACTGCGCTTCTGCCAGACCGAGTAGCACGCGCAAGTTGCTGCCGATGCGGGTTTCCCCGGCTCGCCGCGCACGCCCGCCGAGCGCCAAGCGCCGCGCTTCCTCGACCGCATTGCGGATCAAGCGATGATGTTTGCGCGCGATCTCGGTCCAGCGCGCGTCGCCTTCGGGTGTGCCGGCTCGCACGCAGACTTCGATCTCGGCGCCGTAACGCGCGAGCGCTTCGAACACGTTGGCCTCCGCGCGGCGTAGCGGTAGGTGCGTCCAGATCGGCCAAATTACCGAAGACAGCAGCACCGCTACGCCCGCGCCGGCGGCAAAGAAGCAGCCGTCGACCCAGGGCGCGGAGCCGCCACGAGCGCTGCCTATCGCGACCACGATTGCAAGCATGGTGCCCGCGCTGGTCCACACTGCACCGAGCGAGCGCAGCAACGACGCGGCGAAGGCAACTACGACTAGCCCGAGCGCTGCCAACCATGGGTTCGGTTCGAGGCGCTCGGACAGCGCGAGCCCGAGCCCGCCAATGACGGCGAACGCCGTCAGGGTTTTCGCGCGCGTGCTGCGCAAGCCCCCAGGATCGACCAGTGTGCCGAGCCAGCCTCCGAGCGCCATCCAGCCGAGCTCGTGCCGACCAAGCCGCACCGCGAGGTAGAAGGGGACGAGCGTCGCGACGCCCCCGCGCAAGCCCTTGGCGAGATCGGGCGTGGCCGCGTCGAACCATGCTTTGTTGTAAGTGCGCACGAGGCAGCTCCGCTACAACGAGCTCAGCGCCGGATCTCTTCGTATACCCAGCGTGACAAGCTTTGCGCTGAATCGATCGAAAAATGCACGCCGTCGGGGCGCACGGGCTCATTGCCGCCGACGTCTTGCTCGCAGACGCCGCCCGGGCAGAGCCGCGCGCCGACGTCGATCAGCTGAACACCGGGCAAGGCAGCGACGGTCTTGCGAATCGAAGTGTTGATACAGTCGACCTCGTCACGGAACTCTGGTGCGTCGTAGCGCCCGACCGGGTACGGGATGGTTGCAGTGAACACCAGGCCGGCTTCGGCTTCGAGCTCGCGCAGTCGTACTTTCAGCACGCGCTCGAACTTCTGATCCCAATCCGGGCGACACGCGGTGTGCCAATGCCCCTTCACGCTGAAGCCGTGCAGGAACGCGCCGGCCAGGTAAACGATGCTCACATTCGGGTGCTGTTCGCGCACCTGCAGGGCCCAGTGCGGGCCTTCGCACAGATCGGCGAGCATCGTGCAGCCGTCCTTGCCCATCAGCTGTACGTCCAGGCCCTTCTCCCGCAGGCTCCGCAAGCCCCAGCCGAGCGAGTTCGCCGTGGAATCTCCGAACAGCATGATGCGGAAGGTGACGGCCTCCGGTGGCGGCAGCGGGATCTGCGCCTGCGCGGCCGACGGCGAGCTCGGCTCGGGCCGCGCGTAGGTCGCGCGCACGACCAAAAAAACCGATAGCGCGACCGCGGCCGGCACGATGAACAGCGGGCGATTGAAGGGCACCCCGTGTCTGCGAATCGGTTGCTCCAGGAAGCGATAGGAGACAATGGCAATGGCAAAGGTCAGCGAAAAGTGCAGCGCGTGCAGCTCAAACCCGTGCATATGCACGCGCTCTGGGCTCAAGCATACGTTCACCGGCCAATGCCACAGGTAAACGCCGTAGCTGATGGCCCCGAGCAGCCGAAACGGCCGAAACGAAAGCGCGCGCCCGACGAGGCTCTGCTGCCCGGCAACGGCGCATGCAATCAAGACCAGAGTGCACAGCTCCGTGAGCCAAAACCCGCCCTTGTACAGGAACGTGCTCGTGCCGCTCAACTTGCACCAAGCGATTCCCAGCCCGACGATCGAGAGCGCGCCGAGCCCGTCCAGTGCAAGCGTGCTGCGTGCGTTGAAGCGCTGGTCCGGAGAAATCAGCGTGGCCAGCGCGGCCCCGGCCAAAATACCGGCCATGCGTGTATCCGTACCCAAGTAGACGCGCGTCGTCTGTTCTGGATCGAAGAGCAAGAACATCGCGCTCATCGATAGCGCGCTTAGCAATAGCGAAACTGCAAGCAACGCGCGGCCCGTGTTGCGACGCAAGACGAACGTCACTAGCAGCGGCCACAGCACGTAGAACTGCTCTTCGATCGACAGGCTCCAGGTGTGCTCCAGTGGTGAAGGTGACGAGAAGAGCTGCCAGTAACTCTTGTGCTCGAAAATGGTCTGCCAATTGGCTACGTAGCCGAGCGACGCCAGAGCTTGTGCACGCAGGGACTTCAGCTCGTTCGGCTGCGCCAAGTAGCGCCCGTAGATGGCGATCGCCGGCATCAGCGAGAGCAACGCCGGAAACAGGCGTCGCGCGCGCCGCACCCAAAACGCCGACAGCTCGATGCGCCCGGTCTGACGATGCTCGGCCAAGAGCAACGACGTGATCAGAAAGCCGGACAGGACGAAGAACAAATCCACGCCCAAATAGCCGCCTGGCAACGCGCCGTTGGCGTGAAAGAGCAACACGCCGAGCAAAGCGATTCCGCGCAGCCCGTCCAGCGCGGGCAGGTGGCGCATGCGTGGTTGGTGGGTCGCCGAGCTCACGTGTGGAACGTACCGTGGCCGCGCGCCGTGCGTCCACGTTTGCCGAACAGCAGGCCGATCCGCTTTCTTGTACTACCGGAACTCCGCAGTCGCGCGCGCAGTTCCGGCGATGCTAAGCCACTTTCGCCATGTCCGGCACGCCGTCCAGCTCATCGCCCGCTCCCAATTCCGGGCGAGTGCCGATCCGATTTCCGGCGGAGCTGCCGATTTCGGCGCGCGTGGCCGACATCGTTCAGGCGCTCGAGCGGCAGCAAGTGGTGATCGTCGCGGGCGCAACGGGCTCCGGTAAGACCACACAGCTGCCCAAGATCCTGCTCGAGATGGGTCGCGGCACGGATCGCTTGATTGGCGTGACGCAGCCCCGGCGCATCGCCGCTACGAGCGTCGCCGCGCGCGTCGCGAGTGAGCTCGAGTGTGAGCTCGGTCAAGAGGTCGGCTACCAGATCCGGTTCGAGGAACGCACTAGTCCGCGCACGTACGTGAAGTTCATGACGGACGGCATCTTGTTGGCCGAAATTCAGGGCGATCGATTACTCCAGCGTTACGACACGCTGATCATCGATGAAGCGCACGAACGCAGCCTGACGATCGATTTTCTTTTGGGTTGGTTGAAGCGCATCCTACCGGAGCGCCCCGATTTGAAGGTGTTGGTCAGCTCGGCGACGATCGAGACCGAGCGCTTCTCCGAGTTTTTCGGGGGCGCGCCCGTGATCCAAGTCGAGGGCCGCACATTTCCGGTCGAGGTCTTGTACGAGCCACCAGCTCAGGAGCTCGACTTGCCGGAGGCCGTCGCCAATGCGGTGGCGTCGGTCACGTCGCTCGACCCGCGCGGCGATATCTTGGTGTTTCTGCCCGGGGAGCGGGAGATTCGCGAGACCGAGCGGGAGCTCGCCTCGCGCAATTTGCGGCACACTCAAGTACAGCCATTGTATTCGCGTTTGTCTGCGGCAGATCAGCGCAAAGTGTTCACGGCGATCCCGCAGCGCCGCGTGATCCTGGCGACCAACGTCGCGGAAACGTCGCTCACCATCCCGGGCATCGTGTACGTGATCGATACGGGCGTGGCGCGGCTCTCGCGTTACGAACCGCGCACCGGTACCACGAGCTTGCAGATTGAGGCTGTCTCGCAGGCCAGCGCGGACCAGCGCAAAGGGCGTTGTGGACGCGTGCGCGACGGCATTTGCGTTCGGCTGTATGACGAGCAGAGCTTTCAAGCGCGCCCTGCGTTCACCGACCCCGAGCTGAAGCGCACTGGCTTGTCCGGCGTCATTCTGCGGATGAAGTCGCTGTCTCTGGGCGACGTCGAAGACTTTCCATTCCTCGACCCGCCGAAGGGCAACGCGATCGCCGAGGGCTACCGGGTCTTGCAAGAGCTTGGCGCGTTGGACGCAGAGCGCGCGCTCACGCCGCTCGGTGCTCGCCTCGCCCGCTTTCCGGTCGACCCCCGAATCGGTCGCATGATCCTCGCTGGTGTAGAGCAAGGCTGCGTCGCTGAGATCCTGGTGCTGGCCTCCGCGCTCAACATTCAAGACCCGCGCGAACGTCCACGCGGCGCGGAGCAAAAAGCCGACCAGCTTCAACAACGTTTTCGGGTTGAAAGCTCTGATTTTCTCGGGCTCTTGAAGCTGTGGGACTTTCTGCGTGAGGCGCAGCAAAAGGGCATGTCCGAGCTGCGCCGGGTGTGTAAGGGCAACTTTCTGTCATTCATTCGCGTGCGTGAGTGGAGCGAGGTGCATCGTCAGCTGGAGGAGGTGGCCAAGGAGCTGCGCATCAATGAGCCGAAGGGGCGTGCCGCCAGCGCTGCAAAGGGCGACTTCGAAGGGCGCCTGCATCGCGCGCTGCTGAGCGGCCTGCTGTCCAAGATTGGACAATGGAACCCGGAGACGCGCAATTATGTCGGCGCGAAACAGACGCGCTTTGCCCTACACCCGTCGTCCGCGTTGGCCAAGAAGCCGCCAGCTTGGGTGATGGCTTTCGAGCTCGTGCAAACCAGTCAGCTGTTCGCGCGCACCGCGGCCAAGCTCGACCCGGAGTGGCTGGACGAAGTCGGCCAACATTTGCTCAAACGCAGCTATGCCGACCCGCACTGGTCGGAGAAATCGGCGCGCAGCAGCATCAAAGAGCATGCCACGCTCTTCGGCTTACCGGTATTTCGCGCACGAAGTGTCGACTACGCGAGCGTCGCCCCGGGGCGTGCTCGGCTGATGTTCTTGGAGCACGCGCTGGTGCGTGGTGAGTACCGAACGCGCGGCGCATTTCAGGAGCACAACCGCGCGTTGCGGAGCGAGGTGGCACGGCAACGCGACAAAGCTCGGCAAAGCGATCTGCTCGCGGACGACGAAGCATTGCTGTCTTTCTTCGACCGCCGCGTGCCCGAGCACGTAGTCAACGGCAAGACCTTCGAGGCCTGGCGCGAAGCCGCCGAAGCCAAGGACCCGAGCCTACTGTGCTTGTCTTTGGATGACGTGCTCACGCTCGAGCAACGGCTCATTCCCGAGCATTATCCGGATTGCATCGTGCTGCACGGGGTCCCTGTGCCGCTCTCGTATCGCTTCGACCCTTCGGCGGAAGACGACGGCGTCACGTTGTCGTTGCCATTGCCGTTGCTCTCGCAGCTCGAGCCAAGCGAGCTGGATTGGACGATCCCCGGCTGGCACGAGCACAAGATAACCGCGCTGCTGAGCGAGCTGCCACGCGCCTTACGGCGTGAAATTCCGTCGATTCCCGCGCTGGTCGCGAGCATCGCACCGCTTCTGACGCCCTTCGATGGACCGATGTTGCCCGCGCTTTCGCGCGCCGCTTCAGAAGCGTGCGGAGTCGAGCTGCCCGAGACCGCGTTTCGGCTCGACGCGGTGCCGCCTTATATGAGGCTCACCTGCCGCGTCGTGCTCGAAGGCGGGCGAACGCTTGGGCAGAGTCGCGATGTAGCGCTGCTGATCGAGCAACATGGCGGGCAGGCTCGCGAGGCGCTACGCCGCGCTCTGCCGCCGCCGCACTGGGAGCGCGCGGCACTGACCAGCTGGGATTTCGGCGAGCTTCCCGTGTTTATCGTGCGCCGAATCGAAGGCGCCGAGCTGCGCTCGTATCCTGCCTTGATCGACCGACAAAAGAGCGTGGATCTGAGCCTGCTGGAGTCGGCGTCGGCGGCCGAAGCAGCCACCCGACTCGGCGTGCGTCGACTGCTCGCGCTTTCGGCGGCGCGGCAGCTGTCCGCGTTTACCAAACAGGTACCCGCCCCTTTTACGAGCCAGAACAATTTTCTGGTCTCGCGCGCGGAACAGGAGGCATTTCGCGAGCTGTTCATGAACCGAGTTGTCGAGGAAGCGTTCGGCCTGGCCGACTCCGCCGTGCCGCGAGACAAGTCTGCGTTCGAAGCGTTGCTCGCGGCGGGCACGCCACGCGTGGCGGCGGCCTTCAAGCGCGTGGAACGCGCAACCGCTCTGGCCGCTGGCGAGCTGCACACGACGCTGCGTGCGCTGGAAAATGCCGCCAAACATCCAAGCGGCACTGCCGCTGTTGCGGAGATCCGCGCGCATCTCGGCCAGTTGTTCCCGCAGGATTTGCTGGCCACGGTCGAGCTCGCACGCCTGGAGCAGTTTCCGCGCTATCTGCGAGCCGCTCAAGCGCGCCTAACGCGCGCCGTCAGCGACCCGCGCAAGGACGCGGACAAGCTCGCGCCGTTCGCGCCGCTCTGGCAAGCGTTCCTGTCCAAGCAGCAAGCGGCCAGCGACCGCGCTGCGACCCGCGCGCTGCGTTGGGCCTTCGAAGAGCTGCGCGTGGCCATTTTCGCGCCCGAGCTCAAGCCGGCATTGCCAGTTAGCGTCGCGAGTCTGACGAGCTCCTTGTCGGCGCTGCGCTAACGGGCGCGATCGAGCGGCGGCAGTTGCCGATTGGCGCAGAGCGGACCGCCCGCGGCGACGGTCCTTGCCGCTCGTTGCGAAGGCGTTGTTACCAGCGGCTTTTGTGCTCGCTCCGAATGCAAAAGTTTTACATGCAAGGCGCGAGCTCGAAGGCATGGACCTGGGTCAAGCGCCAATCTCGTGCTCGGGGGTCGTGCGCTTGGAGTCGATAGCCGTCTAACGCGCGCTGCTCGGCGCGCTCGGGGGATTGCTGGTGCGCTCGCGCACCGCGTTGCGCAGCGTGGTCACCACGTCATCCAAGTTGACCGGCTTGACTAAGAATCGATCAGCGCCAAGCGACGCCAACAATCTCCATTCTTGCGGCCCTCCGGATGCCGTCATCACGATGATCGGCACGCTCTCGGCCTCGCGACGGGCGCGTAACAACGCGGTCACCGCAACGCCGTCGAGCACCGGCATTTGCAAGTCGATCATCACTACGGACGCAGGTTTTTCGTCGAAGGCGTCGACCAATGCGCGGCCGTTTTCGACGCACAAGATGTCTGCGCCGGGGAACTCCATGCCTAACTTGAGCGCCAACAAATCGCGAAAATCTGCGTCGTCTTCCGCGACCAAGATGCGCACGGGCTCGACGCTGGACGCGCGCGCTTCCTTCAAGCTGCGTCGCAATAGGTCGACGGAGGACGTGCGCTCTTTGGGGTTTTTGTGGAGCGCCTTCAAGATTACGTCGTCGAACGCGCTGGGCAGGCCGGGTCGCCGCTTGCTTGGGGGCTCTGGCTTCTGCGTCGCGTGGCTGACCATGATCGCTAGGCCGGTGGCTCCGTCGAAGGGCAGGGTGCCGGTGAGCAACTCGTAGGCCACGCAGCCGAGCGAATAGACGTCGCTGCTCGGGCTCGCCGGCTGGTCGCCATCGAAGGCCAACTCCGGCGCCATGTATTCCGGGGTGCCGGCAATTACCTTGGTGATGCTGCCATTGATGTAGGGCGCCGCCAGGCCCAAGTCAGCCACCCTAACCCGCATGCTGTGGTCCAAGAGCACGTTGCTCGGTTTGATATCGCAATGCACCGCGCCTGCCGCGTGAATGGCCGAAACACCCTCGCAGATGTCTTGCAGAATCGTCAGCGCGGTGTCGAGGTCCGGCGGACCGTCCGTCTGGGTCAGCCAAGTACCGACGGTCTGACCCTCGACCAGCTCCATCACGAAGTAGGGAATGTTGCCGTGCTCGCCAAAAGAGTGAATCGCGAGCACGTTCGGGTGGTTGACGAGTGCCATCGCCCGCGCCTCTTGCACGAAGCGCTGCCGCATGTCCTCCGCATAGCTCGCCGAGCTGATGAACTTGATCGCGACCCTGCGGTGCAAGTGGAGGTCGAATGCGAGCAGCACGACGCCCATCGCGCCACGCCCGAGCTCGCCCAAGATCCGGTACACGCCGCCCACCACGTCGCCCAATGCAGGCAGCCGCCGCTCGTTGTCCGGCTCGCTCAAGAAGGCATCGAGCAGTCTGTCGACCCGGGTCGACTGCGGTTCGGCTTGAACGGTCGGCAGCTTCGATGGATCCTGAGCGGGCATCGCGGCTCGCTTTTGCAAATTGCAAGCCGGACACGAGTACGAAGAAAACTAGTATTTGGGGGCTGCCAGCGAGACTTTGTGACTCACTCCGGCGCCGTCCGCGCCGTGGCGACACAGGGCTGGTAACCTCTCTGGGTGGTTCCCTTGCCGAGCAGCCTCGACGCCGCCCTCGTTCGCGCACGCCAGCTCTACGAGCGACAGGCCTGGCAAGAGGCCCACGAAGCGCTCGGCTCCGTTGACCGTCAGTCGTCGCTCGGGCTCGAAGACCTGTGGCGGCTCAGTTGATGCTCCGGCATGTGCGGACGCGAATCCGACATGCTCGCGGCGCTCGAGCGCGTTAATCACCTAGCGGGCGAAGCCGAGCCACTGGTGGGCTGCGCGGGCGGCGTTCCGGTCAGGCTTTCGCTTGCGGGGCATGGGGAGATGAGCCGAGCCAGCGGCTGGTTGACGCGTGCTGAACGGTCAATCGCGCTGGCTGGCTTCGCATGTGTCGAGCAAGGTCTCGAGGCGCCGGCGCGGCAACCCCGTGAGCTCCGCAGCGGCGCTGGGCTCTGCTAGCCTGCGCGCTGTGGCTTTGAAACGCAGCGCCGGTATCTTGCTGTATCGCCGTCTGGGCGCGCGGGCGGAGGTTTTGCTCACACATCCGGGCGGCCCGTTTTGGAGCAAGAAGGATCTCGGCGCGTGGTTCATTCCGAAGGGTGAGCTCGAGGGCGACGAAGAGCCGCTCGCGGCAGCGCGTCGCGAGTTCCGCGAAGAGCTAGGCAGCGAACCGCCGACCGGTGAGCCGCTCGAGCTGGGCAGCGTGAAGACCAAGAGCGGCAAGTTGATCTTCGCCTGGGCGCTAGAAGGCGACCTCGATGTCGCGACCTTCAAAAGCAATACGTTCACGCTGGAGTGGCCGCCGCGCTCCGGAAGAATGCAGGAATTCCCGGAAGTCGACCGGGTTAGCTTTTTTTCTCCGACGGAAGCGGCCACAAGGCTTCATCCGGCGGAGCTGCCGCTGCTCGAACTCCTGGTCACTCTTGCGCAGCTCAAGTAGCGGACCCATGCTCGGTGCC
>OLLW01000322.1_pt1 | contig 10672 bp, 6 predicted proteins | sample 1604611 | NCBI WGS metagenome assembly OLLW01 (sample SAMEA104055725, study PRJEB20765) | soil metagenome | biome: Arctic tundra; feature: Polygonal ground; material: soil | place: USA | collected 2011-09 | depth 0-0.5 m | reverse complement strand
CCTGGCGCTCGAGGAGTGCTTGATTGCGCCGACGGAGTGCGACGCGCTGTACGCTTGGTTGGAGCAACGTCGGAATGGCGAAAATCCGGAGGATATCAGCGCTCTGTGCGGCGTGCTGTATCAGCACGCGGCGCTGCGCGGTGAGCTCGAGCGCGTGCCCGCGCTTGTCGCGCATTTGCCGAGTCAAACCGGGCTCGCGCTTTCGGTCGCGGTGCGCTTCTTGGAAGGCAATCTGCCGGACGCGCAGGCGCGGCTGGATCACGTGCTCTCTGCGCCGCGGCAGCGTGATGCGCTCGCGGATTGCGGCGCGCTCGCTCCGCTCTACGCGCTGCTCCTGTGCGCGCGTGACACGGAAGCCGGCCAGGCTGCTGCTAAGCGGGTGCTCAATGCAGGGACGTCCGAGTTGGCGCGCGGTGCACTGCGTTCGCTTCGTATTCTCCTCCGGCATCTGACGGAGCCGCCCGAAGAGCAGCGCCGGCTCGACGTGCACCAGCTTTCTCCGGACATCGCCGGTTGGGAGCTTCTGATTCTTGCGCTTACGGTACACCTGCATGCGCCGGACAAGTGGGCGCGCGCCAACTGGTGCCAGGAGCTAGTGCGCCGGGCGCGTGGTTGGCACTTGGCTGGGTACCGCTGGTTTGCGCGACAGGCGTTGTTTCTAGCTGAATTGTTGAACGATGAGCACTTCAGGACGGAGCTGCCGCGGATCGCGCCCGAACTGCTCCCGGCGCCCACGCGCTCGGCGAAAGAGCTGGTGGTTTGGGACCTCATTTCGACCAAGGCCGAGTGGCAGAAGGCGCTCGATGCGCTGGCTTTGATCAGCGAGAGTGTGCCAGAGGTGAGCGCGCAGAGCTACCGCGTGGCCTGGTATGTGGACATGGTGCAGGGTGAGCTGAATCGCCCAGCCTTGCAGGAGTGCCGCCCAAACGAGGGCTGGACCGAGGGACGTCGCACTACGCTGGCAGAGCTGTGGCCGCTGTACGCGGAGCTGCCGCCGGAAGATCAGCGTGTGTTGGATTTCACGCGCGAGGCGCACGCGGGCGCGCGCGACTTCACGGCGGACGCGGCCGAGGCATTGATCGGCCATCCGCGCGTGGTCAACGCACTCAGAGCGCGCGCTCCGGTGGAGGTGCTGCGCGGTACGCCGCGCATCGAGACGCGCGAAGAGCGCGGCTACGTCGAAGTGTTCGTCGACCCTGCCGGCGCGGAGTTGGGCGTGAACGCGCTTGCCGAGGGAGAAACGCGGCTCGTCGTGTATCGCGTCACGCCGGCGATGCAGCGCGTGATTGAGGCGCTACGCGGCGGCGCGCGCATTCCCAAGAGCCACCAAAAGGAGCTATTGGCGGTGCTCGGCAAGCTTTCGGACAGCGTCGAGGTGCGCAGCCCGGAGCTGGGCAGTGAGCGCACGGTGCAGGCCGACGCGACGCCGTGTTTGCGTTTTGCGCCACATGCCGGCGCTTGGCTGGTGCAGCTCGGGGTGCGTCCGTTTGCCGAGCAGGGCCGCTTCTTTCTGGCCGGGGTGGGGCGCTCGAGCTTGAGCGCTTACTTGGGTGGGCACCGCTTGCGTTGCGAACGCGATCTCGAAAAAGAGCGGCTGCTGCACGATCAACTTCGTAACTCGTGCCCCACACTCTCGCTCGAAGAAGATCCGGATGAGCGGTCGCCGCTCGATTCTCCGGACAGTTGGACCTTGGGAGAAGAAGGCGTGCTGCAGCTGCTGTGCGAGCTGCGCGACGCGAAGGCACAGTGCGCGCTCGAATGGCCCGAATCCGGCGGCATGAAGCTCGCGGGCAGCGCCAGCTCGAGGTCCTTGCATGGCCGATTGCGCGTCGACAAAGGCTGGTACCTGGTGACTGGCGGCGTGCGTTTGGACTCCGTGACTGAGGTCTCCCTCAGCCAGCTCGTGCATGCGCCCGCGTTGGCCAACGGCCGCTTTTTGCGGCTCGAAAATGGCGCATTTTTGGAGGTTGAGGCGCGTGTTCGGCGTGTGCTAGCGGCGCTCAAGGCGGTCAATTCCAAGCCGCGCGTCGGGGCCGAGCTGCGCTTGCCGAAGAGCGCGCTATTTCCGCTCCAAGAGCTCAGTCACGCAGACACCGGCTTCGAGGTGGACACGGAGAGTCGACAATGGCTGGAGCGCGTCGCGCAGCTCTCGAAGCGCGAGCTCACCATTCCGGCCCCTCTGCGCGCGACCTTACGCCCCTACCAAGTGGACGGCTTTCATTGGCTGTCACACCTGAGCGAGCTGGGCTTGGGCGCGTGCCTAGCGGACGACATGGGCCTCGGCAAGACGATCCAGATCTTGGCGCTGCTGGTCGCGCGCGCGACCGAGGGCCACGGTCCGACGTTGGTCGTCGCCCCGACGTCGGTGTGCGGCAATTGGATTGCGGAGATTCGCCGCTTCGCTCCGACGCTGATCCCTCTCGAATACGTCGGCAGCGAGCGAACGCGGTTGCTCGCCACTTTGCACGGCACAACGGGCGACGCGAGCGTGGTTGTATGTAGCTACACGCTTTTGCAGCAAGACCAAGCTGAGCTGTCGGCCATTGCCTGGGGCACGGTCGTGCTCGACGAAGCGCAGTTCATCAAAAATCCCGAGTCTTTGCGGGCAAAAGCCGCATATTCGCTGACGGCCAAGCAACGCATTGCCGCGACGGGTACTCCGGTCGAAAATCATTTGGGCGATCTGTGGGGCATCTTCCGCTTCCTGAATCCAGGGTTGCTCGGGGACTGGCCGCACTTCAAACGCACGTTCCTAATGCCGGTCGAGCGCGACGGCGGACGAGACTCGACCGAGCTCTTGCAGAAATTGGTCAAGCCGTTCCTATTGCGGCGGCTGAAGCGCGAGGTCGCGCTCGACCTGCCGCCGATCACGGAGGTGCAACACGACGTGCGCTTGTCCGAGGACGAAGCGCTGCGCTATGCGCTACTCCGCAAACAGATTCACCAGAAGCTTTACACGGTGCACGGCAAGCGCAACAACAAGCTCGAAGTGCTGGCCGAGATCATGCGGCTACGCCGCTTCTGCTGTCACCCTGTCTTGGTGTTCCCGGACGCGCCGCCCGAGTGCTCGAAGCTCGACGTCTTCTTGGAGCTGGTCCTTGAGCTGAGCCAAAACCAACACCGTGCCTTGGTGTTCAGCCAATTCGTAGACTTTCTGGCGTTGGTGCGTGAGCAACTCGAAGAGCGTGGCATTCGCTACGAGTACTTGGACGGCAGCACTCCGCAGGCGCAACGCCAAGCGCGCGTCGCGGCTTTTCAAGAGGGCGACGCGCCGTTGTTCCTGATCAGCCTAAAAGCGGGGGGTTTTGGCTTGAATCTGACGGCGGCGGATTATGTGATCCACACGGACCCGTGGTGGAATCCGGCGGTACAGGCGCAAGCGACGGACCGCGCGCACCGCATTGGCCAAGAGCGCCCGGTCACCGTGTATCGGCTGATCACCAAGGACAGCATCGAGGACAGCATCGTCAAGCTGCACGAGAAGAAGCGTGGGGTGGCGAGCAGCTTGCTCGACGACGGCGACGCGGTGGCCGGCTTGAGCGCGGACGAGCTTGGGCTTTTGATCAGTGAGTCGTTGAGTCAGCCTGCCTGAGCGTGGCAAGCTTCGCGCATGCCGACCTTCACTCGCGATGCGACGTCCATTTACTATGAAGAGCACGGTAGCGGCTACCCGCTGCTGGTGTTTGCGCCCGGCGGTATGCGCTCTGCGATCGAGGTGCTCGCGCGCTCGCCGTATCACCCGGTGAAGGAGCTTGCCGATGAATTTCGCGTGATCACCATGGACCAGCGCAACGCCGGTGCTTCGCGGGCCCCGATCAGCGCTTCGGACGGCTGGCATTCGTACACCGATGATCACCTAGCGTTGCTCGACGAGCTCAAGATCGAGCGCTGCCACGTGCTCGGCATGTGCATTGGTGGAGCATTCGTGTTGTCACTGCTCGCCGCGGCCCCCGAGCGCGTGAGCGCGGCGGTCTTGCAGCAGCCAATCGGCTTCGATGGCGCGAATCGTGCGGCATTTTACGAGTTATTCGACAGCTGGGCCGCGGAGCTGAGGCAGACGCGCCCTGACATCTCGGCGGCGGAGTTGTCCGAGTTTCGCGAGCGAATGTACGGCGGTGACTTCGTGTTCAGCGTGACGCGCGCCGCAGTCGAGCGCTGCTCCATACCAATGCTCATCCTACGCGGCAACGACGTGTACCACCCGACCTCGATCTCGGAAGAGATCGCGCGTCTCGCGCCGCACGCCGAGCTCGTCAAGGACTGGAAAACGGGCGAGGATCTGACTCGCGCTGTGACGCGCCTGCGCTCGTTCCTAGCCGAGCATTGAGGTCGAGCGTTGATGCCGCGCTACGATCACGAAGCCGAGGGACTCGGTGTCGTCGGGCGCGATGCGGTCCAACATTTTGGCGGTGACGGACACCGACGTCATGCTCAGGGCGACGAACGGCATCAGCCAAAAGCGTGGTCGCGCGCTCTGTTCGGGCTCATGGCCGAGCTTGTCGAGTCCTTGCGCCAGGCCAGAGGCGCGCGCCAAATTGAGCGCTAAATAGGAGTTTATTTTGTGGCCGAGCAGACTCCACAGGTTGCCCATCGCTTCGCAACGCTCGACCACTAAGCCGGCCTCCGCGCACAACGCACGCAAGCCATGCGGGCTGTAACGAAAGTAGTCGTGCGGCTCTTCGTGCAGCCGGAACGAGAACGGCGCGGTTAGCAGGAGCACGCCGTTTGGATGCAGCACGCGCGCCATCTCGCGCAGCAGCGCTTGCGGATCCGGTGTGTGCTCGAGCGTTTGCACGCTGAGCACGGTGTCGAATTCGCCGTCCGCGAACGGCAAGCGCTTGCCGTCGTAAAACACGTCCGGGCCGCGCGTGCGTGTTGCGCTCGCGGTGTGCCGAAAGGAAGCCTCGTGCTCGACTCCCAGATACTGCGACACGTACGGCTCGAAGAGCTCCAAATACGGCTTGTCACCGCAGCCGACGTCCAAGAGCCGTCCGCGTGCTAGCGGAGCCACGCCTTTGAGCGCGCGAATTACCAGTGTCCATTGCAGGTCCACGAAGTCCGCAGCGCGGCGAGCGAGCTTCTTCAGCTCGCTGCTGGTTGCCGAAGGGCTCACCGCTTGCGCGCGACGAGCAGCATTTGCTCGCCCCAGTAGTTGCGGTTCAAATAGAACAGCGGCCGGAGCGCGCGGCCGAACAGCGCATAGCCTGCGCCCAGCACGCCGCTCACGCCGCCGCCGTTGCGGGGCGGCCTCGCAGATTCACCCGGCTTCGGCATGCTCATGCGCGATGCGACGCGCACCGCCGTGCGATACAAATTCTGAAACGGAAAGCCCCAGGCCAGCACTTCGAGCGGCTCGAGGTTTGCGTGCTGCGAGAGGTCGCGCAGGCGCTTCGACGTATAGTGTCGTTGGTGGCCGATCAGCTCGTCGAAGCGCGACATCTTGCCGCCGGGCACGGTGAGCACGAGCGTGCCGCGTGGCGCGAGCAACCGAGCCACGCGCTCTACCGCCAGGCAATCATCGGCAATGTGCTCGACGACCTCGGAGCAGGTGATGAGCTCGAAACGGCCCACGTACTGGCTGTAAACGCGCTCGAAGTCCGGCACGCCGAGGTCCATCTGCAGCACCTCCAAATTTGGATTTCTGCGCTTGGTTTCGCGCACTGAGGCCAGCGACACGTCGGACGCGCACAGCGTGGCATTGGGAAACCCGAGCCGCAGCTCTTGCACCAGCTCGCCCTGCCCGCAGCCCGCGTCGAGCACCTGACGCGCACCGGCCGCATGCCGAGTGCACAGCTCGAGGATCAACCGCCGACGGTGGAATGCGGCCGGGCTCGCTGAGTCTAGATGCCCGTAGCGCTGCCACATGTCATCGTAGAACTCACCGGCATCCACGGCAGGCGGCAACTCCGGTGCAGACACGAGGCGCTGGATAGCACGGTTTCGCGCGCCGCCGTCCCCGGCCCGCCGAGCCCCTCCCGTTTCCTGCCGGTTGTCTTGCTTCTTGCTCTGCCCTGCCGATCGCGGTACCGCGGGCAGCCATGGCGGACGACCCTGCCAACGAAGACGCGGTTCCGCCGTCCCGCGAAGACGCGGTCAGGCAGGACGACGTCAATGGCGTGCCGCCGGACTCGTGGCCGTCCGTGCGCCGCGCGCTGCTCCTGGGCGTGGCTTTCGTGGCTCCGTGCGCGGTGATCGCGGCGAGCCTGTTCTTCATCGTGAAGGGCGGGTCGCCGCACACGACGCCCATGCCCAGCGCGAGCGCCGCGAGCGTTGCCTTTCCAGCCGATGCCGAGGCACCGGACCCCGCGGCTATGGCCTTGGCCGGCAATACGCCGGCACTCGAGAAGGGCCAGACCGCCGAGCCCGCGTTCGAGGACGAGGGCAGCGACGAGGCCCCGAGCAGCAGCGGCAGCCCCGCCAAGCCCGCTCCGCCCAAACATTTCGCTACCGTGCAAGACGCAGCCGCGGGCAGTTGCTCGACCGAAAGCGTGGACGGCTTGAGCCGTCAGATTATCGAGCAAGCGCGCTGCATCAAGCCGAACGACTTCGTGGCGCTACCCAAGCGCCCGAATCTGGTGATGGCCGCGCACGTGTTTCCGTACTTAGAAGTCGCCGCGCGCGATCACCTGGTGAAGGCGCTCGACGCGCACACGAGTGCGAAGATGACGGTCAATAGCTGCTTGCGGACAGTCGCGCAGCAGTACCTGGTGTCGCACTGGTCGGTGAGTAAGAGCTGCGGCGTGCAGCTCGCAACCCCGCCGGGTGAGAGCAATCACGAAATCGGCACCGCGCTGGACATCGCCGAAGCTTCGAAATGGCGTCCCGCGCTAGAAGCCCAAGACTTCAAGTGGCTCGGTACCTCGGACCGTGTGCACTTCGACTACAAGGGCACCGGCACGCCGCCGCAGCACACCGCCACCGACGTGCTCGCTTTCCAAAAGCTCTGGAACCGCAATCACCACGAAGACCCCGTCAACGAAGACGGCCACTACACGCCCGCCACCGAGCAACGCCTAAAAAAATCACCGCCCAGCGGCTTCCCGATCGGCGCCAGCTGCGCGAAGACCAGCGCGGCCGCGTCGAAGCACTGAGCGCTCCTAAGCACCGGTCACCCCAGTCGGTCCCCAAGCGCCGGGCCCGGGCGTCATGATAAGAGCCGCACCCTGACCAATCTTGAGGGGGGCGCAAAACGGCTCGCTCCTGCCTCGCTCGCTCGCGAGTCTCCCTTCGCACGCAAACCGCGGAGCAGGCCCCTAGTTTACCGCTTTGAGCGAGACCAACGCGCCGTCCTCGAACCGAAGCATTCGGACGGCCGAGGCGGAAGGTTGGTAGGACCAGACGTCGACCACTCGCTCGCCCGTCGCTGCTTGGTACACGACCTGCTGAGCCGTCGCGGGCGGCCCGCAGGCGCGCTGCACCATTGCGGGTGTCTCGCCCAGGATCACGAGCTGCGTACCGCATTGCCAGACTTGGTCGGGGTTGACCGGCAGCGGCGGCGCGAGCCACGCTGGCGTCGGAGTGCCGTGGAACGACGTCGCTGAGTGATAGGTGCTTGCGTGGCCGGAGCCGTGCCCAGTGTGCCCGCTGCAGTGCCCAGCGCCGTGTCCACCTTTGGCCAACGCAGGCGCCGGATACGACGCGGCGAGCACGACTGGTGCGCACAGCAGCTTACGAAGTCGACCCCAATCCACGGCTTGTGAAAAGCAAGCTCCGTTCCTGACTCGATATCTGCGCATTCTCAAGGTGAGTCGGCGAAATCGCGGCTTTTTGGCCCGGCATTGGGGTGCCCCGCCACGGCGGTCGTGAAAGTGCGACGCCGGGCCGCGTGGTGCCTTCGACGCGTTCGCAGTACAGTGCCGCGCCGTGTCAGCCTCCGAAAAGCCCTGCCGCTTGTTCATCTACGGCACGCTGCTTCCCGGCGAGCGCGATCACGGGCTCTTGTCGGCGGCGGAGCACCTTGGTCCTGCCAGCACGGAGCCGGCATTCCAGCTCGTCGAGGTCGGTGCTTATGCGGCGCTCGTGGCTGACGGCAAAGTGGCGGTGCACGGCGAGCTGTACGCCACCGACCTGCAGACGCGCCGTCAAATCGACGTTGCGCGCCAAGTGCCCATTCTGTTCCAACGCGCGCCAATTAGGCTCGCGGACGGCACTGCCGTCGAAGCCTACGTGATGACCGCCGACCAAGTGCGCGGCAAGCGCCGCTTGGCGCATGGGGATTGGCGCACCCGCTTTGCGCCCCCAGTCGACCGGCGCGCGGGCGGTGCATTCGTCAAATGGGCCCGCACGCGCTTCGACAAATAGAGCGGCAGGTTTACTTCGGCGCGGCGCGGCGCCCGAAGAAATTGCACTAGTTTTTACTGATAGCCCTGCGCTTGCAGCTTGAACATGCGCGCGTATTTCCCGCCCTGCTCTAGCAAGCTCTCGTGCGAGCCGTGCTCGACCACCTGGCCCTGCTCGAGAACGATGATGTTCTTGGCCATGCGCACTGTCGGGAAGCGATGCGAAATGACGATCGTGGTGCGGTTCTTGGCCAGCTCTCGGAAGCGCTCGAAGACTGCGTGCTCGGACTCGGCGTCCAGCGCGGCCGTGGGCTCGTCGAGCACGAGAATGTCCGCGTCCTCGCGCATGAACGCGCGGGCGAGCGCAACCTTTTGCCATTGTCCGCCGGACAGCTCGCTGCCCTTTTCGAACCAATGACCGAGCGCGGCGTCCAAGCCGCCGGGCAGCGATGTCAAGAGCTCGCTCGCGCCACCGCGCTCGGCGGCGCGCTCGATGCGCGCCTCGTCGCCCAAATGATCGACGCTGCCTAGCCCGATATTTTCGCGCAACTTGAGTTGGTATTTGTTGAAGTCTTGAAACAGCACGCCGAAGCGTTTGCGCAGTAGCGTTGGATCCCAAGTCGAAAGCTCGCGGCCGTCCAAGATGATCCGCCCTTCGCTCGGCTCGTACAGCCCTGCCAGCAGCTTCACGAACGTAGTCTTGCCCGCGCCGTTTTCGCCGACCAAGGCGATGCTGTCGCCGGGCGCGATCTCTAGGTCGACGTGACGTAGCGCCCAGCTGTCTTTGCCCGGATAGTGAAAGCCCACATTTTCGAAACGGATGCCCGCACCACTCACTCCGTTTGCCGATGAGCGCCGAAGGGCGCGCTTCTGCTGCTCCCGCTCGCTCTCTTCTGCTAGCTCGATGTAACTAAACAGGTTGGACATGTACAAGTTGTGCTCATACAAATTGCCAATGCCGCTCAGCACCGACTGAAAGGCTTGCTGCCCTTGGCGGAGCGACACCACGTACAGGGTCAAATTGCCGAGCGTGATGCGCGCGGCCGCCGCGGCAACCGCCATGAGCGCGTACGTCGCGTAGAACGCGAACGTACCAATCAGGCTGAAGACGTGCGTGAGCAGCGCGCGCCGTATCGCGAGCTTCTTGTCTTCTTCGAAGAAGGACTCGGCCAAGCTGCGGTAGCGGTCCAAGAGGTGGGGACCGATGCCGAACAGCTTGACCTCTTTGACGTGCTCGTCATTGGCTAGCACGTACTCCAGGTAGAGCAGCTTCCTCGATTCTGGCGAACGCCAATTGCGGATCCGAAACGCGATTTTCGAATAGCGCATCTCCGACAGCGTTGCGGGCAGAGTCGCCAAGAGCAGGCCAAGCACGATGAAACTGCTGAAACGCGCCAGCATGATGGCATAGCCGATCAGCGTGACGATATTTTGCACCAAGCTGAAGCTTTCGGCGAGCAGTGCGACCGGTCGCGACGAAGCCTCACGTCGGGCGCGCGTGAGCTTGTCGTAAAACTCGGCGTCCTCGAAGAACGACAAATCCAGGCGCAGCGCCTTGTCCAAGATCTGCACGTTCACGTCCGTGCCCAGGCGCGCCCCGAGCAGCGAGCGCACGAGACCTTGTCCGCGCTGTGTCGCGGCGGACAGCGCGACCAGCAGCAGCTCGACCGCCACCCAATTCAGCGTGAGCGTGCGATTGTGGAGCACTACCGCATCGATGATGCGCTTGCCGGCGTAGGCGATCGACAGCGGTAATACTGCGCCGGCCACGCTGAGCCCGGACAAATAGACGAGCAGTGACGGCGACGACGCCCAGACCAAGCGGAGCGTGCGTTTGGTGTGACCGAACAGCTCTTTGGTGGCGAGCAGGCTTGGTTTCTTGACGTCGGGAGGAGGGGGGACCTGCAAGCGCTCGACATTAGTCCCGACTCTGCCTGCTCGCCATGCCGAGCCTGGCGCTTTGCCTCGAGCCGTAGAACTAGGGTTGCCGTCTGCCAGCTCAGCCCTATGCGGGTTCCCTCGCGGCCGGAAGTGTGAGATCTGAGCCGTCAGGAGCCGCTTTTGCAGTCGATCATTTCCATCAAGAATCTCACCAAGACGTACGCGTCCGGATTCCAGGCACTGAAAGACGTCAACCTCGAGATCCGGCGCGGCGAGATCTTCGCGCTCTTGGGGCCCAACGGCGCCGGCAAGACGACCTTGATTGCCGTCGTGTGCGGCACCGTCAACCCGACTTCGGGTACCGTGCTCGCGGACGGTCACGACATCGTCAAGGACTACCGCGCGGCCCGCTCCAAGATCGGCCTCGTGCCGCAAGAGCTGTCCACGGACATGTTCGAAACGGTTTGGGACACCGTTTGCTTCAGTCGCGGCTTGTTTGGCAAACCGAAGAA
>OLLW01000462.1_pt1 | contig 10710 bp, 10 predicted proteins | sample 1604611 | NCBI WGS metagenome assembly OLLW01 (sample SAMEA104055725, study PRJEB20765) | soil metagenome | biome: Arctic tundra; feature: Polygonal ground; material: soil | place: USA | collected 2011-09 | depth 0-0.5 m | reverse complement strand
GGATCCGCGGGGCCACACGCGAGACACGTTCCAGCTGCCAAGAGCACTACCCCGAACCCCAGACACGTTGTTCTCAGGTCTAGCTCCCTTTATTCGCCGACATCCAAACGCGCGGCAAAGCGCTCGAGCAAGAGCTGCTCGATGTCCTTTGCGGTCTCGGCGGCGAAGGCCGCTTGCGCCGCGGCTTCCGCCTCGGCCACCGTCACGTTGCCGATGGCTTCACGGATTTCCGGGATCGCTGCCGCTTCCATGCTGAGCTCGCGAAGGCCCATCCCGACGAGCAAGATCGCCGCCAGCGGATCGCTGGCCATGGCGCCGCACACCAAGACCGGGCGCGAGCGATTCTTGCCCGCGGCAATCACCATCCGCACTAGCCGCAAAATGGCGGGGTCGAAGAACGACGCCAGGTACGCCAGCTCCGGGCTCGAGCGATCCACGGCCAAGGTGTACTGCACGAGGTCGTTCGTGCCGATGCTCATGAACTCAGTCTCGATTGCAAACTCGTCGGCCATGACTGCGGCGGACGGCACTTCGACCATCATGCCCAGCGGGATCTCGACGCTGCGTGGCTGACCTGCGGCGTCGACCTCGCGGCAAGCTTGCTCGAACAACCGCCGTACCTCGCGCCACTCGCCGAGCGAGGCGATCATCGGCACCATGATGCGCATCGGGCCGTGCGCTGACGAGCGCACCATGGCTCTCAGCTGGGTGAGGAAGATGTCTTGGCGCGCTAAGCCGAGCCGTACCGCGCGCAGCCCGAGCGCAGGGTTCATCTCCGCGGGCATCTGAAAGACAGAGGAGAACTTATCTCCGCCGATATCGAAGGTGCGCAGAGTCACCGGTAGCGGCGTCAGGACTTCGATCACCCGGCGATAGGTCTCGTACTGTTCGTCCTCGCTCGGAGGCTCGCTGCGATCCAGATACAGGAACTCAGTGCGGTACAGGCCGATACCGCGCGCGCCTTGTTCGAGCGCGCCTTCGGCCTCCGAGGGCAACTCGATATTGGCGCGCAACTCGACGGTTTGTCCGCAGCGCGTGCGTATCGGCCGATCGCGCGCTTCGCGGCGATGCTTGGCGACGTCGCTAAAGCGGCCTGCCCGAGCATGCGTATCGGCGATGAACTCGGCGCTCGGCGTGATCGCGACTTGGCCGTGCACGCCGTCGACCACGATCAGATCCCCGCTGCCAACTCGCGCCAGCAGGTTCGGGACGCCGACCACCGCCGGGATCTCGAGCGCGCGCGCCAAGATGGCCGTGTGGCTGGTGCGCGTGCCCACCTCGGTGACGATGGCCAGTACGCGCTCTTTGGTGAGACCTGCGGTCTCGGCGGGCGAAAGGTCGTGGGCGACCAGCACCCCGGGCGCGCCGTCTTTGGGCAAAATTACCGCACCCTGCTTGCCGGCCATGGTTCTGAGCAGGCGATCCTCGACGAACTCGAAATCGTGACTGCGCTCGGCGAGATACGGGTCGCCGCTTTGGCGCAACGTGGCAGCCATTTCGGCGACGGCGAGGTCGAGCGCCCACTCTGCGCACACGCCCGCGCTCAGAATCTTGCTCTCGACGGCCGCTCGCAGCGTCTCGTCTTCGACCATCAGCACGTAGGCCTCGAGAATCGAGGTTTCAGCGCGGCTGGCTGCGCCCTGTTTGGCGGCCAACACGACGCGCAGCTCGCCAGCGGCTTTCGCCACCGCCTCGTCGAAATGAGCCAGCTCGGCGGCGACGGCATCGGCGGTAACATGACGGCGCACCACGCCCGAACGGCGTGTGTCGATAATCAGCGCATGGCCGATGGCATAGCCGGCCGAGCCGGCTATGCCATCGAGCACTTGTGCAGCACTGCTCGAGTTGATGATCGCGCCGTCCCCTCTCATTGCGTTATTCGTCTTCTCCGAAGCGGTTGTTGATCAATTCGCCCAGGCTGACCACGGCTTCGGCCGCGCTTTCACCGGTGGCCTCGATGTCGAGCTTGGTGCCCTTCGAGCCGCACAAAAGCAGTACGCCCATCACGCTCTTTGCGTTGGCGGCTTGGCCGGCGCGACTGACCAAGATGTCGCACGGATACTTCGAAGCAAGCTGCACGAGCTTGGTCGCCGCTCGAGCGTGTAGCCCAAGTTTGTTTTTGACTTCGAACGTTCCACGCGAGCTATTCATTGGCTTTCACTCCAACTAATTTGAGTGGCGGGCTTGCGTGATCCGGATCGGCACCTGGACCACTCATCCTGACGCGGTCGATGTCGCGGTGTACGACGTCGATGGCTACGCCGACGCGCTGACGGAGCTGCGCTCCAAGCTCGTCCGTAATCACTACCGAACGATGCCTGCCACCAGTGCACCCGACAGCTACGGTCAGGTAACTTTTTCCCTCGCGTTCGAAACGTGGCAGACAAAATTCGAGTAGCGAGGCGACGCGCTCCAGAAACCCGGAGCTGTCGGGCTGCGCCAGCACGAACTTCTTCACCGCTTCGGTGGTGCCCGGCAGATCACGCAGCTCCGGGACGAAGTGCGGATTATCCAGGAATCTGACGTCAAACAGCAGATCTGCGTCCACCGGCGTACCGAACTTGAAGCCGAACGAGACAATGCGGGTGTGAAGGCGGGGCGCGCGGCCTGCTCCGGGGCCGAACTGCGCCGTCACTTGCCGACGCAGCTCGTGCACGCTGAGGCGCGTGGTGTCGAGCACCATGGTCGCGCGCGCGCGGAGCGGCGTCAGGCGCTCGCGCTCGATGCGGATGCCGTCCAGAACGGCCGTCGCCGCTTGCTCGCTGCCGGGCTCGAGCGTGGTGCTGAGTGGGTGCGGGCGACGAGTGCTGGAGAACCGCCGTAACAACGCTTCATCAGAAGCGTCGAGAAACAGCACCGAGAGCTCTCGCTCACCGGGCACGCTGAGCAGCTCCAGCGCCGCGGCCGCTTCGTCCAAGAAGCCGCGCACGCGCACGTCGATACCGAGCGCAATGCGCCGCACTCCAACGGCAGCGAATGCCTCCAACGTGCTCTTCATGACGGGCGGCGGTAGGTTGTCGACGCAGAAGTAACCCAAGTCCTCCAGCGCGTGCACCGCAGTCGACTTGCCAGCGCCGCTTACGCCGGTGACGACGACGACCAAGGTTCGCACGGTGTCTGTCATCTCCGCTCCGGAGTGATCACCGGGGGTGGCGCCGAGCTTTCGTTCGGCGACAAGAAGCGGAACGAGCCGCTGGGTGCGCGGTGCATGCGCTCCTCCGGCTCTTCCGGCCGCAGGATGCCCTTCTCGATGCGCTCGACGAACTCCCGCGCCGGGTGATGACCGGCTTGCCGAAGCAGCTCGTTGCGCGCCGCGATCTCGATGATCGAGCTCATGTTGCGGCCTGGACGAACGGGCAGCACCACCTCGCGAATCGGTACACCGAGCAGCTCGCGATGGCGATCTTCGAGGCCGATGCGGTCGTATGGCGCGTCCGATTGCCAGAGCTGGAGCTCGACAATCAAGTCCAGACGCTTGCGTTCACGAATCGCGGTGACACCGAACAGGTCCTTGATATTCAGGATGCCGAGACCGCGCACTTCGATGTGGTGGCGAAGTAGCGCAGCAGGTTGGCCGAACACCATGCTTGGCGGTCGGAAATCGCACTCGATGACGTCGTCAGCCACCAAGCGGTGGCCGCGCATCACGAGCTCGAGCGCGCACTCGCTCTTGCCAATTCCGCTCTTGCCGAGCAAGAGCACGCCGACCTCGAATACGTCGACCAGGACGCCGTGAATGCGCGAGCGCGGAGCGAGCTGTTCGTCGAGCAGCGTGTGCAGAGCGGTGATCACCGCGGAGGAGCGCTCCGCGCAGACCACCAGCGGCGTCGCAGTCCGTTCTGCGGCCTCACAAAACGCCCGCGGCGGGTCGACGCCGCGCGTCACCATCACGCAGCACACGCCCAGCGAGAAGAAAACGTCAGCGGCGCGCTGCTGCTCGACAGGCGACAGAGACTCCGCGTAGCTGAGCTCAGTTTCGCCGAGCACCTGCACGCGACTCGGGACTACGCCGTGGACGTGTCCAACCAGAGCCAACCCCGATTTTTGGATCCGCGGGTGGCGGATCTCGCGTCCGAGCCCAGCTGCGCCCCCGACCAGGCGCACGTTCAGCCCCAACGCGGGGTCATCGAGCAGAGCTCGGACGCTCACCCCGTGCGGAAGCTGAGACGGGGGCTCCGAGTACACGGGTTACTTCTCGCTCGCGTCGTGAGCTGCGATCAGCCCGTACACTTCTTCGCGGCTAGCCGCAGAAACCAGGCGGGAGCGGGTGCCGTCATCACGCAGCAGCCGCGAGATGCGAGCGAGTGTGCGTAGATGCTCGCCCGTGGCGCGCTTCGGGCCGACGACACCAAACACGATGTTCACGCGCTTGCCGTCGATGGCTTCGAAATCCACGCCGCGCGGGCAGAGCACCAGCGCGGCCGCCTGTTGTTCTGCATGGTCGAGCGCAGTGTGCGGGATCGCCACGCCATCACCGATGCCGGTGCTCTGCAGACGCTCGCGCTCGAGCAGCAGATCCTCGACCTCGGCTTGCGGGACGCCAACCGCTGGCGACAAGAGCTCAGCCAGCTTTTTGAGCGCGGCATCCTTGTTGGGGATCTGCGCGCCATCCGCATCTACGATGATGCGATCGATTGTAAGGATGTCACAGAGTCGCATGGTGAGTCCGTACAGCGCTCAGCGCTTGGCTTTCGCCGCGCGCTTTTTGGTAGCCTTCTTCACGACTTTGGCGGCGCTCTTGGTGCGCGGCACCACTTCCGCTTCCAAATCGGGCACGCGAGTCGGGGACGCTTTGCGGACGCTTTCGCCGCCGCGCACCTTGGCTTTTGCCGCGCCCTTGCTGGCGCGAATCTGACGTTCGAGCTTGCCCAGGACCACGTCGATCGAGGCGTACATGTCGTTCGTCGCCTCTTTGGCTTCGAGGTGCTCGCCGCCACTCGAGATCCGAACTTCCGCAACTTGTTTCAAGCGATCCAACGACAGCGTCACTTTCGCGGTCATCGGTTGGCGCAGGAACTTTTGCAGCTTGGTGATCTTCTCCTCGGAGTAACGTTTGAGGGCGTCGCTCGAATCTACATGGCGAAACGTGATGCTGATCATGAGCTCTCCTGCATGGAGTCCCGGAAGGGGCTTCGGCTTGGAGTTTAGCTGAATCTTATGGGGAGAAGCGAGCGGGAAGGTTTTCGGCCGAGAAGCTGCTCGTAGCTCTTGGCAGCCCTCGCGGGCGGGTGAAAACGTAGGCGCAAAGCCGTGCGTCGAAACCTCGAGGCCCACGCGACGCAACCTCTCCTAAAGCGCCCTGCGCAGCCTCTTCTCCAATGCGCGCGCAGCCCCGCACGCCTCGCGCACAAGCGCGCGCCAAGCAGCCCAGCCGAATGCCCCGGTGCGCGCGTAGCGCCGCACGCCTCGCGCACAAACGCGCGCCAAGCAGCCCAGCCGAATGCCCGGAAATACGTCGAGCTTCCTGACTTTGGCACGATCAGATCGCGATCCACCAACAAGGAATTCACCCACGAGAGCTGGCGACGACCCTTGGAAGCACCCGAAGGGGTGGACCAGGCGGACGGCCGTCTCAACCGAACGCGTTGGACGCGAGACGCTTCGCCCGTCTGCAAGCACCCAACCCCCGACGCCGAAGGCTCCGACGCCACCCGCCTCGCCTCCTGACCATCAAGAAACAGGCGCCAGCGCCCGCCTTGCCAGCTCGGCAACCAGGCGGACGGCCGTCTCAACCGAACGCGTTAGACGCGAGACGTGTCACCCGCCTGCAAGCACCCGACCCCCGACGCCGAAGGCTCCGACGCCACCGGCCCCGCCTCGTGACATCAACAGACCTGCTCCCAGAGCGCGCGTCGCACCGCACGCTCGCGCCTGCCCTAGAACAACCTCTTACGCTTCGAGGAAGCCAAGATCCCGAGCATCTCGCGGTACTTGGCGACGGTGCGGCGGGCGATCTTGATGCCTTCGTTTTTCTCGAGCATCTCGACGATGGCTTGATCGCTGACGGGGTTCGCTTTGTCCTCTTGGTCGATTAGCGTCTTGATGGCTTGCTTGACGCTCTCGCTGGCGATGTCTTCGTTGGCCACACGCCGAATGCTCGAGTTGAAGAAATACTTCAGCTCGAACAAGCCTTGCGGAGTGTGCATGTACTTGTTGGTCGTGACGCGCGAAATCGTCGACTCGTGCATGCCCACGGCCTCAGCGACGTCCCGCAAGATCATCGGCTTTAGGTGCGCCACGCCCTTCTCGAAGAAATCCCTCTGTTTTTCGACGATGCATTCAGCGACGCGAATGATGGTCTTACGCCGCTGTTCGATGGCGCGGATCAGCCATTGCGCGTTGCGCAGCTTCTCCCCGATGAACTCCTTGGCGGAGGGGTCTTTCATCAGGCGCTTGGTCAGCGCTTCGTTGATGAACAGGCGCTGCACGCCGCGGTCGTTGTCCAGCACCACGAATTCGTCCGCGTCCTTGATCACGTACACGTCCGGTGTGATGCCGATCGTGCGGTCGTCCGTGTCGGTGAAGTTGCGGGCGGGACGGCTTTCGAACTCTTGAATCGTTTTGGCGGCTTCGTACACGTCCTCGAGCGAAATTTTCATCTCGCGCACGATCGCTTGGTAGTTGTGCTTCTCGAGGTGGTGCAGATGGTTCTTGATGATCTCGAGCTCCGGCTCGCCATCCTCGTAGCCGGCCACGCGCGCCTGGATCAGCAGGCACTCGCGTAAATCTCGAGCGGCGACGCCAATCGGGTCGAACGCTTGGATCATCTCCAGAACGAGCGGTGCGTCGTCCAAGTGAAGCTCGGCTTCCGCGGCAAGGTCCTCGATCGTCAGATCTGGGGTGCGCGTGCCGTCCGGGCGCTCGATGCCCGCCAGGTCAAGGTAGCCCTTTTCGTCCAGGTTTCCGATTACGAGCTCGGCGAAGCGCCGCTCGGATTCAGAGAAGTCGCTCATCTGCAGCTGCCACAGCAGATGGTCCTGGATATTACCGGGCTTGGTGAGGTTCTGCTCGATCGGCGGCAGATCCTCGAAACCGCTGCGGCCGCCTGGTGACGGGGACTGCTGCTGGGTGCGGTTCTCGAGGAACTTCTCCCAGTCCACCTCGCGCGTGACCTTCTCGGTCGCCTTTACTTCGTTGCGGGGATACTCCCGCTCCTCACCCGCACCGTGCTCGCTCACGGTCCGAACCTCGCCCGGCGTGTTTCGCGTTCGCTCTAGCGGCTCTTCGTCCGAGAGGACCGGGTTGTTGTCGAGCTCTTTGCGAACCTCGTCGACCAGCTCCAAACGCGACAGCTGGAGCAGGCGAATGGCCTGCTGCAGCTGTGGTGTCATCACGAGCTGTTGCGACAGGCGGAGTTGCTGCTTGATTTCCATGGCGTCCTACGAGGAGTTGGGCTCCAGAAACCCCAGTAGGAGGAGACTCTAGCACTGAAAGCAAAAAGTGGGCCTTAGAAATGAGTGCTCCACCCCGTCCAAAAAAACCTGTGATCACGCACGCCACACTTCGGGTCGCGGCCAGGGCCGCTGACTCTGATCAGCGTTCGGGTGCTTGGACCGGGATCGAGCCCTTCACGTCTTCGAGCGTGACTTTTCGGGTGTTGATGTCGATGGCCGCGCTGTCGGCGGTAACCCAACCGCGGCCACGGCTGAGCTTGACTCCGCCGCTCAGCTTGATGGTGCGATGCGCCACGTCGACCTCGAACTGGGCGGCGGTTGCTTCGATGCCTTTGAGCTTGGCGGTTACGCCACCGCTGCCCTTGGCCCAGCGCACCTTGGGCGCTTCGTCGTACTTGAGCTCGATCCGTGAGCAGTCGACGTGCATGTCCCCGAGCGTTGCGGCGACGTGGCCCTCGAGGGTCGCCGTGCCCTTCTCGATGTCGACATCGAGCTTGTCAGCGCCTACGTCCAAGGTTTGGCCTTCGATCACACCGAGCGGGCCGGCATTGGCGGCGACTGGGATCTGCGACAGCACCACGCCCACGAGCCCAAACGCGGTCGCAAGAGCAACGCGGCGCTTTTTCGGGAGGCCAGGGAGAGCGGAGAGGGAGAGCCAACTGCGGAACATGCCTTCCTGTACTATAGCATCAGGGTGTTGAATTGCTTCCTTGTAAGAGCATGAAGACACGGACCGCGGAGTACCGTGACGCTACCAAGAGCGCACGTCCGAGCGGCGCGTGGCAGCCGCAAATATTCCCGAATCCTCGCGGAAACCGGAATCGTTAGCGGGCGGCCGGCCCGGTGTGTGTTTCGGCCTCACCCGGCCTTGCTTGACGCCGGTTTGCGACCCGGTACGCTGGTTTTTAACGTGCAACGTCGTGCGGGCAGCAGCGGTCAGACGACCGCGTCGCGGATCAAGAGCCTGTACGCCTACGTGCTGAGCGAGCACGGGCCAGCCGATGCGGACGCTTTTCTGCTTCGGACCAAGCTCGACCGCGATTATCTGAGCGACGAAACGCGGCTGATCCCCGTCGAGCTGTGGCACACGGCGCTCGTCGCGTTCGCGTCGCGCTTCGGTCGAGACGCTATCGCCAATACCGCACCGCACGTAGTGGGCGCGGACAACCTGGGCGTGTGGACCCACGTGCTGCGCGGCGCGGACAGCCCCAATCAGGCGTTCGACCGGCTCGACCATTTCGGCGGGGATCAAGTGCGGACCGAGCGTTGGCGCACGCTGTTCACGGCTCCCGGAGTGTGGCGGGGCAGCATTCGCCACCGCGAGGACGCGGCGCACGAACAAGACGGCCTGTGTGCGCTCGCGCGCGAGGCGGACTTGAGAGCGATTCCGCTGCTGTTCGGGTTGCCGCTCGGAAGAGTAGCGCGGGTGCCGGACCGCGATTCGCGTGACCAGCGCGTGTTCGAAGTGCGCTTCCAGGAGCACAACCACTTGCCCATGCTGGGCGGCGGAGGTCTGGGCGGCCTAGCTTGCGCTGTTGGGTCCTGGGCGGCGGGCAGCGCCGCCCACCGGCTGCTGGATGTCGTGGTGGGGGCGGCGCTCGGAACTTTGGCCGGCACGCTGTGGGGGCACGAACGACGCCGGCGCGCACAGTCGCGTGCGCAACTTGTACGAATTCATGCTTTGGAGCGCACTGCGACCCTGCGCGAGCGACGCGAGCGCGGTTCACTCGGCTTCCAAGAGGGTCTGGTGTTGGCCGGCCAATACCGGCTGACCGAGAAAGTCGGGGTCGGTGCGAACGGTACAATTTGGGAAGCCGAGCGGCTCGCGGACGGGGAGATCGTCGCCGTGAAGATGCTGCGCGCCGCTGTCGCCCACGACACGATCGCAGCCGACCGCCTGCGTCGCGAGGCCGCTGCGCTCGGCCTGGCTTGGCACCCCAATGTGGTCGAGGTGTACGAGGACGGGCACTTGGCGGACGGCACGAGCTACCTGGTCATGGAGCGCTTGCACGGCGAGTCCTTGGCTATGCGGCTGCGACGAGTCGGCGCCCTGACGCCCGAGGAGCTAATGCCGATTGCGCTGCAGTTGTGCGACGCACTGGGAGCGGTGCACGCGGCGGGTATCGTTCATCGCGACGTGAAACCGAGCAATATTTTTTTGGCCAAAGAGGTCGGTAGCAACGCGCTACGCGTGAAGGTCTTGGACTTCGGCATTGCTCGCGTCGAATGGGCCGAAACTCGCCTGACCAATGCGAACGCGCCGCTCGGCACTCCCGGCTACATGTCGCCCGAGCAGGAACAAGGCCAGGAGATCGACCACACCAGCGACCTGTTCGCTATGGGCGGGGTTCTGTACGAATGCCTGACCGGCATGGCACCACCGCTTCGGACGAGCGAGCTGTGGGAGCGCGTCGATCCGGAGACGAGCGCCGAGAGCGGCGTGCAACGCGCCCTCGGCACGATCCCTGCCGACTTTCGCACCGTGATCGAGCGAGCCATGGCGCCGCTGCCGCGTGACCGCTTCGCCGACGCACGCGCGCTGCGCGACGCGCTGCTCGCGCTCAATAGGAACGCGATTCCGAGCGTGGCACCCAAGCAAGCGTGAGCGACTTACGGTGTCCCCGTGGGCTCGAGCACGACGTAGGTCTGTCCGGCTAGGTCCAGCGTCGTGCGCACGCGATACTCCGCAGCCACGAGCTGCGCGACTCGCTGTTCAACGCTGCGCGTGAACTCGCTCTGCTCAAACGGCATTTGCAGCACCGTACCGCGTGCCAGCAGGAGCACGATTGCGGTCGGTCGCCGGGAGAATAGCCAAGCGCTCGGAATGCGCTTGGACGTATGGCCGCCTTGAAAGAATGCCACTTCTGGATCGGTGACACCGGCCAAGTCGATGACTTCGGCGTCACTGGCCGCGCCCAACCAGCCTACGTCGAGCGCGGCAATGCGTGCGTCGCTGGCCAGCAGCGGGCGCGCCGTCGCAATCAGCCGAGCGCGATCAGGGCCCACGCGGCGGGCAGCTGGCCCCAAGCCGATCGCCAAGAGCAGCGCCGACGCCGACGCCAGCAGCAAACGCGCGATGGCCGGTACTAGCCGGGCTTGTTCGGCCAAATACGCGGCAGCAAGCGCGACACAGGGCAGCACCGGCACGGCCAAACGATACAGCGCCATCCAATCCCCGCCGCACAAAACCAGCGCCAATAAGTGGACCGCGAGCGCGGCAAGCATTGGCCGGACTTTACGCGGGCAGCGTGCCCACGTGCCGGGCTTCGCCACGAGCAACCAGGGCAAGCCAGTAAACGCAAAGCCGCCCAGCGCG
>OLLW01000677.1_pt1 | contig 10750 bp, 8 predicted proteins | sample 1604611 | NCBI WGS metagenome assembly OLLW01 (sample SAMEA104055725, study PRJEB20765) | soil metagenome | biome: Arctic tundra; feature: Polygonal ground; material: soil | place: USA | collected 2011-09 | depth 0-0.5 m | reverse complement strand
TGGAAGACGCTCGTTGACGTGAACCTGTGGGGCGTCGTGAACGGCGTGCAGGCGTTCGTGCCGGGCATGCTTGCTTCGGACGAGCCGGGCATGGTGATCAACACCGGGTCCAAACAAGGCATCACCAGTCCTCCCGGCAACGCCGCATACAACCTGTCGAAGGCCGCGCTGAAGAACTACACGGAGTCCCTGTCGCACGCGCTGCGGACCGCCAGCGGCGCGCGCATCACGGCGCACCTGCTGATCCCGGGCTTCACGTACACTGGCATGACCGGCGGCGCCGAAAAGCCCGCCTCGGCGTGGACGCCGGAGCAAGTCGTCGACTTCATGCTGGAAGCCGTCTCGGCCGGCGACTTCTACGTGCTTTGCCCGGACAATGTCGTCGATCGCGGCATGGATGAGAAGCGCATTCGCTGGGCGGCGGACGACATCATTCTCAATCGCCCGGCACTATCGCGTTGGCACCCGAATTTCGAAGCGGCGTTTGCGCGTTTCATGGCCGACGGCGCGCGCAAGTAGTCTGCGCTGCCGGTCCCGCTACCTCAGGCCAATGTCCGCGCAGCCGCACATGATTCCATCCTGGCGTGAGACGTCGGCGGGGTTGCCGTGCACACTCCGTTGTCGTTGCAGGTTGAATTGGGCGCGAGCTAAGAATCTTCAGGTGTGCTCTATGCGTCGGAGTCAGGGGTGTGCTCGAGCCGGACTTGGTCGACGCTCGATTCGAGCTTCTTTTTTTGCAGCGCGTCGTGGGCGCGTTCGGCCTTGCTGCGCCCGTCCAAGCGCCGATTCGTATCTGCCTGTTTGACACGCGCGTTTTTGGCCTTCTGCCTCCCGAAACTTGGTCATTGACGACCTTGCTCATCTGAGCGCCGACCTTCGGAGCGGCTGCCGCGTGCGCCCGCGCTCAGTGAGACCGTTTGCGACATGCCCAGCGCTGACAAAATCCTGCGAAAGTTCGCGCAACATGCGGCTTGTGCACGTTGGCAGCCATATTGCAGTGACCTGCCGAGAACGCGGCGCTGCGGCGCCCGAACAACGGAGCATGCCAATGTTTACCATCCTATTCATCGTTCTAGTCTTGGCGCTCATTGGCGGCGGCATGGGCCATTCGCGTTACGGCTACGCAGGCTGGTCCCCCGCCGGAGTTCTGATCGTCATCCTGCTGCTCTTGGTCTTCACCGGACATCGGATCTAACCGCGCTTTCGGCCGGTTGGCATCTCAGGCCTGAGACGCTTTGCGCGGGCCGGTGTCTCCCCGGGCACTTGGCGCCGCGCGGCGGCCCCGCACGCTAATCTCCGTCCCGCCGCGGTAAGCGGTCGTTTGTGGCTGGGCCGGGGCGACCGCTTCGCCCCCGCCAGCCGACCGTCTATAACTCGGCCGACGTGAGGGCATGAGGTGAGACGCGGCTTCTGCGCGGGCTGTGTGCTCGCAGTACTGTGCGCCGCGCGCGTGGTCATCGCGCAGTCCGTTTCGATCGACGAGTCAGCGCCGGCATCGAACAATCAGGCGCCTGTACCCGCGCCAGCGCCGCCTGCAGCGCGCCCCGCCCCGAAGGCGGCCGAACCAGTGACTCCGCCGCACGCCGTGTCGACGCCGGTCGAGTATCCCGCACAAGGACAGGGCGAGCAGGAAGTCGTCCTCGAGCTCACAATCACGACTCAGGGCACGGTGACGGGGGCCAGCGTCGTCTCTGGTGCCGCACCCTTTTCGGACAGCGCACTGAACGCAAGCAGGACATGGCTGTTCGAGCCCGCTCAGCGCGGCGCGCGGAGCATCGCTGCGAAGATCCGCTTTGCCGTGCACTTCGTGCCCCCATCCGCCCCTCCCGAGGCGAGCGCGCCAGCGGCCGTGGCTCCGCCCGTGAAGGGCGCTGCGAGCGCCGCCGGCGCTCCGAAGATGCAAGAGATCTTGGTCGTGGGTCAACGTGAGCCGATTCGGCAGACGCTCGGGCACGCCGAAGTGCACGACATGCCGGGTGCGTTTGGTGACCCCTATCGCGCGATTGAGGCCTTGCCGGGTGTGGTGCCGATCGCCAGCGGCTTACCCTATTTCTATGTCCGCGGCGCGCCGCCGGGCAACGTCGGTTACTTCTTCGACGGCATCCCGGTGCCGTATTTGTATCACTTCGCGGCAGGTCCCGGCGTGCTCTCGCCCTCGTTCGTCGATCACGTCGACCTGTACCCCGGTGCCTATCCAGCGCGCTACGGACGTTTCGCGGGCGCGATCGTGGCCGGAGAAATGGCGCCGCCGAGCTACCGCCTGCACGGCGAAGCGACGATTCGCTTGATCGACAGCGGTGCCACCATCGAAGCGCCGTTTGCCGGCGGTCGCGGGTCGGTGATGGTCGGCGGTCGCTTCTCGTACACCGCAGCAGTGCTGTCGTTGATCGTGCCTGACGTATCGCTCAGCTACTGGGATTACCAAGGTCGGGCTCGCTACGAGCTCGACGCCGACAACAGCGTAGAGATCTTGTCCTTTGGGGCTGGTGATTTTCTGTCGGACATCGAAACGCAGTCCGTCGAGCTGTCATCGAACGATCCCAACCTCCCGCCCCGCTATACGACCAGCCGTCGTGAAAATACGATCGTCGACGTCGGCTTTCACCGTCTAGATCTACGCTGGGATCACCGCATTCAGGGCGGCAATTGGCGCAACGCGCTAATGCTGGGCTTGGACCGCACTGGCGGCGACAACGGCAATGTCGAAGTGACCAATCACATGATTGGCGCGCGCACCGAGTACCATCAAGCGCTGGCCCCGGCGTTGACTCTACGTGCCGGCGCGGACGCCCTCTTCGAGTCGCTCGCGCAGAAGCTGCAGAATCAGAACACCGGTCAGCTGAGCGGTGGTTCGTCGTTCAATAGCGACCCGTCAGGTAACGTTGGTGGCTCGTTCGGCGACAACCCGACCAACAACGACGCGGATTTCGGCTTCAACCAGACGCGGCGCGATTTTACCACCGGCGCGTGGCTCGACGCGGTCTTCGCCGTTACGCCGAAAATCGAAGTCACGCCGGGGTTACGCGCGGACCTGTTCGTCTCCGGCGGTCGCGTCGCGCTGGCGGTCGATCCTCGTATCAGCGCTCGCTATGCCTTGACCAAGAAGCTCGTCGTGACGCACGGCCTGGCGTTGGTGCATCAAGCGCCGAGCTTCGTCGTGCCGGTTCCTGGCTTCAAGCCGTCCTTGGCCGGCGGCTTGCAGAGCGCGGTGCAGTATAGCGCGGGGCTGTCTTACGCCCTGCCGCAGGGCTTCGAGTCTTCCTTCTCGCTATTTCAGAACGACTTTTTCAACATGACCGATCTGATCAGCGTGATTCAGCTCGAGAACGCGGCCAATCAAAGCGTCACTGACATTCGCGCGACCGGACACGCCTACGGCGCCGAGCTGATGATTCGGCGCAGCTTGGCGCGTAACGTAGGCGGTTTCGTGTCGTACACGCTGTCGCGCTCCGTGCGCAGCACCGGCAAGCTGGAGGGGCCTGCGACTACCGATCGCACGCACGTGCTCAACGTGGCGCTGTCCGGTAACCTTGGCCACAATTGGCGCTTGGGTGGACGCTGGCTGTTCTACAGCGGGATCCCGGCGAACGTGGCGGATGTTCGCGCGGCGCAAGCGCCGCCTCGCACGCCGCCTTTTTGGCGGCTCGACGTCAAGCTACAGAAGCGCTGGTACATCAAGAGCCCGGACGCCTGGTGGGGCGTCGCACTGGAGGTGCTCAACACGACGCTCAACAAAGAAGTGTTGAACGGTGACTGCGTCGGCTCCGCGTGCACCTTTCAGAGCTTCGGCCCGGTCACCGTCCCGAGCATCGGCGCGGAGGGTGCTTTTTAGCGTCAGGCGTCGCTTGTGAGCGAGGCAGAGCGACTCGCCGTGGCAGTTTGCAGCACTGCCAACCGAGCACGACTCCGCGCAACTTAGCGATGCCGCAGGTAGTCACGCTGGTCTAGTTGTTGCTTCACTGCCGCGGCGATGAGTCTTTCTTCTATGACCTGTTGGACGTTCCTAGTGGCTGGCTGCGCAACTCAAAGTGCACGCCCCGCTCTGGGTACGCGGCCCACGGCGGCGGAAGCAGCGCCCGGCGCGAGCGTCGCGCGGCCGAGCGTCGAGACCAGCCACGTGTACTTACTTTCGCCCGGCAAAGACGCAGTGCGAATCGTTGTCAGCCGCTAAGTCGTTTAGAGCGTCGGGTTCTGGTTCGCGAGCGAAACAATTGCGAACACGTGCACATGAACTGACATTCGCGGGGACCTCTAACGAAGGCGAAGCCGGGAATACGCGGCGTAGTGCTGCTGTTGGTGCCCAGTGCGCCGCGTTGCTATGTGCGAGTTACCGAAAGAAATCACGGTCTCGGGCGCTGGCTCTGCAACTTTTCAAGCCGCGCGACGCAAAATTGCGCCTGACCCCTTCCCAATTCGCTTCAGCGCTCCACATCTAGTCTGGGAGAACAATGTCTAGCCGAACGCGCCAAAACCCGACTGGGGCCATGTCCATGCGTGCGCTGCTCGCCGCGGACCCGTTTCTACCGCACGACCTCCGCCAAGCGATCGCCAAGCGTGAGGATTTCGCGCGCCATCACCTCGTGCGCCTCGGCGCCAACGAATGCGAAGCCGCCGAGCTGCTAGATGAGCCGCGTAGCGGCTGCTGCTAAGCGCGTCACTTCACGCAGGGGCAGCAGTAAGAGGACTGGTTCGAAGGCATCGGGTCCGCGATGATCTTGCATCCAAGGCTGTCGGACGGGCTGTCGCTTGGCCCTTCGGTGATGCGGCTTGAGCGGCAGGTGAGCTGGTATTGCCCACTGTCACACTGCGAGGTGCAGGTCTTGGTGCCGTTTTCCACTCCGCCGTCTGCGTCGACCGTCGCTCCGTTGCTGACCTCGCAGATTTGCCCCGGCGGGCTCGCGACGCAGGTGTCCAGCGCGCTAGCGTCTGTTTCGACGCCGCTTGGGTATGCGCAGAGCGCTGGCTCGCTCGTCGTTTGCTGATTGGTTGACGCGGTCGTTGTCGCGCTCTTCCCCGCGCAACCAACCAACAATAGTAGCAACGCCGTATAGCCCCTGATCATGCGAGAAGTGAAGCACATGCCGCCCGCGCATGCACAGGGATCGCCGCTACTTCGCGCTGACTTTCATGCAACCGCCCAAAACCGGCCCGAGATTAGCGCGTAGCATCGGTGGCGCGGCGCCCCAAGCGCCGACGCCGATCCAGCGCGGAGTGGGAGCTGCGCGAGCGTCGCGACAGATACGAGCGTTGCCCCTTGCTCTCCGCGTACAGAGCTCGCAACTCCTGGAACGAAGTCACCTCGGAATTCTCGGCGATTTCTGCGTGGGCCCTGCACAGCAGCACCGGATGATCCCCGAAGGTGACCGAAAGCAGCTCGCGGCCCGCTTTGAGATCGCCTTGAGGTCGGAACGACTCACACACTTCGCAGCGCTTCTCCATGCGCCTAGGGTTCCCGAGTCTGGCTCGGCTGGCCAAGTTCTGGTATGGGCAGGCCGAGGCTTGGACACTAAGCTCGAGCTAACGGCGTGTGCTGACCGCGCGCGGTTGCTTGCGGCGCAGCAGCGCAGCGGCACCGAGCAAGAGCCCAAGCTCCGCAAGCGGCGCGCGCGTGCTGGAATGTCCGAGCGAGCAGCCAGGCGGCGAATCGGTCGCGATCTGCGGGCCGGTATTGCCCGCCTGCGCGGACTGGGACGGCCCCGGGGCGCCGCCACTCACTCCGCCGCTGCCCGGCCCTGAACCGCTGCCGGAACCGGAGCCGCCGCTGCTGACGCTGCTCGCGCCGGCAGAGCCAGCCGGAATGCAAGAGCCGTTACGACACACTAAGCCAGGGACCTTGCACAGCTCGAGGTCGGTGCCGTTGTCTGCGACGCCGTCGCAATCGTCGTCGAAGTTATTGCACTCCTCCGCGCGAGGCGCGCCAGGCGTGCACGCGGCCGCGGCACCACAGCCGTCCGCGTACTTCGCGCACCAACCGATGCCGCACACAGCGCGGGCGCCCTCATCGACCTCACCGTTGCAGTTGTCGTCAATGTTGTTGCACAGCTCGGGTGCGCCTGGATAAATCGTGGGATCGTTGTCGTTGCAATCGTTGTCGCACAAGCCCCAGCCCTTGCTGACGCCGCAGGCCATCATCGTCGCTTTGCCGATGACGCCGTGGCCGTCCCCGTCCGCGTCCGTGCAATACAACGCGAACGTCAGGCCTTCATCGATCTGCCCGTTGCAGTTGTTGTCCTTCCCGTCACAGATCTCCGGCGCGCCTGGGTAGGTCTTCGGGTCGTTCTCGTCACAATCGCCCAGTTTTGCCGAATAATACTGAGGAGGGCTGCAGGCCGTGATGTAGCCGGAGGTCACTGCGCCGAAGCCGTCTCCGTCGTAGTCGCGATAGTACTTCATGCCGGCGCAGCCGAACGCGGTGCTGTAGAAGGCGTCACCCTCCGCATCGCCGCGCGGCGAGCCGTCTCCGTTGGCCGAATTCGCGTAGACGCCGAAATCAACACCCCCAGGTGTTGTGGGCGCCACCCAACCGACCTTGAAGGTCGTGAAGCCGCCGCTGCCGGTGCGCGGGGTGGTGTGCGTGATGCCATTGCCGGCGAGGTAAGTGCCGGAGTCGACGACCTTGAGCGTGCCGACTCCGCCGGCGTCCAGAAAGAAACCGGCGACCGGGCCGTTCGTCTGCGAGATGCTCACCGTCAGGGTGAGCATCTGGCCTGGGTTGACCGTCATCAGATCGGGCGTGATCATCACTGTGGGCGCCGTGCCACCGCCGTGGCAGCCGCAGCCTTCGCTGGCTTCGCCGTTCTTGTGCGCGAGCGCGCGGCCGGGCAAGCACAAGGACAACAGTGCCAAGAGCAATGCCGCCACGCGCTGCGGCGCGAGCAGACGAACGGCGAAAGAGCGAACAGCGAACACGGTTCTCGGGGTCGTTGGCAGGTTCATGGAAGTTGTTCTGTGCGGACGCGGGCGCGTGCTGTTACTTAGCCGCCCCGGCCAGCTCTTGCCGCCTAATTCTGTACGGCGCACGAAGCAGTCGACCACTCTGTGTATGTGTGCGCAAAGTCACCAAATCGCTCAATTTGGCTCAACATTCGCTGAGACCGGCTGTTTTCGAGAGGCCGGTGCGGCGAGTCGCCGAAACTTGCACTTCAATGGCACCCGAAATTGCGTGCAACGCTGCTTCGAGGAGGCCTTCGGGCTAACATGAAAGGGATGGCTGCTCTAGTCCTAGTGGTCGACGACAGCCCCAGCATCCGCGCGCAGATCCGCGGAGTTCTGCAGCAAGTGGAGGGCTTCGACGAGTTCATCGAGGCAGGGGACGGTCTGCAGGCCTTCAAGCTGATGCTCGAGCGCCAGCCGGATCTAGTGATCTGCGATTTGATCATGCCGGTCTTCGACGGCCTCAAATTTCTTGCTCTGCGCGCTACGCGCCCAGAGCTCGCCAACATCCCGGTCATCATGCTCACTGCCGAGGGTGATGCGAACCGCAAGGTAGAGGTTTTCGATCAGGGTGCGTCGGACTACGTCACGAAACCTTTCAACGACCGTGAGCTTTTGGCGCGCGTGCGCGTGCACTACCGGCTCAAGGTCCTCCAAGACGAGCTTCGCGATGCGAACAAGCGCTTGGAGTCTCTTGCTGACACCGACGGCCTGACCTGCTTGTTCAATCGTCGTTACTTCGACGCCTTGCTAATGCGTGAGCTGCAACGCACCGCGCGCTACAAGACTCCGCTCGGTCTCGTGCTGCTCGACCTAGACCACTTCAAGAGCGTCAACGACACCTTCGGTCACGTGATGGGTGATCAAGTGCTGCGCAACGTCAGCCAGATGGTGCTGTCCAGCGTGCGCGTCACCGATACCGCGGCGCGCTACGGTGGCGAAGAGATCGCCATCGTTTTTACCCAAACCACGCCGCAGGGCGTGTCCGAAGTGACCGAGCGCTTGCGCGTGCGACTCGCGGACTACACGCACACTCATCAAGATCATACGCTGCACTGCACGGCAAGCTTCGGCGTCAGCGTGTGCGACGGGCGGGGCGCCACGCCCAGCCCGAGCGAGTTCTTGGAGCGCGCAGACCGCGCGCTCTATCGCGCTAAAGACGCGGGGCGCAATCGCGTCGTCTTGTGGACGCCCGAGCTCGACCCGTGAGCCCGTTGCCGTGCCTTGACCGGTAGCCACGCCCGCCGATCTCTGGTTTTGGCGTCGTTTTCAGTGCGCTCCGCTGGGCGTGCGCGACTCCTGGAGCGCGTCGTCCAGGACTACGCTCCGCTGCGGTGCTCGCGAAATCCCACCCCTTCACCCCTTCACCCCTTCACCCCTTCACCCCTTCACCCCTTCACCCCTTCGGGTGTCTCGAAGCGAGTCGGGTATCTCGAAGCGCGCCGGGTGTCACGAAGCGCGTTAGCCGAAACACAGAGCTTGGCGGCGGGTGTCCTTAAGCGTTTGGCGTCTCAGCTGAGCCAAGCAGTGTGCAGGTCGCCGAAGCGCGTCACGAGTCTTTCGAGGACCAGCCTAGGCTGTTGCTCAAGATGCGATCGAGCGAGGCCTTGCCGGGACCGATCAGCGCTAGCATGATGAGCACGCACAAGTACGTGAACTCGTCTGCACCCACTAGATCGAAGAGACCATGAATGTCGCCGAGCTTTGCCGTCAAAATAGCGACGATCATACTCACGATCAGCGGAATGGTAGCCAGCCGTGTGGCCAAGCCGACGACCAACAGTGCGCCGCAAATCAGCTCGCTGTAGGCCACCACCACTGCGTTCAGGCCGGGCGCGGGGATGTGCAGCGTGACGAAGAACTGTGTCACCTTGTCCAAGCTGTGGGCCTTGCCCCAACCGGTGGACAAGAACAAAAGTCCCACACTCAACCGGCCGATCAACGGCGCCAGCCACCAGATTCGGTCCAGCACGCCCAACGCCTTGGAACGGCCCACCGTCGCGAGGTCTTTCAACATGGCAATGGCCGGAGTCTCGCACTCCGCGGCGCCGCGGGTCCACCCGCTTCTCGGCTCCTATGCAGTTTCGCGCTCTCGCTTGCTGCACTCAGCGCTCAAGCCTGCACCAAATCTGCCTCGCTCGCGTTACCAAACCCGCCCAGCGCACCTCACCCGAGCACAAGCACGACCACCGCGGCAGGTGAGTTGGGCATTTCTTGGCGCTATGAAGTGAACGTCGAGTCAGGGCGCGAGCTCGCCGTCGATGCCAGCTTCGATGCCGGTGATAGCGCGCTGTCCGCGGACGACGAAGCCGCGCGCTTCGTGCGCGCGGTGCAATTCGCACAGGGCACAGGCTGGGCGCCCGCAACGCAACGCGGGACCGCGTGGCTCGTGCCGTGCACTGCGGGCTGTCGTGTTCGCTATCACTTCGCGCTGCAGGAAGCCGCCGACGCGCTGCACGACATGGACACCGCGCTCGGCGCTGGCAAAGTGCTGATCGCGCCGCCCTCTACGTGGCTCTTGCACCCAGGTTCTGCGCCGAAAAGCGCGCAATTCGAGCTGCATGTCGAGCCCGGTCCGGGCGCGCATTTCGTGACCGCCTTTCAACCCGCGAAAGGAGGCCGCGCGAACACGTATCGCGCCGACGCTAGCGTGCTCGACGACGCGAGCTTCTCCGCCTTCGGCGCGCTGCGCGTCGCGGAAGTGCCCGCCGGAGACAGCACCGTCCTGCTCGGCGTTGCGCCCGAGGGCCTGGGCCTCACTGACGCACAAACTCAGGCTTGGGTTTCGGCTTCCGCGGGTGCCGTCGCGCACTACTACCAAGGGCACTTGCCGGCGCGTCACACGCTCGTCTTGATCATCAAAGGTTCGGGGGACAACACCCGCGGCGAAACTTTGGGCGGCGGTGGCCCCGCAGTGCTCGTGCGTGCCTCGGATCTCGTCACCCCCACCACCACTCGCGAAGACTGGGTGCTCACGCACGAGCTCTTCCACGCCAATTTCCCGGACATCGGCCGTGAGCACGCCTGGCTCAGCGAGGGTTTGGCGACTTACCTCGAGCCAGTGGCGCGCGCGCGCGTCGGCCTCGTCAGCGACACGAAGTTCTGGCGTGATCTGATCGACGGCTTGCCTCAAGGCCTACCGCAAGCAGGCGATCAAGGCCTCGAGCACACGCGGACCTGGGGCCGGACGTATTGGGGCGGCGCCCTCTTCTGCCTGATGGTCGATCTCACTTTGCGTGAGAAGACCGGTAACCGGCACTCCCTGGACGACGTACTCCGGGCGATTGGCAAAACCGGAGCAGCAGACGACGTCTATTGGGACATTCAGCAGGTGCTGGACACTGGCGACCGCGCCACTGGCACGTCCGTGCTGCACGAGCTGTTTGCACAGCTCGCCGAAAGGCCGGGAAATGTCGAGCTGTCTAACCTTTTCGCCCGCCTCGGCGTGCGCGCTCAGAGCGACACAGTCGTGTTCGACGACTCAGCTCCTCTGGCGACGATCCGACGTTCCATCACGGCCCGTAGTCCGGGCTGAGTGGATTTCCGGCGAGATTTTCCCGATCGAGAAGTTGACCGGGAGCGTGGGCGGCGCGACTCTGCGTGCCGCTCGAAGAACCAGGGCCGTGAAACGCCACGGACTACGAGACCATCGCGTGCACTCTGCACACGTTGTTAGCTAACTTCACGAGGGTAATTAGCAAAATGAATTTCACCAACACACTGATGGCAGCTGCGGTTACTGGGATCATGGCCGGCGCGACGGCCTGTGGCGGCTCGACTCCTCCGGCGGAATCCCCCGCTCCGGCGGCCGCCGCCG
>OLLW01000217.1_pt1 | contig 10790 bp, 11 predicted proteins | sample 1604611 | NCBI WGS metagenome assembly OLLW01 (sample SAMEA104055725, study PRJEB20765) | soil metagenome | biome: Arctic tundra; feature: Polygonal ground; material: soil | place: USA | collected 2011-09 | depth 0-0.5 m | reverse complement strand
CAGCCGTTACACTAGATTCCCATACGTGTGTTGTCAATCCGAACAAACCCCGAAAAATGACTATTTGTAAGTAATATCGAATAGTTAATAAATGGTCTGCTGGCCAAATCTCCTTCCGAGGCGGTCTTTGCCGTTCGTCTTCGCGCCCGGCAACCGGCTGGCTGCCGGCCGACTTGCCGGCCTTGGGGAGGGGCCAGTTGCGGCGAAATTGCGGGGCGAGCGCGCGGCTTCGAGAACGGCACGGCGCGGGGCGGGGGTCGCTATGCTTCTGGCGCGTTCCAGGCTAAAACCGTGACCGGCTGAACTTTGAGGAGGGAACGGTTGTCGTGGCCCTCGACGCCGAGAGGTTAGAATGACGAGGATGACGGAGGACACCGACTCGACGTGCATGCGACGCGCCGTTGGTGGCCGCGCGTGGCTTGGTTTTGGCCTGCTTGTCGCCGCTGGGTTCCAGTTCGGGTGTAATGGTGCAGGCGGACCGGGTGCTAACTCGGCCAGTGGCGGCATTACGAAGCGCGACACCAAGGTGACGCACGAAGCCTGCGACACGAGCAGTGCGAGCGCGGAGAAGATCGACGCCAACGGCGACGGCAAGCCCGACATCACGATCGTCCGCGAAGGCGGCCGGGAAGTGTGCCGCGCGGTGGACCTGAACTTCGACGGTGTGATCGACGCGTACACCTACTTCGACGCAAACGGCCAGCTGCGTCGCCGTGAGAACGACTACGACAAGGACGGCCAGATCGACGAGATCACGACCTTCAAAGCGGGGCAGATCGCCGAGAAAGATCAGTCGACCGCGCTCGCGCGCCACCTCGACACTTGGGATTTCTATCAGGCCGGCACCCTTGTGCGAACCGAGCGGGATTCGAACGGCGACGGCGTGATCGATCAGTGGTGGGAGTACCCGAAGCCGGGTTGCCCGATGATCCACGCGGACGTGAACAACGACGGCCGTCCGGACCCGGGTGCAACCATCGATTACTGCAAAGAGACGGGCTACGTGCCGCCGGAGCGCGCCGCGGACAAGCAACCGACGAGCCCGTCGTTCAACACCAAGACGTCGATGCCGACCGAGACCGAAAACAAGGTGCCGACGGAGACCAGCGCACCCGCGACGGATAAGCCCGCGACGGATAAGCCCGCGACGGATAAGCCCGCGACGGATAAGCCCGCGACGGATAAGCCCGCGCCTGCGACGAGCACGAAGGGATCGACCAAGTGACGACAGCGCGTGACGGATGGGTGGCGCTCGGTTCAGCGGCGTTCGCCCTCAGCTTGTGCATGTACGCCTGCGGCGGTTCGGGGAAAGACGCCAAAGGTCCGGCGATGTCCGCGGAAGTTCCGGGCGTCGCTCCAGACGATCGCTCACGCTGCGACTACAAGGGCCGTGGCGATCGCGAAGTGGTGGAGAGCTTGGGCCCGGGCGCGAAGAACGCCAACATCCGTCGCGTGTACGGCGTCGTCGGTGAAGGCGAAGATCGGCATCGAGTGCTACTCTGTCGCGAGGTCGACACCAATCTCGACGGCGTGAAGGACGTAGTTCGGACCTACACAGACAAGGGCGACGCGCTGAACGAAGCGGCCGACACCAACTTCGACGGCAAGATGGACACCTGGATCGTGTTCACCAAAGGCCGAGTCTCCAAATTGAGCGTTGACCACAACGGTGACGGCCAAGCCGATGAGACCCGTTACTACGTCGGCGGTCAGCTCAGCCGCGCGCAGATCGACACGAACTACGACGGCAAGCCCGACGTTTGGGAGATCTATGACGACGGCAAGCTCGAGCGACGCGGCGTCGATCTCGACTTCGACGGCCACGTGGATCGCTGGGACCGCGACGAAATCGCCTTGCGCGAGATCGAGCAAAAGGACGAAGCTGCCGAGAAAGCTGCCGCCGCCGACGCAGGAGCCGCGTCTGGGGCAGGGGGCGCGCCGCCAGTGAGTGCGCGCAAACGCTAGTTTTTGGCTGTTTTCCGGCCTGAATCCACAAACCTCAGCTGCTACCTAGCCCCGGTGCTAGGACCTGCGCCATTCATGGCAGAAGAACGGCTTCAGAAGGTCCTAGCGCGTGCCGGCATTGCTTCGCGGCGTGCCGCCGAGGAGTTGATCACCAAGGGGCGTGTGAAAGTCGACGGCCGAGTGATCGATCAATTGGGCGTTCGCGTGGACCCACGTCGTGCCAAGGTCGAGGTCGATGGCAATCGGCTGATGGCCGAGCCGCTCGTATACATCGTGCTGCACAAGCCGCGCGGAGTCATGTGCACCTTGAGCGATCCCGAGGGGCGTCCGACGGTCGCCGAGCTACTCAAGGCGGTGGGTGTGCGTGTCGTCCCTGTCGGGAGGCTCGATTTCCATACCAGCGGCGCGCTGCTGTGCACCAACGACGGCGACTTCTCCAACGCTTTGGCGCACCCGCGCAATAAGGCGAAGAAGGTGTATGTGGCCAAGGTCCAGGGTTTGGTCCAAGACGACCACCTCGTGGAGTGGCGCAAAAGCATCGAGATCGACGGTCGCGCTACGGCGCCCGCCGAGGTTCGACGGTTGCGCTTCGAGGGTGACAAGACGTGGCTCGAGCTCACGCTGCGCGAGGGCCGTAACCGTCAGGTGCGGCGCCTCGGTGAGGCCACTGGGTCGCTGGTGATGCGTCTCGTGCGCATTTCGCACGCTGGAGTGAACGCGGAGGATTTGCGTCCTGGGCAATGGCGGCACTTAACGCTCGATGAGCTGGTCGCGCTCAAACGCGATTTCGGCGTCCCGCAACGCGTCCGCAGCCCGGGCACGGAAGCTTGGGAGACTCAGGTGAAGTCGAACGCGCGCGTGCCGCGCGTCGGTGTGGCCAAGCGCGGGCAGGAAGATCCGCGCGCTCGTCGCGAAGCACCGAGTGGCAAGCCGCGCCCAGCTCCGGCCCGCGGTGTGCGTCGAGAATTCACCGGAAAAGATCGCTTCACACGGGACCGCGTGGCCGATCCACGCGAAGTGCGAGCGGCAAAACGCCCCGCGACGAACAGCGCTCGTCCGGAGCGCAGCAACGCGCGGCCGGGTGCCCCCGCGAACACTCGCCCCGACGCTCGTCCGGAGCGCAGCAATGCTCGTCCGGAGCGGACTAACCCGCGCGCGGAGCGTGGCAACGCTCGTCCGGAGCGCAGCAACGCTCGTCCGGAGCGGACTAACCCCCGCCCGGAGCGCGGCACCGCGCGCCCGGAGCGGACAAATACACGCCCGGAGCGCGGCAACGCCCGTCCGGAGCAGCGCCCGACGCGGGACGCTGCGCCGGCAGGTCGTTCAGCTAGTTCGCGCGATGCGCGAGTGTCCTCGCGCCGTCGCGGAACATGATGCTGATCTTGGCGCCTTCTAGTACCTTGTCGACGTAACCTTCGCCGAACTTCGAGTGCAGGACGAGCTCGCCCTCGCGGAAGGACTTGTCCATCGCGTAGCGGGTGAAGGCGTCCACGGCTTGGCCGAGAGTCTTCGACGCCCAGCCTTCAGCGCGTTCCTTTTCGGCGCGCGCCTTTTGCGTAACTCGTGCCGCGGCGGGTGAGGGCTTCGGCCCGGTGTTGCGCGCGCGGACGTGTACGCCGCTGGCGGTCGTCTCCGTGCGCGGAGCGCGATAGTTGTGCTCCGAGTTACACGTGAGGCAGATCACGCGCTTCGGCGCGCTTTGGACCATGGCGACGATGCGGTGCATCAGATCCATTCGGCATTTGGTGCACCAGGCGTCGATTTCGGCGCCCGCAGTTAGCGACTTCAAGATTAGGACTCCTCGTTCGGCTTGCCATTTGCCAGAGGATCCGGCGCAAGGGAAGCCTTGTCGTTGATATCTGTCGGCGGCTCGGGCGGGCGAGACGAGCGGTCTCGCTTCACGCTGACCTTTGCTTTGACGTCCGGGATCGGGCGCCCGCCCTTCGCAGCGTCGTTCGGGATGAACCGAACTTCTGTTTTGACTTCGAACGAAAGCTTGGTGAGCACGTTCGCCAGCTCATCGGCGAAATTCGTGTGGTCCAGGAAATCCCTGACCTCTTTGGCCACCGCGCGATACAGGCCGTTTTTGGTCTCGTCGAGCTGCGACAGAACGTCCTTGGGCAGCCTGAGCTCGCTCACGAAGTGGCGCACGTTCTCTGGCCCTTCGCTGAGCCGCTCGTAGCCTGCCTCGAAGACGCGCTTGACTAGCTCGGGCAAGATGCCTTCGAGGCGACTCACGCGCTCGCGTTCATCGCGCTCCGAGCCGTCGGGGCGTTCACTGCTCACCACGGAGAGGTACCGTGCCGGTCCCCGGCCGTCAAACCACCCCACGATCGCGGCCCGAGAGCGACGATGTGCTTTTTCAGATCGATGACTTGACCGGCGTCCGCTCCACAGGCGCCCGATCCGAGGCGGCCGGCCGGGGGCGCAGAGGGTGGACCGGGGGGGCCCCTCGCGCGAGGTAGTGATAACGTCCTGGCATGCACAACGAGTTCAAGGAACGGCGGGAACGCGTGCTGGCCGCGATACGGCCTGGAGTGCTGGTCATCGCGTCGGCGCCGCTTGCGATTCGCAACAACGACGTGGAGCACGAGTATCGCCAGGATTCGGATTTCTTCTACCTGACCGGTTTCGATGAGCCGGAAAGCGTGCTCGTGCTGAACAGTGGCAGCGAGCAGCCGTTCACGTTGTTTGTCCGCCCGCGCGATCCCGAGCGCGAGGTCTGGGACGGCGCGCGCGCCGGCGTCGAGGGCGCGGTCAGCGAGTTTGGGGCAGACGTCGCGTTCCCGATCGCCGAGCTCGCGCAAAAGCTTCCAGACGTGATCCAGAACACTGAACGCGTCTTCTACCGCTTGGGTAAGGATCGCGCTTTCGACGACACACTGCTCACTGCGCTCGATCGTGTGCGCGCCCGCGCTCGCCTTGGTGTCACCTGTCCGACGTCGATCGTCGACTCAGCCACCGTGGTGCACGAATCGCGCTTGAAGAAGTCAGAAGTCGAGATCCGCGCCATGCAGCACGCTATCGACATCACGCGCGACGCACACGTCCAGGCCATGGCCATGGCCAGCCCGGGCATGTTCGAATACGAAGTGGAGGCCATCTTGCGCGGCGTCTTCCGCCGCTTCGGCTCGGAGCGCCCGGCTTATTCGCCGATTGTCGGCTCTGGTCCCAATGCCACAGTCCTCCACTACCACCGCAACGATCGCCGCATGCAAGAGGGCGATTTACTGCTCATCGATGCCGGTTGTGAGTTCGATTACTATGCGTCCGACGTCACGCGCACCTTTCCAGTGAGCGGCACGTTCACGCCCGCGCAGCGTGCGATCTACGAGTTGGTGCTCGATGCTCAACTAGCGAGCATCGAGCTCACGCGCGCCGGACGCACCTTCGACGAAGTGCATGCGGCGAGCGTCCTCGTGATCACGCGCGGCCTGGTCGAGCTGGGTATCATCCAGGGTCCGGTGGACGTGGCCATCTCTGAGCTGCGTTACAAGCCGTACTTCATGCACAAGACGAGTCATTACCTGGGCATGGACGTGCACGATGTGGGCGCGTACTACGTCGCTGGTAAGCCGAGGCCACTCGAGGCAGGCATGGTGATTACGGTCGAGCCCGGGATCTACATTTCGCACAACGCTCAGGTCGCCGAAGAGTACCGAGGCATCGGCGTACGTATCGAAGACGACGTGCTCGTGACCGATGATCGCCCCGTGGTGCTCAGCGAGGCTATCCCGAAGCGAGTCGACGAGATCGAGCGTGTCTGCGCGCGCGCGGCATAAGACGAGGCGCGCGGCGAATCTTGCGAACCTCGGCGCAAACTAAGGTCGGGCTCGGGGCCTTCGCCTGCGCGCTCACTTGTGCGCTTGGAGTTGGCCTGGCGCAGGCTGAGCCCGCGGTTCAACCTGTCGGATATGAGCGCTATCGCACGCCCATCGCCGACGGCGCTGCCTATTGGCATGGTTTCGGCTCGCTCGCCTTGGGCGACGGCTTGCGCTTCAACAACCCGTACCGGCTCTCTACGCCGCTCGGCAAGACGTCGGAATCCTTGTCGCTGACCGCAGCTTACTACGATCTCGGGCTCGGCGTCGTGCGCGGGCCGCCAGATGGCCTGGCTCACGGCGCCGTGCTGCACCTCTCGATTGCCGCGCAGGGGATCCCGCAAGAGGTGCTCAGCCTCTCCTACATTGCGCTAGAAAGAATCGGCAATGGTCGCACGATGCTGTTCGGGCGCGCCGGCATTCCGATCGTTCTTCAACCCGACTTGGGTGGCGGTATCGAAGCGGGTTTCGGCGGAGCGTTCATGATCAGCGCCGGGCTCGGCGTGCAAAGTGAGCTCGTCGGTAGCTTGTATTACGGCGCGGGCACCCTCGACCGCTCGGTGACGACCATCCCGGTGTTGTCCGCCGAGCTCGGCTTGTTCATCGACTACGAGATCCTACAATGAGGCTCGCGACGCATTTTGTGGCTCGTTTCATGGGGCGTCGCGGCCACATCGCCCTGGCGTTCTTGGCGCTGCTCTTGTGCACCGCGCCGACTCCGGGTGATATCGGGGGCTGCGGTCAGAAGTCGCAAGAGCTCGATCCTGGCGTATTCTTTGCCAGCAAGGAAGCGATCGATTGCCAACGCTGCGGCGAGTGCGGCATCGAAAGCAAAGCGTGTAGCAACGCTTGTCAGGCCCCTGACACATACCCCACGACGTTCCCCGAACGCTGTCTGCCACTCGTGCACGACGGCGAAGTGTGTTTGCGAAAACTGCAGTACGCGAGCTGCAGTGATTACGCTTCGTACATGAGTGATTCGCCGTCCGTGCCTACCGAGTGCAATTTTTGCCCGGAGCCAGCGCCGTGAAACGCATCGCGCTGTGCCTGATGCTGCCTCTGCTACTCACGTCGTGCGCGAGCACCGCGCGCGTGACGGGCGACTTTGGGGACTACCGCAGCTACCGGCGAACTCGGCTGGGTCCGACGCTCGAAGAACGCCTTGGCGCGAGCCAGCGCTACTTGCGCGACTACCCCCACGGCGACTATCGCGAGGAGGTGCGGCGCTGGTTTGCTCCGGCCGAAAAGCACTATTTCAGGCTGTCGTGGAACAATCTGCCGCGCCTGCGCGCCTATCTCGACGCGATGCCGGATGGACCGCATGCCGAAGCCGTCACGGATCGCATCACCGAGCTCGAATCGCGGCGCGTGTTTGCGGATCGCCGCGACCAGCGCATGTTGGACGTCGCGCGCGGCTTCGAGTCGCGCCTCGCCCAGGCCTCCGAGCAACGCCGCGAGCTGCTGCGTGAATTTTCGACGTTGGCACGCTTGCTCGGCGGAACGCACAGCTTCGGGGAGCCGACGTCCGCGCTCGACTCGGAGCTGCTGCTCCGGTTTCGGGTTCGGCAACCGCCCGGGACCTGCGCGGGTGACCTATGCAGCAAGGTCTTCTCGTTTCCGTACGCGGTGCCCGACGACAAGTTGCTGACGAGTCGCTCGGCGGAGGTGACGTTGCGCATCACGCTGGAGCGCGGGCTGGTTCGCACGCTTTCGTTGTCGGGCCCCGAGCTCTTGACGCGTCTCGCGGAGGCCGTCGAAGTGCGCGCCATCCCCGCGGACAATCCGCAAGCGCGAGCCGAAGCGCTGGCCCACGCGCTCGACGTAGTCGCCGACGCGCTCGACGGCCCACTGCCGAAGGCGCGCTGCGAAGTCGACGCGGTGAGTCCTGTGGTCTTGGCTCGCCGTTGTGATGGCCGATACCTGGAAGTCGTGGCGGGCACCGAAGCAGGCGCCCTAGACCGCCTGTCGGTGTCCGCGGTACGGCACTGAAAGGCCATCACCGGTATCTTAAGCAGCAGCGACGCCCGCCGATTTCTGGTTCGGCTTCACCCCTTCACCCCTTCGGGTGTCTCGAAGCGAGTCGGGCGTGACGAAGCGCGGCGTTTTCGCTGCGCTCCGCTTGGCCTGCGCCACTCCCGGAGGGCGTCGTACAGGCAGTACGCTCCGCTGCGGTGCTCGCGAAAGCCACTTGGCTGACGGGTGCACTGCCAGCGTCCTTAAAGACTCACGACTGAAAGGCTCGATCCGCTCGCGTGGGCGGGCTCCTGTGGTAGAGCCGTGCCGTGCTCACGCCTGCGATCCCCTACATTCAGATCCCCGAGCTGGTGCTCATTCCCAAGGGAGCACTTGGCGGCTTCCCGCCCGGGGCGTTCTCGATCAAGCCCTTCGGCACGCTCGTCGCGATAGGCGTGTACGTCGGCTCGTACCTGGCCACTAAACAGGGCAAGCGTAGGGGGCTGAGCGAGCGCGTGCTCACGAGCTTCATCGCCTGGGTGGTGGGCATCGGCTTTCTCGGGGGTCACATGCTGGACGTGATTTTCTATTACCCGGGGCAGGTGCTGCGCGATCCGCTGTCCTTGTTCCGAATCTGGGAGGGCCTATCGAGCTTTGGTGGCTTTACTGGGGCGGTGATCGGCGGCCTGCTCTGGAAATGGCGCTACAAGGCGCCGATCCTGCCCTACGCGGACGTGATCGCCAGCGCGTTTCCGGCGGCCTGGGTGTTTGGCCGCAGTGGCTGCAGCGTGGCGCATGATCACCCGGGACAACTGAGCGACCTGTGGTTTGCGGTGAAGTATCCCGGCGGTGGGCGTTTCGATCTCGGCCTATACGAGATGCTGCTGACCATTCCATTGGCTTTGGCGTTCCTGTGGTTGCGCCGCAAGCCGCGACCGTGGGGCTTTTACTGTGGCGCGATCGCGATCGCTTATGCGCCGGTGCGCTTCGCGCTCGATTTCCTGCGCGTCGATCAGCCGATCGCCGAGAGCAATGGCTTGGTCGCTGCGGTCGACCCGCGTTACGCGGGGCTCACTCCGGCGCAGTGGGCGTGCTTCGGGCTCTTGGCGATGGGCGTGTATTTCTTTGTCCGCGCTTTGCATAACGCCGGCGATTCCGCGGCCTTCGCGGCACCAACTCCGCCCGCGGGGCTCCTGTTACGCCCGGCCGCAAAGGCGGTTACGCCCGAATCCTGAGCGCGCCTTTGGCCAAGCGTGCTGTCATCGGCAGTCGCCCGGGCGTTTCGCCATCCATATCGATCAAGACCTCGGCGCGCGGGACCAGGCTCTCGGCTTCGACCAACGCGCCGCGCGCGACACTCACGCCACGCTGACCAATGTGCGTGCCTTGGTAAATTCGGTTCGCTAGCGCCACGCTTTGCACGCTTGTCATGTCGTGTAGTGCTACTACGTCGAACAGGCCGTCGCTTGGATCGGCGTCAGGCGCAATCTTCATGCCGCCCCCGAAAAATCGCCCATTTGCGACCGCGACGTTCACGATCGGCGCCTCGAGGCAAACCTGTCCGTCAACCTTCACGCGCACCGGCGCATTGCGATAGCTGACCATTGCGCGCAGCGTGCCGACGAAGAACGCCGCGCGCCCGCCGATCCATTTGGGTCCTGAATTGACCAAGCGATCGGTGAGCCCCCCGAGACCAAAGCTCGTGATGTTCAAGAACGTACGCCGGATCGTCTCTCCCGAATGCGAGCTCAATTCGAGTAAGCCGAGGTCGATTGGGCGAGGCGTGGCCGTCGCCAAGCGCGCCACGGCTTCCTCCAACGTTGTGCCCAGGCCGAAGGACTTGCGGAAATCGCCGCCGGTTCCCGACGGAAGGAGCGCGATGTCCGGACCGGGCAGGGGATTGCCTGCCGCGTCGAGATAGCCTTGGCTGACTTCGTTCAGGGTCCCGTCGCCGCCCATCACGGCAAGGCATTCGACCCCGTCCGCGCGGGCCTCGTGCACAAGTCGCGTGGCGTCGCCCGGTCCGCTCGTTTCGGCGATCTCCGCTTGGATTCCGCGGTCTTCGAGCAGCCGCTTCAAGGTTGGCAAGCGACGTACGGCGCTGCCGCTGCCGGCAGTTGGGTTCAAAATCACGCGCAGCTTCATGGCCCGCGCGAGCTTACACGAGGGTTCTCCGCAGCTCGCGCGATCGCGGTTATCGGCCAATGGGCCGGCATTCGCTTCTAACTGCTGACTTGAACGGCGAATCGCGGGCAGTTATCGTCAAACCTGGCTTCTGCGCTAATCCCGGCCATCGCTGGGGCGCAGCGAACTGTTTAGGAACGACGAGAAAATGGCGACCGAGGATGCACGAAAACTCTTCGTGGCGGGCTTGCCCGAGTCCATCAGCGAAGACGTGCTGAGGCAATTGTTCGAAGCAACTGGGGGCAAAGTGGTGGACGTGAGTCTGCCGCGTGATCGCGCGACGGGAAGGCCGCGCGGGTTCGGATTCGTGACGTTCGCAACGTCGGACGAAGCGATAGCGGCGCGCGACAAACTCGACGGCTCACTGCAAGCAGGTCGCGCGATCTCCGTGCGCCCGTTCTCATCTGAGCCACCGCGTCGTGGCGAAGGAGCGCCGAGCCCCGGTGGTCCGACTGGCGGCGCTGGGGTTGGCGCTAGCGGCGGTGGCAGCGGTCCACAGATGACCGAGGATCGCACGCTCTACGTAGGCAATTTGCCGTACGACACGAGTCAGCAAGAGATGACGCAGATCTTCACCGACAACAACGTCGGACCGGTCGCGCGCATTCACTTACCCGTGGGTCCTGACGGCAGGCTTCGTGGTTTCGGCTTCATCACGATGGGCACAGCAGAAGCCGCCAACGAAGCGATCACCGCGCTACGTAACTTCGATCTGCGCGGTCGTCGACTGATGGTCAACATCGCTCATCCGCGCGGAGCACCGGGTGCTCCCGGTGGCCCGAGTGATCGACCGCGCCCCGCGCAAGGCTACAGCGGCGGTGGTTATGGTGGCAGTGGCGGTGGCTACGGCGGCGGTGGTGGTTACGG
>OLLW01000372.1_pt1 | contig 10829 bp, 9 predicted proteins | sample 1604611 | NCBI WGS metagenome assembly OLLW01 (sample SAMEA104055725, study PRJEB20765) | soil metagenome | biome: Arctic tundra; feature: Polygonal ground; material: soil | place: USA | collected 2011-09 | depth 0-0.5 m | reverse complement strand
CGACCGAAGCGATGGACAGGTTTGGCCCGTCTCTGATTGGTCTCGCCGCTCCGCGGGGGGGCGAGGCAACGAATGCGGCGCTGTTCGGCATCTGTCTAAGAAGCTTTGAGCTAAGGGCTAGCTAAGGAAGGAGAGGGCGCCACGTTGCTAGCCTTTACAAGACGCGCTTTGAGGGCCACGGTTAAAGCTATGGAAGCTTCGCCCTCGCTGATGCCGAGCGAGCTCACTCGCTACGCGTACCGCGCGCAACAAGCCGCCATCCGGCTGCCGCTGGTGGCGGCGCACCTCGGCCTCCGGCCGTTTGGCGTGCGCCGCGCCGTGCAGCCCCAACCGGCTGATCTAAAGGCACTGCAGCTCCAGCTCGAAGCGCTGCTCGAGCGGGACTGCGCGAACGTCGAGCGCGGCTTGTATCCGTCGCGCTTGCTGTTCGACATGCCAGTCGCCGAGTACCTGCGGCAGCTTCCGCAGCTCGCGGCAGAGGTCTTGCGCTCGCTCCGCCGCTCGCGGCAAAAGCTCGTTCGGGATCTGCCGGCGAACGTCGACCTTGCCGCGTATCCGGATTACTTCCGGCGCAATTTCCACTGGCAAACCGACGGCTACCTGAGCGAGCGCTCGGCCGCCGTATATGACGTCGGCGTCGAGTTCTTGTTTCTGGGCACGGCGGACGTCATGCGCCGGCAAATCGTGCCGCCGGTGTCGCTTTTTCTGCGTTCACGCGACGCAACGCAAGGCCCAGCCCGGATTTTGGACGTGGCCTGCGGCACGGGCAGCGCGCTCAATCAGCTCGCACTAGCGCACCCGAACGAGAATTATTGGGGTTTGGATCTGAGCCCGTTCTATTTGCATCACGCGGGGCGTCGGCTGGCGCATGTGCGCAATCTCTCGTTGGTGGCGGAAAACGCCGAGCGCATGCCGCTCGCGGACGCCTCGTTCGACGTCGTGACGAGCGTCTTTTTGTTCCATGAGCTGCCCGCGCGCGCGCGCCGCAATGTGCTGCGCGAGATGCGGCGCGTGCTCAAGCCGTCCGGCCTGCTCGTGGTCGAGGACGCCGCGCAACCCAGCGAGGCCGCAGATCTACGGGTATTCTTGGAGAATTTTGCGGCGAGCATGAACGAGCCGTTTTTTGCCGACTACCTGGCGAGCGATCTGAGCGAGGCCGTCGGCGAGGCCGGTTTTGAGATCAGCGGGGTCGAACGCTGCTTCCTGTCCAAAGTCGTCACTGCCAAGGCGATTTGAGCTAACCTGCCCGCATGGCATGCGACGCGCGGGCGGTGCTGTTGGTCACCCGGCAGATGGAAGGCACGTCCACCAACGTGGCTCAGCAGCGCATCGAGCTGCATTGCTCGCTGCCCAAGGACCACGAAGGCGCGCACCGGGACTCGCCGCACAACCAAGAGTGGCAAGTCGTTCAGGGTCGCCCCACGCTGCTGCTACGCGACGAAAGCGAGTAGCGCGCGTCGTGTCGTGATGCGACGCGATGCCTAGTGATTCAGCGTGCCCACGCCGGCGCCCACGCCGAAGGTCTTGGCGAAGGACACGCCGGCGATGAAGTGCCCGGTCTTGTCCACGACCGCCCACATACCAAGCTGCGGAGTCGCGAAGACGTTCGGGTACAAGTTGAAGTGCAGGAAATAATCCTGCACGTTGGTGATTTGGAATGACGCTAACAGCGAGTTGTTGCGGTCTACGAATAGCCCGGCAGTCTTGGCGAAGTCGACGTCGTTGTCGGCGTTGTTCAACGACGTGCTCACGAGCCGCGAGGCCATGGTGCCCGCGCCGCCAGACACGGAGTACTGGCTGTCGACCTGGTAGGACAACCCAAACAGCGTCCCCAGACCCATGTACGAGAACAGCCGTAGCCGCTGATAGAACGGCAACGGGAACTTTACCGAGAAGTAATTGCCCTGATTGTGCAGGTCAAAATTTGGATAGGTGAAGCTCGGCTGCAGAGACCAGTCGGCCACGATCAGCGTCTTGCTGAAGAACTCGTTCGGCCAGTCGAAGCTAAAGAGGATGATGCCGCCGATGTCGAAGAAGAAGAAATCGGCAATGGCATCGGTGTTGTAGCCAACAACGCCTTTGTTCTCGAGTGTCTCGTTGAGGAACGCGGAAGCCAGCAATGTCCCGGCCGAAAACACGCGCGGAGCAGGCACGTCATGCTGTTGAAACCATTCGCTGAGCGCGGTGTAAGTCGTGCCACCGCCGATCAGATGCAGCGTGTAGTTCGGCACCCAGCGCGCTGAAGTCTTCGTGTAACTGAGTGGAAAGATTTCTTCGCGGAAGAAACGCCCGTAGCCGCGGTGCGCAATGGCAGGGATGGGGTCGAGCAGATTTTTGCCGACGGTTTCGCCATTGTGCTGATATTCCTGCTGAAAAATGCTGCGGCTGCCGGCGCGATCTTGCAGCACGTCGTAGCCGCGATTCAGGAACACCCAGAGCGGGCTGTACAGCGCTTGCGAGCCGTAATCATAGCCCTTGTAGAAGTAGGGCTCGGGCGCTGGCGCGGCGTCGTCGCTCGCTCGGGTGAGGCTTGGTGTCGACAGAGCGGCGATGCAGAATAAAAAGGAGATAAAGCTGCGGGGCGAGATCATTGGATGCGTGCGGCGGCGCCAAGTGACTATCAGAACGAGAAGAGCTGGCCAACCTCCTCCACGCACTCGGAGCCAACCGAAGCTGCGATCACGACGCCATTCGGGCGCTCGGGCTACCCGTGCCCATCAGCGAAAGCTGGCAGCGATTCTGGCTCGAAATCGGCCCTTTTCGGAAGGCACTGCGGCCGCGAGTTTCGTGTAAGCTCGCGGCCGTGACATTTCCGGTATTGCCCGGCGCGGAGCCGTGGTCGTCGAGCGGCTCGGGTGAGCGGGCGCGTATCGGCGTGCTCCTGGTTCATGGCTTTACGGGTAGCCCCGCCTCACTCCGGCCGCTGTCCGAGATGCTGGCGCGGCGTGGCTTTGCCGTAGAGCTCGTGCGCCTGCCCGGCCACGGCACGCACTTCCGTGACCTGATGGCCACCCGCTACGAAGACTGGCGCGGTGAAGTGGAGCGCGTCCTGGCCGAGCTGCGCGCCCGCACCGAGCGCGTCATCCCGCTTGGTCTGTCCATGGGTGGCACGCTCGTGCTCGACGTTGTCTCCCAAGACCCAACCGCGGTTTCGGGCGCGGCCACGATCAACACTCCCGTGCTCGACCGCGCAGGCATTCTGGTCAAGCTCGCGCCGTTCTTGGAGCACGTTCTGCCGCTCGTGCCCGCCAAAGCCGCCGGCCTTGCCCGCAACGACATCGCCAAACCCGGCATGAACGAACTCGCCTACGAGTGGGTGCCCTCCAAAGCTGGCAACTCCCTGGTCCGCGAATTGTCGCGCGTGCGCCGCGATCTCCCCAAAATCACCTGCCCCATGTTCGTCGCCTACTCGCGCGCCGACCACAGCGTTCCCCCCGAAAATTCCAAGGCAATCCTGCGCGCGCTCGGCAGCAAAGACATCACCGAGCTCCCGCTCGAACGCTCCTATCACGTAGCCACCCTAGACTACGATCTAGACTTAATCGAAGAACGCTTCACCGCCTTCGCCGACCGCATCGCAAAACTCTAGCCTCCCAGCGCGCTCCAGACCGCCTATCTGGCGAGTTGATGAAGGGGGCGGCTCGGGGCGCAGCCTTTAGAGCTTGTCGGCGACGATGCGGGCTACGCGGACGGGGTCGGGGAGGCCCTTTAGGCGGGCTTCGAAGTGTTCGCTGATGGAGAAGCCGGAGAGCCAGCCGCAGCGTTCCGCTTCGTCGGCGAATTGGCCGTCGATGACGACTTCCCCCGCGCCCGAGGCACCCTGGAGGCGCGCGGCGATATTCACGGTTTGGCCGAAATAATCGAGGATACCGTTGGCGGTGACGACGTAGCAGGCGCCGGCGTAGACGCCGATTTTCAGGAGCGTGCGCGATGCGTCACCGTTTCCGGCGCGAAAAGCGGGGAAGGCGCGGTGCATGGCGAAGGCGGTGTCGAGTGCGTCGCGTTCTTCGACGAAGGCGGCCATCACTGCATCGCCGATGGTTTTGACGATCGTACCGCGGTGTTCGGCGATGATTGCGGTTAGCACGTCGAAGTGCTCGTGAACGACTTTGAAGGCTTTAGCATCGCCCACGTTGTGATAGAGCGCGGTCGAGTCGGTCAGGTCGGTGAAGAGCAGCGCGACGCGTGCGACGCGCAGAGTGACGCCGGGGCGCAGTAAATCCGCCGAGAATTGGCGGCGGAATTCCGGCAGGGTGCTGACTAGGTGCGCGGTGGCGGCGCGGCTGGCCCACTCTAGGCGTTCGAGCTTCAGGTGTCGTTCGTCGGGACTGCTTTGCGTGATTGCGAGCTTGGCGTGCGGTGCGGCGGTGGCGCTCTTGGGCTCGATCGATTCGCCGTCGATTCGGAAGTGCACTTCGGTGGCGGCTTGCTCGCAGACTTCGAGCGCCGCACTAGCGCCTCCGCGCACGAAGACGCGATAGCGCCCAGGCTTCTCCGGAGCGCTCACTGTAACGCTGCCATGCGGCGGCAGAATGGCTTGCGCCACGACGTGCGGAGTGCGCATCGGGCCGCCGATACAGAACGGTCCCGGGTCTGGTTGGCGGAGCCCGGTGGCCGGCAGGAAGGTCGCTTCGACGGCTCGGTCCAACTCGATTTCGTACGAAATATCACAGAGTTGGCAGTGCCCGCCGGCAGGCAACGCGGACAGCGACGTTTGCCGATCGTTGGCGGTTCGGCAGCTGGGGCAGACCAGATCCCAGCGCAATTCCAAAAGGCCCGTCACGACTGCGGACAAGCAGACGGCGAGCAGCTCACGGCCGTCTACTTCCCACTCCAGAGCCAGATCCAAGGGGCGAATGCGCGATACATCGGCGTCACTGCCGCTCGCGACGAAATCAGCGAGGCGTGCGGCGAGCAATTGGCGCCCAGGGCTTACCAGTGCGGCGAGCGCGTTCTTGGCGCGATTGAACGCGTTTGGATCGACGGGTGTCGTCGTTTTGCGAAAGCACGCGCTACGGCCGGCTTGCACGTCGGCGTCGGCGTTCTTCAGCTCGGTCTCGATGCGATCGAGCATGCGCGTCGTTTGCAGGCGAAGCACGGGTGCGAGCAGCGAGAAACGCGGGTCGATAGCGATGCGAACGGTGACGCGCGTGCCGCCTTCTGCCCGCGTTGCCAACGCGAACGCGGTGTCCATGCTCTTCATCACTCCGGAGAGGTGTGCGCGGCGCACACTGAAGCGCTCGCCCTCCACCCACTCGAACGGCCGCTCCTCGTATTCGAGCGGGATGCCGGCCGAGACGGTGCGCACCACGAAACGCGCCGCGCTGCCGTCACTGTTCGGCGTCAGCTCCAGCCTGCCAAGGCCAATCGCACGATTGAGCCGCTCGGTATCGCCAACCGCGCACCACAAGGCTCCCCGATCGGAACTGAGGTCGATGTGTCGTTCGACGACGACCTGGGCCATTGCTTTCCGAATCTAGCAAGAGACACCAAAAAAAGGTCAGTTGCGGGAGGCCATCGATTTCGTGCGGTTATCCGGCGTTTACGTTGGGGGGCGGGGCCCCAGACTCAGGGATGGGGCCCCGAAGGATTCACGCCAGCGGGCGTGGGGGAGAATCCCCCGACGACGGAGACTACACTCCGGCCCGCGATGAGGTTCCGAGCGATCGCCATGGCCAGTGAGCGAAGCAACGCGGTCGGTACCGTCGAGCTCGAATGCACGCCTGCGGGGTTATCACTCGTGTACTTGGAGGTGGGCGGCTTCTCGGACGGTTATGTTCCGACCAATCAAACGCAGAGCGAGAAGCTGCTCGTGCCTTGGCCGCAGCTCGCGGAGGCGTCGGTTGACGGCGAGCAAGTGTTCATCGCGCTCGATCCCAAGCTCGGCCCGCTCAATCGCCTGTGCCTGGTCAATTTCTCGACCGGCAACACGGCGCACCATCACAAGTTGTATCGACGACGCTTTTTGGTTCGCTTGGCGACGGTGGGCGCGGCGTTGAGTGGCGCCTTGATCGCGAGCGGTGCGGCGTTTCGTTTGGCACCCGGGACGAGCGCCGCGAGCGCGCTCGGCATTGCCATCACCACCGCCGTCGCGCTGTGCGTGCTCGGCTTGTTCGCGGACCAATTGCTGAAGAGCGGTGGGCTCGAGGGCTCGCTGGCGCGCAATGCCTTCGTCTCTGATTTGTCCGGCTTCGTGCCGAGCTTGGTGCGCTCGCCCGTTACTCCGAGCGGCCCGCCCAAAACGCCCCCGCTCGCGATATTTCAGGGATTCTTGCCGCGAACTACGGCCGCCATCGTGATGAGCTTGACGGCTCTGACGCTCGCCTTCGTGCTCATGGTCCGTTGGCTCCTGACGTCGGATCCTGCGCACGAGCTTGCGGCTCACGCGGCGCGCGCGGCCGACTTGCCCGCCCAAACCAGGGAACGACAAAAGGCGGAAGCAGAGCCCGCCGCGCCAGTGCGCGAGGCTGCTGCCAAAACGCAAGAACCAGTCGCTTCATCCGCCGTCAAGGCGGCCGCAGCAGTCCCCGAAGCAACGGCATGCCGTTGTCGTCGCTCAGATTCGCTGCTGTGGCAGAACCCGATCCCGGTGCTGAGCGTGCTCACGCTGTCCAAGCACTCACGCCGGGGGCGCGAGGAAGACGAGCGCAAGGACAAGAACTATTTGGAGCTCGATATCGGCGTCGTCAACAACTCGAGCGACCCACTGAGAGACGTGGCGCTGATCGTCGAGTTCTTCGAGAAGGACCCGCCGCCTTCGAACAAGCGCTATTCGACGGCGACGCGCCCGCTGTTTTTCGAGGGCCCACTGTTGCCGGGCCAGGCCATTAAATGGGACGTCGAAGCGCGCGGCACGGATTTCGAAGTGCACAACGCGCTCACCGGTAATGTCGGTGTTGAAGGCGAAAATGCGGCTGCGACGAACCTGCTCGCCGAGCTGTTGCACGCGCACAACCGCCCAGTGCGCATGCACGGCGCGATGCTGCTCACGTTCTTCGGCGATCCGCGTGCCAAAGACGCGATTGGGGAGTTGCGCGAAGCGCTGCGCGAGGACGAAGCGCCGTACCTCGACCGCTTACTGCAAGCCGTTTCGGACCTGCATGTGTGCGGGCTCAAGGTCGCCGAATCCGGCGAATCACGCTCGGTGCGTGCGTGTGTCTTCAATGCCAGCAAAGAGCCGAAGAAGAGCCTCGGTATTCGTGTGCGAGGCCTCGACGCGGTACAGCTCGACGAGAACCCGTCGGGCGCGCCGCCCAACGTCATCGCGGAAGCGACGATCGCCGTGCCCGGCGAGGTTGCGCCCGACACCGGCGTCGCCGTAACTGGAGACTTCGATCTGAACGGCACGCGGCCGCTCACGTTCGAGGCCTTCGCAGATAGAATCGATCTCTTGCCCCGCTAACCGAGGATCATCATCATGCCGCACCAGGAACTAAAACCGCCGCCAGAACCACGTTACGTGACTCCGGCGGGGTTCATCGTGATCCTCGGTTGCACGGTGCTCGTCGGCACCTTCAGTGACTCGCTATTTCACCTGATTTTTCGGCACGTCACGCGCCGCACGGGTTGGGTCGGCCCACTCTGTGCCGTCAGCGTGTTCGCTTACTTGGTGACCGCCGAACGCGCCAAGCGGATTCGGCAGTTGCTCGCGGACAAGCTCTTATAGCTCGGCCTTAGCCGCCGGCATGGCGATATTGGCCGCCTGATACATCTGGAGCAGGCCTGCTTTGTCGTTCGCTTTCGCGATCGCCTCTTCGGGCGCGACGATGCCATCCTTCACTAGACGAAACAGGCTGTCGTTCATCAGCGCCATGCCCAGCTTGCGGCCGGTCTGCATGATCGACGGGATCTGGAAAATCTTCTGCTCGCGGATCAGATTCGAGATCGCGGGCACGCCGAACATGATTTCCCAGGCCGCCGCGCGGCCGCCGCCGATCTTCTTGCATAGCATCTGGGCCATGACGCCCTTCAAGCTGTTGGCGAGCATGACGCGGATCTGATTCTGTTGCTCCGGCGGATACTGATCGATGATGCGGTCGATGGTGGCCGGCGCTGACGAGGTGTGCAGCGTGCCGAACACCAAATGGCCGGTTTCTGCAGTTTCTAGGGCGATCGCGATCGTCTCCAAATCGCGCATTTCGCCCAGCAGCACGATATCTGGGTCTTCACGCAGCGCGGCGCGCAGCGCCTTCTTGAACGAATCCGTATGCTCACCCACTTGGCGCTGATTGATCAGGCATTTCTTGTTCGGGTGCACGAACTCCACCGGATCTTCGATGGTAATGATGTGGTCGCTGCGCGTGCGATTGATGTAGTCGATCAACGCCGCGAGCGTGGTGCTCTTACCGGAGCCCGTGGGGCCGGTGACGAGCACGAGGCCCTTGGGCAGATGGCAGAGCGAGAGCACTTCTTTCGGAATGCCGAGCTCGTCTACCGACAAGATTTTGCTGGGAATGACGCGGAAAACTGCGCCAATTCCCTTCAGATCCACGAACAAGTTGGCGCGGAAACGGCAGATGCCTGGCAGCTCGTAGGCAAAGTCGGTGTCGTGCGTGCGCGCGAATTCCTCCTTGTTACGCGGCGGCACGATCGGCATGATCATGCGCTCCATGCTCTCCGCTGTGAGCACGGGCAAGCCGGGCAATTGCTGCATCTCGCCATCTTTGCGGATCATCGGCGGGGAGCTGATGGACATGTGCAGATCGGAGCCTTTGCTCTCGACTAGCTGCTTCAGTAGGCGGTCGATTTCCGCAGTCGGTGCGCCGCCGACTGCTGGCATGCTGGGCCGGCTTGCCGCCGAAAAGCTGCCGCTCGGGCTAGGCGTGGACATGGCCGGCGCGCGTTCGAGCTCTGCTTCGATGATGTTGGCGGAAGGCGCTGCCATGCCGAAGCCCACATTCGGGAGCGCGGCGGGCGCGCGCGCCGCTGGCCGGCCGTTGTCGTCGCACTTGTCGAGATAGAAAAAGGCCGACAGTTGCCCGCCTTTCATCTCGGCCTTGCCGCGCACGGGCCCCTTGTCTTCCAGCGGAAATTCCCACTCAGCGTAACCTGAGCTCAAACTGCGGCGTGCCTCCGGAGACATGACCGGATCGATCATCGCCTGGACGCGCTCGCTGGTTTGCAAGTCGCCGCGCACTTCGTTCTCACCCGCAGGCATCACCACCACGGTGCGACGCCCCGGAATCAGCCGCACTTCGCTCCCGCCGACGGATAGCGTGCGCTTCAATAAGTCGATGACAGGTGTTGCCATTGCCCAGCCTGAAACGATGCCCGAGTCCTCTGCCGCTTGGCAAGACGGCTGGCATGAAGCCGAAGTTTAGAGGGCTTGTCCGATGTATGTGCGAAACTGCGGCGCTCGGCGGCTCAGTGCGAAACCGCCGCGACCGCGAGCTGCGCTCGGTCGGGTCAGCTCTGGATTGCGCTCCGGCGCTGACGCGAGCGAGTGACCGCGGCGTTCATATAAGCCGTCCCAAACTGGCTCCTGGCCCACTCTTGGTTGTGCGCTCTGCAGCGCAGTCGCAAGTTGCCCACGCTTGACTCACCGCCACACGCCCAGGGCTTCACGTGGTCGAGCTCGATGAGGTGTCGAGCCGCGCAGCGCCTGCCATCCTCGGACACGAACGTGCACTGCCGCTGATCGCGTAGGTACACCTCACGAACAACCGCTGCAGGGATATGACGCGTGCGTTCGTCACCAGCCAACGCGCGGCCCGAACCTGCCGCCGGACTCTCGACTGTCGGGAGTGCGCGTCGCGGCTTCCTGCCGACGGCGAAGCGCGTTTTCTCCAGCTCACGCAAGTGCGCCCCGAGGCCGCATTTCATGATCGGTAACAGATTGCCATCGGGCTGTTGGTGGCTCGTGAGAGCGCAGACCCGCTCCAGTAACTCTAAAAATTCCGTGTCTGCCGTAAAATGCACGCCAAAGCGGTCAGCCGAGAGCGGGTCAATACGGATCGAGTCGCGCACTTCCGGCTTTGGGAAACGCGCCGCCAGCAACTCTTCGACCTGTCGCGCGCTCCTGCGACTGCAAACCTCGAACAGCTCCGCGGCGTTCTCCCGGTTCACGTGAGGAGCGAGCGAGCACAACGCGGACAAATGCAGGTCGCCGCTCGCGACACGCGCAAAGACCTCCGGAAACTTCCTGCACACCTTCGCCGCCGCGAGCCGGCGCCCCGCTGCCGACTCGCTCAATCCAAGCGATTCAATGCAGTATGCAAACAGCGACGCGAAGCCGAGCTGAAGATGCAACCTTCGTTCGTACATCTCCGCCAAGTGCGCGAGCAGATCCGCCGTCAGCTCGTTCCCGCGTCGCACCAAGCCGGACAGCCCGGCCAACAGCTCGTCATTCCCCAATTGCCCCAAGCAATATTGATCCCGCATTCACCGTTGTTAACACGCTGTCTTTCGAGGCTCACAGTCCCCGCGAGGCCAATTTTTAGCTTCAAAATGCGTTTCGACTCGACCGACAACACGAACATCGCTCCTATCGAAAACGGAGCACCACAGCAGGTGCCATTTCACGCCATTGCTCTCTCGCCCTTCGGGACGCCCCATTTTTCAGTCAACAAAATAGCGACCTTCCGTATCGCGCGCAGCACGCGCTTGGCTGGATGCAAGCGCTATCCCTCGAGCATGCTCACGGCGACGTCGTGATCATGCGATGACTCGACCTGCGGAGTCCGGAGCCGACGTTACTCCCGACGTCGAGTGTGCACCATCGCAATCTCCATCTCGTCACTCCCAACGTCGAGTGCACCATCGCGATCTGGCACGCCCCGTCACTCCCGATGCCGGGCGCACGCTTCGCGCTCTCGCTGCCACACCACGCC
>OLLW01000117.1_pt1 | contig 10834 bp, 16 predicted proteins | sample 1604611 | NCBI WGS metagenome assembly OLLW01 (sample SAMEA104055725, study PRJEB20765) | soil metagenome | biome: Arctic tundra; feature: Polygonal ground; material: soil | place: USA | collected 2011-09 | depth 0-0.5 m | reverse complement strand
GGCTTCGGCGCGGATATCAGCCGCGCCGAAGCCACTTAGCTATTTGTTCCGTCGTGAGTCAGAACGACACAAATAGCTCGATCCGCGACCCCACGCTCGAACATTCGTCGAGTGTTCTAGGGGCGTACTAAACAACTCCGCTCCGGTCCGTACGCAGCGAAGCGGAGGGGTGCCTCAGGCCGCTACATTCCGTCGAGTAGTTGGGCTGGCGTGACTTCCAGCGCGTGGGCGAGGCGAACGATTGTTGAGAGCTTCGGTTCGCGCAGGCCACGCTCGATCCTGGAGACCTCAGTGACGTGTACTCCCGAGCGCTTACTGACTTGCGTTTGGGAGAGTCCGCAGTTGGCTCGCGCGGCGGCCACGTTGCGCGCGAAGATCGTGGTGCCGGTCATTGGCGGGCTCGCTACGTCTCGTCGCGTGGCATGAACCGCCGCCCGAGCCACGGTCCCCTGTCAACGTCCGGCTCGTCGTCATTGGGCTCCGGCCACTCCCGCGAGCAATGCGTAGCGGAGCCAATCAGCGAGCACGCGCGTTGCAAACGCTCCCCCAACTCGAACCACGCCTCAGACGGCGCCTCACGATCCCTAAGCAGCGCCCTCGCGTCCTTGAGCGCGTCGCGCAGCTCCCCGCGGAACCCGGACATGCGTTCAGTCGCCTTTGAGCGGGACTCGCGCCAGCGGCGGTGTTGCGGCGACTCGGGGAGCGAGACCGGCCCCGCATCCTTTAGCCGCTCCTTGCCCTTCGGCGTGAGCGTCCAGACCACGCAACTGTGTTGCCGAAAGGATTCCACGATGCCAGTGGCCTCTAGCTCCCTGAAGCGTGGCCGCAAGCGCCGCCCCGTTCCCGAGTGACGCGGCAGGCCCAAGTGGTCAACGACCGTCCCGTACAACACTCCCCGTTCTTTCCGGGGCATGTGACGCTCCGTTCGCTCAATTGCGGCCAGTATCAGGGCGTCCGACAGCGCATCCTCGGGCATGAGGAAACACCTCCCGTATCCAAGCCCGGCGATCCCGCCGAGCCGCTAGGTTTGTGAGGGAGGCGGTCGTCGGCGACGCCCCGCCCGTTCGTTCAGTCCCTCGTCAACTCTTTGTGAACGGACGGCGTCGAACGTACGCGCCCCCGAGAGCCCAATCGAAAAGATTTCGAAATCGAGGCGACTTTTTCGCGTGGGCTTTCGGGCTAGGCCGGAGGCTTCGCCGCGACGAAGTCGGCGGCGAGTTCGTCGGCGCGCGTGACGAGCGCGCCCGGCGCCACGCCCAGGGCACGCGCGAGCCGAACCACAGTCTCGTAGCTCGGCTTGCGCACGCCCCGCTCCACGCCGCCCAAGTAGGTGATGTGAACGGGCGTCGCGTCCGCTAGCGCCTCCTGCGAGAGCCCGCGCTCCACGCGCGTGAGCCTCACGGCCTCGCCCAGCGCGGCGTGCTCAGGCGAGCGGGGCGTGGACTGGCGGCGAGGCGGCACGCCGGGGAGCCTCGCCTACAACGTTCGATGATGCTAGAGTCCAATCGTCCTAACCGTGATAGAACGCGCCGACCCAACCCCCAACAAGCGAACGCAAGGAGGCAGTCATGGGTAGGGCGAGACGATGTAGGTCAGTTGTGTTCAGCGCGAGCGTAGTCGCGCTAGGAGCCACGGGGGCGTGTCCCGCCGCGAACGCGGCGAGCGAACCAACGCCCGCGTCCCGTGTCCACGAGCCAGCGAAGGCCCCTCAACACAACCCCAAGCAGCGGAGGCGATCCCCCGCGGCGCCACATCATGGCGACTATGTTTACAAGGTCGTCATCGGTGGCGAAGTCAGTGACACGAACGCGAACGCAACTTGCTCCGGGCCGAATCTCAAGCTCACGAACATGACGACCTTTCCGGAAACGAGCGACGCGGCAGCACTGTGGGACAAGACGCCCTCGGCTTGGAAGCAGCAGGTCACGATCACGAGCGGCCCAGAAACGACGATCACGGTCCCGTACACGACGCCCGCAGAACTAACGGAAACCGAAGAACACGGCGAAACCAAGCGATCCCTCAACCTCAGTGGAACGGCTCTCACGAGCCAACTCTGTGAGGCGGCGCCGCCTAACGCAGGTGTTGCGAGCGTCGGCGAAGGCTTGGTGACGTGGCGGCTCCCAAAGCCCGCGGCAAGCGCCGCCGCGCTCCTTAGCCAGCCACCAACAAACATCGACCTGAACAAGCTCGGGATGACGTTCAATATCCAACCGGATGGCGCCGTCACGGTGTTCGGCCCGTACTCGTGAAGCGCCGCCCCCCACCGACTGCTAAACAGATGTGAGCGCGTGCAGGGCCTGGATATATGGACTCCTTGATGCTGCTCAAGGTCGTGCGCGAGGTTTCCCTCCTAGCCGACCCAGACGAGCCCACAGCAGTATCGCAACGCTCGTTTGACAGGGCGCGCGAGCGAAGCCCGGACTACACCTGCCCACCACGAGCGAAGCGGATCGCGGAACGTCTCAGACTGTCCTGGCCGGACGTACTCAACATCGCCCACGCGCCCGACGCGGAACAGAACAGACTCCTGGGCTTGAGGACGCGCTCCGCTCGCGCCGACTGGCTCGGCGGCGACCCAGTCGCCGCTGTGCGCCCCGCGATGCGCGTCGTCGCGCTACGCCGGGGAGTGGAGACGCTGACGCTCACGGAGTACCGCGCCGAGAGAAACGTGATCCTCGCCACGGATCGCGCGCGATGGATGCACGGCGGCGCGTTGCGCCTCCCCACGGACGAGCAGATCATCGCCGTCGCGGGCTCATGGGACGCAGCGCTGCGCCTCGCTGGACTGAGAGCACTGCGGGAGCGTGACACGACGGAGCGACGCTCAGACGCGGCACCGTCGCTCGTTAACCTCCTGGCACGCTTCCACGACGCGCACGACTTCCAACCATCAGCGCGAGACTTGCGCGCGTTCGCCCGCGGAAACAGCATCCCCTACCCAAGACATGTCCGGGAAGGGTTTCCCGCCGCGGTCGCAGAGTGGCGACGCCAGCGGCGGGAACAGGGATTGCCGGAGCCAAGCATCGTCACACGCAAGGGCGGGCGGGGACGCAAGGCGCCCGACTACAGCGCGGACGTGGGGGCAGCTAAGGCAGGCGAGAAACGTCGCGGCCAGTGGACGCGCGACGACTGTGTGACCGCCGTCAGCCGCTACCTTGCGCAACTCCACAACGGGGAGCGATCCACGGAGCGCGGATACCGGGACTGGGCCGCAGCGCAACCACACGGCACCACGCCCGCGTTTGCGACCGTGCAGGAACACGGCGGCTGGGAAGCGATTCGACGCACAGTGTAGGAAGCTCGCACGCATTAGGCCCGGGGGAGGATTACGTTCCGATGGCACGAACTGAACAGATAGAATGGCCGCGCCCCCGAAGAAACAAGTCATCGCAGAAGGGGAGCGCGCTCTGGAGCTGCTCGAAGACGGCACCTACTCTGACAATCAAGTCTTCGCCGAACTCTCCGAACTACTTGAGAACGTGAAGACTGGCGCTCTAGCCATCTCGTCTGAGCGTAAGGACAAGCGCAGGCCCGACGATTGGGTAAAGCTCGTAGACTCCGTGTTGCCACTCAAGCCAGCGCTGGACGAGTATAGGGACAACGGCACGGTCGTAGACGCGGAACTGGTTCGAGCTTTCAGCGGGACGATGGAGGACGCCGAGAAGAGTCGCGAATAGTTGGCAACGCCGCGATTTCAGCCTCAGTCGTTTCGAGTGCCTCCTCGCGCTTAGTGCTCCGCTTGCAAGCGAAGAGGGAGTACGCGAACTCGTCTAGCGCGCTTGAGTAATCCGCTGCCTGCTCCGCCGTCATGTCATCCCAAATGCGTCGCTGATGAACCTTTCCCACGCCCGGAACCTACGACACTTTCGCGAAAACGTAGAAGGGCGGCGGATGGCAACGGGCGCTGCACAGTCACGCAGCAGGGAGCGACGAGAGAACGCCGAAAGCGTGGGCATGCCGCAGAACGATCTTACGCTCCTCGACGCGGTAGCCGAAGTTGCGGCGCTCGCGAGCCCCACGAGCCCGCGAACCGTCAGCCAGCGCGCGTTTGACGCGGCGCGGTCGCGCAGCCTTTTCTACCCCAACTTGCCGCACGCGAAGCACATCGCGGAACGACTGAAAATGACGTGGCCGGACGTGCTCGCGGTAGCGCACGCTTGGGGCGACGAACAGAACAAGCTCCTGGGCGCCAAGGGGCGGGGGCCGAACGCGAAATGGGTGACGCCCGAAAACGCGGCCTCCGCGCTAGCCGTCGTCGCGCACCGACTCGGCAAGGACTCGCTAACCCAGGGCGAGTACCGTCGCGAGCGCGCGAAAATGCTCGCGCACGACGCGAAGCGATGGATGCACGGAGGCCAACTACGCATGCCGTCCGAGGAACAAGTCGTGGGCGTGCACGGCTCCTGGGACGCCGCGCTGAGCGCCGCCAGCCTGCAATCCACAACACAACGCGAGAGAAAACCCGCGAAACCTCGGCCGCGGGGGAAAGGGGCAAGCGATTGTGTGGCCGCCGTCGTGCGCTACCTCAAGGAGGCGGGAGGCGATCACCCCACGGCAACCGGCTACGAAGATTGGTACTCAACGCAGGAAACAGCACCATCGCTCGATACGATCAAAAAGCGGCACAGAGGATGGTCCGGAACATTGGATGAAGCCGAAAGCCGACTCCTAGAGGAGAAACTAGGTATCCGTGCCCAGCGGTAGTGACGCCACCACGATTTCCACGTTTTTCGCCCCAAATCATGGCTATTTCCACGTACTTTGGCTCGAATAACGGGGTCGCGTCTGCACACGACCCGGCAGCGCGTACCAACCCCGTCCCGAACACCCCCGATTCCGCACCACGCGGTAATTGAGCACTGTCCCTTTAGGACAATTCTCGCTTGAGTTCTCAATTGGGCCATCGGTGCGGCCGGTTGGGAGTCGGGGTCGGCTTGATCGTGGCCAAGCCTGCGCGACTGCGTGCCGCCGGGCCTTGTGGGCGTCCTTGCAGCGCCGAGACGCGGAAGCCGCCCAGGGGCAATCCTCCTGGGCGGCTGGTACGACTGGCGAAGCTCGCGGCTACTTGCCCGGTGGGGCTCCGCGTTGGCGGCGCGAGGGTGGTGTCTCCTCGCCGCGTCCTGACTTCTTGGCGCCGGGGCCGTAAGGCGTGTAGAGGCCGAGGCGGGCTCGCGTCTTTGCAACGCTCCGCGCGGCAGCCCGGCCAGCCTGCTTCTGTCGCCTGACGCCCTTATGCCTGACTGCTGACCTGGCGGAGCCGAGCCATCCGGCCTTCGCCGCGATCCGCAACCAGTCAATGAGGCAGGCGACATTCGCACGGAGACGGTGCCAATCCAGGCCAACGGCCTTCGGACGGTTAGCGAGCGTGTCGGAGGCGACCTTGTAGCGGTCGCGCCAGTAATCATGCACGGCCTCGTAGGCGCGGTGCGACTCCTTCAACTCATGGTAGAGCGCGCTTGTGCGCGACAGTGGGATTAGGGAGCGCCAATCTTCGCTGCAAGAAATCGTCTGCTCCCCCGCGCAGTCAGGTGTGAGTTCGAACGTGCAGCGGAACCACAGTCGTGGTTTCCCATTGTTCGCAGAGAACCGCGTCTGATACATGACGCCGCCGCAGTGGTCGCAGCGCTTCACGCCATGGCGGTCGAATTTTGCGTGATCGTGGCGTGCGTGTGCGCCGCCACGCCACGGGAAGATGGGTGCTGTGTCGTTTTCCGTCGCGTGCTGAAAACATGAAGAAACAGAGATGCCCTTGTCACCGATCGCCGTATCTGGCCGGCGCCCCGCCATCTCTGTAACGCGGTCGTACAGGGCAGGAAATAGATGGCACTCCTGTGTGCTCGCGGAGTCAACGCTCGGGATTGCGCCTCCTGTGTAGTGACAAACCCCCTTGCCCGCATAGAAACCAATCCAGAACCGCGTCACTCGCCCGTTGGATGTGTAGGCACGCACACCGGCCTCTACGTCGCGCATCCGATACCAACATCCGCCGATCTTCACGCGCTTGCCTTTCTTGGTGGGTTCCGTGATTTCGGGTTCTATTTCGCGTGCGTGCTGCTCTGCTTCCGTCAGCTCCTCCGTATTCCACTCCTCGCGCTTCTCGCGCGCGGCGCTCGTCGGAGCGCGAGAAGCGCGTAGGGCCGAGTTGCGACCCCACCGTCGCCGCGATGATTTGCTCCACGACCGGCGCTTGCAGGGGTCGTTGGGACCGCAGTCGTGGACGAGTGCGGCGTGTGTCTCGTCCTCGGTCCAGTCATAGGGGACGTGGGCCATGACGCGAGGGTCATGCAAACGACAGTGCTGGATGATGCGTGCCGCCGCGTCCAGAAAAGCGTCATCGGTCTTCTCTCCCAGCTCGCGCAGTCGGCGGTGAGTGGTTGCCGCCGATGGTCGGTACACGAACCCACACTCCCGCCACAGCTCGTCCGTCGTGTTTGCCCACCACGGCTTGATGTCTACTTGGCCGCTGACGACGAAGGCAACTGCGGCCAGCTCCCAGTGGCCCGGCTCGCGCTTGCGCGCCCATTTGACTTCCAGATCGCACGCGGTACGCAGGTCGTCCCATATCCACCGCTGACTCTTGAGGAGTTGCACGATGTTCATGGACCCGCAGAGGTCGGGGCGCTTGGAGAAGTCGGTGGCGCCGATGAGACGGTCAGGTGGTTGGTAGCGGTTCTTAGGCATGGGCTTTGGCAGGTTCAGCGAACGAACGACCGTTCCCCTGCGGCCCTCATCTGCTGAGCTTCGGGGAGTTGTTGCTGGTTGTTCGCCTCGCTAGTGAATACGTATCGCGGCCTCGGAACGCGGCAGGTGAACTCGACGTTTGTTCGAGTCACCCCAGCCCACGAGTTCGTCACCGCGCACCGCCGTCCATGACGCGCGCAGCCGGTCACCACTGCCCCCACTGGTAGTGGGGGCAGGAACCAGTAGCCCGTCAGCGCTGAGCGTGGCCGTGCTGAGCCCGATCACGTCCAAGGGCAGCCGCAAGCGCTGAGCGAGTTCACCGACCTGCCAAGGCCAGTCCTCCGCGAGTGCAAGCGCGAGGATCGCAGCTTCAATGCGTCGCCTCCGCTCATAAGCGAGCAAGTAAGTACGCTGTTCGTGCATGGGAGATTGTTCCTCCTGTGTGGGCTTCGGCGCGGATATCAGCCGCGCCGAAGCCACTTAGCTTGTGTGTCGTTGTGGGTAAGAACGACACAAATAGCTCGATCAGCAACGGATCACTCGAACATTCGTCGATTGTTCTACCCGCGAGCTAAATCTGTCCAAGTTCACCCCTCACGCTTTACACGTCGCGGGGCGCTCGCGTATATTCGTGTGAATGGGGGCCGGTCGGGGAGCGACACGCCGCGCTAGCAACCCGTTCGTTCACGGGACGCTGAGACGTGCCAAGTTGGAGCCAGAGCGTCGAGGCAGGGTCGTTTACACGTCCTACCTGGAGGCGCTGCGCTACCGCTGCGGAGACGGTGACGCTTACTGGGTCTACGTCGTGGACGAGTACGGAATGAGTGCGTCGACAGCCGCGACGACGGCAACAAACCCAGTGCTTGAATACTGGCGGCGTCTTGCATATGGGCCGGGGGCGTGTCCGCCACCAACGGCGATGAGGAGCTACGCGACGCTTGTCGGCGAAGATGACTTGTTCTGGGTCGTGGGCGCTGACGACGCCGACCCGGAACAGGTCGAAAGGGACTTGCCGCGAGCACCACTCGACCCAGTGCCGGTCATGGACGCGATCTACTGGAGCGCGTACCAACGCGCACCATTGCGAGAGCGCGACGACGAACGGTGCCGCGTGTACGCAGTGGAGGAGCGCAGCGCAGGCAAGGGCCGCCGCGTCCCCACGAGGTACGGAATCCGCTTCCCCGACGACAACACGTACTGGGTCGTGCCAGCAAACGAGATCGTGCTCGCCCCGACATATAGACGGCCGTGATCCGCCTCATGCAACGGGTCGACGTGTGCCGCAACCTCGCACGCGCCCCGGAGGGGTACGAAGGATTCCAGACAATTCACTCACAGTTCGTGAGAAATGTCGTAGGTTTGCGACATGGCAGAAGAGTCGCACATGACCAACACGTCAGAGCCATGTGTTTGGGATACCATGACGGCTGAGGAGGCGGCCGCCTTCTCGTGTGTGATCGATGAATTAGACGAAGCCCTTCATTCTTGTCGGCAACAGCTTGAACGCGACGCAGAACTTGAGCTAGAACTTGGGTTGACGAGGACGGAAATAGATGATCTACCGACTATTCCCGACGTGCCTCGGCACCTTTCAAGGCGTCACTTAGACTAGCTGCCAGTCTAGGATCAGGAGTGCTCCCTTTGCTCTCCTGGTCTTCCAACGCTGACTTTACACGCCATAGTACGTGAATAATTTTTTGCCATTCGTCGGGCCTATGCGTTTCCACACGCGCCGATGACCTTTTGCCAGCGTCCTCTTCGAGGTTTTCAATCAGTAACCGAAGGTTTGAGATTGAATACTTACCGTTCCTCAACAGGTCTACGATATTTTCGCCTGCCACTATCAGCGGGTCTCTTGAGGCCATCAAGCGTGAAGTTCGCGCTATTTGAGCGGAATCCTCCCATCGCTAGCCGGTACGATTCTGAGCCTCCCTACGGATCGCTTCCCAGCCGCCACCGGAGAGGATCGTGGACATTGCTGGAGTGGTGCCGTGGGGTTGGGTTGCGGTCCAGTCGGCGTAGCCGCGTTGCGTGGATCGCTCGCCGTTGGCGAGCTGCGCGAGGTAGCGTGCGACGGCGGCGGCGCAACTCGCTCGCGTCCACTTCGCGCGGCGGCACTCCCCCGCTCGAGCCGCGCCCACGTCTGCCGAATAGTCGGGCGCCTTGTGACCGCGACCCCCGGCCCTGATGATGACTTGCGGCTCTGGCAAGCCCGCCTCGCTTCGGTGGCGCCTCCACTCCGCGACGGCAGCACCGAATCGCTGCGCGCGTTCGGACGGGTATGGGAGGCCGTTTCCACGCGCGAACGTGCGCAGCTCGCGCGTGGACGGCTGAAAATCGTGCGCGTCGTGGAAGCGCTCCAGTAGGTCAACGAGCGTGGGCGCGCTCGGCTGACTTGTGGGGCCGCGCTCGGCCGTCGTCTTGAGCCCGGCGTCGTGCAGCGCCTCGTCCCAAGAACCAGCTACGGCGATGACCTGCTCGTCGTAGGGCAGCAGCAGCCAACGGCCGTGTAGCCACCGCGCGCGGTCCACGGCCATGAGTCGCGCACGCTCCACGCGGTACTCCCCCGTCGTGAGCGAGTCCTTGCTGAGCTTGGCGGCGACGAGCTGGAGTGCAGCGGCGACGTGCCCTGCGGTGAGCCAATCTTGCGCGGATGGCGCCCGCGTCTTCACCCCTATGAGCTGGGCTTGCCGCGCCTGGGGTTCATGCGCGATCGCGAGCACTTCCCGCCACGACAAGCGGAGCTGTTCTGTGATCCGTCTCGCTGGTGGCAGTGCGGCGTGCTCGGGGCTGCGCTCGCGAGCGGCGTCAAACGCACGCTGCTTCACCGTGGCTGGCTCGTCGGGGTTGGCGAGCGCTGCGACCTCGCGAACGCTGCGTAGGACCGTGAGGGCTTCCATCGTCGCGTCTCAGTCGGCCTTCGATGGTTCCGCTTTCGCGCGTTCCTCTTCGCGAGTCGGGGATTCCAGTTCGTGAGCGAACAGGGGCACGCTGCCGTTCGGCAGGATTTCGAGGCCACCCGCGACGTATTCACTCACGGCAATGCTCGACACAGGCTGACTGAGAAGCGCGTGGAGGCTCGTGACAGCACGCGGGAGCTTCCACGTCGCCAGGCCCTTGCCGATGCTGAGGACCCCGGCATTCGGCGTCGTGGCCGCGCAGACCGTTGTCGTCAAGCCAGTGTCTTGCTGGCCCATCAGTCGCGGGTCGCGGACTTCACCATTGTTCCTCTGTGATTCTTCTTCGGCTTCGCGACGCTCTGCCGGGGGCGTCCACTGCATCGTCAAGGTCGTGCCCGGCCCGGTCGTGATCGTATGCGGCCCTTCCCAAGCAGCCGGATTCTGGTCCCACAAGTCATTGGAGTTCCGCGCAACCGTAGGCGGCCTCGTGTAGCTCTCGTCTGGTCCTTCCGGGGACAACCCAACACCGATGAGCTTCATCATGCCGGTCACGCAGCGCGCGTTCGCCTCATTCGCGTTGACTTCGGCTTCGATGGCGGCCTCGTACACGTACGCGCCTTGAGGACCGACTGGCTTCGGCGAGTGGTGCCGGCGGCGCGGATTCACATGCTTGCGCGCGATCCCGGCCCGCTCCACATGTGGGGCAGGCACTGATCCGCTTGCCGCGTTCGCGGCGGGACACGCCCCAGTTGCTCCGAGCGCGACTACGCTCGTGCTCATCACGATTGACCTGCATCGTCTCGACCTTCCCATCGTTGCCTCCTTGCGTTCGCTTTGTTGGGGTGGGTCGGCGCGTTCTATCCCACGTTAGCGGTTTTAGCCTCTAACATCATCGAACGTTGTAGGCGAGGCTCCCCGCGTGCCGCCTCGCCGTCAGTCCACGCCCCGCTCCGCTGAGCACGCCGCGCTCGGCGAGGCGATCCGCTTGGCGCGCGTTGAGGCAGGCTTGTCGCAGGAGGCGTTGGTGGACGCCGCGGGCATCCATATAACGGTCCTTGGAGACTTGGAGCGCGGTGTTGGGAATCCGAATTATGAGACGTTGCTTCGCCTCGCGCGTGCCCTGGGCGTGGCGCCGGGCGTGCTCGTCACGCGCGCCGACGAAGTCCTGAAAACCCAGTCATAGCCTCGAATCTTTTCGAAATCTTTTCGACTTGCCCTCGCGGCGCCCGTATGTTCGATGCGGCTCGCGT
>OLLW01000731.1_pt1 | contig 10873 bp, 9 predicted proteins | sample 1604611 | NCBI WGS metagenome assembly OLLW01 (sample SAMEA104055725, study PRJEB20765) | soil metagenome | biome: Arctic tundra; feature: Polygonal ground; material: soil | place: USA | collected 2011-09 | depth 0-0.5 m | reverse complement strand
CCGCGACGCACAAATTCACGCGCCCCAAAAAAAGGCCGCGCAATGAGGGGATCCTTCAGTTCAGAATGTCGACGACATCGCGCTCGTCACGGCCGTCCTCCACCACTACAACATCGCCGGAGACTGTCACCTTTGAACCGAGGTCTCGCATGATCCTGGAGAGTGCGCTTTCCTTCCAGGAGGACGATGCGTTTCGATCCATCGTAATTTTTACCTTCATGACCTATTGATCTCCTGTGCATTGCTCGCACGTACTAGTGCGGAAACGTAACAGGTGCGCTAGGGGATCGCTCCGCAGGTCGTCAAGCCGCAGGCGCGCAGCTGCAGGCCAGGGCTCGCGGATGCGCACCGCGCTGTTGTTGTGACCTTCCGAACGCCAACACGGGACCTGGGACGGACAGAGTTACGCGACCTCGCTGAGAGCGCCGACCATTCTTTCCAACGGGCCGATCAATTTGGCTCGGATCTCCTCGGGCGGAATTGATGACGCGTCCATTCGCGTCAAAACTTCCTCGACAAGTTGAGTCTTGGAGAACGTGCGCCCGTGGCAGCTAACTTCGCTGTCGCGGACCGTGAGCTTCTCTTCGACTTGTGTGGGGTCGCAACTGAAGATCTGTGCAAGCACATCAGCGGGGTAGTAGTGCTCGATGCCATTCTTGTTGAGGATCTGTATGTGTCCCTCTCCCAGTCCGCATTTCTTTAGATCGGTCATGCTAGCGCTGTTGCGGCTGTCGAGCAGAACCAAGATGCGATCGTGATATGGGCTTCTAGCCAGATCGCCGAACGCCTCGCTTATCGTGTGCAATTTCTGCGCTATTCCGCCGTCTCCCTTCGCATTAACTACAGCAATCTGCCTGGTGGGTAGAACGCCTCTCAGAAGACGGCGGACGTACTTGGCATCAGTAATTCCCTCGACCACGACGATTGCCGCCGGCAAGAACAGCGATTCCAGTTCGTTTCCGAGAAGTGCGAACTGCGCATCTTGGAAGTCGGCAAACGTTTCGATAGCTTTGATCGATATGTGATCGGTAGCCTTCTCGACCGTAAAATTATTGTTAAGCACCGCTCGATCGAGGAATAGATGGGAATGCGTGGCGACGAGGACGGTCTTGAGATGCGGGAAGTACGAAAGGCGGAGAGCCTTATCAAACAGGAAGCGGGCCAGTGCTCGCTGTAGGGTTGGGCTGAGCCCGACTTCGGGCTCGTCTATCAGTAGAACGTCGGTTCCTTCGTCAATACATGCCGCAACAATTCCAAGCAGTAATCGTGTGCCCGAGCTCGCCAACGCGAGACTTTTTCCGCCGACGTCCACGTAGTGCGGACTAAGTTCGTTAGATGGGTCGACACGGAGCAAGGAAAATTGTTCGCCGAGCAACTCCGAGCAGACCTTCCAGAGCCGAGTTCGCTGTATGTCGGTCATCCATCCAATCAGCTGCTGAAGCTGGACATCACTTTGCTCTTGATTGTGAGGACTGGTGTACAGCTGTCTCACGAACTGGTCGTACCGCTGCCCGTAATGCGTATCGCGGTCGGTCGCATACCCTACCTGATCGAAATGATAGAATCTGTTCGATGACAGGAGACACGCTGTGGAGCCGAGCCCAATTCGCAACTGCTTGAGCAGCGCTGACTTTCCGGCATTGTTGCGACCGCATAGGATGGTCTGAGATTCTGTCATTCGCGATGACAGGAAGTCTTGAGGCGATGGCCGAAAAGACAGGGCGGTTTGAGCAAGCCGCGCATATTCGACTCCCTCGATCGGGAGGAGTGGCCCAAAGATCGCTGTCTTCGGCTTGAGCGTTCCGTGTGCCGCCGCAGTCTGGAGATCCAACATCGAGGCGGCGCAATGCGTGACCCCCATCGTGACGAAGAAAAATTGCGAATTCCGGTCGCGGCACGCGAACATCTGCCCTGGAAGGCCGTCCCAACCAACTGTTGCATCGGGCTTGATTGCGCCGGATTCGACGAGCTTCTCTAGTTCATCAAAACTCACCCATATCAGTTCCGAGTCGCCACTCCGGTACACCCACTGCTTCGATCGGATGCCGCCAGCCAGATTTGCCATTGCAATACTATACAGTCCTAGCATTCCCGGTGGCGGCTAGCCGCGTAGGGAAACGACAGAGCTCAGTTTACTGTGATGGGCGAAGAGTCGTCGACGCGGCGATCGACCTAGGCTGGCTTGATTGCCATCGTGACATTGGCCAGCGCCGTATCAAGATTGCGCATAACGAGAGCGGATTCGATGCGAACGACGCGATAACCGGCGCGCGTGAGCTTGCGATCCCTGCGCGCGTCGGCGCACTTGCGCCGGGCGTGATAGCCGCCATCAACTTCGACGACCAGCCGAATGGCTGGCGCGAAGAAATCTACGATGAAACCCAACAGCGGCACCTGACGCCGAAACGCAACGCCGAGCTGACTGGAACGAAGAGCGCGCCAGAGGCGAGCTTCCGAATCGGTGGGCGCTTGGCGAAGGCGGTGAGCGTGAGCTGCGAGGAAAACTTCTCTGTTGGACACGAGCGGCTCCTTTTCCCGGCTGGCGGCCGGACGAAGCCATCCCCGCGCAGGAGGTGTGACGCGCGCTGCGGAGGTTACAAGCCAACATGCTGCCCTCGCGACAACGCGCGAGATCACGCGGTCGCGCGGCGCAGCTCGTGCGCGTCTCGCGTAGGCCGGCCGCCAGCCGGGAAAAGGAGACAGTGCCAACCCGAGTGCTCCTCGTAGCGCTCGCTCATGGTTCGCGAGGATGCTCCGGTTGCGAACAGACGCTACAGGTTGGCAGCCGTGGTTCCCCCACGTCCGGCGCAGCCGGCGTAAGGGGGAACCCGGCGCGCGCAGCTTGCGAGCACGCCGGGCCGTATCGTGACGAACCACGACCGGGGCAGCCCTACCACGAAGGTGCTCACGGAAGCCGCCATCTGCGGCAAAACCGACGATCTCCGCGGCATCAAGGAGAACGTCATCATGGGTCGCCTCATCCCGGCCGGTACTGGTCTGCCCGCGTACAAGCGCCTGCAGGTCGTACTCGACGAGAAGAGCCCGACCTACGCGCCTCCGACGTTCACGCGCGTTACGCCGGCTGAGCTCTCGTCGGCTGTCGGCGACGAGTGACGAGCAGCACTCACTCCCGACGTTGGGAGTGAGCTGAGACGAAGAACGGCCGCTCGAGGAGACTCGGGTGGCCGTTTTCCTTGGTGCGCCTGGAATCGTTAGTGCGCGAGGACCGAGGATGGCAAGTAAGCGAGGAGCGCAGCGACGAGAGTCGGCGGTTCACTCGAGCCTGCAACCGCGCTGCAGCGTGCACTGAGAAGGCCGGAGCCCATCGCACGGCGCTGGTGTGCCTACACAGAGTGAGCCAAACTTGCATCCCGCTCGGTCGAAACAAGACAGCTCGCCCGGCGCACTCGCGCAGGAGCTGGGGGTGCCTCCGCATCGACCCGTATGGATATCGAAATAGCAGCCGCTATAATCACACAGGTCGACGTCTTGCGCTTCGCGCGACGTCGCCGTTCCCATGCAGCGGTCGATGCGAGTGCAGCCCGGTGTATCCTCGCAATTCTCACCCGCGCTATCGACGGCAGCGCAACCCTCCGGGCTGCAACGCAATGCGCGTCCGCCGCTGCGCGAACCACGGCACGGATACGTAGGGCCGGCTCTAGGTGAGCAATTGGAGATAAGACACGGCGTTCGACTTTCCGCGGTCGAGCATCGTGTTTTGCAAATTAGAGGACTGCGCTCACCGCTCGCGCAGCTCGTCGCTGACTTGGGCGCGGCGCCGCGAGCTAGTGAGTATGGCGGCTGTCGCTCGGAGCATTGTTTGCACGCTGATCAGCCTCGCGCTGACCGTTCGCGATCGTCTCGGCGATCAGCTGGCCGGCTGCGGCTGCGGAATTGTTGTCGCTGCCGCCGAAGAACCCGCCGCGTACCCAACCGCGAGCAGTGCCGTCGATCCCTGGGTCGCCATTTGCGGACGCGCTCTCGACGGACACCACGACTTGCCCCTCCCCGCTGCCGAAGCCGATCGCCCAGCGTAGCGCGCGTGAACCGGGCTCGAACTTCTCGAGCGTGATGTTCGCGTCAGGCGTGCCGGCCGTCTCCGGAACGAGGGTTGCCTTAATCCCATGACCGTTCAGCTCGTCCACGAGCGCCTCGCCCAGTGCTGCCGAAGCCTCCCTCAGCGAGGCTCGCGCAATGACGGTTACCGTCATCACTTTGGGCGGCTGATAGCCGGGCTCGACCGCGACTTTTTGCCAAGACGCTCCGGAACACCCGAGTAGAAGTACGCAAGCAACGAGCGACTCGCGGACGCGAACATGTAGCGATCTCATTTAATACCCCTCAACGCTCAACACACCCTCCACCGTATCAGTAGCGCCGTTGGCTCGGTTGAGTCAACGGAGTTCGGCGAAGTAAGCGTTTAGGCTAGCGCGGCCGGCGACCCCCGGAGTGCGACAAGCTCGGCCTTGGCCTCGCGGGCGCCCTGAGCTGCTAGCGCGTCGGCTCGCTCGTTGCCGGCATTGCCATTGTGGGCGCGCAGCCATTGCCAGCGCGGAACGAGCTGCTTTTCGCGGATGCTGGTTTCGAGGCTGCGCGTTCCCGACGATGGACGCGTCGACGTTTGCGAACTCACGACGCTGCCAGTCCTCCGCTCTCAGTTGCACTTGGCGAACGCTCCGGGCGTTGCTCACGATCGGGGCAGCTTGACGAAGGCGAGGATGCCGCCGAACACGGCGAGGGCGCCCACGTAGTGCGCTGGCGCAAGCTTGTCGCTCTTCAACCACAGCGTAAGCACGACCGGCGTCAGCCCGCCGAAAATCGCGTAGGCGACATTATACGAGAAGGACAGGCCGGAGAAGCGGACCTTGGCCGGAAAAGCGCGGACGAGGATGTACGGCACGACTCCGATGCTGCCGACGGACAAGCCGGTGACGGCATAGGCGACGAACAGCGCCGTGCCCACCAATGGCAGCGAATGGTAGAAATAGGAGCTTGAGCCCAACAGCGCGATGCTGCCAATTGATAGGGCCCACTTGCTGCCAATGCGATCGGCGAGCCATCCGAACAGCACACAGCCGCCGGTCAGGCAAAGGATGGCCGCGCTATTGGCCTGCAGCGACACGCGCGGCGCGACTTTGAAGACCGTTTGCAGGTATGTGGGCGTGAACAAGATCACGACCACGATTGCCGCCGACAAGACCCAGGTCAGCGCCATTGCCAAGAGCACGGCCGGAAGATGTCCCCGCACGATGGTCTTGAGCGGCAAGTCCTCGCTCAACGCGCGCGTCTCGTGCATCTGTTTGAACACCGGAGTTTCTTCCAGGAAACGCCGCAAATAGACAGCCACTAGGCCGAAAGCGCCGCCGAGCAGAAACGGGATGCGCCAGCCGAATTGAGCGACTTCGCTGGGCGTGAACGCGGTGTTGGTGCTCGTGGCGACCAGCGAGCCCAGCAGAATGCCCGCGGTGAGCCCGGCGGTCAGCGTACCCACGGCGAAGCCGGTATGGCGCTCGGGAACGTGCTCGGACACGAAGACCCAGGCCCCAGGCACCTCACCGCCGATGGCCGCTCCCTGGAGAATGCGCAAGAGCAGCAGCAGCACCGGTGCGGCAGCGCCAACGCTAGCGTACGTTGGCAACAGGCCCATGCCGAGCGTTGGCACGGCCATCAGCAAGATGCTCAGCGTGAACATCTTCTTGCGTCCGAGCAGATCGCCGAAATGTGCGATGACGATGCCGCCCGCAGGGCGCGCCAAATATCCGGCCGCAAAGATGCCGAAGGTTTGCAGCTGCCGCAGCCACTCCGACGTGCTCGGCGGAAAGAACACGCCGCTGAGTGCCTTCGTGAAGAACACGAACACCACGAAGTCGTAAAACTCGAGCGCGCCGCCGAGCGCCGCCAAAGCCAAAGTACGGTAGTCGCCAGCGCGGAGGGAGCGCGAAGCGGGTGAGCTCGGGGAAGTCATGACAACGTCTGACGATTTGCGCGTTTTGTGAGCAAGCGCAACTCCGTCGGGCTAATCGCCGGAATTAATTCAGTTTGTCCGTGGCCACGAAATGGCCATAATAGAGCCATGGCCATCGAGCGAAAGAACAGCTTTCACCTGCTGCTGTCGGACGACGAGCTCAAGTTGCTACGGCTGCTCGCCGAGCGGGATGGTCTGAATGCCTCCGACTACCTACGGTCGACACTGCGAGAGCTCGCGGGCGCCCCGCCACACCTCGCGCAGATCTTTCGCTTACGCGCGGCGCTGGGCGGAAGCGTCGATCTCGCGGCCGCATTGGAGCCTTATACGGGCAAGCGTCCGCCAAAAAAATCGACCAAGGCCAAGTAGCGCGCCTACGGTGCCTGACCTATTGCGTGCTTGCACACCGCTCGCTAACGCGCGGTCACGAAGTACAAGTCATGCGTGCCGCGGACGGTTTGGTGGTCGATTATCTTGGATTGCTTGTGCAGCATTTTGGCGTAGGGCGGCATCATGCGTTCGTCGGAAACGACGACGAAAAAGGGCTGCCCGTGGAAATCATGCAGCAGCTTTTGGGTGGCCGAAACGTTCATGCAGCGAACGTCGATGTCTTTCAGGAACGAGCCAACTTCACGCCTGGCGCTGTCGTTGTATGCGGCTTCGAAGATGAACGGCGCACACGAGTAGGAATCGAGCACCACGAGCGTTGCGTGACGCCGTAACTCAATGGGTTGTTTGGATCGGACCGCGGCCATGTGCTCGACGAGGCTGGCCATCTCGGTTTGAGTGGAGAAAAAATGCTTGCGGATATGCGGCTCGAAGCCTGTGCTCAGGTTGGTCACGAGCAGGAGAGTGGTGCCGAGCGCACCCGCTGCGCGAGCAATCACGACCCGCGCAGTCAGCAACAGGTCCAAGCTGAACATGGGGATCAACATCACGTAAGCGAGCAGGAACACGTTGCTGCGGAAGGCTCCAAACGGCCACAAGGACAGCGCGTTGAACACCATGCTCACGAACAGCGGCCCGAGCAAAAGCAGCAGCCACTGACGCCGGTAAAGGAGCAACGCAAGTAGCCCGACCCCGTGCAGTAAAAGCCAGGTGTGCGAGCCGATTTCGGCAAGCTTGCTCGTTGTCTCGGTTACGCTGGTGCGGGCGGTGAGCGGGCGGTTACCGTGGCTGCCGGGAAAAGCGGCGAGATCGCCGTACTTGCGCACGAGCCAGCTGACACGCGCGGTGACGCTGCTCGGCCGCAGTGCGGTTGGTAGGTAGAAGACGTCGTACTTGTGGCCCCAGAATTGCTCGGTGCCGCCGCTGTCTTGCGTCGTGCGGCGCAAGGCGCTTAGGTAAATGGTCGCCATCAAGGCGATGGCGGCGACCGCGGCGCAAACCGTGACGATGAGCGCGCGGTACGCCTTGGCCCGAAGAAGTGTGTAGCCGAGCAGCGTGAACAGCCCAGGTAAAAGGAACACGACGTTGTAGGCGAACGGAAAGGCGAGCGCGGAGCACGCGAGCAGGGCCCCGAACCACGCGCGCGAGCGGCTGGCGCGCCAACGAACGAACAGCCAGACCAGCCCGAGATGCACGCAGAACTCCAACGAGTACGGTTTGAACTCGCGGGCCATGTCGATGAGCAGCGGGTTGTAGGCGACCACGGCCACGCACAGCACGCGGATCAGTCGTGATTTGAACAGGTACTTGCTGAGGTCCGCCGTGATGAGCAGGCTCGCCACGCCGGCGACGTAGCTCAATAACCGGAGCGTGCGCTCGTCGGAGTAGACCGTGACGATGAGCTTGGTCAGCGCCATGTAGCCGATGGGGCGAAACTCGAGCTGCGTCAGCGAACGCCGGAACAGGCGTATGCCCCAGGTCGCTTCGTCCACCCAAAGGCCCAGCGGATCGATCCAGTAGCGGCGCGAGCGAAGATAGACACCGATCAAGATAAACGCGACGAGCGCGACGCGGTACGCCACGCGCGAGACATTCAGCCCGGGCAACCAAGAGTCGCCGAGGTGCGTGGCGCCGGAGGCCTCTCGCGGTCTGAGCTCGGTTGTTAAACCCGCTCCGTCACTATGCCCCGACATTTCTTGTTGAACCCCGCGTTGGGAGGTCACACCCTCCTCGGCTCACGCGTAAATGTGCAATGCGTGTGCCGCAAGAGCTTAGCGGAACTCCGGCGCAGCTTCGAGCTAGACGTGCGAGGCGGCGCGCCGATTTGGCACACGCTGGCGCAGACCCCGACAGCTCGATCCCAGGATTGTCGACTCAGCTGAAAGCGTCGAGCGCGCGGCTTTTTGCGTCGGAAAGCGGTCACGGGGCACGTCGCGAAACGCCCCACTCGCTACGGACACACCTCGGCCGCGTATTGCTCGCGCTCGCTCCTCCCCCGGCGATTGCCCGGGGCGTCCAACACAGCTCCGCTTGCCTAAGCCGTCGCGCGGGTCGGATTCCGCCTTGTCGCGTCGTCGGCGAATTGCTCGAGCATGCGCTCGGTGGTCGCGAAATCGACGCAACCGTCGGTGATGCTTTGCCCGTAGTTGAGCTTGGATTTGTCATCCGTGAGCTCCTGCTTGCCGCCGGCAATGTTGCTCTCGATCATCACGCCCAGCAGGTGCGATGAGCCGTTTCGGATCTGTGCACCGATCTCGGCCAAAACCTCCGGTTGCTTGAGGTGGTCCTTGCCGCTGTTATCATGACTGCAGTCGACCAGCATGCGCGCGTTGATCTTGGCTTTCGTGAGCGCTTGTGCGGCCGCTAAAACGTGCGCAGGGCTGTAGTTCGGCCCACTGTTGCCCCCGCGCAGGACCAGGTGCGTGTACGGATTGCCGCGTGTGCGCACCACGCCGACGTGACCGCTCGGGTCGACGCCCAGGAAACTATGCGCCCGCGAGGCGGCGATCATGGCGTTGATCGCGACGCCTAAACCGCCGTCCGTGCCGTTCTTGAAGCCCACCGGCATCGACAGCCCGGAGGCCATTTCTCGGTGCGTTTGGCTCTCTGTGGTGCGCGCGCCGATCGCGGTCCACGACACCAAATCCGCGATGTATTGCGGGATGATGGGATCGAGCATCTCGGTGGCGGCGGGCATGCCGACTTCGGCGAGGTTCAGTAACAAGCGCCGCGCACTCCGAATGCCCGCGGGAATGTCGTTGCTGCCGTCGAGGCGCGGATCGTTGATCAGTCCCTTCCAGCCGACGGTCGTGCGCGGTTTCTCAAAGTACACGCGCATCACCAGCAGCAGCTCCTGCGCGTAGCGACGCTTCAGCTCCAGCAAGCGACCGGCGTAGTCGATGGCGGCGTCCGAATCGTGAATCGAGCACGGGCCGACGATCACCAGTGGTCGGCTGTCCTCGCCGCGAAGCACGGCTTGAATCTCCTCACGCGCTCCAAACACCACGCTCGCCGCGCGCTCCGATAGCGGCAGCTCTCCGGTCACTTCATTGGGGCTCTTGAGCAACGTCGTATCCACGATTCGCAGGTCTTTGGTTTCGAGCATGGTATTTAGAGGGGCTGGGATTTGCGGTGTTTGCGGACGAAAAGAGCCACAAAGCGAAAAACCCCCGGGCGCCGCGGCGACCAGGGGTTGTTTGCTTTCTCGACTCTGTTTTCAGAAGAGAAGGCTGGGCCCTGACGCCGCGCGTGGCGCGTGCCAATAACCAAACCAAACCTGAAAACGGCGAGAGTGCATCAAGGACGAGCGAAGCATACGGGACGGCGAGCGCTCATGCAAGTCGCAAGCTTTTTTCGCGGCCGCGCTTCAAGCCTTTGGGCCCGTGCGAGCTCGTGCCCAAAGGCCCTGGCGCTCGCGCCCCCAGCTTCTAAAGTGCGGGAATCCTTTTCGAAGATGCCACTGCCCTTCGCATCCCGTGACAGCTCCAACAGCACGCGGCTTCTCAGGCGCCTGCTCGCGCTCAGTTGGCAATACCGTCGCGAGTGTTTGACGGTGTTCGGCTATCAGGTCGCGCTGCTCGCTCTCGGCATTGCGGGCCTCGGGCTGAGCGGCGTCGCGATCGACATTACGCGCGCAGCGCTTTCCCCAGGTGCGCCCGGACCGCACTGGTTGTTTGGGATTTCGCCGCCCAACGGTTGGTCGTCGCGTCGAGAGTTACTGGCGATCGGTACGCTCGTGCTGTTGATGGCGGCGACGCGGGGGGCGCTCAATTACTGGTACTCGATCGCGGTCGGAGAGCTGATTCACCTGAAGCTCGTGCCCGAATTGCGCACGCGCGTTTTCGACAAGCTGCAGCGGCTCAGTGCGCGTTTCTTCGATGAAAACGCCAGTGGCTCGATCATCAACCGCGTCACGGGCGACGTGCAGTCGGTCCGCTCGTTCGTAGACGGCGTGCTGATCCAGGGCGCGATCATGATTCTGTCGCTCGTCGTGTACGTCGCGTACATGGCGCGCACGCATCTGCCGCTCACGCTGGCGTGCCTGTTTCTGACGCCGCTGCTGTGGATCGCGACCTCCGTCTTCGCGCGCTGGGCACGGCCGGCGTACGCCAAAAATCGCGGTCTGGTCGACGACATGGTGCTGACGATGTCCGAGGGCATTCACGGCATTCAGGTGACCAAGGTGTTCGGTCGCGAAACTGCGGACTACCAGCGCTTCGTCGATAAGAACCGCGCCGTGCAGGGCCAGCAGCAGCGCATCTTCATCAACGTGAGCCGCTTCAGTCCACTGGTGCAGTTCATCACCGAGCTAAATATCGCCGTCCTTTTGTGTTACGGGGGATGGTTGGTCACGCGTCACGCGATGACACTCGGGGATTTGATCGTTTTTGCCGGTCTTTTGCAACAGTTTTCGAGCCAGGTCGCAAGCATGGCTGGCATCATCAATACGCTGCAGCAGAGCTTGATCGGTGCGGCTCGAGTGTTCGAAGTATTGGACGCGCCGCTGGGCGTCGAAACACC
>OLLW01000231.1_pt1 | contig 10912 bp, 8 predicted proteins | sample 1604611 | NCBI WGS metagenome assembly OLLW01 (sample SAMEA104055725, study PRJEB20765) | soil metagenome | biome: Arctic tundra; feature: Polygonal ground; material: soil | place: USA | collected 2011-09 | depth 0-0.5 m | reverse complement strand
GGCGCGTCAACCAGTGGGGCGGCGGGCGGCGCGCCGCTGTCAGGTGTGACCATTACCTTGGGTACCGACGTGGTCCCGATGGAACGCGCGGTCGCCTTCATTCACATCGGGCATTCGAACATGGCCGGGCGCGCCACGACGCCCGCCGGTTCGCGGGCGTACCATTTCACAGATACCAATCCGCACGCTTACATGTATCACGTGGCAGCAAACGGCGGAGGCGGCATGCCGGGACCGCCGGCGCTCGCGATCGAGCCGAAAACTGCCGGCGATATGCCCGGCAACGCCGGACCCGGTACTGCTTTCCTCAAGGAAGCCGCAGCTGTCGCTCCGAACACCTACTTCATCTCGCTCGGCTTCGCTGTCCCGTCTGCCTATTGCTCACAATTCGTGCCTGGTGCCCTTTATTACGATCAGCTGATCGCCGCGCCCAAGGCCATCAAAGGCAAGGTCACGTTCGGCGGCATCTTCATCTATCTCGGCATTACCGAGCGCGCCGACGAGGCCGGCCACCCCGCGGCGGACACCGCCAACTTTGCCAATTGCATCAACACGTTGGTGAAGGCCATCCGCGCGGACGTCGGCGTGCCGGACCTGCCGCTGATTGAAAACAACTATGAAGTCGAAGGAACGGGCGAGTTCGCCGTTGGAGGCGCCGTGTACAACGGGATCTTCCCGGTGATCCAAACGATCCCGACAGTCGTCAGCAACTCGGTGCTCATCGATTGCAAAGGCTTGGGCATGCAAGACGACCATCACTTCAACCTGGATGGACAGCGCACCTATGCGCAGCGCGCGATAGCGATGATGCAAACCAAGGGTTGGTTCCCCTGGAAGTAACAGTTTCTCGGCATTTCTAAATGGTTTTCTCGAGTCAGATCTTCATCTTCTATTTCCTGCCGTTAGTACTTTGTCTGTACTACGTGCTGCCGTTTCGGGCCCGCACGGCCCTGATCGCGATTGCCAGCTATGTCTTTTATGGCTGGGCCAATCCGCTCTGGGCCGTGATCATGTTCTTCGGCTCCAGCGTCGACTACGTGTGCGGCCTTGCCTTGGTCAAGCTCTCCGGTTTGCCTGACGCGGACGGTCTACCTCCGGTGATCGGACCGGAGGTGCCGCGCACTCGCAAGATGAAGGCCGTGCTCACGGTCTCGATCGTGACCAACCTCGGGCTCTTGGCGGTGTTCAAGTATACGGGCTTCGCCGCCGAGAACATCAACGCCCTGGGCGCGTTGCTAGGCCTTGGGGACAAGCTGCTGCCGGTGTTGCACTTGGTGCTGCCGGTCGGCATCTCGTTCTACACGTTCAAGGCCATGAGCTACGCCATCGACGTGTATCGGGGCGACGCGAGGCCCATGCGCCGCTTCACCGACTATATGTGTTTCGAGGCTTTTTTCCCAGATTTAGTGGCCGGACCGATCATCCGCTACGCGGCGCTGGAAGAGCAGATGCGAGTTCGCCAGCACACGCTAGAAAAGTTCGCACGCGGCGTGGCTTTCTTCGCGTTCGGCATGGGCAAGAAAATTTTGCTCGCGAACCCCATGGGCCACATCGCAGACTTGGCGTTCGCCAGCGGCCCAGCGCACGCCAAAGACGCCTGGTTCGGCATCTTCAGCTACGCTTTTCAGATCTACTTCGATTTCTCCGGGTACTCGGACATGGCCGTGGGCCTTGCGCTGATGATGGGCTTCGTCCTGATTCAGAACTTCGACTCGCCCTACAAGTCGCGCAGCATCACCGAGTTCTGGCGGCGCTGGCACATTAGCCTCTCCACGTGGCTGCGCGACTACCTGTACATCCCGCTCGGCGGCAACCGCAAAGGGTCACGTCGCACGTACGTCAACTTGATGGCCGTGATGCTGCTTGGTGGCCTTTGGCACGGCGCGAGCTGGAACTTCATTCTTTGGGGCGGCATCCACGGCGGCATGCTGGCCGCCGAACGAAAGCTTGGGAAAAAGCATCCGCTGCGCAATCTGCCGCCCGCGCTCAGCACGGCGAGCACGTTTCTCATCGTGTGCCTGTCGTGGGTGTTCTTCCGCGCCAAGACCCTGCCTCAAGCGCTCACCTACTTCGCGTCGATGTTCGGGCTCAGTCACACCTCACCCGCTTCGGACGTAGTAGGCGGCGCGCTGTACACACCCTACTACTCGGCGCTGTTCGTGCTCTCGGCTATCGTCGTCTGGGGTATGCCGAACACCTGGGAATTCACGGTGCGGCTCTCGCTGCCTCGGGCCGTGGGCGCGTTCGCGATGCTGACGTTGGCCACGTTGATGATGTTCACGCAGACTACGAACCCCTTTCTGTACTTTCAGTTCTGAGATCTGGCCATGCAAAGTACAGAGCTCGCACCCCGCCTCGCTACTGAGCACGCCGGAGGCCCGACTGATCCTTCGCATGACGACTTACTGCGTCGTGGCATCATCCACACGGACGTCCGCAGAGTCGTGGCATGGCTCTTAACCTTAGCGTTTCTGGCAGCGATCTACGGCATCCCGCTGAGCCAAGTGTACCTCGAGTACCGCGCCGGCGATGATTCCCCGCTGCTCGATCTGTTTCGCCGCAAGCCGAGCGCCGCCAATCTGCACCAGCTCGAGAAAGACATCGAGCAGGCCTCGTACGCGAAGGCGTTTACGCAACCGCGCTTTCAGCTCCTGCTCACCCGCTTCGGTCGAGTCGGCAATAAGCTGGCCGTCGTCGGCCGTGACGGCTGGCTGTACTACCGGCCTGGCGTCGTTCATGTGGGCGGCCCCGGATTTCTCAATCACGACGTCCAGCGCAGCCGCGAGAAAGGTGTGCTGGACGCGGGCGAGTCCGCGATCCACGCCGACCCGCGGCCCGCCATCTTCGCTTTTCAGACCGCGCTCGCGAAGCGCGGCATCCGGCTCGTGCTGTTACCCCTACCGGACAAGGCGGCGATGGCGTCCGAGCCTCTGCATGCTCGCGGCGCGCCAGCGTCCCTGCCCGAGAATCAGGATTTCGCGCAATTCCTCGGCGAATTACGGCAACACGACGTGGCGGTGTTCGATGCTCGCGAGAGCTTGCCGCCCGCAGTCGTTCCTCTCTACCTAGTCCAGGACACGCACTGGACTCCAACGTACATGGAGCACGTCGCAGGCGGACTGGCGCGTTACATTTCGGGGCTGGCGACGTTGCCCGCGCCCGCCGCGCCCTTCCTGTTCCACGCTGCTGCCCAGCCCATGACGCGCGTCGGCGATATCGTCGACATGCTCAAGCTGCCCGACGACCAAAGCTACTTCCAACCGCAAGCCGTCACCGTGCACCAAGTGCAAGATGCTGACGGCAACGCCTGGGATTCGGATCCGAAAGCGGATGTGCTGCTCTTGGGCGACAGCTTCAGCAACATCTTCTCACTGGAAGGCATGGGCTGGGGTGCCGCCGCCGGGCTCGGCCCTCAGCTCTCGCTGGCTCTCGGTCGACCGATAGACGTGATCGCCCAAAACGATTCAGGCGCGTTCGCAACGCGCCAAGCCCTCGCCCGCGAGCTCGCCGCTGGCGAGGACCGTCTGCAGGGTAAGCGCGTGGTGATCTGGGAGTTCGCGTCGCGCGAGCTGTCAGTCGGTGACTGGAAGCCAATCGACTGGTCCGCACCAGCCCAAAAGGAGCCCGAATAGTGCCGACCGCCCTCGTGACTGGCGCTGCGGGCGTCATGGGCACGCGTCTCGTGCTTCGCCTAATCCGGGCCGGCTGGTACGTTCGAGCGCTCGTGCTGCCGGGCGATCCACTGCGTTCACGGATCGAAAAGTTGGGCTGTGAGATCCGCGAGGGTAACGTCAGCGACGCCACGACGCTCGGCGGCTTGTGCGACGGCGTCGATACTGTCTATCACCTCGCTGCCGTCATCATCTCGCACGATCCGAGCCTGCTCTGGCGCGTGAACCGCGACGGGACGGCCAACGTGCTCAACGAAGCAGTGCACGCCGGCGTTCGGCACTTCATTTACGTCTCGTCTGCGTCCGTGACGTATCCCGTGCGCACGACGTACGCCGAGTCCAAGCTGCAGGCGGAGCTGCTCGTCTCCTCGGCGGGGCTCGACTACACCATCGTTCGGCCAACGCTCGTATACGAGGCCGGTGGCGGTCAGGAGCTGATGATGTTCCTCGACTACCTGCGCCGCTTCCCGATCGTACCGTTCATCGGCGCTGGCGCCGCCCTGAAGCGCCCGGTCTGGTCGGAGGACGTCGTCGACGGCCTGCTCCGGCTCGCCGGGAACCCCGTAGCTTTGGGCAAGACCTACAATTTCAGCGGCTCAGAAGCGATCTCCATGCGTGAGCTGGCGCGTTTGCTGCTCGCTCACCACGACGCCGCTCGGCCTATCTTGCCGCTGCCCGTCGCGCTGTGTCAGGTCGCGGCCTTCGTATTGAAGCGGGTCATGAAGCGGCCGCCGCTGACGAGCAGCGCAATCGCCGGCGTGATCAACGACGCAGACCTCGACCCCGCCCAAGCCATGTCCGAGCTCGGCTACCGACCGCTCGGTGTGCGCGAAGGCTTTCGGCGCTGTTTCACCCCGTCACCCCGCCCGGTATCTCGAAGCGAGTCGAGTGTCACGGAGCGCGTTCCGATTCAGACCGAGGCACTCGCGGCGCTGCGCGCAGAGGCTATCAGCCATCACCCGATTCAGAAAGGAAACGCAACATGAGCGTTCATCGATCACTTCGCCTCACAGGCGCTGTTCTGTCACTGCTGCTCGCGAGCTGCTCTTCGCTCACGGGCGCTCCTCCTAAGGGCGCCGACGACGCGCCGCCAGCCGATACCCTTGCCGCCATGAAAGAGGTCGGCGAGAAAGCCGGCGGCCTGATCGTCTGGTCCAGCTCGCGCGTCGAGAACCACGATCTGTACACGATGAAGACCGACGGCTCCGACGTGAAGCAAATCACCAAAGGTGACCAGGTGGACTGGTTCCCACGCTTCTCTCCGGACGGCAAAAAGGTGCTGTTTTGCCGCAGTAAGAGCGGCTGGGTCAGCGAACGTGACGCCAACACCAGCGACAAATGGGACTTGTACACGATCCCGACTGAAGGCGGCGAACCGGAGAAAGTGATCAGCAACGCCAGTTGGGGTAGCTGGATCTCGCAAGACGAAGTCCTGTACGTGCGCGGGACCAAGATCTACCGCAGCAAGCTCGGCTCGAGCGAGGAAACGCTGGTCATGGACAGCGACGGCGTCTCCGACTTGAACGGCGCGCTCTTGCAACAGCCAGAGCTGTCCAACGACGGCAAATACATCGCGATCACGCTGCGCGGCTCGAAGCGCGAAACGGGTCTGTGGAACATCGCCAAGAAGACTTGGACTCAGACCGGCCTCGGCTGCCAAATCAACTGGACCCCTGACGACACCGCGATCTACTGGGTGCATCCAACGGGCAACGGCGGCAGCCGCATTCTGAAAATGCCGATCACGAACGGCATGCCACCGAAAGACATGCCGTCCGAAGACGACATGCAGTTCATGGACATGCCCGGGCGGCGCTCGCACGAGTACTTTCCGCAGCTCTCCGCCGATGGCAAATGGTTAGTTTGGGGCATCACGCAGCGCGGTCACGACCACGACACTGCCGACTATGAGATCTACCTATGGGAGGTCGGTTCCCCCTTCGAAAAGGCGATTCGGCTCACGTACAACTCGGGCAATGATCGCTGGCCGGATATCTTCATCCCTTCAGCCGCGCCCGCTCCACCGCCCGAGGTCGCCGCCGCTCCACCGCCCGAGGAGCCGGCGGCGGCGCACGAGAATGCGCCGGCGAAGACCAAAGCGAACCCAAAGAAGCACAAAAAGGTCAACCCGTGAAGCCAGAGCGCATCGCCGTACTGGGTGCTGGCGGCTTTCTTGGCTCGCACTTAGTGCCGGGGCTCATCGAGCGCTTCGGCTGTGAGGTCGACGCGGTCGACATCGACTTCGACAAGCTCGAGTGCCAGGACGCGCGAATTCGCCGCATCCAAGCGCGAGTCGAGGACGCAGCGGTGATGCGTGAAGTTACGAGCCGCTCGCGCGTCGTGCTGTCCTTGACAGCATTGTGTAACCCGGCGCAATACTCGACGATCCCGCTGCAGGTGATCGACGCGAACTTCACGCACTTGATGCCGCTCGTGAGCCTGTGCGCCGAGCGCAAGACGCGCTTGATTCACTTCTCCACGGCCGAGGTCTACGGCCGCCGCGCCCTCGACGACGCTGGCGAAAAAGCCACAGAGATGAGCGAAGATTCTTCGTGTTTTCTAATGGGTCCGGTCAATCGCGAGCGCTGGACGTACGCCTGCGCCAAGCAGCTCCTAGAGCGAGTGATCTGGGCGCACGGGCAACATGGCCAGCTGCCGTTCACCATCATCCGGCCCTTCAATACCATCGGGACGCGCATGGATTTCGTGCCGGGCATCGACGGCGAAGGGACGCCGCGTGTGCTGGCCTGCTTCATGGGTCAGCTGCTGCGCGGCGAGCCACTCCAGCTCGTGGATGGTGGAACGCAGAAGCGCGCCTTCATGTCCTCGAGCGACATGGTCGAAGCCATTTGTCGCGTCGTCGATCGCCCGGCCGCGTGCAACGGGGAGATCTTCAACCTGGGGAACCCGCACAACAACCTGAGCATCGCCGAGCTCGCGACACAGCTCGCGCGCGTGTTCGCCGCGCTCGCACCGAGTCACCCTGCCGCGCGCTTCCAGCACGTGTCCGCGGAGGAGTTCTATGGTCCGGGCTACGACGACACCAACGAGCGGATCCCGGACATCAGCAAGGCGCGTCGGCTGCTCGGCTGGCAGCCACGCGAAAGCCTGAGCGACATGCTGCCGGAAATCGTTTTGGACTACGTGCGTCGCTATGGTCCGCGCGTCGCCGCCGAACGGCCCGTGCAGCTTCGCCAGAGAGCCAGCTCAGAATGAGTATTTCGGTGGTAATTCCTGCTTACAACGCGGGGCGACACATCGAGAGCGTGCTGGCGCGCGTGGCCGCCCTGGAGGGCTGCGAGCTGGCTCGCGTGGTCGTCGTAAACGACGGCAGTCGCGATGACACGGTGCGGAAGGTGCAGGGCGCTGGCTTCACGCGCTGTGAGCTGACGCTCATCGATCGCCCGAAGAACGGCGGCTACGGCGCCGCCATGAAGGACGGCCTCGAGGCAGCGCGACAGGGCGACCCAGAGCTCGTTGCCTGCGTCCACGCGGACGGGCAATACAGTCCCGAGGCCCTGCCGAGCTTGTGCGGAGCGCTCCGGGCCCGCGGGCTCGATTTACTGCAAGGGTCGCGCATCGCGTCCGGCACGGCGCTTTCGGGCGGCATGCCGCTGTACAAATACGCTGCCAACGCCGTGCTCAACGTGATCGAGAACCGCACGTTGCAGTTGTCGATGACCGACTACCACAGCGGCTACTTGGTCTACGGGCGGCGCGCCCTCGCGCTACCGTTCCGCGATTTCTCCGACAGCTTCGACTTCGATCTGGAGCTGATCGCGTGCGCGCGCGCGCGCGGGCTCGCGGTCGGCGAAGCGCCGATCCCGACCCACTATGGGGACGAGGTCTCCCACTTGAGTCCGATTACTTATGGCCTGCGCGTGTTGCGCGTGATGTGGAACTACCGAAGGGGACGTTATGCTGCGAGGTAAGCGCCGGTTGCTTTGGCTTGTTTCGAGCCTAGCGTTGGCCGCGGGCTGCCACGTGGGCGGAGCCAAATTCCCCTGGGGAGACGCGCAGAAGGCGCCCACAGTAGAAGACGCGGACGTACGCACGTTGAACGCCGACTATCAGCGCACGCACTCCCAAGTGTGGGTGCGCGAGGTCGCAAAGCCGACGCGCGCCGCACTCGACTACGCCGCGTATCACGCCAACTTCATGATTGCCGATCCGGAGCCCGAGACTCCGTTCGCCGACACGCGGCAGCCGGATACGTCGCACCCCTTCGCAGGCAAGCTCGACGTGAGCACGCTGACCAGCGATTTTGGCAAGACCCCGCTGTCCGACGCGGAGCGCAAGCAGCCGCTCGCCTACGCGCCGCTATCGGAGTTCTTGCAGGCGCACAAAGTTGCGGGGGCCGAGGATTTTGCAGCAGTCGGAGCCGCGGTCCACGACGAGAAGTGGGGCCTAAATCTGCCCCCGGGCAGCGCCGGGCAAGCACTGAGCGAGCTGTACCTGCACGCGCCTGCGTCCGGGCCAGTCGAGCTGTGGGCGAAGCTCGAGTTTCAACCGTGGTTCAAACCGTTCGCTGCTTCGCCGGATCAGGATGGAGACGGCTTCCCAGAGCTGTACGGTCGCGTGCTGCCGAGCGTCGCGACGCCTGCCATCGTGGAGGCGATCCAAAAAGACTACGAAGCGCCCGTGCTCAGCGCGAGCGAAGTAAAGGCCTGGGCAAATCAGCTCTCTTCTTATTGGTATCCGTCCTTCAATACGGATCTGATGCCGGCCGGTGCAACCTGGCCGGACGATCAAACTGAAGCCAACATAAAACAGGAGCTCGGCGGCAAGAGCTTCGAGAAGCCGACGCTAGTGCTGCGCGGCAAACCGCAAGGCAAGCCGACGTACAACGTGTTTCTGATCTTGGCGGAAGGCGAAACGAGAGCCAAGAGCAGCGCTCCGGCGCTCAAGATCGCCAAGAGCAAGCCGACGCCGAATCCGAAACCCGTCGCGCAAGCCATCGCGCGCGAGCTCGAGCAGCAGGGTGGCGGCTCCTGGGAGAAGTGGGAAGCACAGGCCGCTCCGTTTCGCGACGCCCTGAAGAAGCGCCTGAAAGCGCTGCCGCCCAAGGTGAAGGCCGTCTCCGGCAAGGACGGCTTTCTATTCTACCGAAACGACCTCGAGTACGCCGCAGGCGGCGATCTGGAGAAGCAACGCAAGGGCAAGAACCCGGTACCGATCATCGTCGAATTCAAGAAGGAGCTCGACGCGCAGGGAGTCGATTTTCTGTTCGTACCCGTGCCGACCAAGCTCGAGGTCTACCCGGAAGAGCTGGACCCGAACTTCAAGTCGCTATCTGGCCAAGTCGCCAACCCGTTCTTTCGCAAGTTCTTAAGCAGCCTGGCAGATCAGGGGATCGAGGTCGTCGACCTCTTGCCCGCACTGTTGGCCGCAAAATCCGAGAAGCCACACGACGGCGAAGCGAACCTGTTCCAGTACCAAGACACACACTGGACCGATCGCGGCTTGCGTCTCGCGGCCCAACTGCTGAGCGCGCGCGTCAAGAAGTACCCGTGGTTTGCACAGCTTGCGCAACACTCCCAGCCGTTCGGCATGCGGGAGTCTTCGTTCACGCGCTTTGGTGATCTGCAATCGCGCTTGCCCGAGGCCGAGCAAAAGAATTACACGCCGGAGACGCTGCTTGCGCATCAGGTCCTTGGCGCCAACAAAGTGCCTTATGATGACGACCCGGATAGCCCTATCGTGCTCTTGGGCGACAGCTTCACGGGCGTCTACGAACTCACGGACGCGGAGCACGCGGGCGTCTCTGCGCATATCGCGCGCGGTATCTCGTACCCATTGGATTTGGTGATGAGCTACGGCGGCGGGCCGAACGTGCGACAGAAGCTGATGCGCCGCGGCGAGGAAGCCTTGGGCACGAAGAAGCTCGTAATCTGGATGATGACAGCTCGTGATTTGTTCAACTATTGGGAAGATTGGGAGCCGTTGAAGAAGCCGTGAATCGCCGTTCGCTGCTGCTCGGTCTCGCAGCGTGTGCTTGTCACAGCTCGAAGGCTCCGCCGCTTTCGTTCGCGCGCGCAGCGTTGAAGCTCGCGCGCGATGCCGGACAGTTGTCCGCAGAGCTGGAGAGTTGGAGCATCAGCGAGCTGTGCCGAATCACGGCGCTCGCCCAAGCAGAGCTTAAGAAGGTCCCCGGAGCCGCGCCCGGGCTGGTCTTGAGCCAGCTCTTGTTCGAACAATTCGGGTTCGCGCGGGAGGTAACCAGCACCGAGCTCGGTTTCGTATTGCTGCCAAACGTGCTGCAAGGTAGGCGCGGTAACTGCGTCGGCTTAGGCTCGCTGTTTTTGGCTCTCTCAGAGGCGCTCGGCTGGACGGCAAACGGCGTGCTCATGCCCGGGCACTTCTACGTGCGACTCCAGGAGCACGGCCAGCCGCGCAACATCGAGCTCTTGCACCGCGGCGAAGCCATGCCGACAGAATGGTACGGCGTGCGTTTTCCGGTGCCGGGCGGCAGCGCGCCAGAATACGGCAGACCGCTGACTTCGACTGAAACCTCGGGGGTTATCGCGTACGACGTCGGCAACGAGCGGCGCCGTCAACTCCGCTTCGAGGACGCGCGAAAGGCCTATCTCCAGGCGACGCAATTGTTTCCGGAATTCGCGGAGGCGCACGCTAGCCTGGGTGCGATCCTGCAGATCCTGGGTAGGCTCGACGAGGCCGCCGCAAGCTACCAAACCGCGCGCGCCGTAAACCCGCACTTGCCCGGCGTGGATCAGAACGTCGCCGTTCTCGAAGGCGAGCAAAGGTCGCTCGAGTAGACTCCGCAACGCGCTCGGACTGCGTTGGTGCAATTCGTGACAGGGAGCGAAAAAACCTGACTCCTTTGTGTGCGTCAAAGAGACCAATCAACTGCCCAGAAACTCAAATTCTAAGCAGCATGGACTCTGCTGCTAAGACTACAATCTTCAACCGTTGTGCAGGATTTCGAAAGATTTCCGCGCATACGGCCAGTATAGGGACCCTATGATTACTTCGAAGCAAGCGTCGTTGATTGGTTTTGCCGGTTTGCTCGGCCTGGTAGTCGCAACCCAGCAGGGTTGCGGCAGTGACACCTCGGGCCCCACCGGATCAGTGGCGGGAGCACCGGCGGCGGGAGCACCGGCGGCGGGAGCACCGGCAGCGGGCGCACCGGCAGCGGGAGCACCAGCGGGAGGCGCACCAGCAACGGGAGGCGCACCAGCGGGAGGCGCACCAGCGGGAGGCGCACCAGCGGGAGGCGCACC
>OLLW01000463.1_pt1 | contig 10917 bp, 9 predicted proteins | sample 1604611 | NCBI WGS metagenome assembly OLLW01 (sample SAMEA104055725, study PRJEB20765) | soil metagenome | biome: Arctic tundra; feature: Polygonal ground; material: soil | place: USA | collected 2011-09 | depth 0-0.5 m | reverse complement strand
GGGTACGTGCCCATGCAGTACAATCACTTCGACCTTGCTCAAGGCGGCACGCACGTCCGCGAGTCGCACAACTGCCACACTCGACCGCGCGGGGTGAGGCACTAGACTGCGAGTCGAAAGCGGAGGTGAGCCATGAAAGCGATCGTTCTTCCCGAATACGGTGGTCCGGACAAGCTCGTGTTGCGCGAGCACGCAGAGCCAGAGCCCGGCGCGGGTCAGCTGAAGATCCGCGTTTCGAGCGCGAGCATCAATCCCGTCGACTGGAAGCTCAGGAGTGGCGCCTACAAATCGCTGATGCCGCTCGAGCTGCCAGCGATTCTCGGGCGCGACGCCGCTGGTGAGGTGCTCAAAGTCGGCGCAGGCGTGAGCGCGTTCAAAGTCGGCGATCAAGTCATGGGTTTGGTCAACGGCGGCTACGCCGAATTCGTGGTGGCCCCGGTCGAGTCGTGGGCCAAGCTCCCGCTCGGGCTCGAGCCCACTGACGCTGGCGCGCTCCCGCTCGTGCTCTTGACCGGCGATCAGCTCGCCACCGCCGCTCTGGGCAACGCGGACGTCAAAGGAAAAACACTGCTCGTTACCGGCGCAACGGGCGCAGTCGGTCGCGTCGCTGCCTGGGTCGCCAAACAGCGCGGCGCCAAGGTGATCGCTGGGGTGCGCGGCAAGCATCTCGAAGAGGCCAAAGCGCTGGGTCTGGACGGTGTGCTGGCCCTGGACGATCAAGCGGCGCTCTCACACCTCGCGCAAGTCGACTTCATCGCCGACACCGTTGGTGGCGAAACCATTACTCAGCTGCTTCCGAAGCTCAAAGCCGGTGGCGTGGTCGGCAGCGTCGTGGGCGAGCCCGCGGGCGCCAAAGCGCATGGCATCACCGTGCGCGCCTTCATGGCGCACCCGGACGCCACGCGCCTGGCGGAGCTCGGTACCGCGGTCGCCAATGGCCTTTTGCTGATCCCGATCGCCAAGCGTTTTCCGCTTGCCGAAGCCGCAGCCGCCCAAGCTCTGGCCGAACGCGGCGGCAGCAACGGCAAAGTGCTGCTCGTCGTGTGAACGTTTGGGGGGGCGCTCGCAATCCAGCCGCGCAGCATGCAGCCCCGCACTGTTCCGAGCACAAGGATCGTGCCCGACTACGTGCCGCCGGTGGGCGACGGCGCGCAGACGTGCGGGGCCGGGCCGTTCTTGGGAAGATTCGAGAACGGTTCGTCACGCTGATGAGCGCGCACCTGCGCGAAGGGGGCGCCGTCGAGCACGTGGCTGATCGTGGCGCGCAAGCCATAGGACGCGCTTCTGCGGCGTCTAGGATGCCCGCGAGAACCTCGATCTATGTCGGTAGACCGGCAGACCGGTAGACCGACATAGATCGGCTCGCCCGCGAGGGCACGAAACCGTCCCCAGCGCTCGCGCTTGCGGCCGAACCAGCTACCGCTGGCGCTGTACTGACGCTACCGTGCACTGGTGAAGCACGTTCAGCGAAGGCTCTTGCTCTCCTGCCTGACCGTGGCCCTTGTGGCGTGCAGCGCAACGAAGCCCCTCGCCCAGGCACGCTACCTCGCGCCTCGAGCAGCGCCGCCGTGCGCGAGTACGCCATTGTCGAGCACAGTGAGTGCGGCTGCTCCCCCGACCTCGAGCGAGCCTCCCGTTCAACCGCCCTCTGCGACGGCCACTCTGTACGGCGCTACCGCCCGTCGCATCCGCGAGGCGAGCCTGGCCAGCGACGGCGCGTTTCAGAAGCTGAGCGCGCTCACGGATCAGATCGGCCCGCGCCTGAGCGGCTCGCCCGCGTTGGAGCACGCCGTGCTGTGGGCCAAGGCGACCTTCAGCGCGGATCATCAAGAGCAGGTGACTCTGGAACCGGTGCGCGTCCCGCACTGGGTGCGCGGCGCGCAATCAGCGGCGCTGCTCACTCCGTTTGCGCGTCCGCTGAACGTGCTCGCTCTAGGCGGAAGCGTGGCCACCCCGCCCGCGGGGCTCACCGCTGAGCTCGTTGCGGTGAGCTCCTTCGATGAGCTGGAAGCGCGCAAAGCCGAAGTGAGCGGCAAGATCGTGCTCTTCGATCATGCGATGTCGAGCGAGGGAAACCCCGGCCGCAACTACGGCGAAGCACTGCCTTACCGCACCATCGGAGCCTTGCGTGCGGCGCGTTTCGGTGCATTGGCCGTGCTCGTTCGCTCGGTCACCGCGCACAGTCTGGGCGCGCCGCACACGGGCAGCATGCATTACGGCGACGCCAAAGAGCCCAAAATTCCGGCCGCCGCAATTGCGGTCGAGGAGGCCGAGCTCCTGCACCGCCTCGCTGCCAGCGGTGACAAGCTGAAAGTGCACCTCGCGCTTTCGCCGCAAACTCTGCCCGACGCGGACTCGAATAACGTGATCGCGGAAATTCGCGGTCGTGAGCTACCGGAGCAAGTCGTGTTGATCGGTGCGCACTTGGATTCTTGGGACGTCGGCCAGGGCGCGCAGGACGACGGCGCGGGCGTCGTGACCGTGATGCAAGCGCTGGCCACGCTGCGTTCGCTCGGCCTGGTGCCGCGCCGCACCCTGCGCGCAGTGCTCTTCACCAACGAAGAAAACGGCGTGCGCGGCGCCGCGCAGTACGCCAAAGATCACAGCGCCGAACGGCACGTGGCGGCGTTCGAGATGGACACCGGTGCGGGCGCTCCGCGCGGCTTCTCCACGGACGGTGAAAAGCCGTATCTCGGTGAGGCCCGCGAGATCGCGGCGTTGCTTACTCCGCTCGGCGCCAGCACGGTCGTGGCCGGCTTCGCGGGAGAAGACGTTGGTGCGTTGAAGCCCGCGGGCGTTCCGCTGTTCGGTGTCATGGTCGACATCCAGCACTACTTCGACGTGCACCACTCCGCCGCCGACACCCTCGACAAAGTCGACCCCGAGAACCTCAAGAAGACCGTCGCCGCGCTGGCCACGATGGCGTTCGTGATCGCCGACCGCGAGCAGACTTGGGACGGCGTTCGCTAGAGCTTGAGCACCGCTCTGGCAGCGCGCGAGGACTTTGCTAGACTTCGAGCGATGAATGGCACGGGGAATCGCTTGACGACGCAGCTGTCGGGTTGGGGAGCAAACCGGCACGCCGAGTGTACACTCATCGAGCCAGAGACCGAGAAGCAGGTGGCTGCGGGGCTCGACCGCTCAGGTGGCATAGCGCGCGGCCTTGGGCGGAGCTACGGGGATGCGGCGATCAACTCTGGCGGGCAAGTCGTGCGCATGACGCGGCTTGATCGTTGCCTCGGCTTCGACGAAGTCAGTGGCAGGTTGAGCTGCGAAGCCGGCGTTAGCTTGGCGGTCATCATTCAATTGTTTGCGCCACGCGGTTGGTTTCCGATGATCACGCCTGGCACGAAGTTCGTGACCGTCGGCGGCTGCATTGCCAACGATGTGCACGGCAAGGGGCACCACGCGCAGGGGTCGTTCAGTAGCTGCGTAGAGAGCATGGTAGTGCTGCTCGCTAGTGGCGAGGTGTTGACCGCCAGCCGCCACGAAAACGCGGCTTTGTTTTGGGGCACTTTTGGCGGCATGGGCTTGCTCGGCATCGTGCTCAGCGCAACGATTCGTCTCCGCAAGATCGAGACCACGTACTTTCGTCAACAGGCGATCCAGGCGGCTGATCTGGCGGCAATGTTGCGCGTATTCGACGAGCAAGATCAGGCGTTTCCCTACTCAGTAGCGACGCTTGACGTGCTGGCGAAGGGCCCGCGTCTGGGCCGCGGCGTTGTGGTGGTCGGCGATCACGCGACGCAGCGCGAGCTGCCCGAAAAATTGGCGGCAAGTCCGTTGCGGGTCTCGGGTCCACCAAGGCTCGCTGTGCCGTTCAACTTGCCGGGTCTCACGCTCAACCCGATCAGCATTCGCGCGCTCAACTCGCTGATCTTGTGGGTTCAAGCGCGCACCTCCGGCTTCGGTCACTACGACGGGTTCGTATATCCTCTCGACGTGCTGGCTGATTGGAACCGCGGCTACGGTCGGAGCGGCTTCACCCAATATCAATTCGTGATTCCGATCGCCGATGGCCTCCGGTGCATGCGGGAAATTCTGGTCGCGATCTTCTCGGCTGGCGAGTTGCCGCTTCTCAATGTACTGAAGCGTATGGGCCAGGAAAGTGAAGGGGTCCTCTCGTTTCCTCGTGAAGGCTACACGCTGGCGATCGACTTTCCGATTCGCACGCGCACAGCGAAGCTCCTAAAACGACTCGACGCAATGGTTTTGGCCGCTGGCGGTCGGGTGTACCTCGGCAAGGACTCGTACTTGGACCGCGCCACATTTCGCGCCATGTATCCGAACGTCGACCGCTGGCTCGAGCTCAAATCGAAGTACGACCCGCACTCGGTGTTCACTTCCGATTTGGCGCGTCGGGTCGGTCTGGTTACCTGATCGCTCCCGGACCGCGCCGAAGGGCCGCCCCAACGACCAACAGCAGCCGTGCCCAGCATTTGTCGACCTCGCGGAGTCGTGGTTTCATGCGCCGTGTTGCGATTTCCTCGGGTGCTTTGGCTGGTCGGGATACTGGCAGTGCTGCTCTCACTGCCGTCCGTCTTCGCCGACCTGTACACGGACGACCAAGGCATGGTCCTGAGCATGGAGGGTGTCGCGCACCCGCCCATTCCGGGTCCGTTTCATCTGTACACGTTCATGTCTGGCGCCCCCGGCGAGCGCGACAAGATGGTCGCGCTGAGCGAGCTCCCGTGGTGGTCGGTGAGCGGGATCCGCATCTCGTTCTTCCGTCCGCTGTCCAGCGCGCTGCTCACGCTAGACCACGCCATCGCTGGTCGTCGCCCGCTCTTCTATCATTTGCACTCCGTCGTTTGGTACGTCGCGGCTGCGCTCTCCGCCGCGACGCTGTTCCGCCGCCTACTGCCCGAAAGGCAAGCGGCGCTTGCTGCGCTGCTGTTCGTCGTGGCACCCGCGCACTGGATGCTCGCGGCCTGGCCCTCCGCGCGCCACGTCGCAATCTCGGGGACCTTCACGATTTGGGCGCTGATTCTGCATCTGGAAGCGCGACAACGCGCCCAAGCTCGCTGGTTCACGCTGGGCGCCGTCGCCTGCGCGGTCGTCGCCCTCGCCGGCGGTGAGACAGCGCTTGGCGTGTTCGGCTTCGTTGCGGCGTACGAGCTCTTTGGTCGCCGCGAAGCGCTCGCGGAACGCTTGCGCGCATTATTGCCTTGGGGCGCGCTGTCTCTGGCTTATGCCGCGCTGTACAAGGCGTTCCACTACGGAGTGCGCAACTGCGGTGCTTATGTCGACCCGATCGCACAACCGCTAACATATCTGTCGCTCTTGCCGACGCGCATTGCAGTCTATCTCAACGCAGCTCTCTTGTGCATCCCGTCCGAGATTTCGATGCTCTCCGCGCGCGCGATTCCGATTCTGGCCGCCATGGGCGTCGCCGCAGGGCTGGTATTTATGGCCCTATTCAGGCGTGCTCTGCGCGAGCTCGATACCGAACAATCCCGCACTTACGCTTGGCTGTTCCCGGGCGCGCTGCTCGCCGTGCTGCCCGGTGTGGCGAGCATCCCCGGCGACCGCGTCCTCTTCCTGCCAAACCTCGCGCTGGCACCTGCTCTCGCGGTCGTGCTGTCGTACGCAGGCACTAAGACCGAGGGCGCGCTGCTCGTGCTCGTGTCGCGCATCGGCGTCGGCTTCTTCGCGCTCGTGCACGTCGTTTTAGCGCCGCTGCTGTTTCTCTTCGGCGCGCAAAACCTAGCCTCGACGTCGCATGCCGCCATGGCCGCGGGCAGCCAGGCCGAAATCCCCGCGCGCGCGAACCTGAGCGTCGTCGGCATCGGCTTGTCAGATCCGCTGGTGGGCATGTACCTCGCTTCGTTACTGTACATCGCGCCTCGCCCCGAACCGCGCCCCCGCGCCGTGCAGTTGCTGAGCATGTCCGCGCACGACCACCTGGTCACGCGCACCGACGACCGCACCCTCGACGTCGCCATCCAGGGAGGCACCCTGCTCGAAGGCGCGCTGGAGTACCTCTTCCGCCCCCCAAGCAAACCGCTCCACGTCGGCGACACGCTGCCCATCGGCGCCTGGTCGATCCGCATCCTCGACGAAACCGGCGGTCGCCCCTCTCGCTTCTCCGTCGCGTTCGACCGCTCCGTCGACGACCCGACCCTTGCGTTCGTGATCTGGAAAAACAAGGGTCTCCGTGCGCTCGTGCCTCCGAAGGTCGGCGAACGAGTGCTGATCACCCACGAGGACGGCCCGATGGGCATGTAGTCACTGCGCGAGGTTTTGGGGCGCCCGCAATCCAGCCACGCACCTCGCAGAAATGCCCTGTGCCACTCGAAAGCCATAGTTTCGTCCCTGGCAGCCTTCTTGCTACAAGGGCGTTATGTCCTCCTTCTCCCTCTCCTTCGCGGGGCTGACTGATGTTGGCTTGACGCGCGAGAACAATGAAGATGCCTTCCAAGTTACCGACCTTTCTAGCGGGGTGATCTTCGACGGAGAGCACTCTTCGGGGTGTTTTAGGGTCGGGGATCGCGGCGCCTTGTTGGCGCTTTCCGACGGCATGGGCGGCCACGCGGGTGGCGAGATCGCCAGCAACGTCGTGATTACGTCGCTTCGTGAGGCAATTCAGGCCGATGCGCAGGGGCAGGGCGAGCAGAGGCTCGAAGCTGCGATTCGCGGCGCCAATGCGCAGGTCGCGGTGACCGCGCAGAAGCGCAACAAGGTCGGCATGGGTGCGACCCTGACGGCTGTCTTGGTCGATGCTTCGGGCGCGTACGTTGCGGAGGTCGGGGATTCGCGTGCTTACCTGCTGCGCGCGGGGCAACTGAAGCAGCTCACGCGCGATCAGAGCCTGGTGCAGCTGCTGGTTGACAGCGGCATGTGCACGCCCGAGCAGGCCGAAACGTCACCGCAAAAGAACATTCTGCTGCAGGCCATGGGTCTCAGGGAAGACGTGCATGCCGCCATCGGCCACGTCGCTCTGAGGCAGAGTGACAAAATGCTCCTATGCTCCGACGGCGTGTCGAACGCCGTCAGCGCCGACGAGCTGCGGGACATCATCCAAGCCAACGACCCGTCGAACGCCTGCCTGCGCCTGGTCAACCTGGCCAACGAACGCGGCGGCGCCGACAACCTCACCGCTGTCGTCGCGCTCTTCGAAGACGCCTCTCTCGCGCCTCCTTCGCCCTACGAAACCGTTACCGCTACCTTCACCGTGATCAAAGACTTCGGTCCTCACGTTTAGGTCTGAAACATCAGGCGCTTTGTCAAACTCTGCAGGAGCTCGGATGTCTTCGAGCCGACCAGCGCGCAAAAGCAGGCTTCCCCAGATTGCAGCGGTGCCCTACTTTAGCGGTGCAGCGGCAGCTGAGCGGTGCGAGCGCTGCGAGCGGTGCGAGCGCTGCGAGCGCTAGTGAGGGAGCGTCTCGAGCAGGCAGCTTTTCGTGCGCTCGAAGCGCAAAGCTGCGAAAGCCTCTGACTGAGTATGTGGTACGCTTCGAGTCGTGGCTCGGCGCGACGCCGCGCAGCCGCGCCATGGAGAATTCCTATGCAGGCAAGAACTGTTGCGCCGGTGGTATTGGGCCTTTTGATCGCTGCTGGCTGTGGCTCGAGCGCGGGCACCTCCAGCGTTAGCGGCACGGGCGCGGGTAACGGCAAGCCCGGTCTCAACGGCAGTACTAGCTCGAACAACGGCAGCGCCGGCTCCACTCTAGTCGTCGGTATGCCGGGTAGCGGGATCACCACCGGGAACTCCAGCGCAGGCGGCGGCGCTCTGGATTCCGACGCGGCCTGCGCGGCAACCGCGGCGGACGGTCAACCTGTGCAAGTCGACCTGTTCTTCATGGTCGACATCACCGGTTCGATGAACTGCAAAGTGCCTCCGGATAACACCACTTGTGACGTAGATCCGGGCGTTGGCTTCTATCCGGTCAGCCGCTACACCGTCGTGAGCAGCGCGTTGAAGACGTTCATCGCCGACCCGGCCAATGCTGATCTGGGCATGGGCATCGCGTTCTTCCCGGCCGGCATGGCCGGTGGCGGTCGTGGTGGTTTCGGCGGTGGCGGTAGGAACAATCCGTCCTGCACGGCCGCGACGTACGCCGTGCCCAACGTCGAAATCGGCCCGCTGGCGACCACAAATATGATGCTCACCACGGCGATCGACGCGCAAATGCCGAGCGGTTCAACGCCGACCGTGCCCTCCCTACAGGGCGCGCTGGATCACGCCACGGCCTGGGCCACGGCGCACCCGACGCACCGCGTGGCCGTCGTCTATGCCACGGACGGCGAGCCCGAAGGTTGTGACGCGAACAACACGATCGTCAACGCTGCGACGATCGCCCGCGCGGCATTCTCCGCCACGCCGAGCATCCCGACCTACGTCCTCGGCGTCGGTCCCGACCTAACGAACCTGAATCAGATCGCGTCTGCGGGCTCCAACAACGCCACCCCTGCGTTCTTGGTCGACGCGACCGCAGACGCGCCCGCTCAGCTGAGCAAAGCGCTCGCCGCTATCCGCACGACGGTCGCCCTTGGCTGCACGTACACGATCCCCCCAGCGCCGGCCGGCCAAACCTTCCAGCCCGGCCTAGTGCGCGTCGAGTACACCGACTCCAAGGGCGTCGTGACCAGCGTATTGCAAGACCCGCCCGCGACCGATTGCGCACACGGCCAAGGCTGGCAATACTCGCCCGACATGACGCAAATCAACCTGTGCGGTGCCCAGTGCGACGCGGTGAAAGCTGACCAGGCGGGCAAGCTCAAGGTGGAGTTCGGCTGCGCTACCCTCGTCGCGCCACCTCGTTAATTGCGCCTCCCCCGGCTCATCGCGCTCGCTCTGCTGTTCACGCTCCTTTCGTGCGTGAGCCAGCGCGGAGTGCCATACGACATGCGAGCTTGGAACCGCTCGTTCGAACCTTATCGAGTGATCGGTAACATCTACTATGTCGGCAGCACGGGCATTGCGCAGTTTCTGATCGTCACCTCGGCGGGCAATATCCTGATCGACAGCGGGTTCGAGGCTTCGGTCCCTCGCTTGCGCGAGAACATCGAAAAGCTCGGCTTCCGCTACAGCGACACCAAGCTCCTGCTCACGAGTCACGCACACATCGACCACGTGCAAGGCCACGCGCTCGTGCGTCAACAGACGGGCGCCCAAGTCGTGGCCTCCGCCGCAGACGCCAGCTTCGTCGAGAGCGGTGGTAAAGGCGAGCCCGTGTTCGACGGCGTGTACTCTTGGCCGCCCTGCCTGGTGGATCGCCGCGTCAAAGACGGCGACCAAATCAGCCTCGGCGAAACGACGCTCACCGCGCACCTCACCCCCGGTCACACCATGGGCGCCACCACCTGGACGATGAAAGTCGTCGACCACGACAAGCCGCTCGACGTCGTCTTCTTCCCGAGCGCCAACATCAACCCCGGCGTCAAGCTGGTCCGTAACCCCCGCTACCCTCAAATTGCCAGCGACTTCACGCGCAGCTTCCAAATCTGGAAATCGCTCCCTTGCGACGTCTTCCTGGCGTGCCACGGCGACTTCTACGACATGCAAAGCAAGCGCGCCCACCTCGGCGCCACCCCCAACCCGTTCATCGACCCGCAAGGCTACCAAACTTACATCGCCGAAGCCGAGCACCGCTTCCAAGACCAACTCGCGTCGGAACGCTAATCCCGCCCATCCTGGCCACGATTTCGTTTCTTGGAGGGGCGCTCTCGGACCAGCTTCGCACCTCGCGAATGCGCCGTTTTCCCGCGTTGGACGGTGAGTGCGGGGGATGCAGCGCGTTTGAAGGGGCAGAGTCGTATAGTGGTGGCCTCATGGCCACCACGCTGCATGTCGCGGAGCGCTCGGACTCGACGCTGATCGAGAACTTGATGCAGTTCTACTTCTATGATTTTTCGGAGTTGCTGCCTGGGGTGCGGGTTGGCGCGGACGGCAAGTTCGCGGCGCGCTCGCTCGATGCTTACTGGCAGGATGCTTTGCGGCATCCGCGGCTGATTCGAGTGGACCGGGAGCTGGCGGGCTTTGCGCTGGTAAAACGGGGCAGCCACATCAGTCAGGAAGCCGATGTCTGGGACGTGTGCGAGTTTTTCGTGATGCGGCAATACCGGCGTCAGGGCGTGGGCGCCGATGCAGCGCTGCAACTGTTCGAGCAGTTTCGTGGTCGCTGGGAGGTTCGGCAGATTCACGCGAACGCGGCCGCGACGTATTTTTGGAGAGCGGTCATCGCTCGCCACACCAACGATCAATACGGCGAGGCCACGTACGACGACGAGCGCTGGCGCGGTCCGGTGCAAAGCTTCGACAACACGCTCAGTGCGTCGCTGCGTTGAGGCTCAGCTAGCCGCCGCCCAAAGCGTCGTCGATACCCCGAAGCTCAACCAACCGCCGCTTCGAGCTCCTCCGCCGAATAGAGCAGGCCGCTCTTGTTTGATCCTTTCATCTGGGGCGCTGCCCCAGTGGCGAGCGCGCTGCTTGCGGCGCGGAAGAGCAGGTCGACCGAGCGTTGTCGAAGTGCCGCTGCGAAATCTGCAGCGGTGGGCGGTTCGGTGAGCTTGCCTTTGGTACGTCTGGTGCGCGGGCCAATAGTCGCGCCGTAGCAAACCGTGGCGAGGACGGCGTCGGCTGCTGCGTTTGGTCTCAAGCGAGCGCCATCGCATTCGTGGCCCGCGAGCAGTACGTTGACCAGGTATGCGAACTCCTCCATGCGCTCGCTGAAAAGCCCCGGCTCGCTTTGACTCAGCTCACGCAATGCAGCCACGAATCTGCTCATCGTGGTCGGTGCGGCGGCGCACGTGGCGGCGAAACCAGTAGCTTCCGGGCTGGCCTCGTCCAGCTCCTGTTGCAGAGCGGGCGGCAGGGCGCGCCGCGCCTCAGCTGATTGTCGAAGGCGTGTCGGCATCGTGGCCGGACTCCCGAAGAGCGCTCGGAACACGATCAGGCCGGAACGCGGACGCGGA
>OLLW01000273.1_pt1 | contig 10975 bp, 9 predicted proteins | sample 1604611 | NCBI WGS metagenome assembly OLLW01 (sample SAMEA104055725, study PRJEB20765) | soil metagenome | biome: Arctic tundra; feature: Polygonal ground; material: soil | place: USA | collected 2011-09 | depth 0-0.5 m | reverse complement strand
TGCTGCCAAAGGCGCACAAGCGGCTAGATCCGAACGGGGGTCTGTGGATCTGCTGGCCGAAGAAAGCATCCGGCGTGGTCACCGACGTCAACGAAAGCGACGTACGAAACGCGGGCTTGGCCGCGGGGCTCGTCGACAACAAAGTGTGCGCAGTCGACGAGGTTTGGTCCGGGCTCAGACTCGTGTTTCGCGTGCAGGACCGCCCGAAGGTCGGCGGCGCGGCCCGCACGCCCGCGCAAAGAACTTCCGAGAAACCGGCAAAGCGTAGCGGGCGCCCCGGCGCGAAGATCTAATATCCGTGTATGCTCCAGGCTGTCCAGCGGCTCCGCCCCACTGCAGCGGCGGCGGATTACCCGAATAGCCAGCGACGTTCGGATCTCGGCCATGCTGATCATCGGTCACCGAAGTCCCTCCGCACGCCGCGCTCGCCAGCACGAGCAACGAAGGAAGTAGACATTTCGCCCGCTTTGCTCGCCCCATCATGTACGACGCAGAAGCACGCAGCGTGCCAGCTCTGCGATCGCGGAATAGCCTGTATTTTCTGCGCGCGACGCGCTGGCACAGGCTGGCTCAACTAGCCAAGGCACCCCGGCGCCGCTGCCATCCTTCGCGCAGGCGTCTTCACGACAGAAAAGCTCGCTCACCGCAGCTCCGAAGGCGGTCGGGGCGGAGCTGCCGTCGGCGCCCCGGCGCGGCGCGCATCTCGGTCGTTCAAGTCGATGCTCAGCCGGCGCACTGAGCAGCCCGCCCGACGGTAAGCGTCGCCGGCTACTCCCCCGCGACGTGAACGACCAGCCGCCGAGTGTGGGGGGCCGCGCGGTGTTCCCACAGATACAGCGCTTGCCAGACGCCGAACGCGAGCTTGCCGCCGGTGATCGGGATTGTCTCTGAGGTCTTGGTCAGCGCGGAGCGCACGTGGGCGGGCATGTCGTCCGGGCCTTCGTCGTCGTGCTCCCAGGCGCGCGACTCGGGGACGAGCTCTGCCATGAAGCGCGAGAGATCTCGCAGCACCGCCGGATCGGCGTTCTCTTGGATGACCAGGCTGGCCGAGGTGTGCTGCACGAACACCGTACACAAGCCTGTCGTAACCCGACTGCGCTGAACGACCGCAGACACTTCCGCGGTTATATTCGACAAACCGGCCGAGCGCGTCCGAACCTCGAGCGTTTCCTGGTGCAGTGCCACGAGCTCTGGTATGCGATCATTTCGCGTTTTTCGCCAGACCAGATCCGATGAGCGACGGTTGGCTAAAGAGCACAGACGACGCGCCCCCTCCGAGCGGGCGCTGGGACCGCGTGTCGATTCGCGCGGCGGAGCTGTTCCAGGCCAAGCCCTGGAGCCGCAAGCTGTGGCTGGTCGCTCGGGGTCTGGTGACCCGCGACACGCTCCAGGCCGCGAGTGCCATGGCATTCGATCTATTCCTGGCCGCGATCCCGATGCTCGCGCTGGCGGGCTGGCTGTTCGCGCGCATGTCCCAAGGTAGCGACGCGGTGTTGACCAGCGCATCCTTGCTGGTCGATCTCACCCCAAGCGAGGTGCGCTCGCTGATCTGGAACCAGCTCGGTCAATTCTCGGTCACAGCGGTCGCTCCCTTTGCACTGCTGGGCGCGCTCTGGCTCGCATCCTCGGCCTTCAATACCCTGATGGCGGTGCTCGAAGTGACGGTCGGCGCGACACGCCGTCCGTGGTGGCGACGGCGGCTGATTGCGCTTTCGTGCGTGGTGATGAGCATCGTCCTGTTCATGCTCAGCGGCATGCTGGCCGTCAGCATTGCGGGCGGGCCGAGCGCGGTGCTCCGTTTCGTAGCGCGGGGCGAAAATCCGTTCTTGGACCGCGCCAGCCACTTTCTGCTCCTGGCGCTAGTGCTGCTAATCGCGACGACGCTGCTCTCTGGCTTCTTTCGCATCGCGGTGATCAGAAAAGGCGTGCGGCGCCGGGTCTGGCCGGGAGCCGTGCTGACCATCGCCGCGTCCGGTAGCGCGTCGCTCGCATTTGCCTACTACGCCCACCATCTGGCGCGTTTTGCGCTATTTTATGGCACGCTGTCAGCCGTCGCGATCACCTTGGGCTGGCTCTGGATCATGTGCCTCACGCTGCTGCTCGGCGCGGAGCTCAACCTGCAGTTGGAAGATCTGAGCGATCAGCGCGTGGGTCCGACGCACACGCCCCAGCCGTCGGGTAAGTCGGCGTTGGACTGACACTTCCCGCCGTTGTCGCAGCCGGCAGCGCCGCTGGTCGGGCAAAGCTTCACGCACTGGTTGTTTGCCGCGGCAGAGCAGACGTGGCCCCACGCGCAGGGGCAGGGGTCACCGGCCTTTCCTTTGCCGGGCGCCGCGCACGTGGTCGTACCGTCCGCGCGTACGACCAGGCAAGCGGTGCCGGCCGTGCACGCGCATTGCGTGCCCGCGGTACACGGGTAAGGCGTGCTTAAATCGCAGTTTTCGGCCGGAACGCAGACCGGAATCATCAGCGGGCTCACCGCGGCAGAGCTCGCCGAGTTGGTCACGGCATCGCGCAACGGTCGCTCGGTGCAGTAGGTATCGGGCCCGCACGCGTCCGCATCTTTGCAGCAATAGTGCTGACACAGGCCAGTACCCTGATCCCCGACGCAGCCAAAGCCAACCTGGCAATCGCTGGAAGTCAGACACGGCGCGTTGCTTCCGCCTGGACCCACGACCGAGCATTGCGAAATCACTGACAGCCGCGCGTCCGGCGAGCGTTGCACTTGGCAGCCGTAAGTTGCCGTCGGCCCGGATGGTGCACCGGGAGCATTCTGAGCTCCGCCATCCCCGGCCAGGCTGGCGCTCACGCCCGCGCCGTAGCCGCCGTCCCCGCCCACGCTCGAGCTGAACCCGCCGCCTCCCTCACCTGCGGCACCTGCGGCGCCTGCTTGGGCGGCGCTGCCCGGCTCGTTGGGGGGCAAACCGGAGTCTCCGTTCGAGAGCATGGGCGGCACGTAGCCAGCGCACGCATTCACGACGTCGCCAGGCACGCACGTGCTTGGCGTGAGGACCCCGCAGAGCGGATTCAAATCCAACGAGCCATCTGGATTTTGTACCGAGCCCTCGGTGCCGAGGTGATTTTCGTCGACCCCAGCCTCACCGATGCCGCCACCGCCGCCGCCGCCGAATTGTCCGGAACTGCTGTCGTTAGACGCCGCGCAGCCATACGCGAGCACCAAAAGCGCCGCGCTCGAAGCCATGGCAAGGACTGCACGCCGGAAGGTCAAGCGAGTTAGAGACTAACACCCGCACCGGAGAGTCGCCAGGCGGTCGGCAGCGCCGCTTGGCCTCTTCCTCGAGCCGCCCCGCAGGTGCCTCCAGGCGAGTTACTTCAAGAGCACGCTGCGAATCACGAAGTTGTTGGCTTTATCGTAGACCCGGAGGCTCAGCAGTGCCGGCACCACCGGTGCAAGCTTCGAGACGTCCACGTCGAATTCTTCGCGCTGTTCGTCGAAGATCCCGTCGGTCGGGTAGAACGGAGTCCATTCGTCGGAGCCGGCCAGGGAGATCTCGATGCGCGCAATCGGTCCGACGCCGTCGATGGCAACGCCTTGAATGCGCTTGCCGGTCACTTTGAGGCCTTCCACGACTGGCGGCGTATTGTCGACCAAGACCACACTGCTCTCCATCTCGTCGCGGGTAACGCGCTCCGGAGGGTTCGACAGCTCGTCAGTGGCGACCAAGCGCACGTGGTAGCGGCCCTCGGGCAAATCCGAAGTCTCCCAGGTGTAGTTGTCCTTGGTCAGCTTCTCCTGCGGCTTTAGTACGTCGAACCAAATGGAGCTGCCCACTTGGCGGTACTGCAAGCGGTAACGAAGATCGTCCTTGTCCGGGTTGTCGACTTTCCACGACAGCGCAATCGTCGACTCGGCCTTGTGCGTGACCGGGCCGCCCGAAGAGCGAATCGTATCGTCGCTCTCGGGGCTATCGGTGTCTTTAGCTTCAACGCTGGTGATCACGGCCCGCAAATTGTCGGTCAAGAACGAGATGCTGATCTCGCTGAGCACCGCGTTCGGATCGGTGGCAAAGCGCGCTCGCACCTGCAGGTAACGGGCCGCCGGGCTTTCGCTCATCGAAGGCACGCTGAAGCCCGCGCTCCAAGCGCTCCACGTGTCGTCGGGCTCTTTGGTGTTGCCGGTGCGGGTCGAGAGTTGGATCGGCCCCGTGGCTTCCCAAGTGACCTTGCCGAAGCGCGCGCGAAGCCCAGCGTCCAGCACCTTGCTGGTCCACACCGCGTCCGGACCGCCGACGCCCTTTACTGGATGCACCACGGCTGGATCGCTAGCGATAACCAGCTGATCTTTGCCGCTGAGCACGAGCGCGCTGACTTGCCGTTCGTCGACGTCCGCGACCAAGGCGGAGTTGTGACTGGCATCGACCGTGTACACGCGGCCTTCGACGCCGGTGCCCACGTAGGGACGGCCGTCATCCGACAGCGCAAGACTCGTGTAGTGCTCTTCGGTGTCGTCGAGCAATTGGTCTGGCGTGCCGTCGCTGGAGAACTTGTACAGCGTCCCCTTGCCTTTGGTCTTGGGCGCCGAGCTGGTCGGCTGCGCTGGCGTGCCCTCGCCTTTGCCGCGGGTCGGCGGGCTGCTACCAGATTTGATTTCGTTGGCGATCGCGAACACCTCGCCCCTCTTGTTCACGGCGATGGCGCGCACTTCCGTGCGATCGAAGTCGTACAGCACGCTGGCTTTGCCCGGCGCGGTGATCTTGTACAGCTTGGCCTTGTCGCTCGCGCCCGCGTACACGGTGCCGTCCGGCGCAACTGCGACGCTCATCAAGTGCTGTTCGGGCGCGTCGAAATACACCTGCGCGTCACCCGTCTCGGTGATGCGGTACAGCTTCCCTTCCGGGCCGGTGGCGGCATAAAGCGCCTTCCTTTTCTCATCGAAAGCCACCGACCAGACGTGCTCGGTCCCCTTCAAGGTCACGAGATCGGTGAGCTTGCCGTGATCCCACTTCATCACCTTGCCGTCCGGCAGGGTGCCGAGCACGACCGCGCCACCCCAGGCCTCCACCAACGACGTCACCACGAGCGCCTTGGTTTCCGCGAGCACGCTGACCGCGCCACCGGACAGCTTGAGCAACTTGCCTTCGTTGCCGGTGCCAAGCAGCACCGACCCGTCGCGCATCGGCAGCGCCGCCCAGATGGCCGTGCCTTGCGTGACTGGGACGGAGCCTAGATTGAACCCAGCGCGTACGTGGCCGGCGGCGTCGACCGCGACGCCCTTCAGGTCGCCACCCTTGAAGTCCGCGGATTTTTCGAGCGTAAAACGGCGCGTGCCGACGGCGGCGGCCTGTGCGGCGCCGAGCAAGCTTGCAGCGATGAGCGAGTAGCGAAGGAGTCGATTCATGGCTTCACGTGAGAGGCAAAACGGCGAAAACGGAACAGCAAAGGCAGACAGAATCAGCGTAAAACAGGGCGTATCGTGACCGACACGCGGTCGCGGCCCACCATGAATTGCGGCAAGTCGACGACCACGCGGGTCGTCGTCGGAAAACTCTCGGGAGCGATAGACGACGTCTCGGGGCGGATCACGTCGAGGGCGCCGGGCGGCAGATCGTGCGCCACGCGCCCTTTGAAGCTCACCCCTCCATCGCCCGTGCCGAAGGTCACGACCGCGGATTTCGCCGGGTACACCGGGTTCTCGAAATTCCGGATCATGTCAGCGAGCGAGTCGGGGGACGCTTGGTCGCGCTCCTCGCTGTAGCCGGGCTCGATCTCCAGGTTGACGGTCTGCCCCGCCAAGTGCGACGGGAGCGGCACCGAAACGACGCGCGTGATCTCGGCTCCCGAGTAGGGCACCAACGTGAGGCGAATGCGCGCAGGCGAGCCCGCTTCGATCTCGGACTCGAGCACGTCGGCGCCGCGCAGGCGCAAGATGTCGCGCGCGTAGCGCAGCTCGATGTCCATCGATGCGCTCTCGATGATCGCTGGCTGCCAGGGGTTGTTCAGCACGGAGGCGATCGCGCGCACCAAGTTGGAGCGGGAAAATTCGCCTGCCTCCGGCGTCCCGCCCATGGCCACGCCGTAATCCTGCAGGATGAGCTCGGGAAAGCCCTTGACCTTCAGCTTGCTGGTCGCGGTCCAGCTCACGTCTTGGTGCTCGTTGGCGACCCGCTGCAGCGCGCTGCCCAAGGCCACGGCAGCAAACGATGGGGTCATGAACTTATCGTGCGCGACTTCGAAGCTCCAATTCGCGGTCGGAAAGCCAGGCGCGCCGCGGATGCTCATCTTGATCGGGATCACGGGCGCCTTGGCGCTGTGCGACACGACGATCGCCGATTGGCGATCGTTGACCAGCGCACCGACTTGCCGGACCGCCATGCCGATCTTGAACGAGCGCTGATCGCTGGCCAAAAACCAGAGCACGCGGCCAATCGCCGTCGGTAGCGCGGTGACGCCGAGCTCGCTCATCGGGTGGCCGAAGGCCACGAGCTTGTCGCCCTCGACGCGCGTCACAGTGCCGAGCCCCATGGCGCTCATGTCGCCGCGCACCAGCTGCACGCCGATCGCCCCGCCGTCGACGTAGCGAGTCGGCGCGGACGCTTCCTCCGCGCCGCCTCCGCCCGCTTGCAGTGGCTCGAGACCGAGCGGGCTCATTAGCTGCTGGGCGAACGCGATCGAACGGCTGCTCATGCCGCCGAGCAAGATGGGCGTAGAAACAGGGGTGAGAGCGCTGACCGCGCGCGAGTTGTCGACGCCCAGCGAGCGGGCGAGCTGCGCCGCGTGCTCACGCAAATCGTAGTGCGAAAGATCGCCCTGGTAACGGTGGTTCGAGTCGAGACTCGCGTGGCGCTCGCGTGCTCCTTGCGCCGCGTTCGTTGCCTGCGGCAAGAGTTGAAGCGGCCAACCGTCGATGCGCTCCGGCAGCGGACGCGCCATTTCGTCTAGCATGTAGCGGATCGGGGTGACGCCAGCCACGGGCTCCGAGCCGAACGACCAACCGTACGCGTACGCGCCGATCATCTTGTCGTTCAGGTAGATCGGGCTGCCGCTCATGCCGGCGACCACCTTCGTGACCTCCAGCCGCGGATGCTTGGTCTTCACCAAGATCAGGTCCTGCTTCGGCTGAAAGTTTCTGAGCACGTCGATCACTTCGACGTCGAAGCGCTCTGGCTTGGTGCCGGAAAACACGGTCAGGCCGTAGCCCTTCATGCCCGGGTGGATCTCGCTCAGCGGCATGATGTCGGGGCGACTCGACGCGCCGTCCGCGTGAGCCGAGCGCGGAGCCAGGGACAGGGGCAGCGGGAGCAGCAAGCCGACCAGCGCGGCACTGAACAGCAGAGAGGAGGAGCGCAAGGTCTTGGCAGTCTAGCAGGCTGCCGGGGCGGCATGGCAAACCGGCAAATCAGGGGGTTTTGTGCGATTTTGCAGCCTTCGTATGTGACAGCGGGCGTGGCCCGATTGTTCCCGGCCCAAAGCTCTCGGGCCGGCGACTGCGCGGAAACGAGGGCGGCGCGCGATCTCGAGGTATCTTCTGGCTCGGAACCCGTGGACCTCGCTTTGATGATCGCCCTGTCGACCTCGCTCGGCCTGCTCTTGGCGACGCACGTAGCATTGAGCTTCGGCCTAGCGCGCATCGGGCCCTGGCACCGGGGGCTGGTCGCCTTCGTCGTGCCGCCGCTAGCGCCGCTTTGGGGCTACCACGGCAAACTGCATGCGCGCTCCTTGGTTTGGATCGTCGCGCTCGCCGTGCACGTCGCGTGTCTTACGGCCGCGGCGATCGGCAGCAGCTGACCAGGCGGGCCATCGCCGGTGTCTTAAGCAGCAGCGACGCCCGCCGATTTCTGGTTTTGGCTTCACCCCCTTCGGGTGTCACGAAGCGCGTCGTTTTCGCTGTACTCCGGTTGGCGTGCGCCACTCCTGAAGGGCGTCGTACAGGCAGTACGCTCCGCTGCGGTGCTCGCGAAAGCCCACCCCTTCACCCCTTCACCCCTTCACCCCTTCACCCCTTCACGCCTTCATCCCTTCATCCCTTCACCCCTTCATCCCTTCACGCCTTCATCCCTTCACGCCTTCATCCTTTCACGCCTTCATCCCTTCACCCCTTCACCCCTTCATCCCTTCATCCCTTCGGGTGTCTCGAAGCGAGTCGGGTATCTCGAAGCGAGTCCGGTGTCACGGGGCGCGTTCGCCAAAACGCAGAGCTTGGCGGGCGGGTGTCCCGCCAGCGTCCTTACGAGTCCGGGCGTGGCCGGCGGGCTCACTTGCGCTCCGGCTTCACCTTGCTGGCGGCGAACATTTGCGGGAAGCCCTCGCTGACGAAGCGATCGCGAAGCTTCTGGGCGAGCTCGGGGTGGTCACGCCAAGGCACCGCGACGGCCAGCACCAAGCAGGCATCCTGATACGCGGGATACGCAGCCCAAGCGCCCGAAAATTCGGCCGCAGCGAAGCCCAGATTGACCTTGCCGTCGACGCTGCGCGACTCCAGACTTTGGCCCTGCCAGCGGCCCAAGTGCGATTCGAAGGGACTGAACTTGACGTCGAAAGGGTGCGTCTGCGGCAGACCCCAAGCTTCGAAGTGCCGCATGCAGGTGTCGCTTTTCATGGGCGTGCCGGGCGGCAAGTCCTGAACGAACGCGATCAGCATCGCGTGATGCTCGTCTCCGTAACGGAAGCCGACGTAGTGCTCGACACCGAAGTAGCGCACGCGCTTCCAGTTGTCCGAGTCGGGCATCGGCACGTGCAGCTGATCGTCCTTGTCGCTCCTCATACCCCAAGGCGCCGCGAGCAAGCGGTCGAGCGCAGCTTGATGCGCGTCCGGGGCATCGCCGCCGGGTTCCTCGACGGTGACGGTCGCGGGCGTCGGCGCTATCAACACAGCGGGGGTTGCCGCAGCTTGAGCTGGCGCCGGCTGCTTGGTGAGCTGCGTGCTGCCGCCGCATGCCACGCCAAGCGTGCCCAAGGTGCTCAACGTGAGAGGGACGATCGCCAACGCCCTACGGACGAAGAAATTCGCGCAGGATTGAAATGCTGGCTGAGAGCGCACGTTAGTTATACGCCGCACGAAGCTGAATCATGACAGAGCCCGGTCGATTGCGCCGCGAAACTGCAGAATCCTCGGCAAAAATCGGGCATTAGCCGCCGACGCGCGCCGCGCTATGCCGAAACTCTTTGCGAAATTGGGATGGCTGCTCCAGCACTTCAAGGACGAGGGCTTCAAAGGGCAGCTCGTGTACGTGACGGGCCTGCTCGTTCCCAAATCCCGTCCCGGGCGACCTGCCCGCCTTGCGACGCGCACCCGTCCGAGATGGGCACGCGCGTGATGGCCGACAGCGTGACAGCGGCGATCAACCCCTAGCCAGCCGCGCCCACGTCAGTGACGCCGAAGGCTGCGCCGAAAAACGCAGCGCTCGGTGACCATCAACCAAAAAATCTCCCCCGTCGGGGATCACGAAGCGCTCAGACCTCGAAGGTCGAGACTTTGATCGCGTTCAGATCGTGCACGCCCAGGCCGAACTCACCGGCGGCGCGGATGTAGCTGGGCTCACGGCCCGAGTCTTTGAGCGACGGCAGGTTGTGGGCTTTGCGCTCTTCGTCGATCACCTTCCAGCCGTAGGTGTCCATTGCGACCGGATCGGTCGACACGTACACCGCGCCGTGCGGCACGCGAGTCTTCGGGTCCTTGTCGAGCGGGCCTTTGTCGTACGTGACCTTGAACGCATCCGTGATGTGTAGGCGCACGCGGCTGGTCACGATCGGCTGGTTGTAGAGCATGGCGATCTGCGGGCTCGCGTTGTGCTCGTGGTGCTCTTGGGGGTTATTGATGTTGCCGTGCGTGATGTTTTTCAGCGTGCCGGTGTAGCCGCAGATGCCGTGATCTTTGATCATGGTCATGTTGATGACGGCAGTGGCTTCCGTGAAAAACCGGCAATAGCGAGTCTTGATGCCCTGATACACCTTGATGTCGGGCATCGGGTGATCGTTATTGTTGTGGGTGCCCGACTTCACGCCTTCGGGCAGCTTCCAGTCGCGCACGTTGGTCCGCGTGCCGGCGAGGAACGTCGGGTATTGCTCATAGACGGTGATCTTTTCCGCGAGCACTCCAAGCTTGATCAGCCCTTGCACCACCGGCAAGATCAGCTCGAAGTTCGTGGCCATGGTGTAGCCCTTTTGGCCGGCGATGCCGTTCACCTTCACGGCCACGACGTCGTCCTTGTGGATGAACTTGCCGAGCGCTTCGCTCAAGCTCGCCGCGCCCGTGTACTCGGTGAGCGCCTTCTCGAGCATGTTGCTCGCGACCTCCGGCTTGGGCCAGAGTTGGTTCGGCTGCATGTACGAGGCGAATTCGCCCTTGGCCGAAACCTTGACGATCTTGCCGGGGACGTTGAGGGGCTTGAAGCCAGCGGGGGGCTTAGCGATCAACGCTGCGAGCTCAGCGGCCTCCGCGGAGCTCGCCTTGGCGAGCGCGCTGGCGGCAAGGCCTGCGGAGGCGACGCGCAAAACCTCACGCCGTGAAACATTCCGGGACCGATTGGCGCGCTTGATCATGGTTGCCTCCGTCGAAATTCCGACAACAGCGAATATCACGGCGGCAAGTACGCGGCAAATGCCAGGCTAAAGCCGGCAATGGCCAGGAGGCTTCTCGCACCCGGCGCGAGAATTTCGGCCGATCCGGACGCGGCACGGCGCTCGCAATGTCCCTCCTCTGTCACGCGGGTGTTGTCCCACGGAGACGAACAAAGAGAGAGAGACAATGGAACAGAACAGAATGAAAATCGCGTACGTCATCACGCAACGCAAAGACCGAAACTTCTGGAACCGCGTGGGTGTGGCGTTCGTGAACAACGACGGCTCGATCAACGTGAAGCTCGAGGCAGTACCGGTCAGCGGGGAAATCCAAATTCGGGATTACCAGCCGAAGGACGAGCTCGCACAGACCAGCACCCGCAGCCACTCGCGCGACCAGGTCGAGGAAGAGCCGTACGCGGAGCTCGCCTGAATGGCAGCCGTGTACGGCGGGGGG
>OLLW01000303.1_pt1 | contig 10978 bp, 11 predicted proteins | sample 1604611 | NCBI WGS metagenome assembly OLLW01 (sample SAMEA104055725, study PRJEB20765) | soil metagenome | biome: Arctic tundra; feature: Polygonal ground; material: soil | place: USA | collected 2011-09 | depth 0-0.5 m | reverse complement strand
GGGTGTCACGAAGCGCGTCGTTTTCGCTGTGCTCCGGTTGGCGTGCGCCACTCCTGAAGGGCGTCGTACAGGCAGTACGCGCCGCTGCGGTGCTCGCGAAAGCCCACCCCTTCGGGTGTCACGAAGCGCGTTCGCCAAAACGCAGAACTCAGCGGGAGGGTGTCCTGCCAGCGTCCTTAAGAGGAAGGTCATGACGCAGCCCCGCGCGCCGACGCAAAAACACTTTGCATACAAAGTGTCCCGGCCCGAGATCAGGGGTGGGCGCCCGCTGTCCCGCAACGCACCTCACATCCCGAAAATGTAACCGCGTTCCGAGGCGTCTCGCGCGTCAGTCGTACGGACCGATCCACGTTCTCGCGGAATACGCTGGCCACTGAGCCGGTTAATGACCGGATGTATCAGCACTGTACGAGTCGGCTCGTTTTCGGGTGGGCATACGACGGCGGTTCTCGAAAACCGCTGCGCGGGCTGATCTGTGCTACCAGAAGCCGCACGTTTTGCTGGCCCGTACGACGGGCAGTACTGTTTCTTCCCAAAGGACCTGTCGGATGAATCTGGTTGAGTGGCTTCAGGGGTTGATGACGAGCTTCGGGGCGTCCTGGGTCATGTGGCTCCTGATCGGCCTGAGCGTGATCTCGGTGGCAATCATGCTCGAACGCGGCTGGTTCTACTTTTCGCTGCGGGACGACATCCCGCGCCTGGCCGCGGACCTCCGGCAAAAGCTCCGCGCCGGTGACGCGGAAGATGCGCTGCGCCTCCTCGAAGCATCGCCCAGCGCCGAGGCCGCCGTGGTCGTGGCCGGCCTGCGCGAAGCCGATCACGGCATGAAGGCGGCGGACGAAGCCATGCAGGGTGCAGCAGCGCTGCAACGCATGAAGCTCGAGCGTCGGCTTGCCTACCTGGGAACGCTAGGTAACAACGCGCCGTTCATCGGGCTGTTCGGCACCGTGATCGGCGTCGTGCAAGCTTTCGAGCAGCTCGGCAAGCAGGGCATGACCACCGCGCAGTCGGCGACTTCGGCCGCGCCGCAACAGGTCATGGCCGCCATCGCCGAAGCTTTGGTCGCGACGGCAGTGGGCCTCGTGGTCGCCATCCCTGCCGTCGCCATGTACAACCTCTACCAGCGTATTTCCCGCTCGATCCTGGCCAACACCGACGCGCTGAGCCACGTGCTCCTCTCGTATCTGGCAGGCGTCGAGGCCGGCCACGCGCCGCCCGTGCCGGTGTCGCTCGCAAAAGCCGAAAAATCGAAGGTCAAAGCCACGCCGTCCGCCGAGGACACCTGAGCCATGGCCGGCGGCAGTAGCAACGACGATGACGGCTTGATTGCCGGCATCAACGTCACGCCGCTCGTCGACGTGACGCTGGTGCTGCTGATCATCTTCATGGTCACCGCGCGCATCATCGTTTCGCAGGGCATGCCGATGGATCTGCCAAAGTCGGCCAGCGGTGAGGCGCTGCAGCAGGTGTTCTCGGTCGAGCTTTCGGTGGACGGCAAAACGCGCGTCGACTCCGAGAACCTGCCGAGCGATGAAGCCATCACGCCCCTGGCCAAGGCCGCCAAGGCGAAGACTCCGGATTTGCGCGCCGTGATTCGTGCAGACCGCAAGGTCGAACACGGCCGAGTTATTCATGTGCTGGACTTGCTGAAGCGCGCCGGGGTGGCAAAGATCGCATTCGCGGTTTCGCCGTCCGACAAGGGGGGCAGCCTCCCCGTCGAGACGCAGCCCACGAAGTAGCCCAGCCGCACGCACATGACGAGCAGCGCCGAGTCCATCACCGCCACAGACTCTCACGTTTCGGAGCGGGATTCGGCTTCGGATCCGCTGGCGCCGATCTTCGTTCTGGGGCGAGACACGGTCCGCGTCGGCGTCGTGCTGGGCATCATCGGTGCGCTCCTGTTGCACGGCGCGGTCGGCGTGCAGGCGGCCAGCACGCTCGGCCAAGTGCACGCTTTCGCCGTGCTCGTTCGCGCGCAGGTCCGCGAACGCATGCAGACGCAGATCGACGTCGACCTGAGCGAGCCTCCTCCACCGCCTCCTCAGCCCGAGCCCGAACCACCACCGGAGCCAACGCCGGCGCCACCGGTCGCGGCCCCGCCACCGCCTGCAGGCACCCCCCCACCTGCACCGGCCGCTGCTGAAGCCGGCAAGGTCCTCACTCAAGACCCCGATCCGAACGAACCCGTGGATCTCACCGGCGACGGCTTCGTCACCGGCAACAGCGATCATTTTTCGGGTGGCATTACGGCCGCCAACGGCACGTCGAAGGGGCCCGTTCGCGACCTGCGCGCCCAACCGGAGGGCGTCGGAAAGCCTCCGCCCGGCCCAGTTGCAAGTGCGCCAGTGAATCTGACGCGCGCCGCGTCGCCCATGGGCGGCAGCTGGAACGACTGCGAGTTTCCGGCCGAAGCCGACATCGAGGGTATCGACAGCGCCGTCGTGCAGCTCACGGTCACGGTGGGCGCGAACGGCCGCGCGAAGTCCGTCACCATCCTGAAAGACCCAGGCAACGGCTTCGGTCAAGCCACGCGCAACTGCGCCTTTCGCAAGCAGTTCACGACCGCGCTCGACAGCGCGGGGGCCGCTATCACGATGTCGACGGCCCCCTTCACGGTGCGCTTCACCCGCTGAGCCTCGAAGCGCATTTCACTTTGGCCGGTGTTCCGGGTTAGAGTCCGCGGGCCAGGGCGGGCTTTATGCCGGCTTGAGCTCACGCAACGACCATGAACGACCGCATCGAGCAGCTAGCCAAGATTGAGCTGTTTGCAGGCCTCAAGCCGCAAGCCATCGAGCTCATCGCCAAGGTCGCCACCGAGGAAAACCACGCCCTCGGCACCAAGATTTTTCAGCATGGCGATGCCGGCGACAAGCTGTACCTGATCCTCGACGGCAAGGTGCGCATCAGTCGCGAGGTTCCGGGCATGGGGGAGGAAGCGCTGGCCGTGCTCGGCCCCGGCCAAATGTTCGGCGAAATGGCACTGCTCGACGAATCCCCCCGCTCGGCCGACGCGCGCGTCCACGAACGCTGCCAGCTGCTCGCGATTCCAAAGGACGGCTTCGACGATCTCCTCTTCCTCCATAAAGACCTCGCGTACGAAGTCTTGTGGAGCATCGTGAGAATATTGCTCGGTCGCCTAAGAGAGACGAACAACAAGCTTACTTTCTTGTCTATAAGCGGGAAGTTTTAGCGGGCCTGAGAGTGCGTTTCGGGTTTTAGGTTTTTGTTTGTGGGGCTTCGGGTCAGCGCCTGGCATCTAAAGCCACCCGTGGGGAAAGCAGGCGCCGGTCTTGCCGGCTCTCGTGGGCCCAGCCTTATTCGCAGATCGTGATCTTGCCTCCCAAGACTTCTGGATTCGTTTTGGTTCCGGGCATGCGGCTGGACTGCTTGGCGCCCGCTGGGGCGCGAGTGGCGCGCGGCACTTCGCGCGCACCAGACCGGAGGAGCAGGCGGCTGGACTGCTTGGCGCGCGCTGGGGCGCGAGTGGCGCGCGGCACTTCGCGCGCACCGAAAGCGAGGAGCGGACGGCGGGACTGCTTTTTGGCGCGAGCGGGCGGCGCTCCGTGCGCACCGGAGAGCCTGGGCACGGCGATCTCGATCTGAGGCGAAAAGAACGCCCGCTAGCACACGATCGAGCGTCCACAACCTGTGGAAAGGCTCTGGATGGCCTGCGGAGCAATTTGTAACTAATTAGACTTGCTATAGTTTTCAACTAATCTTCTGTGCAAGCAGCACACAATTTGACGTCTTAACACCTGTTCAGTATCCTCCAGCTCGCTATGCAAGGCCTGACCGCTCGCCAAGAACAAACCCTGGACTTCATTCGCCAGTCGATTCAGGAGCGCGGCTACCCGCCGACCCTGCGCGAGATCGGTGAGTACATGGGCATTCGCTCAACCAACGGGGTGAATGATCATCTGCGCGCCTTGGAGCGCAAAGGTTACTTGCGCCGCGAGGACATGAAGAGCCGTGCGCTCAAGCTCGTCAGCGGCATGGGTTCGCAGCCAGCCTCAGCGCCCGCCAAGGCCGAGGACGACGACATGATCGAAGTGCGCGTGCTAGGCCGCGTTGCCGCTGGCTTGCCGCTGCTTGCCGAGGAAAACGTGATCGACACCGTGCGCGTCGACCGCATGTTGGTTCGCGGCGGCCGTGAAGTGTTCGGTCTGCGCGTGACCGGTGATTCCATGATCGAAGCCGGCATCATGAGCGGCGACTACATCTTCGTGAAGAAGCAGTCGACCGCCGAGCGCGGAGACATCGTAGTCGCGCTGATCGGCGATGAAGCGACCGTCAAATACTTTCACCCGGAGCGCGACTACGTGCGCTTCCAGCCCGCGAACTCGCAAATGGCGCCGATCCTGGTGCGCGCCTCCGACTTCAAGTCGACCATGCTGCTCGGCAAAGTCGTCGGCGTGTACCGCCGCTTGTGATTCGCGCCGCGCGTCGCCGCGGAACGGGCGATCTGACGGCCTCAAGTCTGTCGGGGTAAGTGCGGGATCCACCCACCTTGCTCGGCACCGGAAACATCGAGTCGGAGTTTCGGAAAAGCGCGAGTTGCGTCCCGATAGCCGCACACGTTGGTTGACGCCGCTCTAGCCAGATTGCTAGCGTTCTCGCAGAAATAGACCTCGCAACCGCAGGTCTCAGTTCTGTTATCGAGGAACGAGCGTTCGGTGCCAAGCGTCAACGACAGTCACGGACCAGGCCGATGGTGGGTCGCGATCGCATTCGGTTTGTCCGTAACGGCGCCCGGCTGCGGTAACACCCTGTACGCTATTCAGGCCAACTCTGCGGCCAGCAAGCTGGAAGAAGCGCAAGAGCTCGGCGCGGAGCAGTACGCTCCCTACGAATATTTCTACGCCAAGGAGCATCTGCAAAAGGCGCAGAGCGAAGCCTCCGAAGCCGATTATAGCGACGCTGTAGACTTGGCGGCGACAAGCGAGGAGTACGCCGACAAGGCAGTTCGCCTCACACGCGAAGCACATCGCGGAGCGGGCCGATGATGCGCACGCGCCGCACGCCGCGCGCTTTGGTTTTGTTTGCGTCCGCGCCGTGGTTGTTGTTGCTCGCGAGTTGTTCGACAGCGCCGAAGCTGCGCGGACAGATCGCAGGGCTCGACAAGATCCTCGAGCAAGCCGAACGCAACGGCGCGATTCGGTGCGCGCCCCGCGAGCTGGCGATCGCGCGCAGCCAGCTCAAGTTCGCGACCTTGGAGCTCGACCAAGGGTTCGTGTCCAAGGCCGAGTCCCACCTAGCCAAGGCTGAACCGAACGCGCGTGCGGCCGACTTCCTTTCGCCCCCGCAGTACTGCGCGACGCGCGGCTTCATCGAGCCCGCCCCTGGCGACCGTGACGGCGACGGCATCCTGGACCCGGTCGACAAGTGCCCGGACCAGCCCGAGAACTACAACGGCTACCTCGACGAAGACGGCTGCCCCGACGACCCGGACAGCGACGGCGACGGCATCCCGGATTCCACCGACCAGTGCGTCATGGATCCCGAGGACAAAGACGGCTACCTCGACGAAGACGGCTGCCCGGAAGCCGACAACGATCTCGACGGTATCCCGGACACTGCAGACAAGTGCCCGAACGATCCGGAAGACATGGACGGTTTCGAGGACGAAGACGGCTGCCCTGATCCGGACAACGACAAGGACACCGTACCCGACGTCAAAGACCAGTGCCCGAACGAGATCGGCTCGACCACGCAAGAGCCGCTCGGCTGCCCCACGAACCGCTTGGTCGTCGTCACGGATTGCGAAGTGAAGATCACCCAGCAAATCCACTTCGAGTTCAACAAGGACAAGATCCAAGCGGTAAGCTTCCCGGTGCTCGACGCCGTGGTCGACGTGCTGAACAAGAGCCCGAAGATCAACCTGGAAGTCCAGGGTCACACCGACAACAAGGGTGCGGCCGCCTACAACAAAGACCTCTCCAATCGCCGCGCCCACTCGGTCATGAAGTACCTGACTGCGCACGGCGTCACGAACCAGCGACTAACAGCAGTCGGCTATGGCATGGAGCGCCCGATCGTCGACAACAACAGCGAGTCGAACCGCGCGCTGAACCGCCGCGTCCAGTTCGTCCGGTCTGAGCAGGGGCGCGAAGGCTGCCCCAAGACGGGCGCGCAGTGACCGCTACCGCACACGGCTCGAGCGCTGTGAGCCGAAAAGTCCGCCGGGGCAGATGACTCGAAACGCCCTGCCGCACGTCCAAATGACGATTAACGACGAAACCCTGGCCCAGATGATCTATCCAAGGGTCCTTCAGCATTAGTTTTTGCCGGCGCCCGAGCGACCGGCCATGATTCAGCCCGCAACTTGGCTCCGCCTTGATCCTTGGACGAGCCCCCCCGTTTTGGAGGACTACGTGTATCGCCGATTGTCGTTCCGACTGCTCTGCCTGGCACTGATTACGTTCTTCACGCTTCCGGCGTTCGCGCAGTACACGCGAGACAACGCCGCCTCGAAGAAGATCGACGAGGCCATCAATGAGCGCTATCTGGCAACCGACTTCGACAAAGCCGAGGCCGTGCTGACGGGAACGATCAACGCCTGCGGAGACAAGTGCAGCCCCGGGGTCCTCGCCAAAGCTTGGATGTACGTCGGCATCGTGCGCGGCAGCGGAAAGAACGATCAAGCCGGCGCCAAGACGGCCTTTCAGAAGGCACTCGCGACCGATCCGACCGTAAAGCTCGACACTCAGCTCGCTACCCCCGAAACCCAAAAGACTTTCAGCGACCTGGGCGGTGCGGGCGGCACGCCAGCGCCAACCACGAGCCCCACGCCCGCTCCCGCAGCGGCGGCCAATGAGGACAGCGGCGACAAAGGCGGCCTCAAGTGCACGCCCGATGTGCGCGAGCTGCAGACCCGCCGTCCGATCCCGATCGAGTGCTCCAGCGACGAAGAGGTCACGAGCATGGAGCTCCGCTACAAGCCGTTCGGCGGGGACGACTGGAAATCCGTGAAGATGAAGAAGGCCGGTGAAGGCTTTCAGGGCGAAGTGCCCTGCGACGCCACGGGCTCCGCCGGCACGCTCAAGGTCTACGTGCGCGCCAAAGACGCGACGGGCGAAAGCGTTGACTCCTTTGGCTCGAAGGCCAAACCGATCGAGTTCACGACCAGCGAGACCAGCACGGCCGCGCCACCCGCCTACCCGGGTGCCGAAGCTCCCGTCCGCTGCGAACCCAAGGAAGAGTGCCCGCCGGATTTCCCGGGCTGCGCGAGCAGCTCCAAGCGCGGCAATAAGGACTGGGGCGTCGCCTGCGACAACTCGACCGAGTGCAAAGAGGGCTTGTTGTGCAACGACGGCACGTGTGAAGCCGCCCCGAGTTGTGAGACGAACGCGGATTGCGAGTCTGGCACGTGCGTGGACAAGAAGTGTAGCGTCGGTGAGAACGACGTCCCATCGCACGCATTCAAGAAGAATTGGATCGGCCTGCATTTCGCGCAGGACATCGCCATCTTCGGCGGGAGCAATGTGTGCAGTGCCGACGCGCGCGCGAACCAGGGTTACGCTTGCTACGATCGAGGGTCCACAGTCTCGTCGTACAACGGCGACCCGTACCCCGGCGCCGGTATCGGCACTGGCACCGTGCTCGCAACGCAACGCTTGCTGGTCAGCTTCGACCGCGCCTTCAGTCCGAATATCACCCTCGGCGGGCGCCTGGGCTACGCTTTTGGCGGTGGCCCCCCGGCCGGCAAAGACGTCACCCACGCGGGAGCGAAGTTTCTCCCACTGCACGTTGAAGCCCGACTCAGTTACTGGTTCGGAAAGGGCGCCCTCGGCAAGAAAGGCCTACGCCCGTACGTGCACTTCGGCGGAGGCGTTGCCCAAGTGGATGGCAAAGTGAAGATCGTGGTCGCGAACTGCCCGCAAATGTTGGACGACGCTTCGTACACCAAGTGTATGAATGGTGATTCGACCTACAAGACGACGGGGCCAGTGACTTCAACTAGCGGCGTGGAAGTCAAACCGCTCGACGCTTGGCGCAAGATGGGCCAGGGCTTCATCACCGCCGGCGGCGGCGTCGTGTACGCGTTCAAGGAGAACCTCGGCGCTCAGCTGAACATCAACTTGATGTACATGCTGCCCACTTCAGGGCCGGTGATCCAGCCGTCGATCGGCATCGTGTACGGTCTTTGAGTCGACCGAGATAGGAACGCGCGGCCAGCGTTCGCGCGCCGCGCGGACCAACGCCCCGCCGACCGGGTAAGACAAGAGCGCGCCGCTCAGTGTCCGCAGCGGCGCCCAAGCTGGGCGCAAGCCGAACGCTTCGCTGAACACGTCGAGCAGCATCAAAGCGCCGGCAAGCGCGACCCACGCGCGCAACCAGGCTGGCGCGAGCAGCGGGCGAAGCAGCAGCGCGCCTAGGCCAAAACCCAGGTAGATGCCCGTGCAGCGCGCGCACACCGGCAGACTTTCCCCCCAAAAAACCAGCGCTCGCGTCGGATCCCGCTGGCACTGAATGCAGAACCAACTGAGCGTCAGCTCGCCGAGCAGCGACAAGCCCGCGATGTCTCGAGTCAGACGCGGGACGAGCGGCAGCGCCGCAACCGTCACTAAGAGCACCCGCAACCCGCGCGCTCGCGGATCACGCTTCATCGGCGCACGGGCGCGCTCCGCCCAACGCGGCGCAGGACCTCTTGTAAGTCGTCCCACACTTCGCGTTTGGCTGACGGGGTGCGCAGCAAGTACGCGGGGTGGAACGTGGGCATGACGTCGATCTGACCGCGGTACTGTTGCCACCTGCCGCGTAGGCGCGTGATGCCCTCGGTCGTGCCGAGCAAACCTTGCACCGCGGTGGCGCCCAGCGCGACGATCACTCGAGGCTGTATCAGATCCAATTGCTCGTTGAGGTACGGAATGCAGGCCGCCATCTCGTCCAGCTCTGGTTTGCGATTGTCCGGAGGGCGGCATTTCACGACGTTGCACACGTAGACTTCGTCGCGTCCGAGGCCCATCGCTGCGATCATTTTATCGAGTAGTTGGCCGGCCGCGCCGACGAACGGCAAGCCTGCCGCGTCTTCGTCAGCGCCTGGCCCTTCGCCCACGAAGCAGACCCCAGAGCTGCCGGTGCCGCGCGCAAATACCGTCTGTTTGCGGTGCTGGGACAAGCCACAGCGCGTGCACGAACGCACCGTCTCGGCGATGACCTCGAGCCGCAGCTTGGTGTCACCGCTGGCGACCGGCAGAGTCGTCACGGCGCGCGTTTCTTGGCTGGCCCGTTCGAGACCGGTCGCGCCGGTCGACGCTTGCCACTCGAGGTGCGCGCGCAAGGCACGAGTCAAGAGGCGCAGCTCGTCGAGATCGGCGTCGTGTGTCATTGACTCACCCGTGATGGGTGAGGAATCGCTCGGCGTCGAGCGCGGCCATACAACCCGTGCCGGCGGCGGTCACCGCTTGCCGGTAGACCCAGTCGGCCACGTCGCCCGCCGCGAACACGCCGGGCACGCTGGTGCGCGTGGTGCCGGGCTCGACCTTCAGATACCCATTGTCGTGCACTTCAAGCTGGCCCTTGAACAGATCGGTGAGCGGCGTGTGGCCAATCGCGACGAACAGGGCACCCGCGTCGATCGTGCGCACATCCCCGGATTTCAGGTCTTTGACGCGCACGCCGGTGACCTTGTCCTGCGACACGTCGAGCACCTCGGTCACCACGTGGCTACGCAAAATGCGGATCTTTGGGTTTGCCACCACGCGCGCCTGCATTGTTACAGACGCGCGGAACTCGTCCCGGCGGTGGATCAAGGTCACGTTGCCGCACAGGCCCGCAAGATAGCTGGCCTCTTCCATGGCCGTGTCACCGCCGCCCACGACGATCACGTCCTGACCGCGGAACAGCGCGCCGTCGCAGACCGCGCAGGCACTGACGCCCTTGTTCTTCAGCTTGTCTTCCGTGTCGAGGCCAATGTAATTGGCGCGCGCGCCCGTCGAGATGATCAGCGTCTGCGCGAGGTGCAGAATGTTCTCGTCCTCGCCCACCCAAACCTTGAACGGCCGCGACGACAGGTCCACTTTCTGCACGTCCGCGGTGATCAGCTCGACGCCTTGATGCTCGGCTTGAGCGCGGAAGTTCGCCATCAGGTCTTGCCCCGACACGCCTTTGGGGAACCCGGGATAGTTCTCGACCTCGGTCGTGAACATCAATTGCCCACCCGGGATCAGCCCGCCCGCGTTGAACCCTTCGACACACAGCGGCGTTAAATTCGCGCGCGCCGCGTAGATCGCTGCGGTCAGCCCTGCAGGGCCAGAGCCAATGATGAGTACTTTGTGCAGCCTGGGTTCACTCATGGCACGCGGTTTAGCATTTGTGGGCGCAGGCGTCCCTAGCCGGGAGAGGGGCTGGCTGGGCTTCGGCCACACGCCGACTTCGCCTTGAATATGGCTCCCTTCGGGGCGCCGATAGTGGGGAGTGCCCACTAATTGGCTTCCGGAGCAGGGGACCTCTAGCGCCCGCCAGCGCGCGTCTTTGGTTCGCGCGGCCGATGCAAGAGTTTTGCATTCGCCGTCGTCGCGACGGCCCCGCGCCAGTCCGCCAAAAGATCGCAGTTGACGCGTTGCGAGCTGCGCCGCCGAAGGCTGCGACGCAGCACGCGCGCCGCGTGACCATCAAAAAAATCAGGGCCCGGCGAATGACCGCGACCCTTCGCCGTCAATCCATGATCGGCGAGGCCTTCAGCGCGGCTTTGCCCTCTTTTACGTAGACGCTGAATTTCACGCGTTTGGCGCCGTGACGGGTGAGCAGCTCTTCGTTCTTCTTCTTCAGGGTGAGCTCGAACTTCTCGTAGCTGAAGCCGTCGGTGTTTTCACCGCACTGTTGCTTTAGGCCGACGAAGTCCTGGAAGACGGACTGCCACTCCTCGAGTTCCGACGGCTCAGCAAGCCCGGGCGCCGAAGGCGCGCGGCGCGCCGCAGAATCGATGCTCTGGCCTTCCGCGAGCGTCGAGTCGAGCACGGCGGCCGGCGCGCCGATG
>OLLW01000354.1_pt1 | contig 11105 bp, 10 predicted proteins | sample 1604611 | NCBI WGS metagenome assembly OLLW01 (sample SAMEA104055725, study PRJEB20765) | soil metagenome | biome: Arctic tundra; feature: Polygonal ground; material: soil | place: USA | collected 2011-09 | depth 0-0.5 m | reverse complement strand
GCGCAAGCCTTGCTCGCTGAAAGGTTCGATATTTCGGCGGACATCTGGGGCGTCACGAGCTACCAGCAGCTGCGCAACGACGGCATGTCGTGCGAGCGCTTCAATCGTCTGAATCCGGAAGAGGCTCCGCGCGTGCCGTACATCACGCAGGTCCTCACGGGCGTCGAAGGCCCATTCATTGCGGCCTCCGACTATATCAAAGCCACCGCAGACGTCGTGGCTCGCTTCGTCCCCGGCCGCTTCGTGCCGCTTGGCACCGACGGCTTCGGCATGAGCGACACTCGCGAAGCCCTACGCCGCCACTTCGAGGTCGATGCAGAGAGCATCGTGATCGGCGCCTTGGACGGGCTACGCCAGGACGGCAAGCTCACAGGCAAGGAAGTTGCGAGCGTACTCAAGCAGCTCGGCGTAGATCTCGGAAAAATTGAGCCGATGAAGGTTTGAGTCAGATGGTGTTCGGCCCCGGGACGCACGGTAGCTCCGTTAACTTTGGCGCCACCTTGCGGACCAGGCTCAGGAACACGTCTGGCTTGCTATAGACCTTGACCATGCCGCCGCCGACGAGCATGGCGACGATCGACATGGCCATCTCCATGAACTTGGAGTGCACGAGAACATGCGACGCGCTGAGGCGCGCCTGATGGCGACGCAGCCATTGCGCCATCAGGTCTCGGGACTTGGCCGGCATCCGCGGTGATTGACGCAGGTCGGCGAACACCGTCAGGGTGCCCGCGCGCTCGAGCTCTCGGTCGAGCTCGGTGGTGAGCGCCAGCTCAGCCTGCCGATCCCGCTCGCCGAGCGCTTCGCCGTGAGCGGTTACCAATACGAAACCAGGCTTCAAAGTCACGAAGCGAACGCGGAGCGCCGCACCGAAGAAGACTAGCGAGCCGTCAGCCTGCTGCCGGCGAAGCCCCGCTAAGCCGTGGAGTGGAAAGCTGGCCGCCATGGTTCTTGCTTTAATGCTTTAATGGGACGAGCCCCAGCTCATTCAGTGTAGCGGCGCGAGAGTGACGCCGCAAACGCGCGCGCGCTCAAGTCTCGAGCAGCCGCTCGGCAATGGTGCGATGCGCGGCGGGCATGGCGAGATCGGACAGGGCGGTCGGCTTTTGCCACGCTATCTCGGCGACGGTCTGTGGCTTGGCCGTGCCGCTCAGCTCGACGGTGCGATAGGCGTCGAGCGTGATTTTGAAGCGCGTCACGCTGTGACGCACTGCGCACACAATGCCGGTAGGCTTGCCGCTCAAGCCGGTACTGCTCAGCAAGGCGCGTTTCACTGCTGCCTCTGGCGTCTCCGAGCGAGCGACCTCGACGTTCGGGAACAGCCACATCCCCGCCCAGCGCGGCGCGTCCGCGTTGAGCTTGGTAACGAGCACGCGGCCGGCGCGTGTCGCAATCGCGGCCACCATATGCACCGCGGTGGGCTTGGCGCGCGCGGGCAACTCCGGCAGCACGAGGGTCAAGCCCTGCGCGCGCGCCTGGCACTGCTTGGAGACTGGACAGACTACGCAGCGCGGCGCGCGCGGCGTGCACACGGTGGCTCCGAGCTCCATCAAGGCCTGATTGAAATCGCCTGGTTCTTGCTCGGGAACGAGCGCGCGCGCGTGCGCCCAGATCTGGTTTTTCAACGGGTTTTTGTTGGGATCGCCGCGCAGCGCGAACAAGCGCGAAAGGACGCGGATCACGTTGCCGTCCACCAGCGGCTCAGCCTTGCCGTAGGCGATGCTGGCGATCGCGCCGGCCGAATACGGACCGATACCGGGCAGCGCCAGCAACGCCTCGACCGCGTCGGGAACGCGCCCCGCGTGCTCGCGGACCATCAACACCGCGGCTCGCTGCAAGTTGCGCGCGCGCGAGTAATAACCAAGCCCCTGCCAAGCGTGCAGCACTTCACTCTCGGCTGCGTTGGCGAGCGCTGTAACGTCCGGGAAGCGCTGCATCCAGCGCTGGAAGTACGGGATGACCGTCGCGACTTGCGTCTGCTGCAGCATCATCTCGCTGACCCAAACCGAGTACGGGTCGAGTGAGCGGCGCCAAGGCAGGTCGCGGCGATGCTCGACGTACCAAGCGCGCAGCGCCCGGCCAATTGCCCGGGCTGTTTTGCTATCGACCGACTTCTTCGTCACTGCCATGTAGGTGTTGCGGCGAGAGCTACCAGCTACCGAAATGATGCGGCCATTATCGAGAAAGCAATGCGCTTTCTGACACGAATCCAGGGCAGCCCGGAGATCTACTTGTTCCGCCTGTGGGTTCCGTGACAAAAAGAAGGTTCGGATTTCATGGCGGAGCCCCTTCTCGTCTCGCTCGAGTCCATACGCACCGACGGTTGGTTCGAGCGCATCGGCGAGGGTATCGGCAGCTTTCAAGCGTTGTGCGACATCGTCGGTCCACGCTTCTTCGGCTTCGCCATGATCACGGGCGCGCGCATCACGTCGTTGACGGTCGACCGCCGCACCCCCGACAACACCCTGGTCGACTTCGTGGTCGGCCCCGAAGACGCGGAAGTCACCGAGAGCGACACCCAGCGGCTCACCCTCGGGGATTTTCGGCGGCGCCTGGTCAGCGCGCTCGTGACCGAAGAACCGCTCGGTCCGGCTCCGCGGCGCGCTACGGATCTCGAAGCGGTGCAGCTGCACATCGGCGTGCGCTACCTGCTCTTGGCGCCGCTGTACGGTTACACGCTGCGTGAGCTTTCGATCGAGCGTGAAGGCTCGCAGATTCGCCTGCTGCACGATGGCATCGAGGAGAGCTATCCAGTTGGCGCGTTTCGCGCGCGCTTGCGCGCCCACGTGCGCGAAGAGCTGGATCGCCTGGCTCGCCCTGCGGCGCGCGGCGCGATCGAGCTGAGTCGGGTGGCGGAAGCCGAAACAGCCGCTGCGCGTGGCGACCAAGTTCGCATTCTCGAGCTGCTCGGCGCCTGGCCGGCCCCCCTGGCCATCTTTCTGCGCACCCCCGACGGGCAGATGCTCAACGCGGACACTCGCGCCCTGATCTCCAAGGCCCTCGGCCTGCTGGGCAGCGCCTGCATCTCGCTCGGGGAGATGGGCAAGGGAGAAGAGGTGCTGCGCCTCGGCGTACAGTACGCTGGCGACGGTCCGGCGGCCTCGGACATCTATTTTCGCCTCGGGGAGGCGATGCTGGGGGATTCGCGGCCCGGTGAAGCCATCGGCCCGCTGCGTCGGGCGGCCAACCTGGGCGCGGCGGGTGAACGCGTTTGGCCACTGCTGGCCCAGGCATTTCTGGCTCGAGCCCGCTACGTCGCGGCCTATTCGGCGATTGTCGAAGCGCAGGCGGCCGGCAGCACCGTGCAGTCGGTCGCGGCTCTGCTCGATCAGGTTGAAGCGGCCCTTGGGCCGCCATTTCAAGCGTGGCGAAAGGCCGTGGAAAATCCGGCCGCTTCGCCTGCCTGAGCCTTGCCTCGCGCAGCCCCCCCGGAGCGACTTACTGGACGCCGCGCGCTTGCATTGACAGGCCGCGGAGGCAAGCACTACATAGCGCCCAGACGTAGCGTAATTTCCACAGGTTGCGCGCGCCACTGGTGTTGACCCGGCCTGCAAGAGCCGCTCACCGGGCCGCCTGCGACCCCTCGATCTCGACGCTGCGTTGCGAGCCACCACGCTCGCACCTCTAGCCCCGCTCCGAGCCCCCGAATGCTTCAAACCTATCTGCCGATGTTCGTGATGTTCGCCATCGTGTTGGTGATTTCATCCGTCATGTTCTTGGGCGGCCAGTTCATCGGCCCCAAGAATCCGAATCCGGAAAAACTCAGCCCCTTCGAGTGCGGTAACGACACCGAGGGCGCGAAGAACACCAAGCTGAGCGTCAAATTCTACCTCACCGCGATCCTCTTCGTCGTCTTCGACATCGAGGTCGTCTTCATGTACCCGTGGGCGGCGTTGTTCAAGACCCTGGGCTGGAACGGCTTTCTGACGATGTTTAGCTTCATCGTCGCGTTGGTCGTCGGCCTCGCCTACTGCTGGAAAAAGGGAGCCCTCGAATGGGAGAGCTGAAGCAAACCTCGACTCATATCGTCGAGCCCGGAGGCGCCGAGGGCGCCGGGTTCGCGACGACGCGTTTGGAGGCCGTTTTGGCCTGGGCGCAGAAGTACTCGCTGTTCATGTACCCTTTCGTGACCGCCTGTTGCGGCATGGAGTTCATGAGCGTCTCGAGCCCGCGTTACGATTTTTCGCGCTTCGGCTCGGAGGCTCCACGCTTCTCGCCGCGCCAGTCGGACTTGCTGTGGGTCGTGGGCACTATCACGCAGCGCCAAGCGCCGATCTTGAAGCGTATCTACGAGCAGATGGCGGAGCCCAAGTGGGTGCTCGCGTTCGGCACGTGCGCCTCGTGCGGCGGGTTCTACGACAACTACGCCTGCGTCGCCGGCGTGGACAAAGTGATCCCCTGTGACGTGTACGTACCCGGCTGCCCGCCGCGCCCGGAAGCCGTGCTCGACGGTTTGATGCTGCTCCAGGACAAGATCCAGACCGGCAATCGCACGCCGGCGATCGTCAAGCCGCGTCAGGATCCGGTGATCGACCAGAACACCGGCCTCGTGCAACTGCGTAAGTCGCGCACGTCCGTCGCTTAATCCTCCGCGAGAACTCGAATATGTCTAAGGCCTTGATCGAGCTCATCAAGAAGAACTTCGGCGCTGCCGTGCTCGAAACGCACTCGCTGTACGGCGACGACACCGTCGTCGTCGAAGCGGCAGCCTGGAAAGCGGTCGCGCGCTTCCTGCGCGACACTCCGCAGGTCAGCATGGACATGCTGACTGATTTCACCGCCGTGGATTTCCCGGAGCGCGAGCCGCGCTTCGAGATCGTAGCTCACTTCTACTCGCTCTCGAAGGGTCACCGCTTGCGCCTCAAGACGCGCACCGGTGACTCGGAAGGCGACGAAGCCGAGGTCGATTCGCTGTGCGAGCTCTGGGCCAGCGCCAACTGGATGGAGCGCGAAACGTTCGACATGTTCGGCGTGGTGTTCAAGGGCCACCCGGATCTGCGCCGCATCCTGACGTACCCCGAGTTCGAGGGGCATCCGCTGCGCAAGGATTACCCCGCGAATAAGATCCAGCCGCTGATCGCGTATCGCGACGTGCCGAACATCGAAAAGATCGCGCCGTTCAGCGTCGACGAAGGCATGGCCTTCGGTCGCCAGACGCACGCGACCAATGACGACGAGTCACAGGTGAACTGATGGAGCCCCTCGATCAAGAGTTAGACGAAGCCGAGCTCGAAATGCCGACGGAGCCGATGCTCCTCAACGTCGGCCCGGCACACCCGGCCATGCACGGCACGGTGCGCTGCGTGATGGAGCTCAGCGGCGAAATCATCGAGCACGTCGACGTACAGGTCGGCTACCTGCACCGCGGCTTCGAGAAGATGTGCGAGCGCGGCACCTGGACCCAGGTGTTCCCGTACGTGGATCGCTGCAACTACGTCTCGCCCATGTTGAACAACGTGGGCTTCGCTCTCGCCTGCGAGAAGATGCTCGGCGTCACCGTGCCCGAGCGCTGTCAGTGGTACCGGATGATCCTGGGCGAGCTGGCTCGCATGTCGGATCACCTGACCTGCGACGGCGCCATGGCCATGGAGCTCGGCGCGTTCACCCCGTTTTTGTGGATGATCAAGGCTCGCGAGATGATCTGGGATCTCCTCGAAGAGGAGACCGGCGCGCGCCTCACGCACAGCTTCGGCCGCGTTGGTGGCATGGCTTCGCCGCCGACCGAGCACCTGAAGGAGAACGCGCGCGCGGTCACCAAGCACATCCTGTCCGTGGTGGAGGAGGTCGAGAAGCTCTTGCTCGGCAACCGCATCTTTTTAGACCGCCTGGAGGGCATCGGCGTGATCAGCCAAGCCGACGCGGTGTCGCTCGGTTGGACGGGCCCTTGTCTGCGCGCAACGGGGATCGCCTACGACGTGCGCAAAGCGAGCCCCTACCTCAGGTACGACGAGGTCGACTTCGAAGTACCCGTCGGCACCACGAGCGACTGCTTCGATCGCTTCATGGTGCGCCTCGCCGAGATGCGCCAGAGCGCGCGCATCATCGAGCAAGCGTGTCAGCGCATGGCAGACGTTGGTCCCGTCAACATCGACGATCCGCGCATCATCTTGCCGCCCAAGGAGGAGGTGTACAACACCATCGAGGGTACCATCCAACACTTCAAGATCGTGATGGAAGGCCTGAAGTTGCCGGCTGGCGAGGTCTACTCGTACAGCGAAGGCGGCAACGGCGAGCTCGGCTTCTACCTGGTGAGTGACGGCAGCGGCACGCCGTACCGCGTGCGCATTCGCCCGCCCTGCTTCCTCATTACTGCTGGTCTCGAGCGCGTGATCACGGGCGCCATGATGGCCGACGTCGTGCCGAGCTTCGGCTCTCTGAACATGATTGGCGGAGAGTGTGACCGTTAGTCGTGCGGGAGCTCAGCTCCCGCCCCGCTGGAGTGAATCCAGCGGGGTCCCACGCCAGTTGCGATTGCGTTTTGGGGCCCCAGCTCCAAAACATACTTCTCTGAACGTTTCGGAAACTCGGAATGCCTAACTTCAAACTGGACGACCGCGAAATTCCCTTCGAGCCCGGTGAGACGATCATCCGTGCCGCGCAGAAGGCCGGGATCGACATCCCGCATTACTGCTGGCACGCGGGGCTGTCTGTCGCCGCCAACTGCCGCATGTGCCTGGTCGAGATCATGCCGCCGCCGGGTCGCCCGGCGCTGCTGCTCGACATCCTGGCCTGGGACGCGGACAAGCAGGAGTACCTGCCCCAAAAGAAGCCGAAGCTCGTGCCCTCCTGCCAACAGGCTGCCGCTGACGGCATGGTCGTCAAGAGCCAGACCAGCCCGCACGTGGACGTGGCGCGCGCCGCGGTCCAGGAGCTCTTGCTCCTAAATCACCCGGTAGATTGCCCGATCTGCGATCAAGCCGGTGAATGCCGTCTGCAGGATTACTGGCTCGAGCACCAAGGCACCAAGAAGCGCATGCGCGACGAGCCGGTGCACAAGCCGAAGGCCGTCGTGTTCGGTCCGACCATCGTTTACGACGCGGAGCGCTGCATCTTGTGTACGCGCTGCGTGCGCGTCTCCGAAGAGCTCGCCAAGGACCCAGTGCTCAGCGTGCGCGAGCGCGGGAATTTGGGGGAAATCGTCGTGGCTCCGGGCCGCCAGCTCGACCACCCGTACACTTTGATGACCGAGTACGTGTGCCCCGTCGGCGCGCTCACCTCGATCGATTTCCGATTCAAGGCGCGCGTCTGGTTCTTGCGACAGGCGCGCACCGTGTGCACGGGCTGCGCCACAGGTTGCAACTCCTTCTCGGATTTCGATCCGCGCAATCAGAAGGTGTACCGCTACCGCCCGCGCGAGAACCTGGCCGTCAACAAGTTCTGGATGTGCGACGACGGCATGCTCGATCATCGCCGTATCCACGAAGGCCGCGTGCTCGAAGCTCGCGTCGCCGGCGCGTCGGCCGCAGTTCCGACCGCGCTCGCCAAAGCGGCAGAGCTACTCGCCAAGGCTAATCCGTCGTCGACCGCGGTCGTGCTCAGCGCCGAGCACTCGAACGAGGACAATTTCGCGCTGCTCTCGCTGGCCAAGGCGCTCGGTATCTCGGACGTGTACCAAAGCGCGCGCCCGGCGGGGCAGGGGGACGACATTCTCCGGCACCCGGACAAGAACCCGAACACTGCGGGGGTCGCCGCGCTCGGCAAGGCTTCCGGTTTGAAGAGCTTCGTCGAGTTCGTCGAGGCCATCCGCGGCGGTAAGGCAAGGACGGTGATCGCGCTCGGTTCGGCCACGCCGACCGGCGGCGGCGCGGCAGCGCTTTCGGATGTGAAGAACCTGATCGCCATCTCGACCCACGAGGGCCCGTTTGTGGAGCGCGCCAGCGTGGTGCTGCCCGCAAGCAGCTGGGCCGAGGCAGACGGTACCTTCGTGAACGCCAAGGGCATGAGCCAAGAGAGCGAAAAGGCGATCAGCCCGCAGGGTTCGTCCAAGCCCGCTTTCCGCTTGATTGCCGAGCTTGCCGCGCTGGCCGGCAAACCCCTCGCTTGGAAGAAGCTTGCTGAGCTCCGGGCCGCCATGGCACCGGCCGCACCCCGCAGCGTGCCCCCCGAGAGCGCGTCGCTAGGAGCCGAATGATGCCGCTGACGATCGTTACGTTTCTGTTGTTCGTGCTCAAAGCATTCGTGGTCGTGATGTTCGCCATGAACGTCGCGGTCATCCTGACCTGGGCGGATCGCCGCCAAGGCGCGATGATCCAAGACCGCGTCGGTCCCAACCGCGCCGTGGCCTGGATCCCGACCAAGGTCGCTCAAGGCCTGGCGCTCGGTCCTGCACTGGCGGTGGTGGCGGGCGTGGCTTTCGTGCTCGTGAAGCTCGAGCCGCCGCCGCAGGAGCTCGCGCCGCGCGCGATGTTGTTCAGCCAACTCGGTATCCTGTTCACCTGGCTGACGTTTGTCGTGATCGCCGGCAAGGTGCAGACGCGCGGTGTGCAGAGCAGCTTCGACGCCTGGCTGTATTCGCTCGGTGACCCGCGGCGCATCTTCTATGCCGGCCTTTTTGCCCATTTTCTGGCCCTTTTCGTGGGTCTGGCACTGAATGATTCTTCGTTCGGCACGCAGATCCGCGATATCGGCTACGGCGGTGGCGCCGGCCTCTTGATCTTCTCCGTGCTCGGTGGCGCGGTGTACGCGGCACTCAGCATTCGCAACGAGCCGCGCATCGGCCTGCGCTTGGCGGGTCTGCTGCATCCCGCAGCGGACGGTCTGAAAACGATCTTCAAAGAAGACTTCATTCCGCCGAACGCCGATAAATTCCTGCACAGTCTCGCGCCGTTCATCTCGTTCTTCCCGGCCCTGGTCGTGATGGCCGTGATCCCGTTCGGCGATACCCTGTGCTTCAACGTCGACCACGGTGGCCTTGGCGCGTTGATGACCACCGTGCCGAAGGACAGCGTGTGCGCGGCGGCCGGCTCCGTGCGGCTACAGGTCGTCGACCTCGATGTCGGGCTGCTTTACTTCTTTGCTCTCGCCGGCACCGGCATCGTCGGTGCGGCGCTTGCCGGTTGGGCCAGCGACAACAAGTATAGCCTTCTGGGCGGGGTCCGCGCGGCAAGCCAGATGGTCTCGTACGAAGTCACCATGGGCCTCACCCTGGTAGGCGCGGTGATGGTTTACGGCTCGCTGCGCGTCGACAAAATGATCGAATGGCAGCAGCACAATGCCTGGGGCATCTTCGTGCAGCCGCTCGCGTTCTTCTTGTTCTTCACCGCGTCCGTCGCGGAATCGAAGCGTATTCCGTTCGACATCCCCGAAGGCGAAAGCGAAATCGTCGCCGGTTACTTCACCGAGTACGCGGGTATGAAGTTCGCGATGTTCTTCTTCGCGGAGTACATCGCCGTCGTCACCTCGGCTGGTTTGATGTCGGCTATCTTCTTGGGCGGCTGGGATTTGCCGTTCCTTTATCGCGACGGCTTGCACGTCTCGATCGGCGGCACCGTGCTGTTCGAGCAGGCCTTGCCTCACGTCATGGTGGTGGTGGTCGGTGCGCTGGGCTTTGTGCTCAAGACGCTGACCTTGTGCTGGTTGCAGCTGATGATTCGCTGGACCCTGCCGCGCTTCCGCTACGACCAACTGATGCGGCTCGGCTGGCGCAAGCTCTTGCCCGCGTCGCTCGCCAACGTCGTGGCCACCGGTTTGATCGTTATGGCGATCGTCTCGGCTGGTCCAGAGGTCGGCAAATTCATGGACCTCCTAGCTGACTACACGAGGGTGTTCGTCGCTCTCGCCGGCCTCGGTGGGTTCATCTACTTCGTCGTGTTCCTGGCCAAGCCGGTGCACAAGCGTAAGACCCTGTCCTCGTCGTCGGCACAATATGCGGCCGCAGCCGGCGGCACTCGCAGCGCACGGATGTCAGCATGAAGAACGAAACCGCAGCTTTGGGTCCGAAAAAAGTCGTAGGCACCCCTGTACCGCGCCCGCAGCGCACCGCCTCCGTGCAAACCTACATTCCCGAGATCGCCAAGGGCCTCGGTATCACGATGAAACATTTCTTTCAGAACACGAAAGAGATGGCCTTCGGTCAGCGCAACGACCCGGTACTGGAAGGTATCGAAGACGGCATCAACTGCATCTCGTACCCGGAGCAGAAGCGTCCGTACCCGGCGCGCTTTCGCGGCATGCACCGCCTCACGCAGCGTGACGACGGCGCGCCGCGCTGTGTCGCCTGCCTGTGCTGCTCGACCGCGTGCCCCGCGCAGTGTATCCACATCGAAGCCGGTGAATACCCCGAAGGCGACCCGCGCCGCGGCTACGAACGCTTTCCCGAACGCTTCGTGATCGACGAGCTCCGCTGCATCTTCTGCGGCTTCTGCGTCGAAGCCTGCCCAGTAGACGCAATCAGGATGGATACTGGTATTCACGCCGCTCCCTATGATTCGCGTGAGCAGTTCATCTTCGAAAAAGAGCTCTTGATGGGGTTCCCGGGTCGCGACGGCTCGCATCTGACCGCGAACCCGCGGCATGAACCTGGTGAGAATTCGCATCCGGGGTTGGATAGGGATCATCACTGACTTGGGGAGTTGTTCCTGACTTGACGAGGCCTCGCGGCTGCGCGGTCTTTGGGTTGGGAATGTCTTTGTCGTTCGGCGATTTTGGCGTTCGCTTGGAACAGCAGGCGCCGGTCTCGCCGGCTCTCGTAGGTCTCCCTCTCATTCGCAGATCGCGATCTGGTCTTCCAAGACTTTTTGCTCGTTTTGGTTCCGGGCATGCGACCGGGCTGCTTGGCGCGCGCCTGGGCGCGAGGCGTGCGGCGCTTGGCGCGCACCGGAGCAGGCGACCTAAATCGCCTGGCGACCCGACGCGAGCGCTGCGCGCGAGAGAGAGCGAGAGCTATAAAGGCGTAGGAAAGCCCCTGGAGAAGATGGTCCGGCCCTGTCCGGAGTCCGTCTCCAGGTTGGGCTCGCAAAAGTCGGTTTCAAGTTCGAATTCGAACATGGAATTTGGGCGCGAGATGCGCTCCTGCCCTGTGGAACGGGGTGGGGCGGTCGAGCTTTGCCGCCGAAGGCTGGGCCGCGAAACGAGCGCCGCGTGACCATCAATAAAACCGGAGAATC
>OLLW01000306.1_pt1 | contig 11186 bp, 13 predicted proteins | sample 1604611 | NCBI WGS metagenome assembly OLLW01 (sample SAMEA104055725, study PRJEB20765) | soil metagenome | biome: Arctic tundra; feature: Polygonal ground; material: soil | place: USA | collected 2011-09 | depth 0-0.5 m | reverse complement strand
ACGGTCTGGAGCGGCCTCGACACTCAGAACAACCCCGGCCCGAACAAGGTGCGTATCGCTTGTCAGGCCATGCCGCAAGCGGACGACTGCGACGCGCTGTACCAAAAGGGCGTCGACAAGCAGCACCGCACCAATATCTTGATCGGTGTGACGGCCGGCGTGGGCGTCGCCACTGGTGTGATCGGCGCTTTCTTCACTGATTGGAGTAGCGCGAAAAAGTCGGCGCCGGACGCGGAACGGGCCGCTAAAGCGCAGCCAAAGGGCTTTAGCATTCAGCCCTGGGTCGTGATCGGTTCCGGGGCGAGCGTCGGGGCGCTCGGAAGGTTCTAGCGAGTGGCGAAACTCTTCGACCCCGGCGTGGGGAGACAGCGCGTCGATCGCTACGAGCTGGTGGGCGAGATCGCCTCCGGCGGCATGGCGACAGTGTATCTCGCGCGTCTGACCGGGGTCGGTGGCTTCCAGCGTTTCGTGGCCATGAAGCGGCTACATCCGCACTTGGCGAACGAAAAGGAGTTCGTCGAGATGTTCCTCGACGAAGCGCGGATCGCCGCACGCATTCATCACCCGAACGTGGTGCCCATCCTCGAAGTTGGCGCGAGCCCCGTCGGTTACTACCTGGTGATGGAGTACATCGAGGGTGACACGCTGGCGCGGCTCTTGGCGCGCGCTGCCACGCGCGGTAAGCGGATCCCGATCCCGATTGCACTGCGTATCGCGCTCGACCTGCTCTCCGGTTTGCACGCAGCCCACGAGCTGCGCGACGACACGGGCGACGCCGTGCACCTCGTGCATCGCGACGTTTCCCCGCAGAACGTGTTGGTTGGCGTCGACGGCATCGCGCGCATCACGGATTTCGGCGTCGCGCGAGCCGCCAGCCGCCTGACCGCGACGCGCGTCGGCCAGCTCAAGGGCAAGATCGCGTACATGGCGCCCGAGCAAGCCGCCGGTGAAGAGTCGCTCGATCGTCGCGCGGACGTGTTCGCGGCGGGTATCGTCGTCTGGGAAGAGATCGCCGCCAAACGCTTGTTCAAAGCCGAGAACGAAGCCGCGACTCTGTCGCGCGTGATGACCGAGCCCGTTCCTCCGTTGACGGAGATCGTGCCCGGCCTGAGCCAGGAGCTGTCGAAGGTCGTAATGCGCGCGCTCGAGCGCTCGCCCGACAAGCGCTTCAGCACGTGCGCGCAGTTCGCTGACGCGCTCGAAGCGGCCGCCACCGGCCGTGATGGCATCGCTACGCCTCGCGAGCTCGCCGCCTACGTCACCGAGGTCCTGGGGGACGAGGTGTCGGCGCAGCGTGAAGCCGTACGCGCTTGGATCGCGCGCAGTGAGCCGAGCCACGTTGGCGTAGCTCCGGGCTCGCCCATGTCTTCCAGCGTGTCTGCGGCGGCGATGAGCTTGTCGGGGTTGGATCCGTCGCAGGCGGCCACGCTCACGCACAGCTCGCCGCCCAAGGGCCGCAGTCGTGTCGGGCTGTTCCTGCTGCTCCTGCTGCTCCTTGGCGCGGTCGGTGGCGGCAGCTTCCTGTTAGCTCGCGAGACGGCGTTCCGACCGCCGATGACCGCCGCGCCGTCGGTGCCTTCAACACCTGTCACCGTGGCGCGCCCCGCGGAGACCACTGCCGAGCCTGCGGCGAGCGACCCAAGCGCCATGCCACTCGAGCTCGTACCAGCGGCCAAAGAGCTCGTACCAGCGGCCAAACCAGTCCTGCAGCAGCGACCCCGGGCAGCCGCAGCCAAGGCCGCCGACTCGGATAGTGCGCCCAAGAAGCCCAAAAAGACGCCAGACGACGACGTCGATCTGCGTAACCCCTACCGCTGACGCAGCGTTTGCCGCGTATCTGGCCGCGACACACGGAACCGGACGGCCATCCGGTCACCCGTCACGGCGCAGCGCCCGGGTCAGCAGGACGTGCCCCATTTTAGGCTAGGAATGCGGCGTTTGCTAGGTCCGACGGGCGTCGTTGACAGGGGCGAGCCCGGCTGCTAGTTGTCCCGCGCCCTACTGGCTTGCCTGAGACAACCGCAGTGTTTTCGCGAGGTTGTCGGGTAGGCGAACTAGGCACTGGACCCTGAGCACCCCGTGGCAGTCAAGAGATTTTGCTTATTCACCGGCAACGCGAATCCGGCGCTAGCCGCCGAAATCGCGAAGGTGCTGGACACTCCGCTGGGTGAGGCGCGCGTTTCCCGCTTCAGCGACGGCGAGACGTTCTGCGAGATCCGCGAGAATGTGCGCGGTCTCGATACCTACGTGATTCAACCCACATGCTCGCCGGTCAACGACAACCTGATGGAGCTGCTGATCATGTGCGACGCGCTACGCCGCGCGTCCGCCTCCAGCATCACCGCGGTCATCCCGTACTACGGATACGCTCGTCAGGACCGCAAAGTCGCGCCGCGTACACCGATCACGTCGAAGCTGGTGGCCGATTTGCTGGTCACCGCCGGCGTGTCACGCGTGCTGTGCGTCGACCTGCACGCGGGGCAAATTCAGGGCTTTTTCAACATTCCGCTCGATCACCTGTACGCGCTACCGGTGTTCTTGGACGACTACCTCAAGGTCCGTTTCAACAAGGACGCGGTGTTCGTCGCTCCGGACGCGGGCGGCGTGGAGCGCACGCGCGCTTACTCCAAGCGTCTCGGTGCTTCGCTCGCGATCATCGACAAGCGCCGTGAGCGCGCCAACGTCAGTGAAGTGATGCATCTGATCGGCGACGTGTCCGGCAAGGACTGCATCATCGTCGACGACTTGATCGACACCGCCGGCACCCTGTGCAACGCGGCCGTCGCGGTCATGGACGGCGGCGCGAAGAGCGTCGTGGCCTGCGCAACACACGGCGTGCTGAGCGGCCCAGCAGTGAAGCGCATCGAAGAGTCCCCGCTGACCGAGGTCGTCGTGACGAACTCGATTTTGCACTCGGAAGAGGCGCGCGCCTCGAAGAAGATCAAATTCCTGTCGATTGGCCGCCTGCTCGGCGAAGCCATTCGACGTATTCATAATAGTGATTCGGTGAGCTCGCTGTTCGTGTAGCGGCAGCAACTTCAGGAGAAGACAGATGGACGCAATTAAAGTTACTGCCAGCCGACGCGATGATCATGGCAAAGGCGCTGCGCGCCGCTTGCGCAACGAAGGCCGCATCCCGGCCGTCGCGTACGGGAAGAGCTTGCCCACGCAAGCGCTAGCCATACAGCCGGAGGCGATCAAGGCGGTGCTCGCCAGCGCTCGCGGTCGCAACACGGTCGTAAACCTGGACGTGGACGGCAAGACCGGTCTGACCGTGATGCTCTCTGACTTCCAGTATCACCCCCTCACGCGCTCGCTCTTGCATGCGGACTTCGTGCAGATCCACCTCGACCAACCGGTGAACGTGGAAGTGCCGCTCGAGCTCACCGGCAAAGCTGCTGGCGTGGTTGCCGGTGGCACGCTGCGCCAGGTGTTCCGCAAGTTGCCGATCCGCTGCTTGCCGGGCCAAATCCCGGTCAAGATCGTGCACGACGTCACGTCGCTCGCGCTCGACGGTCACGTGGGCACCAAGGACCTCGCTTTGCCGGAAGGCGTCTCGGTGCGTTTGCCCCCGGAGCAAACGGTGGCCTCTGTGGTGACTGAGATCATCCGTGCCGAGGAAGAGGCTGCTCCGGCCGCTGGCGCGGCTGCCGCTCCGGCCGCTGGTGCTGCTGCTCCGGCCGCTGGTGCCGCCGCTGCTGCTCCCGCCAAGGGCGCCGCCGCCAAGGCGCCTGCGAAGAAGTGATCCTGGTCGTCGGCCTCGGGAATCCGGGGCCGCGCTACGCACTGACCCGGCACAATGCCGGGTTTCTCGTGGTCGACGCGCTTGCTCTTCGGGGTGGGCTCGTCGTGTCGTTTCGGCCGCAGTTCGAGGGCCTGTACGCCGAGACGGAGCTCGGCGGAACGCGCGTCGGCCTGCTGAAGCCGGAGACGTTCATGAACGCCTCCGGGCGCAGCGTGCGAGCAGCCGCAGCGTTTTATAAAGTCGAGCCCGGGGCGCTGCTCGTGGTGCACGACGAGCTGGACGTGCCGTTTGGCGAGCTGCGGCTCAAGTCCGGCGGGGGCGACGGCGGACACCGCGGGATTCGTTCAATCAGCGCGGAATTGACTAATGCTGGCTACGGCCGGCTGCGCGTTGGAATTGGCCGACCGCCACCCGACTTTCAGGGTGACATCGCGGATTTCGTGCTACAAGCCGTCCCCCCGGAGTCCCGAACCGAGCTCGCTTCCGTGCTCGAGCGGGCCTCAGAGGTGGTGGAGTCAGTCGCTCGCGACGGGCTTCCCCAGACGATGAACCGAACCAATCAACGCATGGTGCGCTGATGGCTCCTTGCTCTCGACGCCCAGCGATCGAGGGCCTTTCGCCCACAAGGAGAACAAAGTGGCAGAAGCACAAGCAGTAGCGAGCTCGCATAAAGCTCGCGAGTACGAGACGATCTACGTCCTCAAGCCCGACGTAACTCGTGAGACGCAAGAGAAGATCGCAAGCCGTCTCGAAGAGGTAGTCGGTCGCGAGAGCGGCAAGCTGACGCAGGTCGACAACTGGGGTCGACGCCAGCTCGCGTACCCCGTGGCAAAGCATCGTCGCGGCGTGTACGTGTACGTGAAGTACGTCGGCGGCGGCGCGTTGGTCAGCGAGTTCGAGCGCACCTTGCGCTTGCTCGAAGAGGTGCTGAAGTACCAGACCGTGCTCGTTCGCAAGGACGTGAACATGGCAGCCCTCGAGGTGAACGCCGAGAACCTCAAGTTCGAAGCGGTCGAACCCCCGGCAGAGGACGAACCGGAAGAGTCCCTCGAGCGTCAGCTCGGCCTGGTGGATTCACCCGATCGTGATCGCCACCGCGACTCGCGCGGCGACCACGACAACGATGACTACGGCGATGTGGACGGTCCGGCCGCCGACGAGGAGGACGCCCAATGAGAGAGCAAACCAGAGATATGGATCGTGGCGACCGCGGCGACCGCGGCGGCATGATGGGCGACAAGGACAACGTCGGGTTTCGCACCCGTGGTCGACGTCGCGGCTGCTCGTTCTGCTCGGACGACGCCGAACCCATCGATTACAAGGATCCGCAAGGCCTCCGTTACTTCGTGACGGAACGCGGCAAGATCGTGCCGCGCCGCATTTCCGGCGTGTGCGCGAAACACCAACGCTCCGTGCAATTGGCGATCAAGCGCGCCCGTACCATCGCGCTGTTGCCCTTCACCACCAACGACTGAGGAGGGATCAAAGATGGCCACAGCCACCAAAGTTCTGCTTCAGGCCGATGTCGAGAACCTCGGTTCCGGCGGCGAGATCGTCAAAGTCCGCCCGGGCTTTGCGCGTAACTTCCTCTTGCCGCGCGGCCTGGCCGTGCCGGCCACCGCCGGTAACCTGGCTCGCGTCGAGGATCTCAAGAAGGCTGCTGCGGGCCGCAAGGCCGTCGAGGTCGCTGCGGCGCAAGAGCTGGCCAAGAAGCTGGAGGGTTCGAGCGTCAAAATCGCTCGCGCTGCCGGCGACGAAGGCAAGATGTTCGGCTCGGTCACGAGCAAAGACATCGGCGACGCCTTCGAGAAGATCGGCGTCACGATCGACAGGAAGCAGATCCAGCTTGCTGAACCGATCAAGACGCTCGGTTCGTTCGAGGTGCCGCTCAAGCTCCACGGCTCGGTAACCGTAACGCTCAAGGTTATCGTCGAAAAGGCTGACGCGAAGAAGTGAATTGACAGAACGACGTAGGTCGTAGAGAAGGGTTACGCGAGCCGCGTTTCGGCAAAGCTCGCGTCTGCTTCGTCTGCTTCGTAGAGCGCCCCGGAAGGTTTCGACCGACCGGGGCGTCGTGCATTTGGGACCTTGTGGATAACCGGTGGTTTCGTCGGTGGACAAATCCGGGATTGCTTGAGGGTTCGCGGCGCTGACTTTGTCTGTCAGGCCCGAGTGGTAGCGAGATTCCTGGGCGAAGGCCCGGAGAGGTGAGCGATCACGATGTTTGCAGAGCGTTTTCGTAAGCAGGAAGATCCGCCCCGTCTTGAGCCGATGCCCGGCCGAGTGCCGCCCAGCGATCTGGACGCCGAGGCTGCGGTGCTCAGCGCCATCTTGCTCGACAGCGATGCCTTCGACGCCATCCAAGAGATTCTAGTAGCAGAGCATTTCTACGCGGACGCAAACCGGCGCGTCTACGAAGCAGTGCTCGAGTTGCAGAGCGCGTCGCGCCCGGTGGACATCGTCTCGGTGGCTGGCCTCTTGCGGGACAAGGGTCGTCTCGATCAAATCGGCGGTACACCGTATTTGGCGCAGCTCGCGGACGCGACGCCAGCGGTCGCTCACGTCGCCGCGCACGCCTCGGTGATTCGCGAAAAGTGGCGTCTCCGTCAGCTGATTTCTATCTGCCAGAAGTTCGCTGCCGAGGGCTACGGGGACACCGGCGAGGTGCAGGGCTTCATCGACAAAGCCGAGCAGTCCGTGTTCGACATTGCGCGCATCGCGCAGTCTTCGAATGTGGTCTCGGTGCGCGACGCGATCAAAGGCGCGTTCGAGATCCTGGGAGAGGCCGCGCGTCGCGGCGGCGGTATCTCCGGCATCGAAACGGGCTACACCGAGCTCGACAAGCAAACTGCCGGCCTTCACCCGGGGGATTTGCTGATCGTCGCGGCTCGCCCCGGCATGGGTAAGACGTCCTTCGTGCTCAACTTGGCAGCCAATGTCGCGCGGCCCAAGCGCGTCGAGGTCAACGCGGAAAATGTTGCGTATTTCGACGCAGCCGTCGAAGAGCCGGGACACGGCGTCCTGTTCTGCTCTTTGGAAATGCCGCGCGAGCAGCTGGCCTCGCGCCTGCTCGCCTCCGAAGCGCGGGTCGACATGTCGCGCCTGCGCTCCGGCAAGCTGCAACGCGACGATTGGAACAAGCTCACGGAGTCTGCGTCGCGCTTGGGTCGCTTGCCGCTCTGGCTCGACGACACACCCGCGCTGACGCTACTCGATTTGCGCGCGAAGATTCGCCGTTTGCAGGCCGAGCTGAAGCGCGGTGAGGGCGCCGGCACGAACAAGGGCCTAGGCCTCGTCGCTATCGACTACTTGCAGCTGATGCAGGGCCGCAAGGATGCGGGCAGCCGCGAGCAAGAGATCAGCGAGCTGTCGCGAGGCTTGAAGCAGCTCGCCAAGGAGATGAAGATCGCCGTCATTGCCTTGAGCCAGCTGAACCGCGCCGTAGAAACGCGCACCAGCAAAGACAAGCGCCCCCAGCTCAGCGATCTGCGTGAAAGCGGAGCTATCGAGCAGGACGCCGACACGATCATGTTCATCTACCGGGATGAATATTATTTCAAGGACAGCCCGGACAAAGGCATCGCAGAGCTGATTATCGCCAAACAGCGTAACGGTCCGACCGGCAAGGTGATGACCAAGTTCACGAGCGAATACACTCGTTTCGATAACCTAGCGCCCGAGGAGTACAACTTCGGGGACTTCGATGATTTTGGTGGTGCAGGCGGTGGAGGGGCTGAAGCATGACCGGAGCGCCCGCGCTTCTGTGTGCTCTGCTTCTGCTTTCGTTCTTGTGCTGGGACGCGGTGGGTGGCCAGCGCACGGCGATCAAACGAGCTCAGAAGTCCGATTTCAAATGAACAAGCGCTCGGCCAAGTACTGAATCACTTCGTTCAGCCCTTGGTGCGTCGCGGCGCTCACCAGCAACAGATCGACGCCGAGCTTTTCGAACTCGACCTTCAACTCGTCGTAGACGTCTTGCACGTCGGGTAGGTCGGCCTTGGCCAGCGCGACCACTTCGGGGCGGCGCGCGAGCTCGGGGCTGTAGGCCTTCAGCTCGCGGCGGATGGCGTGGTAATCCTCGAGCGGGGAGCGGCCTTCTTCACCGGTGACGGTGATCAGATGCAGCAGGAGGCGCGTGCGGTCGAGGTGGCGTAAAAAGCGAATGCCGAGGCCGGCGCCTTCGCTGGCTCCGGGGATCAGCCCAGGGATGTCCGCGATGACGAAGCTGCGGCCAAGGCCGGCGCGAAAGTCACCGATGGTGACGACTCCTAGGTGCGGGACCAACGTCGTGAATGGGTAGTCGGCGACTTTGGGACGCGCGCGGCTGACCGCGCTGATGAAGGTGCTTTTGCCGACGTTGGGGAAGCCGAGCAAGCCGACGTCCGCCATGACCTTCAGCTCGAGCCGCAGCGAGCGCGACTCACCGGGCTGTCCGGGCTCGGCATAACGCGGGGCGCGATCGTCGGGCGTCGTGAAATGACGATTGCCGCGGCCGCCCTCGCCGCCTTTGGCGATCACGATGCGCTCTTGCGGGCGGGTGAGCTCGCAGATCTTTTCTTGTGTGGCGCTGTCGAAGACGATGGTCCCGACCGGCAATCGCACTTCGACTTCCTTCGCGGCGCGGCCGTAGCAGTCTTTACCCATGCCGTTTTGGCCGGGGTCGGCACGCGCGACGCGCTGATGAATCAGATCGTATAGGGTGCCCAGGCCCGAGTCTGCGACGAGCACGACGTCACCACCGCGTCCGCCGTCTCCGCCTGCGGGCCCGCCGAACGGGATGTACTTCTCTCGTCGAAAAGCGACGGCGCCCTTGCCGCCGGCGCCGGCTTCGACTCGCAATTCACACTCATCAATGAAACGCATCGCTCGGCGCTAGACCTAGCACTTATCGGGCAAAGTCCAGCCAAGATCGGCCGCCCGCCGCCCAGCCCTATTGGGATAGGCTCTCACTTCGGGGGCTTGAGCGGCAAATTCGGGCGGGTAGGGGAGCTCTTGCGCTGCGGGGCGTTGCTGGCGAACTCGTCCAGCACGTCGAGCGCTGCGAGGGTGGCTTCCATCCCGAACTGGCGGGCGCCCGATTCCAGGAACACGCTCGGGATCCGCGTCAACTTGAGCGCCGTGGCTTTGCCCAGCTCCAGCTCGCGCTCGGCGAACGCTTCGAACGAGGAGAAACCCTTGGCGGCGTATAGCTTCTCCTCCTGGATCCGCTTCAGCTCGATGCCAAGTTGGTAGAAGCCGTCGTGCAGGTTCTTACGCAGGGTCTTGATGTGGCCGAGCACGCTGTGCAGCTCAGCAATGCGTTGCTTGATGCTGTCGCCGTCGTCCGGAGTGCGGAGTGTGGCGCGCGCGCTCCCGGGCTTGGGCGCTTGAAGGTTCCTAGCGGCCGCTTCCTCGGCGTGCTTGGCGGCGTGGCGCGCGGCCCAAGGGGCGGAGCCGCGCATGCCGAGTCGGCGTCCACCTGCGGTCTCGGGGGCTTCGGCCTTTTTCGAGGTCCTGGCGCGCTTTCCGCCGATCGCCGGGGGAGCGACGGACTTGCGTGCCGCGGGAGCCACCGATTTGCGGGCGGGTGGCGGCACCGATTTGCGGGCCGCCACCGGTGGCGGCTTGCGCGGTGGGGCAGAAGGCCTAATGGATTTCGGAGCGCGCTCGTCTGCTCGCACGAGTTGTGCTGTTTTTACCCGGGATTTCATGACGGCAATCTGCCCTAGCATGGTGCACCCGAATGATGCGGATGCCCCCTAAGCCTTTGTTTACAGTTTAGTATGAGCGCCGTCCGCTATGCAAAAACCCGAATCGGATCTGCCCGGCCGCTCTGACAGCGAGCAACCCGCGCGCGGTTCGTCGCCGGTGAACTCCAGTCTTTTCCCTCAGGATCCGCGGATCGCCGTGGTCGTGAACGGCAACGCCAAGAGTGTGACGCAAGAGGTCATCTCCACGCTGGATCAGATCCTGCTGGGCGGGGATCTGTTCGTCTCGCGCAGCCTCGACGACGCTCGTCACATCGCGCGGACCATCGTCAGCCGCGGTTACGGCACGGTGCTGACCGGCGGTGGGGACGGCACGTTTACGGTTATGGTTACAGAAGTCGTTCGCGAAGGGCGCAAACAGAACCGGCCACCCCCGCGCTTCGGCTTACTCAAGCTCGGCACCGGCAACGCGTTGGCGTGGGTGGTTGGAGCGCGCGACCCGAAGAGCGGCGAGCTGGCCGCGGACATCGCGCGTCTGACCCAGGACGCGGGCAGCCGCAGCATGCGCCTGATCGAGGTCGAGGGCTTCATCGCTCCGTTTTGCGGCTTCGGCGCCGACGCGGACGTGCTTGCCGACTACGCGAAGGTCAAGGCCGGGCTACAGCGCACGCCGCTCAGGAGCGTAGCGCCGGGTCTGTTGAGCTATGGGCTGGCCGCGGTGACGCGCTCCATCCCCAATGCGCTGCTCAAGCGCATGCCGCATTGCCGGATCGTCAACCAAGGCGGCGAGGCCTACCGCATCGGGGCCAAGGGCGCGCTGATCGGCCAACCCATCGCGCGCGGCGCGGTGATCTACGAAGGCCCGATGCGGCTGTGCGGGATGTCCACGATCCCCTACTACGGTTACGGTTTTCGCATGTTCCCGTACGCCGAAGAGCGCCCGGACCGCATGCATCTGCGGCTGACCACCATGTCGCCGCTGGAGTTCGTTCGCCACTTCAACGAGATGTGGCGCGGAGAGTATGACAATCCACACACTTTGTTCGATTACCTCGTGGAGTCCCTGAGCATCGAGCTGGACCCTCCGACTGACTTCCAAATCGGTGGAGATCCGCGCGGTAAGCGTGGCAAACTAGAGATTACTTTGTCGCCCACACCGATCCAATTGGTCGACTTCTACTCGCCGCCATCAATCACATGAAAGCGCGTCTCGGGCTGCTCTCGTTGGCGCTCGGGCTCGCGTTCAGCGGGGCCGTGCGTGCTGACGCGAATGTGCTTCAGGCGCACCTGTCGTGTCAGAGCGCTGCAGGTCCGGGGCGCGTGCTGTGTGAGCTGACGACCAAGCCGTCCTCGGGCAAGCTGGTTTGGAGTGACGCCCTCGTGGTGCGCGCGCCCGGCTTCGCGCGTCCGCTGCGCTCGCGCTTTGTCGCACAGGTGGGTGCCGGCGCCGAGCCGGGAGCCGCGTGGGCCAAGCTCGCGCTTGTGGCCTCCGGACCTGGTCAGGGTCAGCTCGAGCTCTTGGCGCGCGGCGTGGTCTGCCCCGATCCGGGCGCGGGGGAACCGTGCACGGCCGTTGTTTTGCCCGTCTCCGCGCTGGTCGAAGTCGGGCAAACACCGCCGTAACGCGCCCGCTGGCATCACACCTCCTGTCACGAGCGCGGGTCCTGCGAAAGGCGTGGTCGGCAGCGCCCATAGGAGGCGCGCGCGCGAAGGCACTCCCGGCGCTATTTTTGCGAGATCTGGGGGGTTCCCCA
>OLLW01000477.1_pt1 | contig 11200 bp, 6 predicted proteins | sample 1604611 | NCBI WGS metagenome assembly OLLW01 (sample SAMEA104055725, study PRJEB20765) | soil metagenome | biome: Arctic tundra; feature: Polygonal ground; material: soil | place: USA | collected 2011-09 | depth 0-0.5 m | reverse complement strand
GATCTTCCCCCCGGTGTGTCTGGGCAACTCGCCGCGCTTCGGAAGACCCTCGGAAATCGTGCTGACCCAATGCCGAATTTATCTCGGCGATTCGCTTGCAGTATAAGGATCGAACCGTGCACGAGTTCGGCATGCGTGACTGGAGACAAGCGTGGATGGCGTCGTTGCGAGGGTTACTATGGCCGCGGGGTGCTCGCCGAAGTAAACCGTCGAAGGCCAGAGTGAGTCAACCGATGAAGGCGGGGGAAGTGCGAGATTTTCCGACGAAAGGCCGCACAAGGCGATCTTGTGCGGGCAGCGCATGACCATCAAATCCTCAGGCAACTCACGCTCAATGCCAACGGTTGCCCAGCCCGCCGAAGCGCCCCCCGCCCAACGCTTCGTCCAGCTTCCCACTGATACGGAGCGGTCCTCGACGGTCGGGTTTGAGGCCGCGTCGTCTACTTGGGTACGCTTCGAGAATCCGGGTGGAGCGCTGAACCGCTCGCGGTGGGCGCAGCCGCTCGGCGCGCTGGTGGCGCTCCTACACCGCTACACCCAGCAGAACACCATCGCGCTGGATATCGTCGTGCACGAGGGCGCCGCGCAAGAGGGCGCACTCGACATCGAGACCGCCTCCGACGGCCCTGTTTCGTCGCTAATAGAAGCCGCGGAGATCGCGCTTGCCGCGATCTCCCACGGGGCCATGAGCCCCGGTGGACCATCGAACATCGCGGCAACCTTCGGCTTGTCGCCGCGTGAGCTGGGTCCCGCGTCGGAGGTGGCGGCTGCCAGCCTGGCGACGGGCGCCCGCTACGACGTTTGCTTCTTCTTCGCGCGTACGCCCGACGCGAGCTACGTAGCGCTCGGCTACAACGCGAAGTTGTACCGCGCAGCTTCCGCGAGCCGCCTACTGGAAAGCTACGTCACGCTGCTCGGCGCGACTCTATCTGACGCGACCACTCCGATCGAGCGGTTGGCACTGCTGAGTGCGGCTGAAATCCACGCGCTCACGGCAGAATCGGACCGCGCTCCCGCGTCCTACACGCCCGTTCCGGTACATCTTCTGTTCCAGGAGCAAGCAACCAAGAGCCCTACGTCGACGGCAGCTTCTTTTCAGGGCAACGGCATCACCTACGCCGAGCTTGACGCGCGCAGCAGCCAATTGGCCCATCACTTGATCGCCGTCGGCGTGGGCCCGGAAATCCCTGTCGCCGTCTGTGTTCGACCTTCCGTGGACGTGCTCGTGTCGATGCTGGCCATTTGGAAGGCTCGCGGAATTTATCTTCCACTCGACCCGACGCACCCCGAGGCCCTCATCCAGCGGATGCTCGAGGAAGCGCGGCCCAAGCTCGTCCTGACCAACTCGGAGCTCAGTCGGCTGAGCGCGAGCTTCCCGCAACTCTGCTTCGACACCGACGCCGCGGTGTTCGGAGATCAGTCGACGACTGCCCCGCAGGTCAGCACCAGCCTGACGGACGCTGCGTATCTGTTCTACACCTCGGGCACGACGGGCAAGTCCAAGGGCGTCCTCGCCACACAGCGCAACCTGGCCCAGTACATCCACTCGGCCGCACAAAAATACGGTTTCAACGAGGGCGACGTGTTCGTGTCCCTCGCGCGCTACACGTTCAGCATCAGCCTATTCGAGCTCGTCTCGCCACTGTGCTGCGGCGGCACCCTGAAGATCCTCGAGCGAGACGAGGTGCTCACGCCCGAGCGGCTTTGTCGCGCGCTCGAGGACGTAACGGTGCTCCACGCCGGGCCAAGCCTGCTCGGCAGCCTCTTTCGCCATCTCCGCGCTGATCCCGCTCGCCAACGCACTTTGCCGCGAATGCGCCACGCCTCCTCGGGCGGGGACATCGTTCCACCCTCCATCATGGAGGAGCTGAAGCGAGTCTTCCCGAACGCGGAGCTGTTCGTGATCTACGGGTGCACCGAGGTGAGCTGCATGGGCACGACGTTCGTGATCGATCGACAGACGAAGGCGAGCCGCACGTTCGTCGGAAAATCGTTCCCGGACGTAACCATGCGCGTGCTCGATTCGAATCGAAACCTCGTGCCTTACGGGGTCGTCGGCGAGATTTGTTTTGCCGGCTTGGGTGTCGTTCGGGGTTACCTCGATCGGCCCGAGCTGACGGCGGAAAAGTTCGTCGAACTCGAGGGCAAGCGTTTCTATCAAACCGGGGACATGGGCAGAGTCCACGCGGACGGCAACCTGGAGATCCTCGGCCGGCGCGATTTTCAGGTTCAGCTTCGGGGCATCCGCATCGAGCTCGCCGGCATCGAGACGACGGTCCAAGAGCTGGGACTCGCAGCGCAATGTGCGGTGGTCGCCCGAACCCTCGACGAGGGCGACGTTCGGCTGGTCGCCTTTGTCGTGAAGCCGACCGACGAACGCGTGGCCTCCTTCCGCCGCGCGTTGGCCGCGGAATTACCCGACTACATGATTCCGCATCAAATCGTCGTCCTCGATGCGATGCCGCTGACGACGAATGGAAAGCTCGATCGAAATCGCTTGAAAGAGATGCCCTGGGAAAACCAGCTCGGCGCCAGCAAGCGAACTCCTGCGGCGAACGAGCGTGAACAGAAAATCGCCGACGCCTTCGCGCACGTGCTCGGGCTCGCCGAGGTCGGCGTCGAGGACAGCTTCTTCGACTCGGGTGGCGATTCACTGCTCGGCGTGGTCGCGCTCGAGGAAATCGAGCGCTCCATCGGTGTCGCCGTCCCGCCGCACGTACTGTTCGAGAATGGTACCGTGCGCGCGCTCGCAAACTACACCGCCGTCGGCACCCCCAGCGAATCGAAGCCCGTGCCATTGAATTCCGAATCCGCTGGCTCGCCGCTGTTCATGTTGTCCGGGATTCACATCTACCGCGGCCTGGCCAAGCATCTGGACGGCCGGTGCTCGGCGTATGGGGTGTTCGCGCGCCGCGAGGTCGAATCGTTCGATCCGGAGAGCGGCTCGCACTCGATCGAAGACTTGGCTCGTGACTACCTCGAGATCATTCGTCGGCAGCAACCCGTCGGGCCATATCGCCTGCTCGGCTACTCTTTCGCCGGCATCGTAGCGTACGAGGTGGCCCGGCAATTTCGCGCGGCGGGCGAAGAAGTGCGCTTCCTGGCCTTGCTGGACGCCGCACTTCCCGAGTGGACCCTGGGTTGGCGCTTTCGCGTCTCTCAGATCGCGCGACTTTGGTCGGCGCCGCCGCGCGATGTCTACGCGTACATCGTGGGGCGAGTTCGAGACCTCGGCGAGAACAGCCACGCCGAGTTCCTGCGCTACCGCGAAGATCTGCGACTTGGGCCGCTAGAAGAGCGCAGAGAGCTCGTAAATCGCCAGGCCGCGGCAGAGTACATGTCTCGCCTCACTACCCTCCGCGGGCACGTGACATTGATCGTTTCCGGCGAACGCCTGCATAAGGATCCGCTGAAAAGCCCAGATTGCGGTTGGGGCCAGTACATTCCCGCGCTCGACATCCACACGATAGACACCGATCACTTCCGGATGATGAGCAATGATCCATGGGTCGGAGAGGTGGCGGCAATCCTAGCCGACGGAATGCAGCGCTCCGAGGCGTCCACTTTGAGACGCTTCTAGAGGGCTCGTCGAGCGCAGCGCGGGAGAGTCGCGCCGCACTCACGAACACTACGAGCGGCCTTCGATCTGCTGCTGCCGCTCGATGCTCTCGAACAGCGCGCGAAAATTTCCGCCACCGAAACCTTTGTCGCCCTTGCGCTGCAACAGCTCGATGAAGAGCGGCCCGGCCTGCGGATCCTTGAACAAACTGGCCGCCTCCTTCATGAAGATCTGCAGCAAGTATTGGCCGTCGGTTTGGCCGTCGACCAGGATCTCGAGCTGCTGCAGTTTGGCGATATCCTCTTCCACATGGTTGACGCCGATCTCGCGCAGGCGCTGCGGCAGCATCTCGTAGTACGCGGAGGGGGTGCTCATGAATTGCACCCCTTGTTCACGCAAGCCCTGCACGGTGGAGACCAGATCGGAAACAGCGAGCGCAACGTGTTGTACGCCGGCACCGCGATGGTCAAGATAAAAGAGGTAGATCTGCGAGGACTTGAAGAACGGTTGCGCGGGCTCGTTGTTGGCGAACTTCAGACCCGAGTCCGGATCCCACATCACGATCGATTTGAGGCCCGAGCCGCCGAACTGTCCGCGCTTCACGTCCTGCGTGTGAAACTCGACCTCCCAAAAACGCTCGAAGCCCATCACGCTCTCCATCCAGGCTAGCGCGGGTTGGAGCGTCAAAAAGTTGGTCGTGATGTGGTCAACGTGAGAAATGCCGAAGCGGTTCTTGCCGCCGCGCGGCGTGTCGAGCCGCATGAGATTCGGCATGATGGGCATGGCTGACGTGGGGCCCTCGTGCTGCACGAAGCGGAACAGCGTGTCACCGAACGCCGTGGCGATGTCGAACCAGCTCACGACACCGCCTTCGACCGCCCTGCGTTCGATGCCGGTGACCGGAGTGGCTCCGCGCGAGATCAGAAGCGCAAACGCCTTGTCTGCGTCGTGCACGTCGAACACGATGCGGCCCACACCCTCGGGATGCCGGTCGAGCCAGTGAAAGGCTTCCCCCTTGGAGCCGAGTGGCTCGATGAACACGAAGCGGGCCCCGCCCGCTTCGACCACGCTCGCCCGCGCCTTGTGCTCGATCTCGAACTCGGTCGCGGACACCGCCACCTCGGCGAAATCCAGGTTCTTCACGTAGTGCTCTCGGCTGCGCTCTAAGTCGCGGACGAACACGTGGATCGACGCAATCCGCTGAATACCCAAGGATTCTTTTCGCGATTCCATCTCCTACCTTCTCGCCCGCGTGCGGGTAAGCCGCAACACGGGTTGCGACGCTCCGACGTTGCAATCCAACTATAGAATAGATTGCTGGACGGGTGGGCTTGGAAAGGGGGCACCGAGCGACTGCCAGCGCGAACCGTCGCGGACGGATGACTGCGCGTAAAAATCGTTAGGTAAATCCGAAGCCAATTCCATAAGCTACTGTTTTCTTTCTACGTTTGAACTAATGTCGTCGGGGTTCGGGGCCCCGGCCCCAAACGATTATCGTGCTAACGCGTCGCTTCGATGACCCCGGAACAAGCCATCAAGGAAGCGGAGCAGCAGCAGCTCCGGCCGGTGTACTTGCTCGTGGGCGACGAACGCCACTTGGAGGGCAAGGTCGTGCAGGCGCTGCGCGCCGCAGCCATCAAAGGCGGCATTCCGGGGTTGAACGAAGACCAAATTCAAGCCCAAGACAGTGACGTCGAAACCGCACTCTCGGCCGCGCGCACCTTGCCCATGATGGCCAAGCGGCGCTTCGTGCTGATCCGCGGCCTGGAGCATTGGGAACCGCGCGAAGGCTCCGAAGCCAAAGAGAAGGCGAATGCGCCGCTCGAGCGGCTGCTCGAATACACGCAGAAGCCCTCGCCGAGCACCACGCTAGTGCTGCTCGGCGGCGGGCTCGACAAGCGCCGCAAGCTTTACACGACCGCTCGGAAAGATGGCTGGATCGTCAGCTGTGAAGTGCTGTCGCGGGCGGATTTGCCTGGTTACATCGAGCGCGGCGCGCGTGAGCGAGGCAACGCGCTGGAACCCGGAGTCGCGGACTTGATCGCGGAATTAGCCGGGCCAGAGCTCGGTCCAGTGACGGACGCGCTCGAGCGCTGCTGCTTGTACGCGGGCGCTGGCAAGCCCGTCACCGAAGACGTCGTGGCCGAGTGCGTCGTGCGGCTGCGCGCCAAAACCGTCTGGGAGCTGGTGGCCGCGGTGGGCAAGCGCGATCCAGGAGCCGCGCTCAGCGCGCTAGACGAAGTCTACGATCCACAAGATCGCGGGCTGCGCTTGCTCGGCGTGCTCGCTTGGTCGACTCGGCAGATGCTCCGCTTCGAGTCGGGCATCAGCGAAGGCTTGTCGCCGAACGATGCCGCGGTGCGCGCGGGCGCACCGCCGTTCAAGGCGCGGGAGCTCGCCGAGCAGGTCAAGCGTATTGCTCGGGTGGATTTGGAGCGTTGGCTCGAGACCCTTGCCGAGCTGGACTACGCACTAAAAGGGGGCTCGCGCCGGCCCGCGAAATCAGTGCTCGAACACGGCATTTTGAAGCTGTGTAGAGGTTCCGAGGGGCGCCCGGCAGCTCGCAGCGGCGAGCGCAGAGCTTGACCCAGCGGAAGCCCCGCCCCACATTGATGGCGTAGCGCGATGGACACACTATCCCGGGCAAATCAGCCCACCGCTCGAATCGAGCAGCTCGCCCAAGCCCCCCTCCCCACGCGCCACGGCATGTTTCAGGTCCGGGTATTCCGCTGGGACGACCCAACGGCCCACCCAGCTTTGAGCCGTGAGCACTGCGCGCTGATCGTGGGGGACGTGCGGGGCCGCCGCAACGTGCCGGTGCGCGTTCACTCCGAGTGCCTGACCGGGGAAGTCTTCGCGTCGCTGAAGTGTGATTGTCGCGAGCAGTTCGATCACGCACAAGCGGCGATCGCCAAGCACGGCTTCGGCGTCATCTTGTACCTGCGTCAAGAGGGCCGCGGCATCGGTCTGGCCAATAAGGTGCGCGCCTACGCGCTGCAAGCCATGGGCGCGGACACCGTGGAGGCCAACGAGCTCTTGCATCTGCCGGTGGACGCACGCACGTATGACGCCGCCGCGGCCATGCTTCGTGAGCTGGGCATCGAGTCGATCGAGCTTTTGACCAACAACCCCGCCAAGGTGGACGAGCTGCGTCGTCTCGGAGTCACGGTCGAGAAGCGCTTGCCCGTGCTCATCCCCGCTAACCCGTTCTCGGCTTCGTATTTGGAAGTGAAGCGCCGCCGCATGCAGCACGAGCTGCCCAGCAACCCGCAAGCGATCGCCGAGCCAGCGCTTGGCGTGGACAGCACGAACGGCGCCAAAGGGCGTCGCGTCGCGCAGTAGCGCGCGTTCTGCGCGGAGCGCCTCAGGCCTTCTTCTTCGCGGCCTCTTTAATGGCCTGAAAGCGCGCTTTTAGCTTGGGCGCGTAGCCTTCTTTGTTGGTCTGTTTGATGCGACCAATGGCTAGAGCGTCGTCCGGGACGTCCATCGTTACCGTGGTGCCCGTGCCGATGTACGCGCCGCGGCCCACGGTCACGGGCGCGACGAGCTGAGAATCACTACCGATGAAGGCGTCCGCGCCGATGATCGTCTTGTGCTTGTTGAAGCCGTCGTAGTTGCAGAAAATAGTGCCCGCGCCGACGTTCGCGCGTTCGCCGATATCGCCGTCGCCCAGGTATGCCAAGTGGTTCGCTTTGGCGCCGCGACGCACGCGCGTCTTCTTGGTCTCCACGAAGTTGCCGATATGCGCGTCGGCTTCGATCTCGGACTCTGGGCGCAAGTGTGCGAACGGGCCGAGCTGCGCGCCGTGGCCGACGTTGCTCGATGTGATCACCGTGTATGGCTTGATCAATGCACCCTCGCCCACGCTCGAATCAGCGATCACGCAGCCGACATCCACGACAGTACGCGAGCCGATACGCGTTTGACCGCGTAGGCTCACGCCATCGTCGATCAGCGCGTCCACGCCGATCTCGACGCTGTCGTCGATGCGCGGAGTGCCGCGCACGGTCACGCCGTTCTTGGCGTGCCGTGTGCGAATTCGCTGCAAAATGAGCTCTTCGGCTTGCGCGAGCTGACTGCGATCATTGACGCCCAGGAGCGCATCCGGGTGTCCGTGCACTCCCGTCACGCGGCTGGAGCTCGCCAGCAGGGCGATCACGTCGGTTAGATAGTACTCACCTTGTGAGTTGTTCGGTTGTACGAGGCCAAGCGCGCGCCGCACGGCTTCGGTCGTGCCGGCGTACATGCCCGCGTTGACCTCGCGCGTGGCGTGCTCCTCAGGAGTCTTCAAATCGCGCTGCTCACGAATTTCCAGAACGCGCCCCGTACTGTCGCGTAGGATACGACCGTAGCCAGCTGGGTCGTCGAGCGCGCAAGTCATCACGCTGAGCTCTCCAGCGCCCGGGACGTCGAGCGCTGCGACCAGCGCCGCAAGCTCTTCCGCACGAACCAGCGGCGTGTCGCCACACAGAATCAGCACGCGCTCCGAGCTCACCTGCGAAAGGCCGATGCGCGCGGCATCACCCGTACCGCGCGGCGGATCTTGCACCACTGTGACGATGCGTTCGCCGAACTCTCGCTTCAGCGAGTCGTCGATCTCCTGCCTGCCGCTGGTCACGACCACCGCGCGCTCCACGCCTGCGTCGAAGGCGGCGCGCACCGCGTAGTGAACCAGGGGGCGGCCCGCAATCGGGTGCATCACCTTGGGGAGCGGGCTTTTCATGCGCGTGCCGAGACCAGCGGCGAGAATCACAGCAGTGAGGCGGGGCATGGTCATCCACTCCCATACACGCGCTGAAAACGCCAGATCGCGGCTTCTTCAGACCGAAAAAGCCGACGCCCCTGGCGACACCGCCGAGCTTTTGTTGATGGTCACGCGGCGCGCGCGCGGCGTCCTAGCCTTCGGCGTCACAGCTCGTCGCCGAGTCGGGGCGACAAGCCGTCAAAGCCTGAGCTCATTCTCCAATTCCACGTTCGAATTCGAACATGGAATTCGGTCGCGCAAACAGCTCGCGCCCGAGCTTCAGGGCGCGCCCTGATCAGCGGGCAACGCCAACGCCGCGCCGTTCTCGGCCGGCGTGCCGCTCGTCTCGGGGGCTTCCGTGGCGGGCGCGTCGAGCGCGGGCTCCAGTGGCAGGAGCGTGCCGCTCGCTAGAGAATCCGTGTCGAAGTCGTCTTTGTGCGGCGTCACGGCGCGGCCGCGGTCGACGTAGACGACGATGCTCTCGCCGGAGTGCAGCTTGTCCGTGCGCGAGCGGCGATTGACGCGCTCCATGCTGCCCACGGTCATGCCGTAGCGCTTGCCGAGGCTGCCCAGCGTGTCGTTCTCGCGGGCGCTGACGACTACGCGCTTCCTGCCGTTTTGGCCCTCGAAATAGTCGTAAAATTCCGGAGTGCCGGCGACTAGGACGTGCGTTTGAGAGGGCGTGATGCTGCGCGCCGAGAAATTCTTGTTCTTGTCGACGAAGAGTTGCAGCGCCATGCCCGACTGCAAGCGCGCGTTCTCGTCGAGCGCGTTCCATAACCCGAGGTCTGCCGTGCTCACCGCGAATACGTTGGCGACTCGGCCCAAGGTATCGCCTTGCAAGACGCGGTAAAAGAGCCGCGAGCGCTCCGCATAGGCGAACTCGCGCGGCGGCACGACCACCACTTCGTCGTTTGGGTCCACCGCAGACGTGCGCGCAAGGCGCGGCACGAGGAGCACCGTGCCCGAGGCCAGCACCTCTTTCGGCTCGACGCGATTGATCGCGCGCAGGCGTGCTTCGCTCACGCCGTGCGCATTCGCGATTGACTCGACCGTGTCCCCAAACTTGCTGACGTACGTCTCTAGCGAGTCGTCGTCGCCTGAGACGCGCGCTAAGGCGGAAGTGCACAGCGTGCCCGTGCCGGCCGGCACGCGCACCCGCCAGCTCGGCTTCGAGCCGCCCGAGCTTGCCACCCAAGGTGGGGTGCGACCGGACAAATACCCTGGATTTAGCGCGGCTACGCTGCTCTCCGGCACACCCGCGGCACGCGCCACGTCCTCGAGCGAGACGCTCGGGCCGACCAGCACGACGTCGAAGCTCTCCGGCGGCTCCGTGTCGAACGCGTCCAGCCCGAACGCCTTCTTGTTGTTCATCACGATCGCGAGCGCGAAGATCTTGGGCACGTACAGCGTCGTTTCCCAAGGGATGCCGGCTTCGTAGCGCACGAGCTCCCAGAAATCGTTGCTGTTGAACTTGCGGATCGAACGGGCAAGCCCGCCGTAGCCCATGTTGTACGAGGCGATCGCCAGCTCCCAACTGCCGAAGCGGCGATACAAGTCACTCAGATAGCGGCTTGCGGCTTCGGTGGAGCGTTCGGGATCCAAGCGCTCATCGACCCAGCGATCCACCGTGAGACCGTAGGTGCGCCCCGCGTCTGGCATGAATTGCCACAACCCGGCCGCGCCCGCAGGCGAAGTGATGGTCGGATTGTGACCGCTCTCGATCATCGACAGCCAAACCAGATCCGTCGGCACGCCCGCGCGCGAAAGCTCGGCGCGCATGGCCGATGTGTAACGTCCGCTCTTCTTCGCCCATACTCGCGCGATCGATTTACCGCTGGGGCTATCGCGATAGAACCGCAGGTACTTGATGACGAACTCGTCTAGCACGACGGGCAGGTTCGGCATGGTCAGGCTCTTCAACCAGGCCGCGTCGGGGGCGCCGTCGAGCGCCTCACGCGGCGGGCCGCTTGGACGCAGCGTCGGCGCGCCTTGCGTAATCACCTCCGGGCCGCCATTGCCGATGGCTTCCGGCAAATCCCAAGACCAGCCCGGCTCAACGCCAGTCAGCGGGCGCGGGAACAACACGCGCTCGGCGGCCTTGAGCGATCGGAGCTCCGGGTCGTCTTTGCCGGCTCGCAGATCTTCGTCCGTCAAACCGTCGGCAATTTTTTGACGGGCAGCGCGGTCGGGCATGGCGCGCGGGACGTCGGCGGGCAAAGTGGCGGCCGGCTTGTGCGGCGGTTTGCCCTTTTGATGGGCAGCGCGCGCAGCGACTTTTTCAGGCTTCTCGGGTTTTTCGAGCTTGGTCGGCTTAGCCAAATCGGCAACCGCGTGAGGCGGCTCCGGGACGGTCACGCTGGACAGCGCGCCCACTGAGCGAGTGCCGACCCCGCGCTGGGGATCGGGAGCGGTTTCGACCGGCTTGCCGGTGTCCGAGGGCGCCTTGGCGGGCTCGGCCGATTTGGTCGGCTCGGCTGACTCAACAGGATTTACCACCGCTTTGGCTCGATCCGGCTTGCTTGTCTTGGGCTTGCTAGCGGCCTTTGCAGGCTTTGCGTCCGGCGTGCTGGCGCGGGCGGTTACAGGCGCGAGCCCGAGCACGACAGCGAGCACGGATGCTCGGGCGGCGAAACGGACTCGGGCCATGGCTAGGTCGTACAGACACTGGCAAAATTGGTCAAATCCGCGTGGTTTTTCGCGTAGATCTTGATCCCTGCGCGGCAATTGTGCGTGGGTATCGCGGCCATGACTGCCAAGACGACCCGCACTGAGATGGACACCTTCGGCCCGATCGAGGTCCCCGACGACCGCCTGTGGGGTGCTCAGACCCAGCGCAGCTTGCAGAACTTCGACATCTCCGGCGAGCGCATGCCGACTCAGCTGCTTCGCGCGCT
>OLLW01000376.1_pt1 | contig 11207 bp, 12 predicted proteins | sample 1604611 | NCBI WGS metagenome assembly OLLW01 (sample SAMEA104055725, study PRJEB20765) | soil metagenome | biome: Arctic tundra; feature: Polygonal ground; material: soil | place: USA | collected 2011-09 | depth 0-0.5 m | reverse complement strand
ATTGCGACGATGATGCTGTCTGCGTTCTGGTGGACGAAGAGTGCTGGTTCGGTGCCATTGGAGGACCGAACCACCGGGGACGACGTGAATCCAACGATCATCTGGCCGCGCGCCGTATATCGTGAGGAACGCAATGCCGTCGCCAAGATCAAGTCTTTCACGAGCGTGGTGCATTACCGAGACCGCCGCGATATCCTCGAGGGCATCGGTTACACAGACGGATTCCTCGTCGTGGGAAATGAGTACGAGCCGAAGCTTTGGGCAGCCATTCACCCGCAGCCGATCGTGGTGATCGGCATCAAGCCCGAGCAAGTTACGGTCGAGCACCTGCGCATCAAGATCCGTCAGATGGCAGCCCGCAGCCGGATCTTTCTGCGCATACAGAAGCCGGCGTTCGGGCTCTCGGTCGTGACCGACCCGCCGGACGCTCACGTACGGGTCCGAGAGCAAGGGTCCTTCATGGTCGTGGAAAATCACGATCACTCGCCGGTGGAGCGGGTCGTGCTGCGCGCCGAGTTTCCGATCTCGGTATGGTGGCTGGTGGTGGCGGTGCTGACTCTGGTAGGGACGGTCGTCTGGTTGGTTGTGCTCAGGGTCGGCCGGCGGCGCGCGCTGGCCGCGGACGCAGCCCTCGCGTCGTTGAATGAAGGTCTACGGGCTTAGATGGCGGAACAGGTGTTCACCGATCTGACGATTGTCCTGCCGACGCTCAACGAGGTCGGGAATCTGGAGACCCTGATCAGCGAGCTCGATCGCGTGATGCCCGGGTGCCAGGTGATCGTGGTCGATGACAACTCCAACGACGGCACTCAGGATCTGGCTCGTAAGATCGCCGCGAGCAACCCGTCGGTGCGTCTGATCGCGCGACAAGTCACGCCGTGCCTCACCGACTCGATCGAAGCGGGAATTCAGGCAGCGACGACCGAATACGTGGCGTGGCTCGATGCCGACCACTCACACCCGCCGGCGGTGTTGCGCAAGCTGTACGACGTGGCGCGCGTCTCCGGCTGCTGCATTGCGACGCGTTATGCGCAAGCCGAAGACGCAACCGCCATTCGTTTGCCGAAGGGCGAAGTCCTGGCGGCAGGTCTTTCGGCAGTGCTGAACTTCGCCGTCAATGGCATTTTGCGGCTTCAGATCAGCGACTACACGAGTGGCTTCATCGTCTGTCGGCGTCAGCTGCTCGTCAGTCACTCTCTGACTGGTGACTACGGCGAGTACTTCATCGAGCTGATGTACTATTTGACTCGCCGCGGCGTGGATCTGAAGGAAGTCTATTACGAGTCGCCGCCGCGAAAAGCAGGCGAGTCCAAGACCGGCTCTAGCCTGGTTCCCCTGATGCGTCGCGGAGTGAAGTACCTATGGCTAGTCAGTCGCTTGATGGTGTGCTCGAAGCTGCAGACTTCGACGCGCTAGCACGCGCACACCGGCTCTGCCTGCCGGACACGGCGTCCTCGCGCGCCGGGCTGGCGGTGCTTCACGGACTGTACACTGCCCTGTCGCGCGACTCGGCAGCGCACCTGATTTGGCACCCTGCCGCCGACCCTAGCCATCACGGCGCCTTCGCCGCAGGGACGGTGCGCTACCGCGAGACGGAGGCGCACACGCGCCGCTCGTTGCCGACCGCCACGCTGGCGCGTTTGGCGCTGCGCGTCGCCTCCATGCCGCGCCACGTCCTCGCGCGTCGCCGCTGGGAGCACACCATCCCCGAGCACGGCGTCGGCTACGTGCTCACCCTAGGCGTCGCTAGCGCGCTCATTCCCGCGGCGCAGACCTTGCGCGGCAGCGTCGTGCTCGAGGAGCTGGAGAGCTGGTTTGCGGCACGAGGCTGCACGGCCAGCTGGGTCGACACCGAGCTCTCGAATAAGCGCGCTCACGCCTTCTACCTGCGCCGCGGCTATCTCGAGGTATCGCGCGATTTTGGCCAAGTTCTGCTGCACAAGCCGCTCGCCTCCGCCAAGAGCGCGCCGTCGCGTTAGCTCGGCGTCCATGCTATCCCGCCCAAACCCGACATGATCCTCCAATCGGTCAAACGCCTTGTTCGACGCTCGCCCCGGCTGACTCGCGCTCTCGGTAAAGCTTACCGGCTGCTATCCGGGCCGTTCCCTGGCTCGCAAGACTACTGGGTCAAGCGCTACGAGAAGGGCGGCAATTCGGGGCCCGGCTCATACAGTGAGCTGGCGAAGTACAAGGCCAGCGTGCTCAACGCGTTCGTGCGCGAGCAAGGCATTGCCGGCGTGATCGAATTCGGCTGCGGCGACGGCAACCAGCTCGAGCTCGCCGTGTATCCCAAGTACCGCGGCCTCGACGTCAGCCCGGTCGCGGTCGAACGCTGCCGTCAGCGTTTTGCCTCGGACTCCACGAAGACCTTCGCTGTGCTCGGCGAATACGCGGGCGAGACCGCAGATCTGGCCATGTCCCTCGACGTGATTTACCATTTGGTGGAAGACCGCGTGTACCAGGCTCACCTGCGCTCCGTCTTCGGCGCTGCCACGCGCTACGTTGCAGTCTTCTCGACCAACGTGGACGCGCCCGACGACGCGCGCCTGGCTCACGTCCGGCACCGCCACTTCACTGACTTCGTGGCGCAAGAGCTTGGCACCTGGAAGCTGCTCCGCAACGAGAAGCCGCCCGAAGCCTACTCGGGCGATATCACCTCCAGCACGCTCGCCGAGTTTTTCCTGTTCGAAAAGGCGTAAGCGTCCGCCTCGAATTCCGGAGCGTCCAAGGTCATGCGTGTTCTGTTCGTCACACGCAAATACCCGCCGAAGGTGGGCGGAATGGAGAGCCTGAGCTACGGCCTCACGACGGGTTTTCCGGAGCCGAAGACCACGATCGCGCTCGGGCGCTCACAAGCGCATCTGGTTTGGTTTCTACCGTACGTCATTCTGCGCCTGGCATTCACCGCGTTTCGCTACGACGTCATCCACTTGGGTGACGCGATGCTCGGGGTGGCCGGGCTCGTGCCGCGTCTCATCTGGAGGCGGAAGGTCGCGGTCTCTGTGCATGGCTTGGACCTGACGTTTCGGCCCTGGATCTATCAAGCTTACTTGAAGCTGTTCCTGCGGGCGGACGTGTTCATCGCCAATAGTGAGTCGACGAAAAGGCTGGCTGAAGGGCGCGGCCTCCACCCAGTGCTCACGATTTTGATTGGCGTGCCGGAGCGCTACTTCGGCGTGACTCGCGATAAGAATCGGGATGCGGAGCTGACGCGTGTGGCCGCGGGCCGCGTCGTGCTCGTGACTTTGGGGCGCTTGGTGCGTCGCAAGGGTGCCGCCTGGTTCGTGCGCCACGTGTTGCCCGAGCTCACGGGCGTGTTGTACGTGTTGATCGGCGTCGGACCGGACCACGACGAGATCGTGCGGGCCGCGCGCGAGGCCGGCGTCACAGACGCGCTGTGGCTCGCCGGTAGCGTGGACGACCAGCGCTTGCTCGACCTACTCGGCAGCTCGGACATCTTCGTGATGCCCAATATTGCCGTACCGGGGAACGTCGAGGGCTTCGGAATCGTCGCTATTGAGGCGGCTGCGAGCGGCCTGCCGGTGGTCGCGGCGCGCCTGGAAGGCATTCCGGACGCGGTTTCGGACGGCGAAAACGGCCGTTTGGTGACCCCGGAGGACAGCGCGGCTTACGTGAGCGCGCTGTCGCTACTGGTCAGCAGCGCCGAAGAGCGGCAGCGGCAGGGCGAGCGCGGCCGTGCCTACACCGCGCAGCACAGCGCTTGGCCGCGGATCATCGCGAAGTACGTCGAGCTATTCGGCGAGCTGCTGCGCGGCTAGCTTCGGGCCTGATTTTCGAATCAGCCAATCCGCTCTGTCCGCAATCAGCGCAAGACACGACGAACGGGCGTCGGCAGCTTTCTGGCGCTCGCTCGGAATGCAAAACTTTTACATAGAAAACGCCGATGCCTAGGCACCGGCTCCAGCCGTGCCCACGCGAGTCTCCAACTTGCACGCAATCTTCCCCGCACAGCGTCGCCGAAGGCTTTGCCGGCCTGCGGCGTGGCGCGTGACCATCATCCAAATCCCCAAACCCAAAACTGTGGCAAGTTGTGACGGTGACTGAGTCGGTGACTGGTTCGCGAAGGCCGTCCGCGCTGCGCGCGTTGTTGGCCCTGGTGTGCACGTGCGCGTTGTGGGGCTTGAGCTTTCCGGTAATGAAAGCGCTGGGCCTGCAGCTGAGCGCGCAGGCGCCGGGCATCAGCACGTGGTTCGTTGCGGCGACCACCGTCGTGGTCCGCTTCGGCTCAGGAGCGATCCTGCTGGCCGCCGCGGGCCTGGTTCGTCCCACTGCTTCGGAGCTCAAACAGGCTGTGATTCTGGGTGTATTTTCCGGCGCGGGCATGTTGCTGCAGATGGACGCGCTGAATTTTAGCCCAGCTTCGACCAGCGCGTTTTTGACGCAGGGCTACATCGTGATCTTGCCGGTCGCGGCCGCATTGAGTTCGCGCGCGTGGCCGCAGCACAAAACCGTGTTCTGCGTCTTGCTGAGCTCGACCGGGCTCGCTGTGCTGTCCGGTTTCGATTGGGTGAGCTTGCGGCTCGGTCGCGGCGAGACCGAAACCTTGCTGGCGGCGTGCTCCTTCGCCGTGCAGATTTTGTGTCTCGGTTCCAAGGCTTATCGGGGCAATCGGCCGCGCGTTGTCAGCATGGTCATGTTTGCGTGCATCACCGCATTGCTCGTGCCGGTTGCGCTGTGGACGATGCGCAGCGCATCCGAAGCGCGGCTGCTGTTTGCGACGCCGCTCTCGCTCGGGCTGGTTTTCGTGCTCAGCGTGCCGTGTACCGTGATCGCGTTCAGCCTGATGAATCGCTATCAGCCGGACGTCGGCGCCAGCGAGGCCGGCATCATCTACGGTGCAGAGCCGCTGTTCGCGAGTCTATTTGCGCTGTTCTTGCCGGCGATCTTCGCGCGCTGGGCGGGTGTCGACTACGCCAACGAACAGCTCACTGGGCGGCTGCTGATCGGCGGCGGCTTAGTCATTGCGGCGAACGTACTGCTGCAGGTTTCCTGGTCGGATCCGCCAAAAGTAAGCGGTTCTTTGGGGTAATCGTCGGGGGGATGGTTTGCGTGTGCACGGCGTAGCCATGTTCGCGCAAGCGCGCCGCGCGCGTCACGTCGATCGCCAACGCGGAGTCGAGCCAGCCACTGAGCCCGCCTTGGTCTTGCGCGAGCTTGTCCTGGCAGCACGGTAAGACGACGACCCGCGCGCGAGCATTGATGGCAAGGCGGAGGACATCGTCCGTCAGCGCACCGCAGGCGTGACACGAGACCAGTAAATCCTCGGCGCGTCCGCCAACGCTCGCGAGGTCGCCTTCGACTAGCTCGACGCGCCCGCGGAGCCGCGGCCACTCATACGCCAAGCTCTCACTGAGTTGACGGGCGCTGCCCGGAATTCGAGTGTCGATTGCCACGGCGTTCGGCGACGAGTCATCGAGTAGCAACAAGATCTGCGCGAGCAGGGCGTGACCACACGCCAGATCCAGGACGCGCCCGCCGCGGAAACGCCGCCGAGCTCGTCGCGCGACCTCCCAGGCCTCGAACAGTTCTTTTCTGGGCAGACACTCGGCTTCGCACACGCGCCGCGCGATGCGGTGAAATAGCGTGTCGTCTCCGAAACGGGGCAAGTCCCGTCGCGTGAGCTTGGAGCGGCTGCCGGGATCGAAGTTCATTTCGGATCGATCGTTGCCTCGTTTCGCTGCCCGTGTCAGCCTCGCTCGGCCTACTCGATGAGCAACGGGGTCCCCGCACCGCCAGAATACGTCGGCTATCGGCGTTCCGCCGTCGTGCCCGGCGTCGAGGTGTTGGACGCGTATCAGTCGCCGCGCGAGTGGCGCGACGTGGGCAACGGCTTTGGTGTGACGTTCCTGCGCACTTGGCACGGCAGCGTTTACTACCGCGGACAGAAGCATGCGGTGGAGCCCGGCGTCGCGTTTTGCAACCATCCCGGAGAAGCGCTGGTGGCGACTCCGCAGCGGGGGCTAGCGGGCTCGTTCAACGTGTTGATCGTCGGCGCGGAAGCCTTCGGGGAATGGCTGTCCGAGTACCAACCGAATGCGTTGCGGCCGCACTGGCGCGCCATCGCGAGGCCCATCTCCGAGCAGCTGAGTGCCAAGTTCCGTCGCTTCCTGCACACGTTTGCCCCCGACGCGACCGCCATGGAGTTGCAGTCGGACGCAGCAGAGCTGTCCGAATCGCTGATTCGAGAGTTGGTTTTGGGCGCCGACCAAGATCCGGTGCACGGCGGTCCGCACCTTCGCGGGACCGCGCGCATGCGCGAGTGTCTGAATGAAGAAGGCTTCAGCATCGATTTGGACACGCTCGCCCGCAAGGCCGGGCTCAGTCGGTTTCAGGCACTGCGCGCGTTCAAGCGCCGCTACGGGCTACCGCCCCATGCCTATCAGCTGTGCCTGCGTGTCAGTATGGCTCGAGGGATGCTCGTGGACGGCGCTCCCCCGGCGGACGTGGCCGTGCGCTGCGGGTTCGTCGATCAGAGCCATTTTATTAGGCATTTCAAGCGTATCGTTGGGGTAACCCCGACCCAGTATGCGCTCTGCGCCGGCTCGAAGGGTCGCTCGAGCGGCGTTTTCAGAGCCGGCGTTCCGCTGCACGAAGACCCGAGTGTGATCGTCTCACGCTCGGATCAACGCCGTCGGCCGTAAACAACTCGCCGCGTTGGGTGCAGTGATGTTGGGCGCAGTGATATAGTGCGCCCATGCCACTCCTCCAGCCCGGTACCCAGGCGCCAGAGTTTTCGCTGGCTAGCTCGCCGAAGCAAAGCGTCTCGCTGTCGGCCTTTCGCGGCCGGCCCGTGGTGCTCGCGTTCTATCCTGCGGATTGGAGCCCGGTATGCGGCGACCAGATGGCGCTATACAACGAGATGCTGGGCGAGTTCGGTAAGTACAACGCGCAGCTCTTGGGGCTCTCAGTGGATGGCGTGTGGTGTCACGCCGCGTTTGCCGGCGATCGCAAGTTGCATTTTCCGCTGCTTGCCGACTTCGAGCCGAAGGGAGCGGTCGCTCGTCAATACGGCGTGTTCCGCGAGCACGACGGCACCTCCGAGCGCGCGTTGTTCGTGATCGACGCTGAAGGAGCGGTGCGCTGGAGCTTCGTTTCGCCGATTGCCGTCAATCCCGGCGCCGACGGCATCTTTGACGCGCTCGACGCGCTGACTGGCAAGGGGCTCTGAGCAATGACATTACGACCGCCCGTTTCGGAGCACGACCACGCAGCAGGCAAGGCCGACGCGCCGCTTACGCTCGTCGAATATGGCGATTACCAATGCCCGCACTGTGCGGCGGCGGATCCGGTCGTGCGCGCGGTGCAAAAGGCATTCGGCGCCGATCTGCGGTTTGTCTTCCGCAACTTTCCGCTGACAGAGATGCACCCCGCGGCGGAGCCCGCGGCTGAGCTCGCAGAGAGCGCGGCCGTGCAAGGCAAATTCTGGGAGGCGCACGACGCGATTTTCGCGTGGTCGCGTCGGCACGGGCCGCCGTCGCTGGGGCCTGATGCGTTTGCCGCGATCGCCACGAGTCTGAAGCTCGATCCGCAGCAGCTCGAGGCCGCCGTGGAGAGCCACCGGTACCTCGAGCGGATCAAGAACGACTTCAACGGCGGCATTCGCAGCGGCGTGAACGGCACGCCAACCTTCTTCATCAACGGTGCGCGTTTCGACGGCGCGCCGACTGCCGAAGATCTGAGCGAAGCGTTGACCGAGCTACTAAAAAGCTAACCAGCACTAAGCGCACGTGGGCACGAAGGGGCATGTCGGCGCGGAGAAGCGAGCATGGTCCGCGGTGTGAAGTGATACCCATCGCCGGGCCCTCGCAAGTCGCGGGGCAATACATTCGGATGAAGAGCAAAACGCTCAAAGTGCAGAACGTCGCCTATGGCCCGTCGTTGTACGAGTTCGAGGTGTTCGGCGGGCCCTGAGCAGGCATCGGCGGGCCCGGAGCAGGCGTGCTACGCTCCCGGGAAATGACGTACGAAGAGGCCAAGGCATGGTTCGAATCGAACCAAGGGCAAATGATCGAATCGCGCGGCGTCGCGACGGTCACCGTGCTTGGTCGAAGCGTGCGCTATTCGAGTAAGCCCCCCGAGCAGGACGAGTTCGTGAAGGCCGTCTCGCGCCTGAAGCGAATCCTGGCGTAGCTCGGCCCCTCGCCGCACCAGGTGCGACGTCTCCGGAGAATTTTTTGATGGTCACGCGTCGCGCCGCGGGTCGTCAAAGCCTTCGGCGGCATGGCCCGCTCCCGCGCATTTTTCGGAGGGCGCCGACACGCGCGCAAGCGCTTAGTTTGCCGCCAACGTCCATCGTCCCTGGCACGCGCCCGACGCGCCCGACGCGCGGGCGAGCGACGCGGCGGCGTCGCAGAAAAACGCGTCCAAGCGCCGCACTGCTTCAAAACATGAATTTCAAGTTGGAATTCAGGAATTCAACGGCGCCGCGGTCGGCTCCGGCGAGAACGCGGTCAGGCACCGACCGCGGTCAAGCGTCAGTCTCATGTGCGGAGGTGATGCGCTTCGAGTCCATAGCCTCGCTCGCGCGTAAATAGTGGGGAACCCCTCAAGCTTGGTCACATCTCCGATCGCGGGGCATCGCCTTCGCGTCGTCGATTCTATGTCGGAAGACCGGAAGACCGAGATGGATCGGCCCCCACGCGTAGGCACGATGCGGTCCCCAACGCTTCGCGCGAGTCTCAAGCCATGATTTCAGGCAGCCGCCCGCGCTCACGAAGGCGAAAAACGCCACCCTGTTCGAGATGTGACCAATCTTGAGGGGAGTCCAAACTATTGGGGCGGCGGGAACAGGCTCGCGCGATTGACGCTATCGAGGCCACGGTGACCATCAATCCCTGGTTGCTGCATCGCGATACGATGCGGTAACCGACTGACTTCGCACTCGCGAGGCCCTAGCTGCTGACCTCGTCCGTCCAGACTTTGAAGCTTTTCAGTGTGGACTCACCGAAGGAAGTGCTGATCGCCACGTCTGCTGCGTCACGGCCGCGGCCGATCACGATGCGGCCGATGCGCGGTACGTTGTGGCGCGCGTCGAACGTATACCACCTGCCGTCGAGGTAAGCTTCGAACCAACCGGAGAAGTCCATCGGTGCGGTCGAGTGCGGCACGCCGATGTCTCCCAGGTATCCGGCGCAGTAGCGCGCCGGGATGTTCATGCAGCGGCAAAACGCGACGGCGAGGTGCGCAAAGTCTCGGCACACGCCGGCGCGCTCTTGGTAGGCGTCGAACGCCGTTTTCGTGTTGCGCGCGAAGTCGTAGCCGAAGGTGAGATGGTTGTGCACGAAGTCGCAAATGGCTTTGACTCGCCCCCAGCCAGTCGGCGCGTCCTTGAACAGCTCCCAAGCAATGGGCGAGAGGCGATCAGTCTCGCAGTAGCGGCTACCGAGCAGGAAAACCAGGGTGTCGTGCGGTAGCAAGTCGACGGGCGTCTGCCTGGCTTCGGGTGCGTACACGTCGAGCAGGCCGTTGTCGTTCACCAGCGAGTCCGAGCTGATGCGTGTCACGCCAGTTGGCGCGACGATGCGCGTGCACCAGTTACCATAAAAATCCCGATACATGTCCACGGGGACGGATGGGCTGACCTTGAGGTGGTCTGGCGTGATGATGTCTGAGGCACGCGTGTAGTGAATATTGAGCATCAGCAGCATCGAGGTCGGCTGCGGACACTCAAACACCAGCTCATAGCCGACTCGGATTTTCATGAATGGACGTCCCTTGCTGCGAATACAGCATTGATCGAGCGAGAGTCGGGGATTGTTTCGGTGTCGCGTCGTTAGACCGCACGCTCACCAGCGCACATCGGGCAATTGTCGGAATACTTGGCGGACGCCTTCGCTCCACTCTCGGCTCAGCGCGCCAAAATCGGGATCGCCGACATCGAAACGCCGACGGTGGCTGAGCTTCAGTTGATCGTTCTCATACTGAACGAGATCGATGGGCATGGCGACCGAGAGATTGCTGCGCATGGTCGAGTCGAAGGAGACGAGCACGCACTTGGCGGCGTCTGCCAAAGTGGTTGTGGCAGAAATGACGCGATCGATGATGGGCTTACCGTATTTGGCCTCGCCGGTCTGAAAGAACTGCGTTCCTTGCCCGGCTTCGACGAAATTGCCCTCCGCGTAGGTGCGAAACAAGCGCGGCGCTTCGCCCTTGATTTGCCCCCCAATGATGAACGAGGCATCGAACTTGAGATCGCTCTTTTCGAGGTGCGGGCGATCGCGGCGGCCAACGTCGCGCACCGCGTCCGCAACCAGGGTCACGAAATCGAACATGGTGCGCGCGGTCCACACGTTCGGCACGTCCTCCTTGTCCTTGATTTCACCGCGTTGCTTGAGGGTGGTGATCACGGCCTGCGTGCCGGCTAAATTTCCCGAGCTGAGCAACACTATCGCGCGTTCGCCTTCCCGCTCGAACACGCTCATCTTGCAGAATTGCGCGAAGTTGTCGACACCTGCGTGAGTGCGCGAATCGGAGGCGAGCACGATTCCGTCTTTGAGCAGAATCCCTACGCAGTATGTCATGCGGCGGACCGTACCACCGTTTGGGGACGCGGCCTGTGATTCGATGCGCGACTACCAGGCGATGGGTTTGCCATCACGAAAGAAGCCGCCGCTCGGGCCGCTTCGGTCGAGCGTTGCTGCCCAAACGATGCCGCTCACGCCTTGTTCGAGGCTCCGCGGCGCACTGCTGCCGCCCATGCGCGTCTTCACCCAACCGGGGCAGACCGAATTGACGCGGCGCGCGCTGCCCGCAAGCTCGCGAGCGAGCACGCGCGTGAGCGCATTCATAAGCGCTTTGGAAACGCTGTAAGCGTTGCTTGGGAATCCGGCCGCGGCGTGGGAACCGCTGTTCACGGCGCTCAGGAACTCTTCGGCAAGCTGCTCGATGTCGGCGCGGCTCAGCGCCGGGGCGAGCAGGCGCTTTTGCAGCGCAGGCGAAAGGTTCGAAAGCTCACCCATCCCGCTCGATACCATCACGATGTTCGCGTCCGGCGCAAGCCTTCCGAGTAGCGCGTCGGTCACGCGCGCGGCGCCGCGGAAGTTGATCTCCAGCGTGTCGGCGGCGACTTTGGCATCGAAGCCTTTGAACGTGGCACCCGCGTTGTTGACGAGCGCGTCGATCGGCGGCTCGTGAGCCATACGCTCAGCGAAGGCGCCGACGCTCACGGGACTAGCCACATCGAGCGT
>OLLW01000572.1_pt1 | contig 11233 bp, 9 predicted proteins | sample 1604611 | NCBI WGS metagenome assembly OLLW01 (sample SAMEA104055725, study PRJEB20765) | soil metagenome | biome: Arctic tundra; feature: Polygonal ground; material: soil | place: USA | collected 2011-09 | depth 0-0.5 m | reverse complement strand
GGGCTCGCTGCCGCCGCAGGCTTGGCAAGCCGCAATCATCGACATGCTGCAAGCGACGTGAGCGAGCCAGGGGTGGCTGAACGGTTTGAACATTGGCGGCGTACCAGTAGCGCGAAGCACGTTTCAGAACAACGGCCGCGCGCGGCGGGCACTTTAAGCACTTTAGCCAGCTTGAAAAGTTCGCGCGTCCAGCAAGAGCGCGCCCGGAACTTCACCCAAACGGGTTTCGAGAGCGGGCTTGGGGCGGACCGCAACGCCGAGCTCGGCCTCTCGCAACATTTCGAGATCGAAGACGTTGTCGCCGAAGCTCGCGACCCAGCGCGCATCCCCCATGAGCGCGCGGCCAGCGCTGCACTTGGTGGCCGCATAGGGCACCGCGCCGTCCATCTGCGCACAGATTACGCCTTCATTGACGAGCGGGGTACTAGCCGCGATATCCCGTGCGGCAAAGCCCCACACGCTTGCCGCGAGCTCCACCGTGGCGCGCGGCGACGCCGAGATCACCACAGTGCGCACGCCCTGGCCGCGCGCAAAATCCAAGATTGGCCGCAGCTCCTCGTGCAGGCGCTGCGCGTGATTCGCTGCGCGCAACGCTTCTGCAACGAGGTCCCGCATTTCGCTCAAGGTGTGCCCGGCGTAGCACCAGGTCATCAGCTCGCACATGTCGCGCTCGGGATAGCGACCGGCCAGGTAGGCTTCGAACAAGTGTTTGGCCGTGGCGTTGACGTCGGCGAAGGTTTCGAAGCCTCGCGTTTCGGCCTGCCGTTCCAGCTCTGCGCGGGCCGCTTCGCGCAAACGACCGTGTGTCACTGCAAAGCGGAACACGTCGTCACCGACGTCCCCGGACCAGAGGGTGCCGTCTGCGTCGAACGCGAGCGCGCAGGGCGGGCCCGCTTGAAAGTGCATTGCTAGATCGGCAATTAGCTGCGGCGGGGTGATGAGTCGGGTCGTCACGCGCTCTCCCCGGCGCGATCGCGCTCGAGCCAGCCCTTCCACCATTCTTCGGCCATGGCTAGATCCTGACCGGTGTCGATCTCCATGTAGCCGCCAGCGGTGTTCTCGCGCCGCATCAGGGCGCCCGCTTCCAGCATTTCTTGGAGCAGATCCAGCAGGTAAGCTCTTTGGAAGCTGCGCCCTTCGCGGAACATCCCGCCACCGTAGCTGTGCCGTGCACGATCGAACGCGTCGCTGAACACGCGCGCGCCATCTGCGCTGAGCTTCATTACCCCGATGAACTCGCCGTCGGCGGACTCGCTTTCGATCCTTCTGCTGAGCTCGAGGACCTGCGAGCCATTGGCGCGCAGCTTCTCTGCATCTGTTTCCGGGTGCTGGGTGCGTCCGACGTAGCGGCGTCGCCAGGCCGTGTCACAACCGAGCGCGATATCCGCCTGGGAGGCGACCAGCTTTTGCACGATTTCCCCGTCGTACACGATGTCCGCGTAGGTCGAGACGAAGCCTGCGCCGAAATACTCGCGCGCGCACAAGAGCGACAGCAAGATGTTGTTGTTGGCCCAGTCCGCGTTCCGCACGAAGGTAAATTCGGGATAGCGGGCGCGCACCACGTCCTCGGCGTAGCCGCACACGAAGACGACGTCTTTGCGTGTGAAGCCGGCGCTGAGCAGGGCTTCGAGGACCCAGTCGAGCATGGGGCGACCCATGACCTCGACCAAGGTCTTCGGGATGAGGTCCGTGTTGTGGCCCAGGCGGCTGCCACGACCCGCGCCGATTACGATTGCTCGCACGGCGCGGAGTGTAACTGGTCCGTCCCGGGCTGTCCGCGCTCAAACGCGACCGAGGGCTCATTCCTCGCGCAACTTCGCGAGCACGCTCAGATCTTCGAGCGTCGAGACATCACCTTTGGTCTCGCGGCCGGCGGCAATGTCTTTGAGCAAGCGCCGCATGATCTTACCGCTGCGCGTCTTGGGCAGGCTCTCGGCGAAGCGAACCGAATCCGGGCGCGCGAATTTGCCGATCTCGTTGCCCACGTGCTCGGCGAGCGCCTTCTTCATCTCTGGAGTGGCGGCGTGGTTCGGCTTTAGCGTGACGAACACGACCAAGGCTTGGCCCTTCAAGTCATCCGGACGGCCCACGGCTGCTGCCTCGGCTACAGCGGGGTGCGCCACGAGCGCGCTTTCGATCTCGGCCGTACCGATGCGGTGACCGGAGACGTTGAGCACGTCGTCGATGCGGCCGACCACGTGGAAGTAGCCGTCCTTGTCTTCACGCGCGCCGTCACCGGTGAAGTACACGCCTGGGATTTCGGACCAGTAAGCTTGCTTGAAGCGCTCGTCGTCGCCGTAGATGGTGCGCAGCATGCTCGGCCACGGCTGCTTGAGCACGAGCAAGCCGCCTTCACCGACCGGCACTTTCTGTCCTTCTTGCGTGACGACCTCCGGCGCGACGCCGAAGAAGGGCAGGCCCGTGGCGCCCGGCTTCGTCGAATGCGCGCCGGGCAGGGTGGTCAGCATGATCGCGCCGGTTTCGGTCTGCCACCAAGTGTCGACGATGGGGCAGCGGTTTTTGCCCACGTGCTCGCGGTACCACATCCACGCTTCGGGATTGATCGGCTCGCCGACGCTGCCCAAAAGGCGTAAACTCGAAAGATCGGACTTCGCGGGCCAGTCGTTGCCCTGGCGAATGAAGGCGCGGATAGCAGTGGGCGCGGTGTACAGCACCGTGACCTTGTGCTTCTCGATGATCTGCCAGAAGCGGCCCCAATCGGGTTGATTGGGCGCGCCCTCGTACAAGAGGCAGGTCGCGCCGTTGGAGAGCGGGCCGTACACGAGGTAGCTGTGGCCGGTGATCCAGCCCACGTCGGCGGTGCACCAGTAGACGTCGTTGTCTTGCAGATCGAAGACGTATTTCGTGGTCAGGTGGGTGCCGGCGAGGTAGCCGGCGGTCGTGTGCAGCACGCCCTTGGGTTTGCCGGTGGAGCCCGAGGTGTACAGGATGAACAGCGGGTGCTCGCCGTCCACTATCTCGGCGCCGCCTTCGGCAGGGTTCGCGGCGCGCACGGCGTCGTACCAGTCGATGTCACGGCCGGGCGTCAGCGTGGTCTCGGCTTGTTCGCCCAGTCGCGCAAAAACCACGACTTTTTCGACTGATTTGCTGCCTTCGACAGCGCGGTCGACGGTGGCCTTGAGCGGCACGACGTTGCCGCGGCGCAGCGCGCCGTCTTGAGTGAGCACGACCTTCGCCGCGCAGTCATTGATACGGTCGCGCAGAGACTCCGCAGCGAAGCCGCCGAAGACGACAGTGTGCGGCGCGCCGATACGCGCGCAGGCCAGCATGCCCACCATGACCTCTGGCACCATGCCCATGTAGATCGCGACGCGGTCGCCCTTCTGGACACCGAGCTTGCGCAGCGCGGCGGTGAACTCGACCACCTTCTTGTGCAGCTCCGCATAGCTGATGCTGACGGATTCGCCGGGCTCGCTCTCCCAGATGATCGCGGCCTTGTCTTTGACGGCGGTCTTCAAGTGCCGGTCGAGGCAGCTCTCGCTCGCGTTGAGCTCCGCGCCAACGAACCACTTGGAGTGTGGGAGCTGCCACTCGCACAGCGCCGACCAGGGCTTTCTGAGCACGAGCTCCGACGTCTCGCGCTTCCAGAAGCTATCGGGGGATTCGAGGCTCTCTTTGTACAGCGCGTCATATTGGGCGCGCGACGAGATCCGGGCGTGGGCCGCGAACTCCGGGCTCGGCTCGAAGGTCCGATTTTCCGCGGAGTACGTTTCGATGGCATTCTTTTCGGTCATCGCGGGCCTCTTCCTCTGAAATTTGCCCTGCGCGTCGCGTGCATTGACGCACAGCAGCGTCTCCTTATGCCAGGAAACAGCGGGCAGAACCACTACCAGAGCGAATAGCCGCCATGCAGGCTGAGGCCGAAGAGCGGCAGGGTATTGGTGTTGCCGAAGGCCGACTGGTCGCCCTCGAGCTTTTGCTTGTTCAGGCTGCTCGCGCCGTCGATCAACGTGACGACCTCGGCGCCGAGCAAGACGTGCCCGACGCTCCACTGTAGACCGAGCTCGAGCAGGAAGTAGGGATCGTAGCCACTGACGCTGCCGCCGGGCAGCTTGCTGTTGCCGGCCACTTTATCGAGGTCGAGCTTGTGGTGCACGGCGCCGGTGCCGATGGTGGTCGAAAAGCGCAGTGTTTTGCCGGTCGTCATCAGCCGCAAGTTGGGTCCGAAGCGCGCGGCGCTCAGCGAGTACTTGCGCGTGTCGGTGCTCGTTGGATCGCTGCTCTTGGCGTCGTCCACGTTGAGCTTACCAAAATCGAGCATTAGCTCGGCGGCGATCGGCGCCCAGATCCGGTACCCCGCGCGCAGCCCGAGCGTGCCCATGGCGCCACCGGAACGCGTGCTGGTGAGCTCGAGCGGATGCTGACCGAGACCGAGCACGCCGAGCGTGAGCATTCCATAGTAGCCACGCGGCTCGCGGCGATGCGGAGGCGGGGGCATCGCGCCTGTGCGGTTGGGCATGACCTCGGTCGATTCGCCGTCGATGCGCGCGCCGAGCTCCGCTTTGAGCTCGAGCGTCTTACCCAAGCCGACGTTTACCGTGGACTCGTAGCTTTCGTAGCCGTCGCGGAAGACCTGGATTAGGTGATCCGTGTCCGGTTTGACGCCTCCGCGCCATTCGTGAAAGGCGCGCGTTACGCCATCGATGGCGATAGCGGCCAGCGGATCCCCGGCCACGATATTCAGAAATCCGTCGGTCGCTTTGAGCTTCATCTCCACGGGTAATTGTTTTTGGCCAGAGGCGACGTTCACGACCCGCACCAGGCGCGCGTAGCCGGGCTCGTCGGCCACGACGGTGTGCTCGCCCACGTTTACCTCTACGCCTGCGTGCAGCTCACTCAGCGCTAGCGCGCGACCGTCGACGGTGACCTTGGCGTCGCTCGGTTCTACGTCGATGACGATCGAGCCGACCAAGTTCTGGAGCTCGGCGATCGCGTCGCGCACCGCTTTTTTTTCGCCTTCGCTCAGCTCGCTGTCGTGTTTCGCGAGCAGCTGCGTGAGCGTCTCGGCAGCTTCACGATAGCGAAACAGTGCTTTCTGACAGAGCGCGACGTTTTGCAGCGAGCCCGGGCCTGGCTTCGCGCTGTACGCGGCTTCGAACTCGACCAGGGCGCCCGCGTAGTTGGTATCCTGATAGAGCCGGATTCCGAGCTTGAAATGGCGCCGGGCGTCGGCGGTTGCCTCGGCTGGGTCCGCGGGCGGCGTCGCAGCTGGCATCGCCGAGGGCGGCTGCGCGTTGGGGGCCACGCTCGGAGCCGCGTGCGCGGCGACAGCCGCCAACGCGCTCAGAGATACCACCAAAAAACCCATCAGGGCGCGCCCGCGCATGCCCCCTTCGCCTATCACACCTGTGCGCGAAACGCGCTCGTGACGAGCGTGGCACCCTCGATACAACCCGTTGATATCGTTTCCGGTCCTGACAAGCAGAACCCGGCTACTTGGGCGTGCCCGGCAGGCGGCCCGGGCGCCTGGCGTCCATGGCGGATCGAGGGGCAACCGCGTGCCGGTCGCGCCGGTAGCTCTCGTGGCTCGTGGCGGCTCGCGGCGATCGAGATCTGACCTGCCAAGACTGATCAGATCGAGGCTAGGGCTCTTTAGTGCTGAGCTGCAAGCCGGTTCCGACGTGCTCGCGCGCGGTTGGCTTTGCGGTTGGCGGGCGATGTGGCTTCGGCGCGCTCGACGCGAGCGCAGGGGCGGCCGGCTCGACGCCGATGGTGCTGCTGGTGCCGTTCACGCCTGCCGAGGGCGCAGCGTTCAGCGTCGAGCTGGCCACGGGCGGAGTCTCCTTGCTCACGTTGCCGGACGCTCTGCCGTTTCGAGCGACGAGGTAGGCCGTCAACGCGAAGCCGGCGAGCGTCGCCGTGATGCCCGCGACGAGCGTGCCGTAACGCCTGCGCCGCGGCCCGTGGCTCACGACACTGGGCGACTTCCGGTCCGAGCGTGGGGTGGCAACCGAGGTGACCCGGTCGGTCAATATGCCGTCCAGATTGGTGATTGCCGCCAAGAATTCGCCGGCCGACTGAAACCGTCGCTCGCGCTCTCGGTCCAAGGCGCGGCTGACGATGGCGGCGATGTTGGCGGGAACCTCGGGCACGAGCGAGCGCACGTCCGGCGCATCGTGGGTGCAGATGGCGATCAGCACTGCTTCGTAGGTTCGCCCGCCGTGTGGCGGCCGCCCCGTGAGCATCTCGAACAAGATCGCTCCCAGGCTGAAAAGATCGGTACGCCCGTCGATGTCGGCGAATGATTGTGCCTGCTCTGGCGACATGTAGAAAGCCGTACCGAGCACCGTACCGCGCCGCGTGAGCGTGTCGGCGGTGCGGGCGCGTGCGACCTTCGAAATGCCAAAGTCGACCAGCTTGACGAACGACGGATCGTCGTCGCGCGCGCACAAGAAAACATTGTCCGGCTTCAGATCGCGATGAACGATGCCCGCCTCGTGTGCCCGCACCAGCGCGCGCAGCACCTGGTTCACGATGCGCAGCGCCGAGGGCACTGAGAGCCGACCTTCACGCCGCAAGCAGGCGCGCAGGTCCTCACCCGTGAGCAGCTCCATGACCAAGAACGGCAGCCCCGCCTCGGTCACACCCGAGTCGAAGATCTGCACGATGTGTGCGCTCTCCGCCATGCCGGCGGCCTCGGCCTCGCGCTGGAAACGCTGGCAGGCCTCGCGGTTCTTGGCTGCTTCATGGTCCAAGAACTTCAGCGCCACGCGCTTGCCGATGGCAACGTTCGTGGCTTGAAATACCGCGCCCATTCCGCCGCGGCCGATCAGGCGATCGACGCGGTATTTGCCGGCGACCGTCGTCCCGACGAGCGCTACGAGCTCGCTCTCGGTGTCCTCTTCTAGGCTCGGCATAGCCGGCGTCTCCCGGTGCGCCAAAAGCGCACCGGGGTAGGCTAGCACGACGGCTTGCCCAAATGACGACGACCCGAGCGCCGCTCAGCGCGGCATTCGAGTCGTCTCTATCGCATTGACGCCTGAAAGCGTGTTGCGCGGGGCAAACGCACCCGCGAAAAACGCCTCAGCGCGCGATCTTGCCGAGAGCGGCTTGGATGCGCGACGTGGTGCGCGAAGCGGCGCGCGAGTGCACGACGCCTTTGCTGGCGGCCTTCGCGAGCGCGATAGACGCGGCGGCGACCGGAGCTTTGGCAGCGGCAATGTCGCCAGCGGCGATTGCGGAGCGCGCCTTCTTGACGGCGGTGCGGAGGGAGCTGCGGACAGCCTGATTGCGCTCGGCACGGACCAAGCGTTGGCGATTACGTTTCTCTGCGGACGGGTGATTGGCCATGCGTCGGAAAACCTTCGAGGTATTGAGCTAGGGCTGACGCGAAAGCGTCAGGCCTTCGCCTTGCGCGCGTCGGGCGCCTTGGGATCGTAACCCTCGGGATGAACCGGGAATTTGGGCGTTGCCGCCGCCTTATTGTTGGCGCCCTGGCTGCGCGCCCGGATATACCGACGACGTTCAGTCTGCCGAGTCGAAGAAACCATCAGAATACCTTCAAAAAGGGCCCGGAAAGGGCTCGAGGGGCCGGGACTATGAGCGAAGCTTTGGGGCTTGTCAACGCGCGCTCGGCGATCCTCCGGGGCAAATCACGATTTTTCGGAAATGCCCAGATCCCGACGTCAATCCGGCCGGACGGTGGCGCTGACACTGAAACTCGCCGCTGCAAACGGCTGCACCCGAGCTCGGCTCAGCTGGGCCTGGATACACGCGCCGGAAGACTGGCCCGCCGCCGGCCCGCTTACGGACACGCTCTGCACGCGGCCGTCTGACGAAAACACGACCACGGCGCTCGACGCCGCGTCCTCGCCCGCGACGCAATGACGCGCGCCGCTCATCACTGCGCCGAGCGCGGCCTGCACGGCGCCCGTGGAGGGCTTCGCCGGCACGGCTCCGCCGGTGCTGTCCGCTGGCCGCAGCGCGGGGTCTGGCGGCAGGGCTTTCTCTACCGTCTTCTCGACGGGCGCCTTGGCTGCTGCAGGTGCCTTCTCAGGCTCGTCTTCGAGCACGATTTTTTCTGCTCTGGGTCCGCCACTCGCCGCACCGGCGTTCGGCATGCGCGCCGCTCCTGCGCTGGGCTTCTCGTGCGCGGCGTCCAAGGGCTTGGCTGCGTTCTCGCCGGGCAGCAAATTGGGATCGATGCCGCTCGGTGTGAGCTGTGCGACTGGCACTGGCGTCGGGGTTGCGCCCGGCGCAGCGACGTTGCTCGGCTTGGCTTCGCTGGTCGGTGTCGCCGTGGGCACGACGGCGCTCACTAGCGGCACTGGTGCTCCAGGTTGCCGCAGCCAGAACAACACGCCCGCCGCGAGCGCAATCACAGCAGCGGCCGCCCCAAACTTTGGCCACGGGCTGGCGCTCACCAGCTGTGGCGCGCTCACGGCTGCAATGGGCGCTGCCGCGACTGGCTTCGGCGCGGGCGGCACGGCAGGCCGCTGCTGCGCGGCCAGCGCAAGGCTGGCACGCGCAATCTCGCGTTCGGCAGCTTGCTTGTTCTCGACGCTGCGCCGAGCCATCTCGGCGAGGCTTTGCGTGCGGACTCCTGAGTGGGTCAGCGGAGTGGCGGTTGCAGAGGGTGCCGTACTGGGCTCACCTGGCTCGCTTGGTAGCGGAGCCGCGAGCAGCGCTGCGTCCGTCTCGCCCAGCTGGCCCGTAAACAGCTTCGCTTCGACGGCTACCGCGTCCTGTTCCCAATCCCGTTCGGGGAATGGAAACCCGCTCAACGCAGCTTCCAAATTCGGGCCTAAATCGGCCGACGAGCGTCGCTCGCTCATGCCGCGCCTGCCTCGCCCCGCGGCACGAGACCGCGCTCGACTAAGAATGCTTTGAGCTTCTTGCGCGCTTCGTGCACGCGCCAGGCCACGGTGCCCTCTGGGCAGCCCAGGACTTCGCCGGCTTGCGCGTGACTGAGGCCGTCGACACCGACCAAGATCAGCGTTGTGCGCAGGGTGTCGCTGAGGGCGTCCAAACCCTCGCACAGTGCGCGGCCGAGCTCGCGGCTCTCGCTGTCGCTCAGCGGGTTCGCGCTGCCGGCGCGCGTTTCGATCAGCACGCCTTCCAAGCGCGGGTCGTCGCTGGACAGTGCTTTGCGTCCAGGCTTGCGCGCGCGAATCGTGTTGAGCGAGAGGTTCACCGCGATGCGGTAGATCCAAGTGAAGGCCTCGCTGCGCCCGTCGAAGCGATCCAGGGCGCCGTAAGCGCGTACGAAGGTTTCCTGGGTTGCATCTTCGGCCTCGGCAGCGTCGCCCAGTAGGTGCAACGCGAGCCGGTAGATGCGCTTCTGATGTCGCCGCATGAGCGCACCGAAGGCTTCCGTATCCCCCTGTCGGGCGGCGTCAACCAGCTCGCGATCGGTTCGCTTGGACATCGCTGAACGCGCGGGTCGCGCGAGAACCTCTTCGGTATGCAGCCTCGGTCCAAGATAGAGTAGCACCGCGGAGTCAGACAACGGTGGCGGCTCGAAGCTTGGCGCGCGGCACGCCGAAAGGCGCACCGCGCGACCCGCAATGCGCCAAAAAAGACGAGTAATTTCAGTAAGGTAGGGCCTCTAGCGAGGCCCCGGAATTACTTCGTGTCGGTGGCGCCCAGGCGCGCCTTGAGCAAATCCCCCAAGGTTCCGAAGCCGCCTTCGGCCTTGAGCTTGGCTCGGTACTCCTTGTGAGCGCGACGCTCTTCGTCTTCCTTGAAGCCGCGCAGGCTGAGCTTGGGCTCGCCGCTACGCGGGTCGAGATCCACGACTTTGAGATCGAGGATGGTGCCCGGCTTGAACACCTTGCGCAGATCCGTACCGCGCGCGGTACCGGTTTGCGCGCCGGGGATGAAGCCGCGAGCGGCGCGACCGGTGACGCCCAACAAGCGCACGAGCACACCCATCGCCTCACCCTTGACGACTTCCGCCTTCACCAGCGCGTTGCGCACGATCTTCTGAGGCTCTTCGCTGGCGTGCTCGGGGGAGGGCGCGAGGTGAAAGGTGAGCTTCTTCGAGCGGGGATCGAAGTGATGCACGATCACGTCGACTTCTTGTTCGAGCTTCAGCACCGCTTCCGGATGTTCGATGCGCTCGAGCGAAAGATCCGAGACGTGTAGCAGGCCGTCGACACCCGGCTCGAGCTCGACGAACGCGCCGAACTTCTCGAGGCGGACGACTTTGCCCTTGTGCTGCGAGCCCTGCGCGTATTTCTGCTTGGCGATCGACCAGGGGTCTTCGATCAGCGCCTTCCTGCTGAGCCAGATCTTGCCGCGCTCGTCGATCTTGGTGATCTTGACTTCGATCCGGTCGCCCGCGCGCAAGAGCTCGGTGAGCGGCACGCGCGCGTCGTGGCTGGCTTCGGAAGCGTGCACCAAGCCTTCGAGGTTCTCGGCTTCGGGCAGCGCGACGAACGCGCCCCACTCGACCACTGTGCGCACCACGCCCTGCATCACCTGGCCTTCTTGGAGCAGGGTGATCGCGTGTTTACGGCGCTCGTGGGCTTCCGCCTCGAGCATCGGCCGGCGCGAAACCACGACGTCACGGCCGCTCTTTTCGTACTGGACGACCTTGAACTCGACGCGTTGTCCGACTAGCACCGCGAAATTTGCGTTGGCTGGGTGCAGATCCATGCCGGACGCCGGAGCGAACGCGCGCAGGCCGTCGATGTCGACTTCGACGCCACCTTTGATCACGCCAGTGATGAGCCCTGAAACAAGCGTGCCGTCTTTGGCTGCTTGCTCGACCTTGGGCTTGGACTCTTCTTCGCGCAGGGGCTTGCGTGTCAGGACGACCAGGCCGCCGCGCAGGCCGTCATTGTGGATGCGCGCCACGAAGCGGTCGCCGACCGCGGGCACCAGGTCATCCGGTTCCATCTCGTTGCGATCGAAGATGGCCAGCGCTTTGCCGGACAGGTCGACCATAATCGCGGTCTCGAGCACCGCGGTGACTTTGCCGAACACTTCTTCGCCGGTGTGAAACGGGGCGCGGTCGCTGGCACGGTGGTGCTGTGGACGAGTCGGAGCGCCTTCGCCGCGCGCCTCGCGCGCTTCGCCGCCGCCAGTGCCGGAACGCTTTTTCTTGCGACGGCGCTTCTTCTTCGGCTTGTCGCCGGGAGTAGCTCCAGGAGCGCCATCTGCAGCAGCAGTCTCTCCGCCTTCGCTCTCCCCGCCTTCGCTCTCCCCGCCTTCGCCCTCGCCGTCGTCGCTTTCGCTGTCACCCTCGCTCGCGGGGGACTCGCCCGCG
>OLLW01000672.1_pt1 | contig 11259 bp, 10 predicted proteins | sample 1604611 | NCBI WGS metagenome assembly OLLW01 (sample SAMEA104055725, study PRJEB20765) | soil metagenome | biome: Arctic tundra; feature: Polygonal ground; material: soil | place: USA | collected 2011-09 | depth 0-0.5 m | reverse complement strand
TGCGCTCTCTCGCAACGCGCGGAGCGCGGCGTGCGTGATATCGGTCTCCGCGAGCTCGTCCGGTGCCCGGAGCAAGATGCGCGCGACGTCCATCGCCACGTTACCCATGCCCACGACGACGGCGCGCTCGTTCGACAGATCGAACGCTTCGCTCTGAAAATCTGGGTGCCCGTTGTACCAGCCGACAAAGGCCGTCGCGGGCACGCTGCCCGGCAGATCTTCGCCCGGGACGCCTAGGCGCTTGTCGCTCGCGGACCCGGTCGCGAACACGACTGCGTGGTATTCGGCGAGCAGCACCTCGGTCGGCAAGTCGCGGCCCACAAGGACATTGCCGAAGAAGCGAAAATTCGGATGGCTGGCAATCCGTTCGAACGAAGCGATCACTCGCTTGATGCTTTGGTGATCGGGCGCGACCCCGAAGCGGACCAAACCGAACGGAGTCGGCAATCGCTCGAACATGTCGACCTCGACATGAGCCGTCTGATGCCGAAGCAGGAAGTCGGCGCTGTAGAAGGCCGCAGGCCCGGAGCCGACCACAGCTACCCTAAGCGGGTCGCCGATCGGGGGAGCTTCGACTGCATGGGGATCGGAGTCCAAATGCCTCTCCTGGGGCGCGCCGGCGCCGGGTTCCATTCGCCCTGCTTCGGAATGCTAGGCCCGGAGCGCGGGATCGCCAAAACGGCCCGAAATTCACGCGCCAGACTTGACCCGACCGGACCCGGAGCCTAAAGTTTCACGAAGTTTTGAAAGCTCAAACAACAAGCTGATGGCCGGATCGCCCACGGAACCGGTGACCCAAGCCGAGCTCGAAGTCGCCGACACCATTGGGCGACTAATGGAGTTTTGGGGATTCAAGCGTCCGATGGGTCGGATGTGGACCCTGCTCTATCTGTCGCCGGCAGCGCTCGGCGCCGCCGAATTGGGCGAGCAACTCAAAATGAGTGCCGGCGCGGTGAGCATGACGCTGAGCGAATTGTTGAAGTGGGGCGCAGTCAAGAAGAGCTGGCGCCCCGGTGAGCGGCGCGACTTCTACGAGGCCGAAACCAGCATCGGGAAGCTGGTGCAGCGGGTGCTTCGCGAGCGCGAGCTGGAGCTCGTGCGGCAATTCGGTGAAGCGCTGAGCAACGCTGAAGCCACGCTGCCGCGCCCAGCTGAGCCCGGAACAGCGCACGATTTCAAGCGCGATCGAGTCCACGAGCTGCAGCGGTTGTCGCGGCTCGGCGAGACCTTGCTGACCGCGCTGGTGGCCGGAAAAGTCGTCGACCCCACGCCTTTCTTGAAAGTGTACGGAGATACATGAGCGAACCTGTGACAGCGCTGGCGACCCGTGACGGCTCGGGCGCAATGTTCGACGGCATTGCAGCGCGCTATGATTTAGTGAACCGCGTCATCTCGCTGGGCATCGATCAGAGCTGGCGGCGGAAGACGGTGCTCGCGCTAAACCTCGGCGCGGCGCACCGCGTGCTAGACCTCGCGACGGGCACGGCGGACTTAGCGATCCAAGTGGCTGGCACCGAACCGACCGCGACGGTCGTTGGGCTCGATCCTTCTGGGAAAATGCTGGACGTCGGGCGCGTGAAGGTAGAGCGCGCGGCGCTCGAAAGCCGCGTCGAGCTGGTGCAGGGCGACGCTCAAGCGTTGCCCTTTGCGGACGACTCTTTCGATTCGGTATGCATCGCGTTCGGTATTCGCAATGTGCCAGATCGCAAAAAGGCGCTGCGCGAGATGGCGCGGGTCACTCGCGCCGGCGGGCGCGTTGCGATTCTCGAGCTGTCGGAACCGCGCGGCGGGCTGCTGGGTGCCCTAGCACGTTTCCACATTCATACCGTGGTGCCGTACGTCGGCGCGCTGCTCTCCGGCGTGAAGGAATATCAATATCTGCAGCGCTCGATCGCCGCATTTCCACCGGCCGATGAGTTCGCGGCGCTGATGCAAAGCTCGAACCTGACCGTGATCGGCGTGCATCCGCTGACCTTCGGCGTGTGTCACCTGTACGTGGCGGAGCCCGGAAAGCTCGCATGACCGGACACGCGGCGCGAAGCGGCGCGAGCCGTAGCTCAGCTACCGCCTTCGACTCGAGCGAGTTGCTTGGGCGTATGGCTCGGGACCTCGGCCGTATCGCCAGTAGCTCGCCATTCGTGGCGCTAACTTGGCCCGTGCCGCAGGTGCCGAGCGAGCGGCTACTCGGCGCTGAAAGCGACGGGGACGGCGTGCTTTGGGCGCCCCCGGGCGAAGACGAAGCATGCGGTCTCGGAGCGGCGTTCACGCTCAGCGCGCGGGGGCCGGATCGCTTTGCCGCGATCCAAAGCCAAGCCCGCGAAGTCTGGCCGTTGCTCGACTCGAGCGGCGCTGATGCCCTCGCGCCGGCACCGCGTTTTTTTGGCGGGTTCGCGTTCCAAGCAGGCCAGGCCGAGAGCCCCCTGTGGCGCGAGTTTGGTGATGCGCGCTTCGTGCTGCCGAAGCTGACGTATTTGAAAAATCGTGAAGGCACCTGGCTGCGTTTGATCGTGCGTGGCAGCGCGCTGAACGAAGCCGACTTTCGCGAGCAGCTCGAGACGCCGCTGCAGCGCGCGCTGCACGCTCTGTTCAGCGCCAGCGCGCCGTTCGAGCCTGCGCGCGAGCTGGGGCGCGAAGAGCGCTCGCCCGAGGACTGGGCCGAGCTCGTCCTGGCAATTCAAGCGGAGATCGCCAAAGGACGCGCGCAAAAAATCGTCGCAGCGCGGCGCCTGAGCTTGCGTTTGGATCGCGCGCTGCCCGTGGCGGGCGTACAAGCGCGGCTACGAGAGGACGCACCGGAGAGCACGCGCTTCGCCTTTCGCGTGTCCGCCAGCACTTTCTTGGGCGCCACGCCCGAGCAGCTGATCCGAAAGTGCGGCCTGGAAATCAGCACCGAGGCCGTCGCCGGCTCGATCAGCGCCGACGACGCCACCGCGGCCAAGCATCTACTCGAGAGCGACAAGGACATCCGCGAGCACGAGTTCGTGGTCAGTGAGATCTTGCGGCTGCTCGGTCCGCTGACCGACGAGCTTTCGGCGGCTCCGCGGCGCGAAGTACACCGGCTACGCACGGTGCTGCACTTGCGCACTCCGATCCGAGGCAAGCTGCGCGAGGCGAGCCATGTGCTCGAGCTCGTCGGCCGGCTGCACCCGACGCCCGCCGTTGGCGGCGTGCCGACACGCGCGGCCGTCGACTTCATCGTGCAGCATGAGCCGGACGAGCGCGGTTGGTATTCGGGACCCGTGGGCTGGTTCGATGCCCAAGGCGACGGCCGCTTCGTCGTGGCATTGCGCTCGGGCGTGATCCGCGGCGAACGCGCGGAGCTATATGCCGGCGCGGGCGTGGTTCAGGATTCAAATGCTCCGAGCGAATTTGCCGAAACGCGCTGGAAGCTTGCCGCGCTGCTCGGAGCGCTCGGGGTTTCCGGGTGAGCGCGGCGTTGCTCAGCGAGTGGTCGCGGCTCTTGCTCGGCAGCCTAGCTCGAGCCGGCGTCGAAGACGTAGTGCTCAGTCCCGGCTCGCGCTCCACCCCGTTTGCTTGGGCAGCCCTCAACGAACCCAAGTTTCGTTGCCATTCGCTGGCCGACGAGCGGGTGGCCGCCTTCTTTGCGCTCGGCCAAGCGCGGCTCAGCGGACGCCCGAGCCTGCTCATCTGCACCTCCGGAACCGCGGCGGCAAACTATTACCCCGCGGTGATCGAAGCCTCGCTCGCGCGCTTGCCCCTGCTCATCCTAACGGCGGACCGCCCGTTCGAGTTGCAGCATTCGGCAGCACCGCAGGCCATCGATCAGATCAAGCTATTTGGCGAGTCGGTGCGCGCGTTCTTCGAGCTGGGAACGCCCGATGCGGCGCCGAGCGCTCTGTCCGGCGTCGTGCGAAGCGTTGCGCATGCCGCACACGTCGCGCGCTTTCCGGAGCCGGGCCCGGTGCATCTGAACGCCCGCGCGCGGAAGCCGCTCGAGCCGGTCGAGGCCAACGACGCGGCGTCCATCGCCCTCCGCAGCCAAGTCGACCAGCTGCTTCTGCGTGGACCGACGAGCTCCCAAGGAGCAACCCTCGAGGGTGATGTATCGCGCCTGGCGCGAGCCTGCGCTGCAACGGCTCGCGGCTTGATCGTGGTCGGTCCGCATCATCCGGGCGAGGCCGCGCCCGCGCTGGCTCGCTTGGCGGAAGTCAGCGGATTCCCGCTGCTTTGCGAGGCGACCAGTCAGCTGCGCTTTGGCGACGAGCTAGCGCCTGGAGCACGCTTGATCGACGGCTTCGATTGGCTGCTGCGCTCAGAACGTCTCCGAGACGCCTTGCGGCCAGACCTGATCCTGAGCTTCGGCCAAACGCCGACCTCGGGCTCTTACGAGCGTCTACTCAATGGCGGATTCGCGGGAGACCGCTTCGTGATCTCGCCGCACGGGTTTCCCGACCCGCATGGCCTGGCAACCGAGCTAATCAGCGCCAGCAGCGAACAAGCAGCGCTAGCCACGCTCGTGCTCCTCGAACGGAGCGAGCTGCGCGATACCAAGGCCCGAGAGAGCTTCGGGCAGGCTTGGAGCGAGGCGAATGCCGCCGTGTGGCAGCTCGTCGAGCGAGAGCTGGCTCGCTCTTCGCCGACCCTCGACGAGGCCCGGGCCGTGCGCACGGTGCTCGATCACGTGCCGAGCCCGAGCCTGCTCGTGCTCGGCAATAGCTTGCCGATCCGTGAGGTAGACGCCTATGTGCCGAGCTCGAAGCGCAGCCTGCGCGTGTTGTCCCAACGCGGCGCGAACGGTATCGACGGCCTGATCTCTGGAGCTGCCGGTGCCGCGAGCCGGGCGCTCGAGCCGACCGTGCTGCTGCTCGGCGATGTAAGCTTTATGCATGATCTGGGCGGTCTGGCCGCAGCGCGAGCGAGCCTTGGCCCGCTTTCGATCGTCGTGATCGACAACGGCGGCGGGCGCATTTTCGAGCAATTGCCAATCTTCGGTCAGCTGCGAGATCACGCTGAGACTTCGCGCTTTTGGCTCACGCCCCCAGCCGTGGACGTGTCACACGCCGCGCAACTGTTCGGCTATCGCTACCAGCGCGTCACGCGCGACGGCGAGATTGGCGAAGCAATGCAACGCGCGACGAGCGAGCTCGGCGTGAGCGTGGTGCACGTCGTAGTCGAGGGTTCGAGCGCGCGCGAAGCCGAGCAGCGCGTGCAGAGCGCGCTCGAACGACCCGCAGGATCCAACGCATGACGCCGCTGCTCGCCCTTCATGGTTTCACGGGCAGCCCGCGCAGTTGGGAATTTTTGCCGCCTCGCAAGGAGTTGCCGCGGGTGGTTCCAGTTTTGGTCGGGCACTCCGGCTCGGACGCCGGCACCCAAATCGCCGGTTTCGAAGACGAAGTCGATCGCTTGGCCTTGCTGACGCCGGAGTGCGGCGTGCATGTGGTCGGCTATTCGCTCGGCGCTCGGCTTGGGCTCGGCCTCGCCCTGCGGCATCCGGCGCGCGTTACTCGCCTCACCTTGCTCAGTTGTCACCCGGGCTTGCACACGAATGCCGAGCGCGCGGCGCGCCGCGCCTCCGATGCCGCCTGGTGCGACATCCTGCTCTCGCGCGGGGTGCCCGCATTCGTCGAAGCTTGGCAGGCACAGCCGATGTGGGACTCGCAAAAGCAGCTGCCGGACGCAGTCCGCCAGCAACGGCAAAGCGAGCGCTTGAGTCACACCGCTCACGGCCTCGCGTTGTCTTTAGGGCTGGCCGGCCTGGGCGAAATGCCGGACTACGGTCCTCGGCTCGCGGAAATCCGCGTCCCGGTCACGTTGCTCGCCGGCGCATTCGACGGCAAATTCAGCGCGCTCGCCGCGCACATGGCACGCCAGCTACCCCAAGCCACGCTGGAGATCGTACCCGGCGCGGGCCACGACCTCTTGCTCGAACGACCCGAGCTCATTACCGAAGTGATCCGACGAGGAAATGCGACATGACCGAAATCGAATGGACCAAAAGCGACAGCTTCGAAGACATCATCTACGAGAAGTCGGGCGAAGGCATCGCGAAGATCACCATCAATCGGCCCGAGCTGCGTAACGCGTTCCGGCCGCAGACCATCCAAGAGATGGAGCGCGCCTTCGCCAACGCTCGCGACGACAGCGACATCGGTGTGATCATCCTCACGGGCGCCGGCAAAGACGCATTCTGCTCGGGTGGCGACCAGAAAGTGCGCGGGCACGGCGGCTACGTCGGCAAGGACGGCATCGCGCGCTTGAACGTGCTGGACTTACAGCGCCAGATCCGCACCTTGCCCAAACCCGTGATTGCGATGGTCGCGGGCTACGCCATCGGCGGCGGTCACATCCTGCATCTGGTGTGTGATCTGACGATCGCCGCGGACAACGCGCGTTTCGGGCAAACCGGACCCAAGGTCGGCAGCTTCGACGGCGGCTACGGCTCGTCGTACCTGGCGCGCATCGTCGGTCAAAAGAAGGCCCGCGAGATTTGGTTCTTGTGCCGCCAATACGACGCGCAGCAAGCGCTCGATATGGGTTTGGTCAATCGCGTGGTGCCGTACGAGCTGCTCGAAACCGAGACCGTGCAGTGGTGCCGCGAGATCTTGCAGCACAGCCCGCTGGCCTTGCGCTGCTTGAAATCAGCGCTCAACGCCGATTGCGACGGTCAAGCCGGGCTGCAAGAGCTCGCCGGCAACGCAACGCTGCTGTACTACATGACCGAAGAGGGCAAGGAGGGAAAGGCGGCCTTCCTCGAGAAGCGCAAACCCAACTTCAAGAAGTTCAAACGCTTGCCCTGAGCCATGAGCACCTCCGCCCCTACCGCTCCCGAACCGATCAGCGTGCGCCCTGGCTCACTCGGCGCGTGGCTGCTCGCGAGTCGTCCGAAGACGCTCAGCGCGGCCGCAGTGCCGGTGCTCGTCGGCACCGCTTGCGCCTCAGCTCGCGGCGCCGTCAGCTGGGGGCCGGCACTGGCCGCGTTGCTAGGCGCCCTGCTCCTGCAAGTCGGCGCGAATTTCGCGAATGACGTGTTCGACTATGAAAAGGGCGCAGATACGGCAGAGCGCCTCGGCCCGACTCGCGCAGTACAGGCGGGGTTGATCAGCGCCAAGAACATGCGCCGAGGCATGGTGCTGGTGTTCCTCGCCGCGCTCGGCCTCGGATTGTATCTGACAAGCGTCGCGGGCCCGGTGATCTTGCTGATTGGCTGCGCATCAATCGCTTCGGCGATCGCCTACACTGGCGGGCCGTATCCGCTCGGGTATCACGGGCTGGGCGACGTATTCGTGTTTATTTTTTTTGGATTGGTGGCGGTGTGCGGCACCGTCTTCGTCGAGTCGGGTCACGTACCGGGCTTGGCCGCGTGGTGCGCTTTCCCGGTGGGGGCGCTGGCGACGGCAATCCTAGTCGTGAACAACCTGCGCGATCGCGAGACAGATTTCCACGCGGGCAAGCGTACGCTCGCGGTGCGCTTTGGCCGGAGGTTTGCGATCGCGCAGTATCGCGGTCTGATCGCGGTCAGTTACTTGGTGCCGCCCCTGCTTGCCGTGCTGCGCGTCGCGCCGCCTGAAGTACTCCTGCCGCTGGTTTCTCTGCCGCTTGCGCTGAAGACCGAACGCTCCGTGGCGACCACGGAGGGCCGCGCGCTAAACCCATTGTTGGCCGCCACGGCCAAGCTACTCCTGGTGTACGGCGTGCTCTTTGCACTAGGCTTGTCGGCCCGCGCCTGGCTCCCGCCACCAGGGACGGCGAGCCCAAGGTGACACTTTCGCTGTCCCTGGCCCGTACCGAGCGCGCGCTTTCCAGCGCTGCGTGCAACGCTCGCCAGAGCTGGTCCAGCAGAGCCGCCTGCACAATAACCCTAAAGGGTGAAGACGGCGTGCAGGGCGTCGGCGAAGCCGCACCCTTGCCAGGCTTCAGCCCGGACACCTTGGAACAATGCGTGGCAGCGTTGGGCGCTGTCGACCCTGAACGGCTGGCGACGCACCTCGAGCCCGAGCAATCGGCGCGAGTCGAGCTGGCACGCGCCAGCGCGCAGCTGCCGCTCGGGGTGCCTGCGGCGCGTGCCGCGCTGGAGGGCGCTCTGCTCGATCTGTGGTCGCAAGGCCTGCGAAAGCCAGCCTGGGCGTTACTGGACGGCGGCACCGGCACGCCGCAACATCGTACGCTTGCCGCGCTACTGATGGCAGAGCCTGAGCAAGCACTCGAGCAGGCCAGGCACGCTTACGCGCGCGGCATTCGCACGTTCAAGCTGAAGATCGGCCGCCCGGGCGCGATCGAGCGAGAAATCGCCGCGCTCCGCAGTCTACGCGACACGCTCGGTCCGGAGGTTCGGTTGCGCTTGGATGCGAACCAAAGTTTGAGCGCGGCCGAGGCAAGCGCCTGCTTGCCTCGCTTGGCTCCGCATGGCGTGGAGTACATCGAGGAACCGTGCGCTCGTGGCGAGCTCGGGCACTTGGCAGGGCTCGGCGTGCCAATCGCACTCGATGAATCGCTGATGCAACTCGCCGATGCCGGAACCCAAGCTCGAGATCTGAGCGCGCTCGGCGTGAGCGCGCTCGTCCTGAAGCCCACGCTGCTCGGGGGCGTCTCAGCGTGCTGCGCGTGGGCTGACATCGCAGCGCGCATGGGCGCCAGAGTCGTGTTGTCACACGCCTTCGAGGGCCCCGTGGGCCTCGGGCTCAGCGCGGCGCTGGCACTCAGCATTGGCAGCAAAACGGCGGCCCACGGCCTCGACCTGGACGGAGCGCGCCTCGAACACTCGCTGCTACCTTTTTTCTCGAGCGCTCTCCTCGAACCGTGGTCCGAACCGGGCTTCGGTGACCGGCGGGGCTCCGCTTGACGCTCTCCATCTTCGAAGCAGCTCGAGATGCCCCGCAGGCGGAAGCCCTGTTTTGTGACGGCGTTCGGCTGAGCTTCCTGGCTCTGGCTCAGCGGGCCGCGGCGCGTTGCGCCGAGCTTTCCGCGCTGGGCATTACGGAGCACGACTCAAGGCCAGTAGCGCTGCTCGTCGACGGCAGCTTGGCCATGTTCGAGCTCTTGTACGCGCTGTTCACGCTCGGTGTGCCGGTGCTTCCGATTCATCCGCGGCTCACACAGCCGGAACGGGAAGTCTTGCTGAAAGCGAGCCGGGCTCGAGCGCTGCTCGACCCGGGCCAAACCAGCCCAGCTCGCGTCGCCGGAGCAGCGCTATGGGCTCACGTGCCGATCCCCGAGGAACGTGCGCTAGTGTTCGTGGCGACGTCGGGCTCCACGGCTACCCCCAAGCTGGTCGAGCTGAGTCGCCGCGCGTTCCTGGCGCTAGCCCGCGCGGACGCCCAGCGCATTCCAGCGCGCAGCGAGGATCGCGCGCTCTTGTGTTTGCCGCTGTCGCATGTCGGCGGCCTGTCGGTAGTGGTGCGTTGCCTATTGGCGCGACGTCCTTGCGTGGTGTTTCGCGCGGGCAACAGCGGCCTGCTCGACGCTCTACCGGAGCTAGCGCAAACGCTCGCTCGAGAGCGTATCTCGCTGCTGTCGTTGGTGCCTCCGGTGCTCGCACGCTTGCTGCGCGACACGCCTGACATCGCGCGGCAAGCGCCGATCCGCGCGCTGCTCGTGGGCGGACAAGCCTGCTCCGAGGAGCTGTTCGCGGAAGCTCGCGCGCGCGGCCTGCCCATCTTGACGAGCTACGGCCTCACGGAAACCTGCTCGCAGGTCAGCACCCTCGCGCTGCCGCTACCGACTCGTGTGGAAGTGAGGAATGGCGTAGTCAGTAGCGGCTTCCCACTGCCCGGCGTCGAGCTGCGTATCAGCCAGGGACTTATCGAAGCTCGCGGCCCGACGTTGTTCAGCGGTTACCTAGGTGCGCCCTCGCCGTTCGACGTCGACGGCTTCTTCAACACGGGGGATCGCGGCGAGCTCGACCCGGAGCACGGCCTGTTCGTGTTTGGGCGAGCGAGCGAGCTGATCGTCAGCGGCGGCGAGAACATCGACCCGAGCGAGGTCGAGCACGCACTGCTTTCGTGCGGCGGCTTGAACGCGGCGCTGGTCTTCGGTGTTTCGGATTCGGAGTTTGGTGCACGAGTCGCCGTGGCCGTCGAACCGACGAACATTGCCAGTTTCGACGAGCGCGCGCTGTTCGCCGCGCTAAACCATCGCTTGGCGTCGTTCAAGCAGCCACGCGCGCTGTGCGTATTCGAAACACTGCCGCGTCTGACGTCGGGCAAGCTGGATCGAGCGCGGATCCGCAGCGAAGCCAGCCGCCGCTTGCGGCCACCGGACCGCGAACACGACTGACAGCATAAGCAGTCGCGAGGGATCAGTGATGGACACAGTGTTTACCGCTCAACCGGCTGCAGCACTAGGTGCACTGAGCCACGTAAAACTTGACGACAAACGCCGCAAATTGGCAAACAAAGCTCGTAAAAAATTATACCGCCAGCGTCGCAAGCAGAGCGGCGAACGAAACAAACCGATCGACCCACCTCCGCTCGCCGTGTTGGCCGAGCAATTCGCGCCCAATCCGGGACGGCAATTCCGAAGATTCCTGACCCTTTTTTCAGCGCAAGAGCACGCGCTCGTGGCACTACTAGATGACAAATCCCTAGCGTCACTTCTGGCTGGACTCGCCTGGCCGTGGTGATGTTAGGCTCCGAGGCCCTGTGCACATAAATCGTAAGCGGCAATCCGACTCTCAAACCGCGCTCGACGCGCAATCCAGTGCACAAGAGGCCGCGCCGCCACGGCGGGCTTTCAACGCTTACAGCTTGCAGCGCATCGCGCTGGCCTGCTTCGGTGTGCTCGGTACCGGCAGCCTGTTGGCTCTCGCCGGCTGCCCTGCGAACCTGGAGGATCCGCAACGCTTCGACATACCGGCAACCAATGGCGGCGCGAGCCCGGCCGGGGGTGGTTCGAGCACCGGCGGCGCGGTCACCGTTGTACCCGCTCCAGCTTGCCTAACCACTCTATTCGCCGCTAGCTGCAGCGTGACGTGCCATTATGCCGGCGGTCCCCTGAGCGCGGGGCTGGATCTGACGGGGATGGACGTCGCTAACCGCTTGGTCAACGTTACCGCGATGCACGCGATGGCGACCCCGAACACGTCCTGCACAGCGGGGGTCAAGTTCGTGGACACCGCAAACCCCAGCGCTAGTTGGTTGTTGGCGAAGGTCAACGGGACGCAGGGGATGTGCGGACTCCAGATGCCGTTTGGGATGACTCCTCTACCTGCCGACCAAATAGCTTGCGTCACTGCCTTCGTGATGTCGGAAGCATCCGGGAGCGCCACGACTACCGGCGGGGCCGGCGCAGCAGCGGGCG
>OLLW01000445.1_pt1 | contig 11271 bp, 7 predicted proteins | sample 1604611 | NCBI WGS metagenome assembly OLLW01 (sample SAMEA104055725, study PRJEB20765) | soil metagenome | biome: Arctic tundra; feature: Polygonal ground; material: soil | place: USA | collected 2011-09 | depth 0-0.5 m | reverse complement strand
CTCGGCGCCCAGATTCGAGGTCATCAGAATCACGGTGTTCGTAAAATCCACCGTGCGACCGCGACCGTCAGTGAGCCGACCTTCGTCGAATACGGCGAGGAACGAGGTCAGCACGTCGGGGTGCGCCTTCTCGAGCTCGTCCAGCAAAATCACCTGGTACGGGCGGCGACGCACGGCTTCGGTGAGCTGCCCGCCGGCTTCGTGACCCACATAGCCGGGCGGCGCGCCGATCAAGCGCGCGATTGAATGCGGCTCCGAGAATTCCGAGAGGTCGACGCGCGTCATGGCGCTGTCGCAATGAAAGAGCACCTCGGCGATGGCTTTGGCAGTCTCCGTCTTGCCCACGCCAGTCGGGCCGAGCAACAGGAACGTGCCGATCGGCCTGCGCGAGCCGAGGCCCGCCGCGTTGCGGCGCAAGATGCGCGCAATGCGCCGAATCTGATCGCCGTGCCCCACCACGCGCTCGGCCAAGATCTCTTCCAAGCGCAGCATGCGATCACCGTCTGCTTCGAGCAGGCGATCGACGGGCATGTCGGCCAGCTCTGCCACGACCTCGGCCACGCTTTCGGCCGTGACCTCAGGCTTACCTCGCCGGCGCGTGCGAGCCCCAGCCAAATCCAAAATCGACACGGCCTTGTCGGGCAGCGCGCGGCCCGGCAAATAGCGCACAGACCAACCCACGCCGAGCGCCAAGGCCTCGGTTTGGTAGCGCACCTGGTGGTGTGCTTCGAGCCGCGGTCGAAGGGCGTCCACGATCAGGTAAGCGTCCTCGCGGCTCGGCTGTTCGACCTCGACCAGCGAGAAGCGACGCGCCAGGCCGGCATCCGCGGCCAACGCCTTTTGAAAATCTTCGGGAGTGGTGGCACCGATGCACGGCAACTCGCCGCGCGAGAACGCAATCTTGAGCTCGGAAGCGATCTCCTCGGCGGCTTCGCCGACGAACAGCTGGTGGATCTCGTCGAAGAACAGCACGACGCGACCCTTGGCCGCGAGCACCTCTTTGCGCAGCGCGCCGATGCGCGAGGCGAGCGCACCGCGCACACCAGTGCCAGCCACGAGCTCGCTGATCGGGATCTGTACGATCACGCGATCGTCGAGCGACAGCACGTCCTCGGCCCGGGCGATGCGCTGCGCCAGGCCGCGCACGATGCTCGTCTTGCCGACACCAGCGATGCCCACGAGGCACGGGTTATTGCCCTCGCGCTTGGCGAGCACATCGAGCGCTTGTTCGATCACCGCGTCGCGCCCCACGACCGGGTCGAGCTCGCCGCGCGCCGCTGCCAACGTCAGGTTGCGACCGAGGCTTACGAGCGTCGGAAATTTATGCGGGTCGAGCTCGAAGCGCTCCAACGGGTCCGGCTCTTTTTGAATGACTTTCTCGATCGGCGGCGCGGGGACAGCGCGCGTCAGAGTCACGCGCTGAGCGCCTGCGGGCAGCGCCATCACCGGCACGACCACGCCGGCACCACGGGGTTCCGCCACAGTGCGCGCTTCAGAAGCTGGACGCGGCTCCGTTGCTGCCTCGGACGGTGAGAGCTTGCGCGGCGGCGGATACAGCGGAACTTTTACGGCGGTCGACACGCGACGCGGCACGGGAGGCGCCTCGCGTGGCACCTCTGCGGGAGCCGCACGGCGACGGCCCACCAAACCCAAGCCGACCTGCACAGCCTGGGTGCGCAAGCGCGAGATATCGATGCCGAGCCCCTCGAGCGAGCGCCGCGCCGAGCTGCGCGGCTCACCCATCAGCGCGACCAACAAGTGCACGGCGGCGGCATCATTTTCGCCCATACGCCCAGCGATGTCGCGTGCGCGTTGCAAGCACGCCTTGACCGGGTCTTCGAGCTCTTCGTCGACTCCGCGCGCGGCGCGCAGCAGCTCTTCGACACCGAGCTTGCGCTCTCGGAGTAGATCGCTCGCCGGGTTCGGGCGAGCAGCGATCGCCGCCAGCAGGTGCGCGCTGGTCGTGCGCTCTTTCTGTTGTTGTGCGAGCTCGTCTGCAATCCGTTTGACGAGGACGAGCTCAGACTCGAAGCGGGCACCGGTCATCACCTGTGCGATCTGCCCGGAATCGAGAAAACGGCCAACTTTTCCAGCATTTGGCCGGCGGCCCAAGAGCCCGAACGAAGTGCTGCTTTGGGAGGCAGATCCGGGTCAGCGCGCGAAGACTTGGCGACCCTTCGCGTAATCCCAAACCCAAACTTTCTCGCCCCCACCCACTGCAACCAGCGGATCGTACTCGGAAATCGCGAGGTTCTTGTCCTCGACCAACGCCTGCAACCAGTCGTCCCCGGCCGAAGCGCTCTTCTCGACCAAGTCCGTTTGGAAGCGTGGCTGGCCGTCGAAGTCGGTGACCAGCAGCGCCCAGTGCCGAGGCGCGCCCGGTGCCGGTGGGCTGACCAGAATGAATGCCAGCGCGTCGGCGTTGGCAGAGGCGGCAAACGGAGGCGCGGGAAGTTGGAAGTGCCCGAGCACGGGCGTGCCGTTTTCGAGCCGAAGATGAGTCACTTCACCGCTGCGGCTGACCGAAAATAGTTCATCCAGGCGCTTGGCAGGCAGCAGACGAAGCGGTTCGGCAACTCCCGCGGGTAGCTTGACCTCGGATTTTCGACCGCGCGGCGCTCTACGCGCGATGCCGCCACTGCTGCGGCACACGAATGCACCGTCGCGCAGCAAGGCCAGCGCCGAAACGCAGCCCTCGAGCGAAAACTGCGCATCGATGGGCAACAGCGCGCCGCCCTCGGCCTCGAACGAATAGCGATATAGCGACGCTTGCTCAGAATCATAAACGTAGAAATGATCGGGGTGCTCGAGATCCGGGAACAGACTCGAGCCCGGGAAGAAAGTGGCATGCGGGAAGCCCTTGGGCGCCGCGGCTTCGAAGCGCACGCTCCTGTCCCGCCCCAGTGCAAACAGCGCTCCGTCCGTGCCTCGCGCCATGGCGCGAAAGGCTTCGAGTGGCGCATCCGCAAGGACGCGGCCGTCGGTCACGTCGCGTAAGACGACCTTGCCGGCGGTGGCCTGGAGCAGGCGTCCGGGGCCGAACGCGAGCCGCGCGGGTTGCACGCTGGGCGCTGTCACCTCGAGCTTTTCGGCGTGCACGGTGCGCAGCGTGTCGGCGATCGCGGAGGCTGCGGCCAAGGCGCCAGGGGTAGGCGCTGACGACACGGGCGTCGCAGACACCGGAGCAACGCGCTCGCCCGGTTTGGGCCGCTTGCCTGTGGAATGACAGGCGCCGAGCAGCAGCAGCCAGGAAGCCACGCGCCCTGGGCGCCAGATTGTTTGCGCCGCGCGCATGATGCTACGGTAAATGCCGCTCGGCGCGGTCCGAGCGCAAGCACAAATGTCACTGCAATCGCCCGGGTATCGAAAGCGCGCAGCGCTCCTTCTTCTTGTCGTCTTCGCTAGCGTCGGCAGCGGCTGTAGCCGCTACACGCGCACCAGGCAGTGCCGCGCGCTGATCGCGCAAGTGAACCCGGCGCTCGACGACGTGATCACCATCACGGGCAGCGGCGGCGCAGGTGGTGGACCGGTCGTCGCAGCGACAGTCGGCGGCGCAGGCGGCGCAGGCGGCGCAGGCGGCAGCGACATCAAGGGCGGCACGACGAGTAGCCAGTACATGGCCGCCGCCGGTCGTTACGAGCGCCTCGCCAAACAGCTCGGCCCGATGGAGTTCTCCACGGAAGAGATGGCCAAGACTGTCGCGGAATACGCGGCAGTAGTGACCGCTAGCGCACAATCACTGCGCGCTTTGGGCGCCGCGCTCGAGTCCAACAACACCGCTGAGGCCGAAAAAGCCAACCGCGATCTCGAGCGGCTATCGATCCGCGAACACGCCGCAGTCGCGCGTATCGACGCTTGGTGCCAGCCGGGCACGTGAGTTGACGCCTATTGCCGGGTACAACAGAACGATGCAACCTCGAAACTGTCCCAAGTGTAGCAGCGAGATGGAGATCGGGTTCATCGCGGACAAGGCTTATGGGGGCTACGTTCCTCCACAGTGGGTCGCCGGACCTGCGAAGACGTCGTTCTGGACCGGCACCGCCGTTCTAGGGCGGCCTCTACGCGCGTCGCTAAGAATGGCGCGCGCGGCGAATGCAGGGCCATAGGTCATCAGGAGGAAGCCGACCGCCTTGCGCCGCCCAGTCCCTTGAGCAATCGAGCGATAGGTTCCTTCCAGACAGATTCGCGCGCAGAAACGTGCACGGGCTAAGCGCTTGCCTAGCCTTTCTTTTTCTTCCGCTTCAAGCTCACGCTCTCGCGCGCACGGTGCTCCTCCACCGTCACAGCGACGGTCCCGAACCGGTATTGGATCAGGCGCTGAAACGTGCCGGTTTGGTCACCGCCGATCATCCACAAGTCGCGTGCATCGCGGTCGGTTTCGAGGCTGGGAAGCCAATGGCGACTCGAAGCCCAGGCGAGCACGTTGGGCCGCCCGAGCAGCATGCGATTGATCAACACACCGCAGGCGGGACGCTCACCGAGCCCCGAGCACAAGCGCGTGGCGATCAAGTCTTCGTTACCGATGGGTCGCCAAGTCCATTGGTGATCGACACTGATCGACGAGCGATCGCCGAGCTGCGCGCTGGCCTCGGGCGGCAAGGCGTCCAGGATCAGCGCCAGCTTCGGCTTATCGATTCGGTCGTTCAGCTTGAGCTCGGGCCCATGTTTGATGTCGAGCACGACCTCGACCGTGTTGGGTAGCCCGGCGCAGCAGCGGAAGCCAGTCGTGCCCGAGCTCTGTGTCGGCTTCTGCGCGCGGGCGTTGGCGCAGCGACCAACCAGCTCGCCTTCTGGCGAGTCGCCGCCCCGGACACTGACGAAGCCCGGGCTCACGCCTCTGCCCCAGTCACTGGCCGTCCATTCCCAAGCGCCGCCGTGCATGTCCCTGGCTCCGAAGCCGCTGCGACAGGCCACGCGAATACCAGTCGGGCGCATCTGCGGCACGGCGCCGGTGCCGCAACGCTCAGCTCGGTAAGTGTCCCCGTATTCATAGCGCAAATTGTCCGGGCCCTTGCAGGCGCGCTCCCACTCCAGCTCGCTGCACAGGCGCTTACCGTGCTCGGTACAAAGCGAAAGGGCAGCGTCTTGGCTGACGTTGGTCAGCGGGATCGCGCCCTCTTCGTTGGGGTACGGGAAGACGTCGATGTAATAACCCTTCAGGATTACTTGCTCGCCCGGCATCTCTTCGTCGGCAACACGCGGCAGGCTGCCCTCGGGAGTGCCGGCAACCAGGGGCCCGCGCGGGATCCAAAGCATGCCCTGACGAGGCTCGGGCGGAACCTCGGGCGGGGCGATGGACGAGCTCGCGGAGCTCTTGGGTGGCGGCTCAGGTGCCGGTTCTTGCCGGTGCCCACGACAGCTCAAAGCCAGCGCGACGCACACGTAGCCCAGCGCGCGGCTCCGAACGCTCACGGCTCCGAGCGCTCGTCCCGCTCGCGCAGACCGAGCTCCTTCATTTTGAGTTGCAGACCCTTCCGCGAAATCTTGAGCAAGCGCGCCGCGTGCGTTACGTTGCTGTTCGTCTGATCCAGCGCTTTGACGATCAGCTCGCGTTCGAGTCGGCTCATCGCGGCCTTGACCTGCTCCTTGAGGCCATCCACCGCGGCCGCCGACACCGAAGCCTCGCTGGCGGGCTGGGCCAAAGGCGGTTCCGGCGTCGCCACGTCCCGCACTTCCGAGGGCAAATCGCGCACTTTCAGCTCGCTGCCATCGGAGAATAGTACGGCGCGCTCGATGACGTTCTCGAGCTCCCGGATATTGCCTGGCCAAGGATAAGAAACGAGATGCGCCTCGGTGTCGCCTTCGACACCAGAGACGTTCTTCTTCAAGCGCGCGTTGAACTTGTCGATGAAGTGCTTCACGAGCAGCGGGATGTCGGTTGCGCGCTCACGCAGCGACGGCAACCGGATCGGCACCACGTTCAGGCGGTAGTACAAATCCTCGCGGAACGCGCCAGCCGCGATCTCGCGCTTGAGATCGCTATTGGTCGCGGCGACCAGGCGAACATCCACGCGAATCGTCTTCACGCCGCCCACGCGCTCGAACTCGCTCTCCTGCAAGGCGCGGAGCAGCTTCACCTGCATCTCGACCGGAATGGATCCGATCTCGTCTAGGAACAGGGTGCCACCATTGGCCAGCTCGAAGCGTCCGGGTTTGGAACCAACTGCGCCCGTGAAGGCTCCGCGCTCGTGACCGAACAGCTCGCTCTCCATGAGATCTTTAGGGATTGCGGCGCAGTTGACCTTGATGAACGGCTTGTCGCGACGTGACGAATTTTCGTGCAGCGCGCGAGCCACCAGCTCTTTGCCGGTGCCGCTCTCGCCGGTGATCAGCACCGTAGTCGGCGTGTCCGCGACGCGGTCCAGTACGGCGTACAGCTCCAGAATGCTCGGGCTCGCGCCGATTATCCCGTAGCGCGCGACCTCGCGAGCGTCCGACTCGGGCCGCGTGGCTTCCGCCGCCGACAGGTCGCGCGTGCGCAGCGCCTTGCGCACGATGGCACGCACCTCGGCCTGATCGAAGGGCTTGGTCAGGTAGTCGAAGGCGCCCGTCTTCAACGCTTCAACGGCGTTGTCGACCGTGCCGTGAGCCGTGATCATCACCACCGGCAGCTCGTCGTCGAGCTCGAGCGCCCGCCGCAGCAGCTCCATGCCGTCGACCTTGGGCATGCGCAGATCCGTGATCACCAGATCCAGGTGATTGTCTTTGAGGATCTGCAGCGCTTGCTCGCCGTCTTCGGCGGTGTGCACGTCGTAGCCGTCGCGCTCGAGCTGCGCGCTCAGGACTCGCCGTAGGTTCGGTTCATCGTCGACGACCAGGATCTGTTTGCGTTCGGGAAGCATCGACCAATGATCCGTTAGCGGGCGCGGGCCCGCGACTAGGGACAGCGTGGACCGCCAGCCCCGTGGGCTAGCAGCGGCGAACAATAGAACAGCGCGGCTTTGCCGTTGCCGCCGGCAGCGATGATGTCACGGCCGTTGATGTGCGGCGCGGCGAGCGAGCTGCCCAAAGCGTCGCCGCTCTTCGCCGACGACAAGAACTTCGCGTCGACGAATAGCGCATCCGAGGGCTCATCGGCGTCGAACACCAGAATCGCGCCAGCGCCGGACTCGCCGCGCACGGTCATGTCCGGCGCGCCCACGATGACCTCGCCGTCACCGTCGCCGTCGAGATCCCCGACCGCTAAAGCTGCGCCGAACTTCGACGTGGCGCAACCGGTCATGCTGGTCGTCGAACCGCAACCGAACGAACCGAGCAACGCGCCCGCGGGCAAGGAGCCGAAGCTGCACTCCGCAGACGTGGTCTCGGGTAGCGCGTGCAGCGCGTCCCCGTCGATCACGCTCACGTTCAAGTCGTCGGAGATGACGAGATCATCGCTGTCGTCGCTGTTGACCTTGCCGGCGGCGAGCGCGCGACCGAGGCCCGGCAAGCCGCCCAGGCAGCCGATGTAGCTCGACGTCGCGCCTTCGCTCTTCCAGAGCAGCACTTCCGACTTCCCGGACACGCCGATGGCTAAAATGCGCTCCGTGCCTTTGACCAGCACTGCCAACGATTTACCAAAGGTGGGATCGGCGAAGAGCGTCTTGGGCGCACTGAGCTCGTTGAAATGGAGACTCGACGGGGGATAAAACCAGGCCGCATGCACGTCTGGCTCCGAAGCCACGGTGACGAGCAGCTCTGGGTGGTCCGTGCGATCAGTCGCCACCGGAAAGTCGTAGGCTTGATTCTCGCCGAGCCCGAAGGTCAAGAGCTTCTGCGCGGCAGGCGGGATCGCGAGCGTGTACTCGGAGGCATCACGACAACGAAGCTCCAGACCCGCGGTCATGACCGAGCCGGTGCCGACGGCGAAGCACAGCGGGCGCTCCATGTCTGGGCCGGGCGCGTTCGCGAAGCCGGCTAACGACGAAGACAAGAAGCAATCTGCCGCGCCGCCCGCGCAGTAGCCGCTGTCGACGGAAGTAGTGCTCGGCGAAGCGTCCTTGCCGATGTCGTACAGAGCAGCTCCCGATTGGTCGCCGGCACCACCACCCACCAGGACCACTGTAGTGTCAGCGCTCGACGCGGTCGCAATGCTGTTGCCGAAACCCGACTTCATCGAGCCAGGCTTTTCGAGCAACACGTTCGGCGAATCGGCCGTGACGTCGTCGAAGCGAGACCAAGAGCACGCGGACGCGCTGATGCCGACCAGGCAGAACAACCCGAGCTGTAAGCGCGGAGCTCGCATCAGAACCTGCCTCCCACGAACAAGCCGCCAGCGCTGGTCGAGGCGCTCGGCGTCAAAGAAAACGTTGGGGCTTGCTGGCGTGCGGCCAGGCCTTCGGTGCGGCGTTCCGGGCGCTCCAGCCCTGCCACCGGGCGGGCTTTCAACGGGTCGTCAAACTCCAGCAATTTTCCGGGTTTGACCGAGGATTCGGGCAGCGGGTCCTTGATGAAGTTGTACGTGGCCAGGCCGCCCATGACGCCCGCGATGGCGAAGCCCGCATCAGCGCCGATGGCAAACCAGCGACCCTCGCTAGCACGGCTGTCTGAGCTCTCGAGCGCACCGCTCTGGCGATCAGCCTGCAGCTGATCGTGCAGCTTGTTCGATTCGACGCCGGCGAAGATAGCGCCGCCCAAGAAAGCCGCGCCGATCACGGCCTGCGTCCAGGCCGGCCCGCGCGGGAACTTCGGGATCATCTTCACGTGTAACGGCAAGATCTGACCGCGCGGCACGACGACCATGCCTTCGAAGGTTTTGCGGCCTTCACTGGTGACGGTGACCTTGTGCGATCCGGAATCAGAGCGGGCGTCGAGCGGCTCTTCACCGCTGCGCCAAATACCCTTGGGTTTCTCGTCAATGCTCAACGCGACTTCTGGCGCAGACGAATCGATGCGCAGCACTCCGTAGCCGACACGCACCATGCGCACCTCGAGCTCCTTTTGCTCGCCGTGCTCCAGCTCGACGCTGGACAAGGACGGTTCGAAGCCGGGTGCTTCCACCAACACCAGGTGCTTGCCGCCGGGGACGAGCTCGCCGTGCGGTGTCTCACCCCACTCCGGGTGCTCTTTCTTCTTGTCGTCGATCCAGGCGTGCGCGCCGATCACGTTGGCCGACACCCGTAAGAAGGCCATGAATTGGCCCTGTGACAGGTTGGCTTTGAGTTGATGCACGTGGCCCGGCGAAACGGCCATATCGGCCTCGCTGGCGTTGAAGTCGCGGAATTTCTCGACCACCACGTGATAGTGGCCGACATCCAAAGTCAGATTGGCGGGCGCGTGCGTCGCCACGACTTCTTTCCAACCGGCGTTGGTCGTGCCAATTTTGAATTGTGCCGCGTTGGCATCGAGCCGCTGGTAGATGCGTAGCGGCGCGCCGTCCGGCTCGGTTTCAATCACGACGAGTGACTTCATCGCGTTCTGGTCGTCAGCCGAGGGCAGGATCGCGACGGGCGGCGGCGCGACTCCGCCGTCCGCGGACAAGCCGGCATCCGTCGCTGGCGCGCTGGCGGCGGCAGCCAGCGCCGCGGCCTTGGCGGCCTCGAGCGTGGCGATGCGCGCGTTCACCTTGTCCGCGTCGGGCGCGTTCGGATCCGCCTTCACGTACTCTTTGAATTTTGCGAGCGCGTGATCGACATCGTTCTGTTTTTGGTAACAGACGCCCGCATTGAACAAGAAGGCCGAGTACGGGTACGTCGCGTAGCCCGCTTCGAAGACTTCAGCGGCGCCGGAGTAGTTGCCGGCGACGTACAAGCCTTGGCCCTTCTCCATCTGAGCGCGGATGGCTTCCAGGCGCTTGCCCGGGCTATCCCCCGGCGTCTGGGCGACGGCGCTCGTAGAGAGGATTGCCGCGAGTGCCAGTAAGACGAAGAGCACCACGCCTCGACGAGACAAAAAACCCGAGCTCACCGCGGCAAACATGACCCCGGATCTCAATCCGGCACAAGGGCGAGTTCAGGCGCCCGCAGGCGAGCGGTTCCGACAAAATTGCGGCCAATTTATGGCGGCTGGCCGCACGGCCGGCTTTTCCGTACCGACTGGAAGGAGGCCGCAGGCGGAGCGCGCGCGCGGCGCGTTTGCGCGGCTCGCCAAGATTTGTGGAACGCCGGGCGTTTGAGGTATTGGCACGGTTGCTCGTATGCTGTCAGGCCTGCAATGGTAGCGGTCCTTAGGGAGAAGAGAATCAGAATGCGCAAGCAGTTGTGCCTTTGGCTGTTGGGCAGCGCGGTCGTGTTCGCGCCGGCGCTCGCACACGCCGAGGACGAGCCGAAGCCTTACCCGGAATGCACCAAGGCCCCGTCGGACGCCGAGATCGCGGCCGCCAAGGGCGCCTACCAAGCGGGCAACGCCTCCTTCGACGAGGCGGATTACCCGCGCGCCATCACCTATTGGGAAGACGCTTACCGTCGTGACTGCACCGCGAACCTGCTCTTGAAGAATCTTGCTCGCGCCTATGAGCTGTACGGCCAGAAGCGTCAGGCCGTAGTCGCCTTGGAAACGTATCTGGTGCGCGAGCCCACCACGGGCGACAAAGATCAAATCCAGCGCCGGATCGAGGTACTGAAGAAGCAAATCGCGGCCGAGAAGGCCGCGCCCCCGCCAACCACAGGCGCGACAGCACCGGTAACTCCAGTAGTCCCGGCGGCCACCGCTCCAACGCAGCCTGAACCGGCCCCTACAGCGCACACGGGCAAACGCCCAGTTGCCCCGCTGATCGTAGCTGGAGCCGGTGGCGTGGTGTTGATCGTGGGCGCCATCGTCTACGCCGGCGGAGCCAAAGACGTGACGCACTACGAGGAAGTCTGCCCGAATCACAACTGCACCGGGATGAGTGGGATGAGTGCGACGACTGAACAGGACGCGGCCAACAAGGCGCGCACCAAGAAGATCACGGGCGGCGTAGTCGCTGGCGTAGGCGCAGCCGCTGTGGCCGGCGGTCTGATTTGGTACTTCGTTCAGCCACGCAGCGCGGAGACCACGGGCAGCTTGCTCAAGCCCAACGTCGTTCCCGCCGTAACGCCTGGCTTCGCGGGCCTGGCGCTCAGCGGCGCGTTTTAGTCCGTCAGTCGTCGGGGGATTGCCAAGCGTGCAGAGAGACGCAGCGCCGCCCGGCAACGTTTAGGCGCTCAGAAGTAGACGCCCAGCTCCAAGCTTGCGGAACCGTAATTGGTGCTCTTGTCGGTTGCGCTGAACGCCCCTCTTGGGGCGTGGGCAGATGGCCGGCAACTTTCGCGCGGTTGGTCGCCGGTGGGCTCTGGTGGGCGCAAGCACCGAAGTGGTCCGGATGCTCGTCGT
>OLLW01000222.1_pt1 | contig 11292 bp, 10 predicted proteins | sample 1604611 | NCBI WGS metagenome assembly OLLW01 (sample SAMEA104055725, study PRJEB20765) | soil metagenome | biome: Arctic tundra; feature: Polygonal ground; material: soil | place: USA | collected 2011-09 | depth 0-0.5 m | reverse complement strand
GGGGCGACTCACTCTTCGGGCTCGAAGTTGCGAAACCTGACGGATGATGCACGTCATTGAAATAGTACGCAGACGTACACGAGCCCGCCGCAGTTCACGAATGATCCGCGCCAGATGCGCATTCTGTTCTCGCCGGTGCTTGGCATCTACGTGCCGCTGACGCCTTAAAGAGGTATTCACTGGCGTGCGCGCGGGCTCGCCTTGCATGCGGAAACCGGGGCGGGCTTTGGGGTGCGTTGCTGGGTTCTGGGCGCCCCCTTCCTGATCGTCGTCTGCTCGCAGGTTGCGGGCACTCGTTTTAGGCTCGAAATCGCTGATAGGCGGCGCGACCTTCACTCTTCGGGGCAACGCCCGTATCTTTGCGGTGTGATCAAGCAGATCCCGTGTGAGCGGTGCGGCGCCGTGATGAATCCGGAGGCGGATGGTCGGACGTTCGCCTGCGCGTATTGCCAATCGCGGGTGCAGGTCGCGGTGGGCGCGGATCAGATCGCGCTCGGCATGGCCGTCGATCTCTCGAACTTGGAAGACTTCGTGGCCAAGCTCGCGAACGCACTGAGCCAGGGCTTCGCCGACCACGCGAAGATCCACGCCACGGGGCGAGAGGTGCACGGCATTGAGCTCGCGCTCGAACCGGATCACTTCGCACTCGAAAGGCAGGGCAAGGAATTCATCACGCGGCACAAGAAGGTCGTGCGAGGTATCGCGCTGCGCACCGCGACGCTGCCGCTCGACGTCTGGTTTCAGAAGCTGACCGAAGCGCTGGCACAGCACGCCAATCAGAATTCGCGCGCAGCCTGGGTGTTGTCGCAGCTCGGCGGCGGGCAACGCTGAGCGAGCGTTAGCGGTCCAAGGACATCACCAGTTGCGGTCTCGCGTGCGCCGGTCCGCGCCGCGGATCATTCGGGGCGAGCTCGGCGACGGCCGTACCGATGGCGGTGAATTCGACGATCGGCGCGCTCTTGCCGCCGCCATACAGGGACTCACTCACGCTCACGCCGACGATCCCGACCGGAGCGTCCGGGGTACCGCTCGGATGCGCCCTGAATAGATCCTGCTGCAGGCGATCGAGCGCGGTCTCGCGAGCGTCGAAAAACGCCTGAGTGTATTCGCTGACCTCAGCGTCGCGCGTGCGGTACGCGCGTAGGTGCCGCGGATCGAGCCCATAAACGCACGCGCCCATCGCGAGCGTTACGGGTCGATAGCCAGCCCGAAGCAGGGTGACGAAGTCCGGACCCGTGAGATCGCTGGTGAATGGCGTGCCGTCCGCGAGGTGTAGCGACGGCGCGGACTGCTCTTGGGGCAGGTGCGACGGATCGAAGCCGATCGCCGTGCCGAGAGCGACGAATTTTGCGACCTGACGCGCGCCGCGCCAAACATCGTGCTCGACTTGCACCCGCACGTCGACCACGCCCTCCGCGCCGAGCTGCACCGCCTGATCGCGCATGCGAGTGATAGCGAGATGCCTGGCTTGGCGGAGCGAGTGACTGAGCGTCGTTACCTCGGCCGTCGCGACCGTCCAGTCGTATTGGTTGCCGGCTTCGAAGATGCACGAGCCGATCACGAGGCCGTGCGGGAAATAGCCGACCCGAGACAGCGTGAGGAACTCGGTGACCGAGAGCTCGCTGAAGGCAGGTCGTGGACGTCGCACGCTCATTCTCCCTGCCCCGCGGCTGCTTCGTCGTTGGCAGACAGCACGAGGAACGGTTTCGCTAAATCGCCCTGCGCGCCCGTGGGCACGACCGCGGTGCCGACCACGAACAGCTCGATCAGCTCCCCGGTCACGAGCGCGGAATTGCCGGCGTTCCAAGGCGTAGTTTGATACGAGTGCTCGCGTTCGGCGAACGTGACACCGACGATGCCCGTGGCTTGCAGCGCCTCGGCTTCGTCTTGCAAGCGCTCGGTCGCCAGCTCGCGGGCGTCGTAAAGCGCGTGCGTGTGAGCCGCGAGCTCGACGCTATCGGTGGGCCTGGCCTGCAAAAGGTGCGGCGGTACATAGTACACGCAGTTGCCCATCACGAACCCGACCGGGCGAAACCCGGTTCGAATCAACGTCCAGAAATCCTGCCCGTTGAGATCCGACTGAAACGGCTTGCCATGAACATTGCGGTAGCTCTCGCCGCCGCGGTGACGAACCGCGCAGCCGATGGCGCGGAATTCAGCCACGTTTGGACCGAACGCGTTGGCGGTCTGCGAGCGCGGTCGCGCCCAGGGCGGAGGCGGGACGACTGTCCAACCGAGCCGTCCGCAGTAGTGCAGCCACATGTCATAGGCGACGCGCGGCCAATTTTGCCAACCAGCACCGAGCAGCGTGGAAGAGCGCGGAAAGCCCGCGCTGCGCGCCCAGTCTTGCCACTCTCGGTAATACTCCCACTGTTGCGTCAGGGGGTTCGTGCCGAGCTTGACCGTCAGCCGGACGCCGACCACGCCGTCCGCGCCAAGCGCGTCGGCCTCCTCCTCCATGCGATTCATGGCCAGCTCGCGCGCGTGATAGAGCGCACGTGTCATGTCGACTAGCTCACAGCCGGGAGCGTTTGGCGAAAGCGTCGGTATGCTCGGAGTGATCTGATAGATGGAGCTGCCCATCACCAGGCCCACCGGGTCGAAGCCTGCTTCCTTCACGAGCAAAAATTCGCTGACCGAGAGATCGCTGGTAAAAAGCCGCTTTGCCCGCATGTCCTGCAGGCGTTCACGAGCGTGCTGCGGGAGATCGTCAACCATCGTCGGGCTCATTTGCTTCGTCTAGCTCGAGCGCGTTCTCTTCGGCTTCCTCGGCGGCGCGCTCAACCTCGGACGCGTCGTCGTCCTCGCTGCCGAGCGACGTGTCGCGGCGGCGATTCAAGGACATCATCGACAGCATTAGCGGCGGGACATCGCGCGGCGGTGTTTGCCAGCCCGGAATTCTGCGAATGCCCGTCCCGAACCAACTCACATTGACGTCGAGGTCGTCGAGCTTGCAGCCTCCGTAGCCGCAGGGCACCTCCTTGACGTCGATCGAAACATCACTCCCCACCACGAATTCGACCTGCGCGGCTACGGCTTGCAGAGTCAGCCGCTCCATCACCAGCTGCCGCGCGCTCTCGACCACGGCGTTCGCCGAAGTTACCTCACCCGCTCCGCCTCCGCCTGAGGTCACGTGCCAGCCGTGGTACTTGCAGAAGTCGAATAAGAACGCGCACGGCTCCCAGCCCTCTTGCACCAGCGCCCAAAGATCCTGACCGGAGAGATCGGTGATGATCGGTTTGCCGGGCGGATGCGTCAGAAAGGGCGCCTTTACTGCGGTACCGACGACCGTGAACTCGATCACCTCGCCGCCGTCGTCGCCGCCTTTGCCGCGCGCGCCCATCGTGATCATGCGCTCACGGAGCTTGGCTCCGATCACTGCGTCGGCGCCGACCAGCACGGCCTCTTGAAAGAGACGCCCGAGCGCGCGCCGCCGCGACTCACGGTGCGCTTCGCTGATCACTTCGATCTCAGCGGTCTTGCCCTTGTAGTCGGGGATCTGACCGATGTGATAGATGCTGCTGCCCATGATTTGGGCGATCGGCTGACAGCCTGCGTCACGCGCAAGCAAGAATTCGTTCACCGACAGATCGCTGGTGAATAGCTTCTTGTTCGGCCCGACCTCTTCGGCCAGGCGCTCTTCGGCGCGAAACGGGATCCCGCCGGCCGCCACTCGAGCGATGCTTGCCGCGAGATCGATTTGGCGATGCGCCGCCATTAGCCGTTCACCGTGAGCACCAGCGTCGGGCGCGGGATCTGGTGGTCCGCGCGGATGGCCACGACGGCAGTGCCGACGGCACTGAACTCGAGCACAGTCGGGCCCCAGGTATGATTGCTCTCGTCGACCGTGACGCCGACGATGCCCTCGGCGCGCAGCGATTCGGCCTCGAATTGCATGCGTTCCATGGCCAACTCCCGCGCGTCGTACAGCGCTTGCGTCGGGCCGGCTAACTCGCCGTTCATCGCTTGCTGCACCGGCGGCCCGACGTAGAACACGCAGTTGCCCATCACGAAACCGAGCGGGCGATACCCGGCATTCAGGATCGTCCAGAAATCTTGGCCGGACAGATCACTCGTGAACGGCTTGCCGTCGTGTGTACGATAGGCGCCCTGCGAGGCGGCGTGACGCACCGCCGTCCCGATCGCCAAGAATTCCACGATGTTCGTGCCCCAAGCGTGCACGCTCATGGTCAGGCGCATGGCAACGATGCCGTCCGCGCCGAGCTCGTCAGCCTCGGCCTCCATGCGCTCCATCGCTAGCTCTCGCGACTGGTACAGCGCCTGAGTCAGCGGCGTGACCTCTCCCGGCGGCTGCTGTCCGATCTGCTGCGCGCCGATGGAATAGATGCTGCTCCCCATCACCAGGCCAAGCGGCTCGAACCCGGCTTCCTTCACGAGCAGGAACTCATTCACCGAGAGATCGCTGGTGAAGAACTTGCGCTGCCGCATCGCCGTCAGGCGCTCGTGCGCGTGCGCGGGGATCTGCTGATCCCTACCGTGTGGAGGCTGCAGGTACGGAGGCTGCTGGTATGGAGGCTGCTGGTACGGAGGCTGAGCCATGCTGGCCAAGCTATCAGCCCAAACGAAAGTCAGTAAGGGGCGGGTGGGCCGATGCGGATCCAAGGCCCGGAGAAGCCGCCCGGGCCGAGCACCAGAATTTGGTTCTGGTCTTTAGCATCGACGGCGACGTCCAATGACACGCCGGGGATAGTCTCAGCCACGCCGCGCGGCACGAGGAAATCACCCGTGCTGACATACGGCTCCCGTCCGGGGATTTCGACGTCGAGCGTCATGGTGCGTTTCTCGAAGCGACGACCGTTTAGCGTCACACCCATGCCAAGCTGAGCACACGAGAGCACCAAACCGCGGCCGCGCAGGCCTTTCGTCTCCAGCGAAAGGAACCGGCGCGCCTTGCGCGAAGCCGCCGAGCTGCTGAAAATGATCAGGCCGAAGACCGCGAACAGGATGACGAGCGTGACCACCTGCCAGAGGCTACGCCGATTTCAGGCGTTTGCGCGCCAAGATATTGCGCGCTTTACTCATGATCGGGGTTTCTGCCGGGGGAAGCACCACGCTATGACGTCTTTTGCGCGACGATCAGCACGTTGCCAAAAGGTGTGCCCTTCGACGCGCTTTGGACGTCGCAGCAGAAACCGAGCCGGGTGAGCTGCTCGGCGATGGAGCTCGCGGGGCGATAGTGGCGCGCTGCGCTGCCGCGGTTGTAGCCGGTCAGCTTGGTGAGCCATTCGCCGGCACGCGTCACGAGATTTCGCGCGCCGGCAACCGCGTCGAGCTCTCGAATCACGATCCGAGCTCGAGCGACGCGAGTACAAGCGCCGAGCAGCTCATCTTGCTCGAGCAGCGGCAAATAATGGAGCACGTCAATCAGCAGTAGCGTGTCGACGGCTGCCTCGGGCAGAGTGAGCAGATCACGGTGCTCGAAGCGAGCCGAGTCACCGGCCGCGAGCCGCGCGACCTTTACTTTGCGCGCGTCGCTGTCAAAGCCCGCGAGCGCGCTGCAGCGACCCAATTCCAGCAGAAATAGGCCAAATTGGCCGCGACCCGCGCCCGCGTCGAGCACGCTTCCAAAGTCCCCGGGCAGCCCGGCAAGCAGCCGCGTGAGTGGGTCCGAGCGCAACTTGGCGGCGACGTACATGCGGTCTCCCAACGGCGCGGCGCGATAGCGCTCAATAGTGCGCAGCATCGCCGCCTCGAGCTTGCCTTCGCCAGCTAAAGCGTCGTTATCGCTGCCGTTGACCGCACTCTGTTTGGCTTTGCCCGCCACGGCGTAGGCAATCGCGGCGCCGAGCGCTGCGAGCCCCGATCCGACGAATACGCTGCCGACCCCTGCCTGCCAGACAAACCCCAAAAAACCAGTTTGCTTCGCGCGAGCCAGCGTGAAGGCTGCGTGCTGCCCGGTGGTCATGAGCGAACCCAGCTCGACCTCGAGTGTGATCAAGAACGGCGCGACCAGCGGGTTGGAAATGTTGGCGACCAGGTAGCAGAGCACTAGATCCAAGCCGAACGGCACACAGATCAGCGAACACAACAAGAAATGCGCGCCGTACAAGGGTAAGCAGCCGATGAACAAGCCGAGCGCGACCGCCAACGCGACGCGTGGCGGCGATTGCCGCGTACCGCGCAGGCGCCGCCAAATCCGCCACAAGAGACCGCGTGCGGCGCTGCTCGTCATTCGAGCCCGAGGCTAGACACTTCCGCCCGCACGCCGCTCAGGCCGGCGGAAATTGCGATTTTCCGCGCTGGCTCTCGGCTATCTTGAGATACATGTGCGCGCTCTTGTGCTCAGGGTCGCGCTCGATCACGGCTTGGAATTCGCCGATCGCAGCGTCGTACTCGCCCGCAGAAAGCTGCGCCACGCCGAGCAACACGCGCGCTTGGATGTAGCTCGGGTTGTGCTGTTTGACGATCTCGAGCTGCTCGCGCGCGCGCTCCTTGTGACCGGTATCGCGATACAGCGTGGCCAAGCGGGTGCGCAGATCGGCGAAGGTTGGGCAGAGCGCCACCGCCCGTTCGAGCTCGATCACTGCCTCGGCAATCATACCCGCATCTTGATACGCTTGGCTGATCTCGGCGTGCATGTTGGCGATCTTGCCCATCGCGAACGGATCGGCGGGCCCGTCGCCGCCGGCAGCACGACCGCGAATGCGCGCGTAGATCTCGCGCGCCGAGTCGTACTTCCCAAGGTCGTTGTAAGTGACCATCAGGTTCAGCTGCGCTTCGGTGTAGTTCGGGTTCAGGCTCACTGCCTTCTCGAAGCTGCGCTCGGCTGCTGCGAAGTCGCCCTGCGCGTGCGCGATCACACCGAGCATGTCGAAGACATCGGCGAAGCGATCGGTCTGCTGAACGACCTGCTTGAGCAAATACTCCGCCTTGTCGAACTCACGCTTCTGGTAGTGCTCCCGGCCCAGCAGAAGCAGCTGCTTCAGGTGGTCGTTCATGAGATCAGTCTACACTGTGGGGCGCTTTTTTTAAGTGCCCGTTATCCTGGGTAAATTTCGAGTAGCACTGCTCGCCGTGCTTGCTCCGCTCGAGCCGCACTGGTAACTCGCGGCGTGCCCTCTTCTCCGGGAGCCGGGGGTTCACGTCACGTAGGCCGTGTCGTGGATCCTTCAGTCCGCGACGACGGAGATCCTGAACCCGATCTTCAATTGGCGTCGGAAACCGCAGCTGTAAACGCTGCGCCGGCGGAAGAGTTTGTCCCGCGCGAGCGCGACTCCAGCGGCGAAGTCGGCGAAAGCATGCGACAGCGGCTCGTGGCCAGGGCCGAGGCCGCGCGAGAGGACGCGGCGCGGGAGCCCCCTGTGCAGGGCGGCTTGGACGAGATCGGTCGGGACGAGCCCCGAGACCCGCCGGACGCGGGGCTCGACGGGGTGGCCCCTACGCCCTTGCGCGCCCCTTCGGCTCCGCTCCCAGCACGCGGACAGCGCCCGCTGTCGCCGACGTTGCTGGCGCTGTTCGGAACGCTGATCGGCATCGCCACGGTGTTGTCGCTGATCGCGCTGATGATCAACATCGACCGGCACCGTGGCACGCCGCTTGCGACGTCCACGCAGGCGCCCGCAAGCAGCGCCGTGCTCGCACCGCCGGTGGAGAGCGCGCCAGCGATCCCGAAACGAGTCCGGCAAAAGGTGCCCGGGCCTTGGCGCATCGCCGACGTCAAAGGCGATCCCAAGCTGCGCGTGATCGAAGGCAAAGTCGGCACGGATCCGTTCATCAAGGCGTTGACCGACGCGGGCGTGGAGCAGAAGGAAGCGTTCCGCGTGATTGCCGCGATGAAGGGCGTGCGCGACTTCGACAAGTGCGGCAAGGCCGATCGTTTCACGGCGCTGATCGAGCGCGCTTCCTCGCGACTCAAAGCCTTCGAATACACGGTCGGCCCCGAAGAGATCTACCAGGCCCGCGAAGGCGACGACGGTCGGCTAGTTGGCGCGAAGCTCGACTTGAAGGTCGAGCACAATCAAGTGACTGGCGCGGTCGTGTACGACGGGCACGACTTCGATGCATCCGCCGAGCACGCGGGCTTCGACACCGGCCTGGGGCACGTGGTGGCGCTGGCACTGCAAGGGCACATGTCCATGGACGAGCTCGAACGCGGCGATACGTTGCGCCTGATCGGCCAAGAGGTAACCGTGCTCGGCGAGTTCGCGCGCTACACCGGCATCGAAGCGGTGGAAGTGCATCACGCGAACCCGAAGCGCGAGGCCCTGCGCGTGTATTACTTCGACGATCAGGCCCTGCGCGGCTACTACGACGCCTCGGGCAAATCCCCGTTCGAAGGCGGTTGGCAGAAGCCCATTCCGGGCGCCGCGGTGACATCGCCCTTCAATCCGCGGCGTATGCACCCGATCCTGCACAAAATCATGCCGCACTTAGGCACCGACATCGGCGCGCCGCTCGGCACACCGGTTGGTGCTTCGGCACCCGGCACCGTGAGCTACGTCGGTCCCGGCGGAGCTGCCGGCAACCTGCTCAAGATCATGCACGCTGACGGCATCGAGACCGGCTACGCGCATTTGTCGCGCTATGCACCCGGCATCAAGGTCGGCGACAAAGTGAAGCGCATGCAAATCATCGGCTACGTCGGCTCGACCGGGCGCTCGACGGGGCCGCACCTGCACTTCAGCGCGCAACGCGACGGCAAATTCTTCGACGCAGAGACGCTGAATCTCGACGGCGTGCGTGTGCTGGGCGCCGAACAACGCGAGCAATTCTCGGCCGTGGTCGCCAAATACAATCCGCTGCTCGACGCTATCCTGCTGCCTCCGCCGCTCCCGGGTCTCGCTCCCGACGCTGCGGCGGTCGCTACGCCGGAACACTCAGCCGCTCCCGTCGCTAGCGCAGCAGCGCAGGACCCGAGCCTCGCGGAGCCCGCAGGCGAAGTCGACGAAGGGACTCCTCAGCCAGCAACGAGCGGCGCCGCAAAAGCGCCAGAAGCGCCCGGAAAGCCGGGTAATTCGGTATATCTGAGCGACAAAGAGTTGCTCAAGATGCAGTCCGCGACGGACGAGGGAGAGGTCTCGGAGTAGTCGACAGCGTGAGCACGAAGGTGCTGCCGTGCGGTGCGCTGTCAAGGACCCACACGTTGCCGCCGTGCGCTTCGGCGATGTGTTTGACGAGCGCCAGGCCGATGCCGCTGCCGCGCACTTGCTTGCCGAGCGCGGTCTTGCCGCGCACGAAGCGCTCGAAGATACGCCGCCGATCCTCGAACGGAATGCCCGAGCCTTGATCGGTAACGCGGATCTCGACGCGCTGGTCGTTCTTTTGCACGGTGACACTGACGACTTCGCCGTCCGGCGCGTACTTGAGCGCGTTGTCGACTAAGTTGATGACCGCGATCTCGATCGCGCGTTCGTCTAGATCGACCAAGGGTAAGCCTTCTGCGACGTGCAGCTCGAGCGCGACCTCTTCGCGCTCGGCGCGGATACGGCAGGCCTCGACCGCGCGCGCCACCACCTCACCCACGCGGCTCATTTCGAACTCGTAGGCGGCTTTGCCGCGCTCGACCTTGGCGAAATCCAGGACGTTCTCGATCAGCGCGCCCAAGCGCTCGCTCTCGCTGACGATGATCTGTAAATACTGGCGACGCTTTTCGTCGTTCTCCACGCGGCCGCTCTGCAAGAGCTCACCGAACATGCGCACCAAAGACAGCGGCGTCTTGAGCTCGTGCGACACATTGGCCACGAAGTCGCTCTTCAGGTTGGACAGCTTTCGCTCACGCTCGGCCGCGACTAAAATCACGAATAGCCCAGCGATCACCACGATTCCGGACAGGCCGACCAGCACCATCTCCAGCACGCGTCTGCGCGCGACGGCAGCAGCCAGCTCTTGGGCGGAGGTCATACTCACGTTCAGGGTCCACTTGTAAAGCGTGGTCTCGAACGGTCGACCGAGAGTCAACCCACCGCGGCTCAGCGGGGGACCGAATACGATGCGACCCTCGGCATCGACGACGTTCACGCGGCTTTGCTGGGCGTCCGGGTACAACGTCGGAAACAAGTCGTGCACGATGCGCGGCACGTCGTGCCAGACCACGACCAGGTAGTGCCGGCCGTTCTGTACTTGCTCCCAGTGGCTGAGCAAATAGGCCTGGCCGCGCACACTCTTGTGAATGTGCCTCAGCTCGTCGAAGGGCTGATTGTCGACCTTCATGTCGCGCAGCATCGCGTGCACCAAAAGGTGCGTGAAGCGTTCATGCTCGGGCCCCGGCGCGCGCGACGCGACGGCGACGACGTCGCGTTCCGGCGAGCTCAGATCGAGCAGCAGCACCGCGCGCACGGTTGGAGTCTGCAGCGCCGCCGACTCGAGCCACTTGGCACCAAACCCCTCACGCTCGGTCACGTCGATCACGGAGCGGACGACGTTGTCCTGCTCGATGATGCGCTTGTCGAGACGATCGGCCTTCTCGTTTGCGAGCAAGAGCGTCGCCTCGATCACCGACTGCTCGCGCAGCCTCTCGAGCTGAAAGCTCGACCGAAACATGACGCCGGCCAAAACCAGCACTGCGAGCACGATGACCGGCAAAAGCAAAAACGTGAGCAATCGCTCCCGTCGCGGTCGGTCGGCCATGGCCGGAGCAGGATAGCTTAGACCCGCGCCAACACCACATCCGCCGCCAACACCAGAGGCTTCTTACTCAAGAAATCTGCGAACTGCTCGCAGATGTAATCTAGAGCGTTGAGCTCGCTGGTGTGGAACGGGGTGTCACCTTGCGGATTCACGAGCTCGATCAGACCCAGGTAGCGGCCACCGAGTTGCACTGCGCCGCACAGCGCAAACTTCGGCGCGACGCCGAGTGCTTGCCAGCGCGGACCGTTGAAACGCGGATCGTTCGCGGCATCGTTGATGGAGACCGAGCGCGGGCTGCGCATCACCGACTGCACTAGCGGATCTTGATCGGGCATGCGCTGCAGCAAGAGCGTGCTGGCATTCGGGCCTTTGGCGCGCACGACCACGAAGTGACCGGTGTTGATGTCGAAGACGTGAATCAACACGCCGTCACAGGGCAACACCTCGTTGAGCACGGAGAGCACGAAATCCGCGCCGGTCGCGACGTCGCGCTGGAAGTGCAGCTCGTGCATGAACTCGAACAGTTCACCGATTAGGTCTTCACCGGCGCGACGGCGACCCGCCGCCGCCAAGCGCGGGCGCGACACGCGCTCCGACTTGGGCTGCGGGGCAGGCGCCGCCTTGAATGGCGTCGATTCGAAGTTGAGCTCGAACCCAGACGCAGCCGGCGGCGGCCCCGCCGCAACCGCGACGGCCACAGGCGGC
>OLLW01000739.1_pt1 | contig 11302 bp, 8 predicted proteins | sample 1604611 | NCBI WGS metagenome assembly OLLW01 (sample SAMEA104055725, study PRJEB20765) | soil metagenome | biome: Arctic tundra; feature: Polygonal ground; material: soil | place: USA | collected 2011-09 | depth 0-0.5 m | reverse complement strand
GGAGCTACCTCGTCGGCTGGAAGGAGTACTTCCGGCTCGCCGACACGCCGGGCATCTTCGCGGATCTGGATAAGTGGATCCGCCATCGCCTCCGAGCGATCCATCTCAAACACTGGAAACGAGGTACGACCATCTTTCGCGAGCTGCGCGCACGGGGCCTGCCCGTGAGCATCGCCGCGACGGTGGCCTTCAACGGCCGGCGTTGGTGGAGAAACTCGGCGATGCTCATCCACACCGCCTTCCCCATAAGCTACTTCGACCAGCTGGGTCTCCCCCGGCTGGCCACGTAACCTCAACTCTTCGAACCGCCCGGTGCGGACCCGCATGCCGGGTGGTGTGGCAGGGGACCCGAGGGATTACCTCGGGCCCCTATGCCGATTGGCGGCGGCAGCTCTGCCCTGTCAGCTGGCGGCTTTGGCGCGCTGCATGCGGCCGCGTTCGCGCATGTATTCGAGCACGGCAGGCGCCAGGCTCAGCGCGACGATCGCCAGCACGACGAGCTCGAAGTGCTTGTGCACGAATTCGATATTGCCGAACAAATACCCTGCGCCGATGGTGAGCAAGATCCAGGCGACAGCGCCCACGATATTGAACGAGAAGAAGCGCCGGTACTGCATCTTGCCGACGCCCGCCACGAAGGGCGCGAATGTGCGCACGATCGGAATGAAGCGCGCGATGATGATGGTCTTGCCGCCGTAGCGCTCGTAGAATTCCTGAGTTCGAAGCAGGTGCTTACGATTGAGCAGCTTCGAGGTTTGGCTCGTGAAAACCTTGGGGCCGATGCTGCGGCCCACCGAGTAATTTACGGCGTCTCCGAGCACGGCGGCAATCAGTAGCAGCGGAACCGACACGCCCACGTCGAGGACGCGAGTCGCGCACAGCGCGCCGATTGCGAAGAGCAATGTGTCGCCCGGCAGGATCGGCAAAAAAACCAATCCGGTCTCACAGAAGATAATCGCGAACAAGATGACGTACACCCACGGACCCATCGAGGCAGACCAAGCAGCCAAGTGCGTATCGAGGTGGGAGACCACGTGCCAAAGGCCAAGCAACTGTTCCAAGCGAGCACTCCTTAGGGCACCGAGCGTACCCGAGACCAACGAGAGTGCCTCGTACGGCGTAACTCGCCCGGGGGCAAGCGCGTTTACTGCCCGTTTCTTTGCGCGCTTCGCGGGTCTTGCGGCCTTTTTCGGGCGCTCGATTCGGGTTACGCTGAGAGGTAGTGTCCGAAGTCCTCGCCAGAGTCACGACGCGCACGCTGGACGTTCCGCGCGGTCCTGACGTGCTGCATCGCATCCGGGTGCCCCGCGCCTGGCTCGCGTCTGGCGAGGTCATCGAGCTCGAGCTGCCGCGCAACTTGTCGTGTGCGGCATGCGACGGCGGCGGTTGCGACCTGTGCGAGCGCTCTGGCGCCATCACGCTGCGTGGGCGCGAAGAGCTGCCGGAGATCTTGAGCGTGACGCTGCCGGCGCGTCAGCCCGAAGCCGACGGTGGCACGCGTGGAGTGGTGCTTCGAATCCCCGAGCAAGGGGGCCTGCCTCCCGTGGAGAACGAGTTTTTGCCACGCGGGTTACTGCTGCTGCGCGTCGAGCCTGCAGAGGTTGCTGACGCCGGAGTCTCGCGCATTGTCCCTCCCGCGCCGGTTCTATCGCTACGTGCGGCACTTTCACTGCGCATCCCCAGGCCCAACCCGAACCAAGCGCGCGTGCTGGCTTTCGTGATCGCGGTAGCGCTGTTCCTGGGGCTCGCTTTCCTCGCATTTCGGCGGCATCGTGGGCTAGGTTAGGCGCCATGAATCCCGTGGCCATGGCCCTCATCATCGTGACTCTGAACGCGGTGTTTGCGGTGAGTGCCTGGCGCCGCTTCAACCTGCTGAAGGTGGGCCAGCGGACTTGGGAAAGCCGGCTCACGGAGATCCCGAAGCGCTTGGGCCTGGTCTGGGTGTTCGCCTTCTATCAAAAGAAGATGCGCTACTACCTGGCCGCGGGTGTGGCGCACCAGTTCATCTTCCTCGGCTTCGTGGTGCTCTTGCTGCGCACGCTGGTGCTGTGGGGGCGCGGGTTTTCCCCGGGTTTTAACCTATTCGTGCTAGGGCCGGAGCCGATTTTAGGGGTTCCGCTTGGCGCCGCGTACGGTTTTTTCAAAGACCTGTTCGCGAGCTTGGTGCTGCTCGGCGTGGCGGTGTTCGTGTACTTCCGCGTGGTGCGCCCGCAGAAGCGCATGACGCTCGGAGTCGAGGGTTTGATCATCCTGGGCATCATCTCGACGATGATGATTGCGGACATCACCTACGACGGCGCGAGCACGGTGTTGCTCAGCCGCTTCGGCAGCGAGTGCAAGGCTGGGGCAAGCGCGTTTCCGTGTAGCGCCATGGCCACGCTGATCGCTCCGCTGGGCACGTCCGAGGGCACGCTCAGCTGGCACTTGGCGGCGCCCGCCGGGTCGTTGTCTGCGCTGCTGCTTTCGGGCCTCGGCACGAGCGCGCTCGTGGTGCTCGCGCACATTGGGTTTTGGACGCACACCACGCTGGTGTTGGTGTTTCTGAATCTGCTGCCCTACACCAAGCACTTTCACATCATCACCGCGATTCCGAACGTGTTCTTAGGCGACACGACGCCGCGCGGTCGCTTGCGGCCGCTCGCGCCGTCGACCGAGGCGTTGATGGCCGCGGTCGAAAAAGCCACTGAGGGTGAGGACTTACTGAGCGCGCGCATCGGCTATGCGCGCATCGAGCACTTCACCTGGAAGGACATGCTCGATTTCTATACCTGCACCGAGTGCGGGCGTTGCTCGGACAATTGTCCGGCCTTCACCACGGGCAAAGTGCTCAGCCCCAAGCAATTCACGCTCGATCTGCGCAATCACTTGTACGCTCGCCAAGAAGAGTTCTCGGCGCTCGGTCCGACTGCCGTGCACGGAGCCACTCTGCCCGCGCCGAGCCAGCCAAGCGACGCGCCTGCGGAGGCACCCAAAGAAGCCACCGAAAGTGCGAAACAGGCAGAACCCGCGAAGATCTACAAACCGGTCGATCTCGTTCCGGGCGTGATTCACGAGGACGTTCTGTGGGGTTGCACCACCTGCCGCGCCTGCGAGGAGCAGTGCCCAGTAAACATCACCTACGTCGACAAGATCGTGCAGATGCGACGTAACTTGGTGGTGATCAAGGGCGAGTTCCCGAGTCAGCTCGCTAAGCCCTTCGAGGGTATGGAGAGTAACGGCAACCCGTGGAACCTGGCGCGCGTCGATCGCGCGAGCTGGTCCGAGGGGCTGGGCGTGAAGGCTGCCGCAGACAAGCCGGATGCCGAAGTATTGTTTTGGGTCGGCTGCGCGGCGAGCTACGACGACCGCGCCAAGAAGATCGCGCGCAGCACCGCGCAGCTCCTGCTCGCGGCGGGCGTAGATTTTGCGATCCTCGCCGAAGAAGAGACGTGCACCGGTGACCCTGCGCGCCGCGCCGGCAATGAGTACCTGTTCAGCATGTTGGCCGAGACCAACGCAGCGACGCTGAATGGCTACAAGGAAAAGGGCGGCGTGAAGAAGATCATCACCACCTGCCCGCACTGCTTCAACACACTGAAGAACGAATATCCCGACTTTGGCGCGAAGTTCGAGGTCATCCACCACACCGATTTCATGCTCGGCTTGGTCGCCGAGAAGAAGCTCGTGCCGTCCAAACCCGTGCGCGCCAAGGTCGCCTATCACGACTCCTGCTACCTCGGCCGTTACAACGATATCTACGAGTCACCGCGTGAGATCCTGCGCGGCATCCCTGGCATCGAGCTGGTCGAGGTCGAGGGTGCCAGTGGCAAGAAAGGCCTGTGCTGCGGTGCGGGCGGCGCGCAGATGTTCATGGAGGAGCAAAACAACAATCGGGTGAACGTCAAACGCACCCTGCAATTGCTCGATACCGGCGCCACGACCATCGCCAGCGCATGTCCGTTTTGCATGACCATGCTCACCGACGGCGTGAAATCGCAGTCCAAAGAAGAGCAAATCAGGAATATGGACGTGGTGGAAATGCTTGCGATTTCGTGCGGCGTTTCTGACGCTCCCGGCAGCACGGCCGGCGATTCCAGCTCGGCCGCCACCGCCGCTGAATGAGCGAGAAAGCGGTCAAGGATTTTGGGGTTGGGGCCCCAAAATTAGGGGGTGGGGCCCCGCTGGATTCACTCCAGCGGGCGCGGGGGAGAATCCCCCGACGAACGAGTGCTATAGTCAGCGGCGAATGGCCATCAAGCCCACGGAGTCCCAGGTTCGACCCGAAGCCGAGGCGGAGCACAGCCCGCCTTCGCCGGGCGAGGTGCGTCGTCTCCACGGCTTCGACTGCGACTTTTGTGAGAAGCATTTCGAGGGTCCGCCCGCGGGCTCCGGTTTGTTCTTGTGGTCGCGTGGTGACGAGTACCGTTTCGAAGAACCGCCGCTGTGTGAAGAGTGCGCGATGCGCATCAGCGTCGGCGCGGTGCTGAAGTGGGAGAGCGAAGAAGAAGAGGGCTGAGCGCCGTTCGCGTTCCCGCGTGGCGTTACTGAAGCGTCGGACCGGGGGCTTCGGACTCGCGCAGCGGCGGCAGACGCTCGAGCAATTCGAGCGCCGCGCTACGCAGCACTGGCGACGACTCCGAATGATGCAGTACTTCGCTGAGCTCGCTTCGCGTACATACGGCGAGCAGCGGCATGGTGATGGCTGGCGGTGAGCCCGGGTTGAACAGCACCGTCAGCCGAACCCGCGGGTGGCTCAGCCAGCGTCCGTGCTTGGCGATCGCCTCCAAGACCTCGAGCCGCGCCGGACGCCGCGCGGTCATGCGCACGACGTCGTCCTCGGTGAGCCGCGGATTCTCGAGCAATTGGCGGATCACGAGCGGGTGCGGATCAGAGAGCAGCTTGTCGAAAGCACGCCGGTTCGGGCTGCGCGCCAGGCTCTTGCGCTCGCCGACGGTGAGCTCGCGACCGGCGCCGTAGTCCGGAACGGGCAGCTCACTGGCTGGCCTGTCATGAACCGGAGACTGCGCGGCGCGCCTCACCAGGCGTGACAAGCTCAGCAAATGCCGCGCGTCCGCCTGGGCGCGCAGCTGGTCGACTAGGTCGCACTCGCCCATCGCGGCGAACAGCAGGGCGACGACCAAGATGGCTTCGCGAGCCTGGGGCTCAGCGCGCTCATTGTCTTCGCAGAGCGCATTCAGCACGGTGGCGCCGTCGTGCGCCGAATGGCTGGTCAAAAAATCCCGCAGCCAGCCAGTGCGCAGCGCCAGATCGGGCAGGGACAACAGAACTCGCTTGAGGCGTTCGACCTGCATGATCGCGTTCCGACTCCGTTTCGCTCAAAGGATGCGGCAGATTGTTCGGTTTGTCACGAGCGCGCGCGCTGGGCGGCCGAGCGCTGCTAAGCTCCCCCGACCTTGGCAGCAGCGCCGACCTCGATTGAACGCTTATCCGCGGCGTTCCAGAAGCACCGCCGCGCGCCCGCGCGCTGGCTGTCGTTTTGGGTAGTGCTTTCGTGTCTGATTGTGGCCGGGCTGTTGGCGCGCTTCGGCACGCCCTGGCTGCGCGTGCTGGCGGGTTTCGTCGCGTTGCTTTCGCTGCTGCAAGTGTTCGCGTTGCGCCTGCGCGACCGCCGCGACTTCGCCGACACGCGGCGCACCATTCGGCGCGTGGTGGTCCCCGTCGATCGCAATCTGGGGGAGCGCGCGCTACGGGCCGCAGCACTGGCCGAGCAGGCAGAACGCGATCCGCGCGTTGGCTCGTCCGAGCTGGCAGAGTTGCACTTTCGGCGTCAGCTCGCGAGTGTGTCGCTCGACGCGGTCGAGAAGCACTCCGCGCGGCGCGCATTCTGGCTGCGCCTGGGCGCTTTCTCGGTCGTCGTGTTCTCTGGCATGGCCGTGGCGCGCGACCCGGCGCGTGTCACTGAGGGCTTGGACGTGCTCTTCGCGCGCCGCGGCGTAGCGCCGGTTGCGATGTCGTGGCTGGATCTGGTGCGCGTCACGGTGCAGCCGCCAGCGTACCTGCGCGCGCCGGATCGCGCCATTTTCTCGGGGCTTGGTAGCGCAGAGGCGCAAGGCAGCGCGATTGCGGTACGCGGCTTGCCACTCGCCAACGGTCGGCATTTGGTGCTCAGTGACGGCAAGCGTGAGGTGCCGTTTGTCGACGACGGCGCGGGCGGTGTGGTCGCGCGCTATGTTTTGAATGAGGACGCGCAACTGCGCGTCGCGGCGCGCTTCGGGAACGTGCTGATTCCTGAGCCCGAGGTCGTCACACTGGAAGCCGTGCCGGATGCCGCGCCGGAAGTGCTGCTCGAAGGAGCACCGGATAAGGTCGACCTGCGCGACTTTGACCGCCGTGAGCTGCGCTACGAGGCGAGCGACGACCATGGTCTGCGCGAGATCGACTTGGTGATGCGCGCCGGCGGGCGTGAAGATCGCCGGTCGCTGACGCGGCTCGACGGCGAGACCAAGCTCGAGCGCGGCGGTTACGCGATTGAATCGAGCGATCCGTTTCTGCGACGCACATTCTTGCCCGTCGAGGTCAGTATCGAAGCTCGCGACGACGATGCGCTGTCGGGCGTGAAGTGGGGTAAAAGCGCTGCGATTACCCTACTTCCGGTGCCCGTGGGCGAGCCAGAGGCGGAGCGCTATCACGCGCTGCTTGCCGTGCGCGATGCGCTGACCGATCTCTTGGCAACCGAGCTCTCGCCTCTGCCGAGCAGCAAGGACGCAGAGCTCCGCAAATCCGACACGACGCAAACGACCGCGCTTGCCAGTCAATTGCGAGCTGTCTTGGAGCAGCGCTTTGCCGGGTTGACGTTGGCACCCGGGCTGAAGGCGTTCCTGGGTGGGCAAGCGCGCGTGCTCGAGCGAGCGCTACCGACGCCAGCGTCGTCCATGCGTCGTACTGAGGACGTGCTCTTGGCGATCGACGCGGCGCTGCGTGGCTTGGGCAACCGAGACGCGGAAGCCGTGTCCAAACATTTGGGTGACGCTGCTGAGGAAGCGGCAGACGGCGCCAAGCAGGCGCTCGAGAGCGAACGCCGCCCAGTCGGGCTCAGGCGTTTGGACCAAGCGCTGGCCGTGCTCGATCTGGGAACCGAGCACTTGCTCGTGCTGGGTCCGATAGGGCGCGATGTCGGCAGCGTGGCGCAGGGCGAGATTCGCCGGATTAGGCGCGCAAAAGACAGCGGAAATCTGCTGGCCACGGAGCTCGCAGCGCGCCACTTGGCGGCCCGGCTGCGCCGTCCGAGTCCCTCGTTCAGCAGTGCTGGCGGCGGTGGTGTCGAGTCCGGGCAGGGTCAGCAAGGCAATGAAAGCGGACAACCGTCGGACGCCGACAAGAAGTTCGACGAGCTGGTCGGCGAGTTGGAACGTTTGGCCCAAGAGCACCAAGAGGAGCTGGATCGCGTCGACCACAACTTGTCCGACTCCGAGAAGTCCGTCGATCTGGACGACTTGAAGCAAGAGGCGTTGCAGCGCGCAGCCGCGCTGCGCGAGAAGATTGCGCCGCTGCCGCAGTTCTCGGATGACCCCAATTCAGCGCGCGCCAGCGGCGCCCTCGGCCGCGAACATGCCGAGTCGATGGCCCAAAGCATGGCGCGCATGGCTTTGAAGGATGCGGTCGAGAGCGGTAGGCATGCGCGCTCGGAGCTCGAGGACGCCGCCAAGCGAGCCAGCGGATCGCAACTGTTCGAAGCGCTCGACAACGCGGCGCTAAGCGAGGCACGTGTCGAGCTCGATCACGATTTGGCTTGGGCAGAACAAAGCCTGGCGCGCGCGCAAAAGAGCGCCGCTGAGAAGGCAGCGGCTGGCCTATCGGAGTCCTCGGGGCGCGAGCGCGGGCTGGCCGACCGCGCGGCAAACCTGTCGGGCCGCGGAAATCACGGCGAAATCGCCCTGCCTCAAGACTTGGCCGACGCGCTCGGCAAAGCTGAAGGCTTGATGCGGGATGCAGCCAAGGAGCTTGGCGTCGGGCATGGCGAGCAAGGCTTGTCTCTGCAACGCGACGCGCAGCGCTTGCTCGAGCAGACGAACAGCGGGCAGAGCGGTTCCGGCGAGAGCGACGGCAAAGACCAATCACCCAAGCCGACGCCTAAGGATTCGTCCAGCTCGAAGGGCAAGCAGATGCGCACCGACGCGGATGTGCCGCGCGCGGATGCCGCCAATCGCGCCGACGATTTCCGGCGCCGCGTCCTAGACGGTCTGAGCAAGCAAAAGAGCGGACGCCTGTCGGACGCCGTGCGTCGCTACGCGGAGGGGCTCCTGCAATGAAGTCCAAAGTACTGCTCGGGCTGGCGTCGTGCTTGCTCGCATTCGTGTTGCCGGCGTCCGCGACGATTGACTTGGGTTTGGAAAATTCGGTCGAGCGCGTCGCCAACGCGATCACTGAGATAGACACCGTGCGCGCCACCGAGCTGCTCCTGCATTCGCACTCCGATTCGCCGGGCATGACACTCGAGCGCGCGCGGCTCGCAGTTTACCTGGGCGAATGCGATCGCGGTGAGGCTATCTTGTCGAATCCGGCGCTCACTGAATCGCGCGAGGGTGCAACGCTTGCCGAGCTAGCGAAGAGCTGCGCCCGCGCCACGGCGGCTGGCTTCGTGATGGAAGACAAGGAACGTGGCGTTTGGCTGCGCCTGCAGGACGACGCGGACCGGGCGCTGGCTCCGTTCATTTTCGAGGTTGCGGCCCAGGCTCGCGACACGGTCTCGAAGGAAGTGGGTATCGATTTACCGCGCCCGCTACGCATCGACCTGGTGCGCGATCTGTTCTCGCTCTCCTCGGTCTCCGGCCTGCCGCTGAAGGCCGCCGAAACGACGGGCACGCTTGCCGTTGCGCGTTGGGGTCGAGTGATCATGCTCTCGCCGCGCGCTCCCGTGCAGGGCTACCCTTGGCAGGACACCTTGGCGCACGAGATCACGCATCTCTTGGTCACGCGCGCCACGCGCGATTTTGCGCCGCTCTGGATGCAAGAGGGGCTGGCCAAGCGCTTCGAAGTGCGCTGGCGTCCGCCGCGCCCCTTCGATCGTCCGGATTGGGCGGACAACGGCGCGCGCAATGCCGCGCTCGACGGGCGCTCGGTCGGGATCGATAAACTCGGTCCGTCGATCGCGATGTTGCCGACACCGGAAGCGGCGGGCATCGCCTTCGCCGAGGTCACGAGCTTCATGCACTTTTTGATCGAGCAAAATGGGCAAGCGGCTTTGCGCCTCTTGTTTGCGGATTTGCGCGGCAACGGCGCGGAAGGCCCCGACGAAGCACTGCTCAGTGTGACTGGCTATGGCCTATCGGAGTGGAACGCGCGTTGGCAGCGTTTTCTGCGCGAGCCCGTGCCGCCCGCGCCGAGCGACGCCGCCCACACTCCACCAGCACCTCGCGCGCAGGGCGATGCGAGTCGGCGCGTTCGCCTGGCGGATCTGCTCGCCAGCCGCGGCCACGGCCGAGAGTCGGCCACGGAGGTCGAGCCGCTGCTTGCCACGCTGCCCCGCTTGCCGCAGGTCCGAGCTCGCGTTGCGTCGGGTTTGTACGCGGCCGGTGACGACGCGGGGGCGGAGCGTGCACTTGGCACCGTGGCGGAAATTGACGGCCTATACGGACCATGGTTTGCGCTGGCCGGCCGAGGGTTCAAGCGGCGCGGTCAGGCGAGCGACGCCGATCCCGCGTTCACCCTAGGCCTTTCGGCTGATCCGCTTTCAGACGAGGTCGCCTGCGAGGGCTATCCCGGCGCAAGGCCGGCCGGCGCAAGCAGGGCAGAACCACCATTGCCCACACGCCAAGCCTGGCTCGAGCTGTGTAAAGCCGCACGCAGCGTGCCGCGAGATTGACCGGCGCGGCCCAGCGCGCCTAGGATAATCAGCTCGAATCTCTGCGAAGTTTAAAGGATTTCTCGTGGGTCTCGCGACGTACGCTGCCGCTCAGCTCTTGCGCGCACTCCCGCGTGTCCGACTCAGTCGGGCCGTCGGTGAGTTGTGTGAGTTACCGCTCTCTCCCCCAGTGTCGCGCGCGATCATGGGTGTCTATTCACGCGCCTACCGCGTGAACATGGACGAGGCCATGCCGGAGCCGGGTCCGTACGCGAGCTTCGACGCGTTCTTCACGCGCCCGCTCAGAGAAGGCGCGCGCCTCGTCAGCACGGACGCCGTGGTGTGTCCGGCGGATGGCAAGCTCTCTTCCTGCGGTCGTGTCGATTCGGGCTCACGGATCTTCGTCAAGGGTCAGCACTACGACGTGGGCGAGCTGATCGGCGACGCGCGCGACGCCGCGCGTTACAGCGGCGGCGAGTTCGCGGTCGTGTACCTCGCTCCCGGCGACTACCACCGCGTGCACTCTCCGGTCGACGGCGAGGTCACGCTCGTGCGCGGCGTGGCTGGTGATCTGTATCCGGTGAACTCGATCGGCGAACGACACATTCCGCAGCTGTTCGTGCGCAATCACCGCGCCGCGATCGTAATCGATACACGCGGCTTGGGTCGCGTGACCGTAGTCATGGTCGGAGCCGTGATCGTCGGGCGGATTACGATCTCGGCGCTGCCGGGACGACCCGCTGCGGCTCCGGGAGTGCATCCAGTGAGCCCGCCGCAGAGTGTGGCCCGCGGCCAGGAGATAGGGATGTTCCACCTCGGTTCGACGGCCGTAGTGTTGCTTGAACCGGGTGTCAGCGTTGGGCGCCCGCTGGGCAAAGTGCGTTACGGGGAATCCCTTTTGAGAGCTGGATGACGATCGAAAACTCGGAAGACGCGGCGCACGTGAGCGTGACTGATCCGGCAGACCAGTCGGGCCCCGAGCGCGCGTCCGCGCTTGCCGGTTCGCCGTCGGACCCCGACATTCCGATCGATGTGGATCCCCCGATGCTGCGCGCAGACTTGCCCGCGGCGCCAGTGACCGAGCCGCCCACGAGTGACGGCGTAAGCGACTCGATGCCGCCGGTGTCGCGCAAGCTCGCACCACCGCCGAAGCCTCGCCGCGACTCGGGCGCCGCTTCACGTCCGCCAGCCGCCGGTCCGTCCAGCGAGGAGCAGCTCCTTGCTAGCGCGCTGAAGGCGCCGATCGCGCCGAGCATCTCGTACTCGACGCTTGCCGCGGTCACGCCACCCGTCGTTGACGCCGCCGAAACAGTGATCGAGGTACCAACCACGACGCCGGGCTCCGTGCCTCCGTTGGGCACGCCGCCGCCGATCCCGCGCCGTAAGTCGAATCCCGCGAGCGCCGATGCGAGCGAAAGCGCGACTCGCCCGCCGTCTGATCCGGCGCTTGGCGCTGCCGGCACGTCGCCTCAGCCGAAGCCCGTTGCCGCGCCGCCACGTCCAATCTCAGGAACGCCGCCG
>OLLW01000495.1_pt1 | contig 11309 bp, 11 predicted proteins | sample 1604611 | NCBI WGS metagenome assembly OLLW01 (sample SAMEA104055725, study PRJEB20765) | soil metagenome | biome: Arctic tundra; feature: Polygonal ground; material: soil | place: USA | collected 2011-09 | depth 0-0.5 m | reverse complement strand
AACACGGTCGTCGCACCGGTCGACATCGCGCCGGCCATGCCCGCCCCTAGCACGCCGCCACCCGATATCGACACGACCGATCTCCCTGGAGCAAAATGAGACTTCGCGCGCGTTGCTTGCTGCCGCTGCTACTGCTCGTCGGCTGCAGCGCGCGGCCCAGGCACACCGATATCGGCGCCAGGCCCGCCACGGAGCTCAAGGACGACGAGCCACGCTTGGTCGAGCTCGACTTGAGCGCGGGCGCGCCGGAAACGATTGACTCGAGCGCACTGTTTCACACTCCCGCGGCTCAAACTTATACGGGCCTAGTGCGCACTATTACGCGCGCACTAACTGACGACAAGGTGCGCGGCCTGTTCGTGCGCTTGGGCGGTGCTTCTTTCGATCTGGCGCAGAGTGAGGAGCTGTCGCGCCTGCTCGCGAAGCTGAGTACCAAAGGCAAACCCGTGGTGTGCCACGCCCACGAGCTCAGCAACTCGAGCGCGCTGTTGACCTCACGCGGCTGCAGCAAGGTCTGGCTCAGCCCAGCGGGCGAGGTGTCGACCATCGGTATTGCCGCGCAAATGGTGTATTTACACGGCGTCTTCGCGAAGTTGAAGGTCGACGTGGACTTCCTGCACATGGGGAAGTTCAAGAGCGGCGCCGAACCGCTGACGCGCGAGGGGCCAAGCGAAGAAGCGCGTACCTCGCTCGTCGAAACCTTGGCGGCGATTCGCGGAGCCTGGCTCGACGAGAGCAACGAAGTGCGAAAGAATCCCGCGCTCCCGAGCGCGCTCGAGCACGGTCCGTGGAGCGCGGGTGAAGCCGTCGAGCACGGCCTGGTCGACGAGATCGGCTTCGAAGCTGAAGCGCTCGAGGCCGCCAAAAAAGCCGCCAAGGTCAGCGCCGTCGAAGCAAGCTTCGGTCCGCGCGCAAAAGCTGGCGGCGGCTTGGACATCGGCGAGCTCTTACGCATGCTGTCGGGCTCGCGCAACTCCGCTGACAGCAAGCCGCACGTGGCGGTCGTGCCTGCCGAAGGCGCGATCACCATGGAACCAGGTGGGCCGTTGCAGCAGGGCGGCATCACCGCGCGCGCTCTGGGCAAAACCCTGCGCCGCATGCAGCACGACGACTCGGTAAAGGCCGTCGTGCTGCGCATCGATTCGCCCGGCGGCTCGCCCCTGGCGAGTGATCTGATTTGGCATGAGATGATGGAGCTTCGGAAGAGGAAGCCGATCATCGTATCAGTCGGCAACATGGCGGCGAGCGGCGGCTATTACATCGCGTGCGCTGGACAGCGCGTCTTCGCCGAGCGCACCAGCATCGTCGGCTCGATCGGCGTTTTCGGCGGTAAGATCAACGTCGCGCCCGCGCTCGAGCAATTCGGGATCCACGCCGAAACCTTCGCTGCTAGCCCCGAGCCGGGCGCCGCCGAGCGCGCGGCGTTCAACTCTCCGCTCACGTCCTGGGACGACGCCACGCGCGAGCGCGTTCGCGCCCAGATGCAGGGCATCTACGACCTATTCATCGCGCGCGTCGCCCACGCCCGGCTGATGGACGTCGAGAAAGTGCGTGCCTCCGCCGAGGGCCACATCTGGAGCGGCGATCAGGGCTTGGAGCGCGGACTGATCGACGAGATTGGCGGGCTTACGGAAGCACTGGCCGCCGCTCGCAAAGCGGCGCGCCTCGACGCCGACGTGCCCGTCACCGTCGAAGGCGGGCGCGAGGGCCTGCTCGACAGCTTGCTCGTCTCGGACGACGCGAGCGATGCCGACGCGGCCGCCGCTTTCGAGCGCTTGAGCGCCGCACCGAGCACGCGTTTGTTGTCCCAGGTTCCCGAAGAAATGCGCAGCATCGTGAGTAGCTTTTCGCCATTGGCGCTGCACGAGCACGTCGCAGTCGCGCTACCCTTCGGCCTGTTTATTCACTGACGCGCGAATTCGGCGCGCTGCTAGCGTTTTTCCGTATTTCGGCACTCGCTAAGCCGGGCATTTTCGGCTGAACTTAGCCTCATGTCAGTAGCGCGACGAGGTCCGGGCGCGCTGTGCAAACGCTGGGTGTCTGCTTACTTGTTCACCGAAACAAATGGCGTCACGAAGGCGGCGTCGGGCGGCGTCCCAGCGTCTGCAGCAACCCCGAGCGCGACCGCTGACTCGCTCGAGCCCTCGGCTACGCATGCTTCCGCGGAGTACGCCGCTCGCCCGGAGACTCCTCTACCTTTGCCAGAGCGAGCGCACGCGGTGCTCCCGGCTGGCTTCGTTGCTCCTCAGTTGATACCAGCAGTATGCGCCTTCGTCGCGCCTCGCCAGCCGGGGGCCGGGGCCGCGATCATCGACCGACTTGGCCATTCGCGGGCCCTTAGTGAACGTGAGGGCCGTGTACGTCGTGTGCGTGCTCGTGCTCGTGCGGCGGCGGCGGCACGATCGTGGAGAGCCAAATCCGCGCGCCGCGCTGCCAGATACCGAACAGTAGCAGCACGGCGAGCGCGAGCGCGGCGCGCGGTCCAAGATCGCCTTCGGAGAGCGAGCCGTCTAGGGCCGACACCGAGAGACCGAGCGCGTCGCTGACCGCTGCAAGGGCCACGCAAGCGATGGTCGCGATCAGACGCGCTTTGGCGGCATTGCCGAGGAAAGCAGAAATCGGCGCCAGGGTCGCGAACAGCAACGCTGCGCCGGGAGAGAAACCGAGCCCGCAGAGGCCAGTCGCAATCAGCACCGCCGCGGGGGCGGCCACGGGGGTCAGGTTCGCAAGCAGCGCCATTAGCCCCAAGCCGAGCAACCCCGAGGGCCGCTGCGCGAGCGACGACGCGGGCACCGAGAGCAGCAGACCTCCGAGCAAGAGGCCGAGCACGAGCCACGGGCCGGACCTTTCAAGCGTTTCGCCGGCGCGCGCGCGCCAATGAGGTTGCGGCGCGGCTGGCTCTCCGTGAGCGTGCTCTGGCTGTCTGCCGCGGAAGAGCGCGATCACCGCGCCCGTAGCGAGCAAGCGCAGGCCCGCTGCGACGAAGCCGAACAACGCGACGCTGAGCAGCACGCTTTCGGCGCCGAGCGCTGCCGCCGGCAAGGCCGCGCGCGCAAACTTCGAGCTGCGGTCCGGCAAGCGCAGCGAAAACGCGGCCGCAGCCAAAGCCACCAAAATCACCAGCGAAGTGCGCTCGCTGAGCTGCACCAATTGCCTGGCCAGCTCGCGCGTGCCCGCATCCGTGCTGTGCCAAACTCCGAGCAGGCTGACCGCGACGCCCAGGCCGGCGACGAGCAAATCGAACAGGCGTGTGAGGGGAGTGCGCGGTGCGTCCTCGGTGAGATCGTGAGTCACTACGTGCAGTAACAGGCCCGCTGCGACGGCCGCGATCACCGGCGCAAAGCGCTCGATGGTCTTGCCAGCCACCAGGCTCGAGAGCCCGATTCCGAACACGCTGGCCAGCGCCAAGCCGAGCGAGCGCAACACCGCCGAGCGCGTACCGAAGGTCGTGCGATAAGCCAGCGAGACGACGGCAATCAACGGCACGGTGTGCGCGGCGAGCGCGACGATCACATCGAGATGCGAGCCCTGATCTGCAGGCAAGCGCGTGTACGTGCCGAGGCCAATGCCGTCCGCGACGTGATGCACGACGAGACCCCAGTAGCCGGCCTCGAGCACCGCGTGTGCCGCGCGACCACTCGTCGAACGCTGGCCGACGAAATGCGCCAGCGCGGGCGCAAACCAACCCACAAAGAACAAGAGAATGGCGAGCGGCCCGAGCTCGTGCAGCGCTTCGGGAAGCAGGTGCGTGACGACCACCGCCACGGCCGCCAGCGTCGCGAAGGTTCGCATGTAGCCGAGCACCGCACGTGACGTCGTCGGCACGAACGACAACGCCGCACCGAGCAGCACAGAAGAGACGGCGACGAGGACGGCGAACAACACGCGAGGGGACCCGGGTCTAGCCTACGGAGGCTGCATCGCCAAAGCGACCCGCAATTGTTTGCCTATTTCCAGCGCTTGGCACGTTCACCGGGACTTTTGGAGGGCGCACTCGCTCCCGAAAAGCGCGCGGTGACTCGCCCGCTACCCGCGCAAAGCTCTTCGCGAAAGCACTCAGGCTATTGAAACCGACCGCCAGCGCAGCGTCTGTTACGCTTTGCTCACCGCTTGCAAGCAGCTCCATCGCCCGCAGAACGCGCGCCTGACCGGAAAGCTCGCGAAAGCTGAGGCCCGTCTCGCTCAGCAAATGCCGACGCAAGCTGCGCTCAGAGACACCAATCATCTGACACAGCGAGGGTAATTCGAGGTCCCCGGAATGCTCGATAGTGAGCGCTATCGCTCGTTGTACGGCTTGGCTTTGACCACGCGGCAAGCGGTACGAGCTCCCGCCCTCTAGCCATTCGTCGAGCAGCAGACCGAAACTCTTGAAGAAGGCGTTGGCCATAGGGTCCGAAGAGCGGCGTGATGCCGACCAACGCGACGAGAAAATGATCATCTCGCGCATCAGTGGAGTCACGTCCACAACGCGCACCTCGCGCGGTTTGCTTCGAACTAGGCGCTTGTCTAAAAACAGCGAGATGCCCCCGGCGTTACCCATATGCGTGACATGCTTCGTGCCTGCGGGAATGAAGCCCACGCGTTGCGGCGGTAGCACGAACGTGGCGTCGGCCACCTCGAGTGTCGCCGTGCCGGACACCGCGTACAGGAGTTGGTGGCGGGTGTGAGCGTGTAGCGCGTAGCTGCGGCCCGCCGCTCGGTCGTTGAACGCGAAGGCCGAAGCACGCGCGCTCTCGAGCTGGTTCTGACGCAGAAATGCATGAGTTTCTCGCGCGGATAGAGCTGATTTGGTGGATTTGGGCATCTGGCCGCTACGCGCTAATTATTGTCCGTTGAGCGTTAGCCGGCCAGCCCTGAAATCGCTAGATCAAAACGTATGACGACCAGCGATGTGACGGCCCATGCCGCCCGAATCCAAGACCAATTCTCACGTCAGGCCCTGCCCTTTGCCGCCATGCCGGCGCATTCGAATGCGCAAGGCTTCGAGCTCCTCGCTCGCGCCGGCGAGCTCGGCCCCCAGGACGACGTGCTGGACGTAGCCTGCGGCCCGGGCTTGGTAGCGTGCACGATGGCACCGCGCGTTAAGTCGATGCGCGGTCTAGACGTCGTCGAGACGATGCTCGAACAAGCGCAAGCGCGGGCCGCAGCTTTGAATCTGAGCAATGTCTCGTTCGACTTGGGCGACTGCACGCGCCTACCATACGCGGACGGCTCATTCTCGAAGGTCATCACCCGTTATAGCTTTCACCATTTGCTAGAGCCCGAAGCCACGTTGCGCGAAATGGTGCGCGTGTGTCGCTCGGGCGGCACCGTCACAGTCTGCGACGTCGCGCCGGCGTACGAGAAGCTCGACGCTTACGACCGCTTGGAGAAAATTCGCGACCCGTCGCACGCGGCAGCACTCAGCCGCGATCAGTTCGAACGACTGTTCGAGCAAGTCGGGCTGCAGGTCATGGCGCGCGAGCAATACCGGCTCGAAGTCTCGGTCGATGAGCTGATCCGCTCCTCATTCCCCGAACCCGGCGGAGCCGACAAAATGCGCGACATCTTCGAGAACGACGTGGGTGTAGACGCGCTCGGCGTCGGCGTGGAGCGCCGCTCGAGCGGGCTCTTCTTCCATTTTCCGATTTTGATTTTGAGCGCGCGTATCTAGACTCGAGTTGGGCGAGATTCGGGCAAGGATCTGCAACCGAGAGTGCATTCCCGCGCCGCCCGCGGTGCCGGTTGGGCCCCCGCGCGCGGCTTCCAGCCGCACGCTTGGGGGCCCTGGCGGCGCAGCGCAGCGAGCACGCCAGCCACACTTTGCCGTGCTCCGAGCGGGGCATCTATGCCGGTTATTTTAGTCCTGCGATAAGACACAGGGATGTGGCGAAAACAGCCCAGAACGCAGACACTTTTTGACACAACATCAGGGCTTGCGCTTTGCGTGAGCGGCGTACACTAGCCGCATGATCATTCGAATTGCCAAACTCTCGATCGTCGGCGCCGTGTGCGCGACTCTGGCCGTGGCGTGTCATTCCTCGTCGAATGCAGAGCAGGCTGCGCCGAGTGCGCCGGCGGCCGCTGCTGACGCGAAACCAGTCGCCGAGGTGACCGTGAACGACGTGGAGACGTTCATCAAGAACAAGTCGGCGACGGTATTCGACGCGAACGACGCTGATACGCGCAAGGAATACGGCGTGGTGCCGGGCGCAGTGCTGCTCGCGAGTCACAAGGACTATCCGCTTAGCGTGCTGCCGGCAGCCAAGGCGGACAAGCTGGTGTTCTATTGTGGTGGCACTCAATGCCGCGCGTCCGATGCAGCGGCAAAGCGCGCCGCCTCCGCTGGCTACAGCGATGTGAGCGTGATGCGCGCTGGTATCCGCGGTTGGAAAGACGCCGGACAAGCCACGAGCGCCGCGCCGCAAAGCTGAGCACTATCGGGAAGCGAGCCGTGCATTGGGGCGGCTCGCTTTCGCTCAGGCTGCTTTGTGCTTGAGCTCTGCCCTGGCGCCGTGCTCGACCGCGACTACGCTGGGCGCGGCCGCTGCGACCATGTTTTCGAGCTCGTCCGAAAATTCGCTCGGGCGCGACACGTCATGACCTCGCGCTCGGAGTGACCGACAGCTCGCGCTCCGCGCCGGCTCGCAATACGCGCGCGGGAACGGCGCGTGCGGCACGGTCCTCCAGCGCAGCTAGCAGATCGCCGATGCTTTCCAGGCGCTCGCCGTCCAAGCTCAAGAGCACGTCGCCGATCACGAAGCCCGCGTGCTCAGCGGGGCCACCAGGTTGCAACCCAGTCACCACCAAGCCGGCGCGCTGACCAGCGCTGTCCGCGAGAGCTTGCGGCAAGCGCGCTGGAGTCGAGCTCACGCCCAAGTAGCCGCGTTGGATGCGGCCATGCAAGAGCAGCGCGCTTACCACACGTTCGAGCGTGACGGTGGACAGCGTCAGCGCCGTGGCGCGCAGCAGGCCGGCCGTATTTAAGCCGATCAAACGCCCCGACGCATCGACCAAGGGGCCACCGGAGAAGCCGTGCTCCACAGCGACGTCAGATTGAATGTAGCGCTCGATTTTGCCGCCGCCCGGCGCCCGCCATTCGTCGGCGAGCGCACTGACTACGCCTAGATTCGAGCGCACGGTGCGCCCGGGCCGACTCAGCGCGAGCACCAATTGACCGCGCCGAAGGCTGCCCTCGGGTGCACGTTCGGGAATCGGTAAAGCTTCGCCTGCGGTGCGCAGTAAGGCGATGTCGCTCGCGGGATCCGCGCCGACCAGCGTCGCGGCGCGCACTTCGCCAGACTCCAGGACGACCTCCACGCCCTCTTCGCGCTCGAGGCTGTGTGCGGTCATGACGACCAGACCTTCAGTCGACCAGACCAGGCCAGTGCTCGGCCTGCGGCGACCAGCATCGACGCGAACGACGCTAGGGCTCACGCGATCGACGGCGTCCGCCAGCGCGTTCGAAAACTCTTGTGCTGCATTGCTCATGCTTCAAACCTAGGCAACGGCCGGCGCGTTGTGAATCGCCCGATCGGCCAGGCAGCGGCCTACCCGAACGGGCAGGAGCGTCACAACACCACCGAACGGGTAGGAGCCTCACAACATCAACAGACCGCGCCGCGCGGCCAGCACGACGGCCTCGGTGCGCGTCTCGGCGCCGAGCTTGTTGAGGATGGCGTTCACGTGGAATTTCGCGGTGTGATCGCTGATTTTTAGGCGTTCAGCGATCAGCTTGTTGGACATGCCTTCGGCCATCAAGCTCAGAACTTCGGCTTCGCGTGGAGTGAGCGCTAGCGCTTCGGGCGGCGTGGCACGTGCGCTGAGCAGGCCGCGCAGCAACGCCGGATCGAACACACCGAGGCCCGCAGCCACAGCTCGCAACGCGGTCACCAGCCGCTCACTGTCGACGCTGCGCAGTAGCACACCGAGCGCCCCAGCGCGCAATGAGCTGAGCGCGGAGTCCTCATCGCGAACCAAGGCGAGCGTCGGTGTGCGCTCCAGCGCGCCGCGTTCGTTTGCCACGGCGCGCGGCCCTACGTCCAACAACAGGAGGTCCGCGTCGCCCTCCGCGACCACGGCGAAACCCGCTTCCGAGCCAAGCAGCGACGCTAGGCCACTGTGCACCAGCGGATCTTCGGCAACCACGGCGACGCGACTGACTTTGGGCAGAGCTCTGATCTAAGTCGCCCACGCCAGTTGTCCAGGGCGCGGTCGCGACCGCTTTAGGGTACGGTCCGGTGCCGAATGATTTCTGCTGAGCATCACCCCGAGCCAGAGGCGCCCGCCCTTCCGCCGGGCGTCCAGCTCGATTACCAGGCGGACGGCGGCGTGCGCTTGCACGTCCGCGTCGCGGCCGCGCGCCGCGCGCTGCTGCTGCTGCCGCGCATTCTGAGCACACTGGCGGCGCTGGTACTGCTGTACGAGGCATGGCGGCGCCGCGTGTTCGTCTTCTTTTGGTTTTTTGGGCTGCCGTTCGTGCGCTGGCTGCGCAGTCCTAGCCAGAGCTCGGTCTTGATCGGCGAGCGCGCTTTGGAGATCGAGGGCGCGCGCTGGTTCGGCGCCACCGTCGTCTTGTCACGGATGGCGATCACACGCATCGCAATCGGGCGCGCCGGGCCGATGCAGGCATTCCAAATAGCGCTGTACGCGCACACCAAGGAAGAAGGGCCCGAGCGCTTATTCGTCGGGCTGTCGCCGGCCCAAGCCGAGTACGTGAATACTGGCTTACAGCGCTGGCTGGCGGGCGAATATTGAGGCTTAGATGGCGCCTTGCAGTGTTTCGAGCTGTTTGTAGCTGCGCTCGAGCCACAACCTGACGCGCTGACGCTCGAGCGGCTTGAGGCCGTCGAGATCGCTGCTGTGCACGGCGCCCCAGAAGCTCGAACCGAGACGGTCGACCTTAAACATGGCCGCCGCGTCGAGCTCGGGCAACTCGATGATCTTGCCGCCGAGCTGGTCGAGGTGATGCTTGGCCTTCGAGTCGTCGAACTGGCTGAAGTTCTTGGAGCGGCCCAAGTTCTTCACGACCTTGTGCTCGAACTGTTCGCCGAATAGATCGAGTGCGCGTTCGATCTCGCCGACCGAGGCGAAGCCGCCGTCGGTGACGTGCCACAAGCTCATGCGAATGCCGGTCTCCTTCGCGAAGGCGAACACGTTGGCTTCGGTGAGCCACGTTGCCAGCGAGCGGATGCTCTGCGCCGGCAGATCGATCAGCACGCGACGGTCCGCGCCGAGAGCGCGATCGACGATTTGGTCAGCGCTCGAAGGGTCGTTCATGTCGACGGCTTGGCTGTAGTCGGCATACGAGCGGACTAGCGCGCCGTGCGACAGGTCACCGTCGACCGCCGCAAACGGGATCGAGCGGTCTATGAACCATTGAGCGAGCAGACGCGCGACGACGCTCTTGCCAACGCCGCCCTTTTCTCCACCAACGAAATGTATATGACTCACGAAACCCGTAGAAACCGGCACTGACGCGGGGTCAAGGGCGAACCCAGACTGCTCACAACGAGCGGACGGCCGCCCAAATTCGGCAAGAGCCGATCGACCGCCGACGACCAAGCCTGCTGGGATAGGCTCTTGGCTGTTTCGCGCAGGTTCCGTAAGCTCACAAATTCCTGCGACCGAGCCCGACCCGACACCATGAGCGCACTCGGATTTGCTCTGTTCGACACGGCCGTGGGCCGCTGCGGTATCGCGTGGGGCGAACGCGGCGTGTGCTGCGTACGGCTTCCCGAAGCGCGCACGGCAGAGATGCGCGCGCACCTCGTGCGGCGTTTTCCCGAGGCGACGGAGAGCGTGCCACCGCCCGTCGTGCAACGCGCGATCGATCGCATGATCACGCTGCTGCGGGGTGAGGCGACTGATCTGACTCAGATTCAGCTCGATATGGCAGGCGTGCCGCCGTTTTATCGCCTTGTTTATGAGCTTTCGCGTGCCATCCCGAGCGGAGCAACGCTCTCCTACGGGGAGATCGCAACGCGCCTCGGCAGGCCCGGTTCGGCGCGCGCGGTGGGGCAAGCGCTCGGGAAAAACCCGTTCGCGATTGTGGTGCCGTGTCACCGCGTGTTGGCCGCGGGCGGCAAGCTTGGCGGATTTTCGGCAAGTGGCGGAGTCGATACCAAAGCGCGCATGCTGCGTATCGAACAAGCGCAGCGCAGCCTGTTCGACGGCGACGGACAGCTCGGCTTCGATCCCGCGCTGGCGGTACAGGCGTTGCGCGCCGCGGACCCCCAATTGCGCAAGCTGATCGATCGCATCGGGCCGTGCCGCTTGCAGCTCAAGACCACGCCCAGCCTCTTCGCAGCGCTGGCAGAATCGATCGTATATCAGCAACTACACGGCAAGGCGGCCGCGACGATTTTTGCGCGCGTGCGAGCGCTCTTTCCGCGCGCACGCGGCGCGATTACCGCCGCGCAAATCCTGAGCGCGAGCGAGCCCGAGCTGCGCTCTGCCGGACTTTCGAACGGCAAGTACCTGGCCTTGCGCGACCTGGCTCTGCGCACCAAGAACGGCTCGATTCCGTCTCTCGCTCAAATCCAAAAGCTGGACGACGAAGCCATCATCCTGCGCCTCACGGAAGTGCGCGGCATCGGTCGCTGGACCGTCGAGATGCTGCTCATGTTCCGACTCGGCCGCCCCGACGTCTTGCCGCGGGGCGACTTCGGCGTCAGGAAGGGCTATTCGATCGCGTTCGGCACTCCCGAGATGCCCACCGAAGCCCAGCTCGAAGCCCGCGCTGAACGCTGGAAGCCGTACCGCACGGTCGCCAGCTGGTACCTCTGGCGCGCGACGGACTCGCTTTAGCACTAAGAGCGCCAGCCGAAGTCGCGACCTCGCCTGCGGAGTGAGACTCGCCGGGTTCAGCCAGTCGATTTTTTCAGCCCACAATCGCGCATCCCGAAATGGGGCTGCGGATCGCGGCGTGTTGTCCGTAATTTGCGTAGCTCAACGCGCGACACGCTGAGCTAGCTGGGGAGATTTTTGCGAAGCGCTCGCGCGCTTCAGCGAGGAGCTACTGCGGGAGGCACGACGTAGTCTTCGTCGTCCTCAGCTTTTGGCTGCGGGCCTGCAATGATGCCAGCGAGATCGGGATCTTCTCCCTCTTCACCGGGGGCGCGCGGCACTTTCGTGGCTTTGCGCTCCTCTTTCTTGGCGGCCTTGTCGCGCGCGTAGCCCTGACGAGCTGCTTCTCGTTGACGTTTCTTGGCGCTCTGGGGTCCTGGCATGCGAACGTGAGCTTTCAGTGGCTAGTACGAAAAAATCGGCCCGGCTCAGCCACGAGGAGAGGGCCTAGCGCGACGCGCAAAGACGCGCGTCGCGCAGCC
>OLLW01000106.1_pt1 | contig 11316 bp, 11 predicted proteins | sample 1604611 | NCBI WGS metagenome assembly OLLW01 (sample SAMEA104055725, study PRJEB20765) | soil metagenome | biome: Arctic tundra; feature: Polygonal ground; material: soil | place: USA | collected 2011-09 | depth 0-0.5 m | reverse complement strand
GACGCACTCGGCGCGTGAGTTCGTCGGTGCCGCGACGTTCTCCGGCCTTACCGGGCGCCGCGTGTTCACGGACATGTTCGATCCAGCGGAGCCCGGCGAAGTACATCTCGAGTTAGCCGCACGCTGCGACTTGGTCTTGGTCGTCCCCGCAACGGCAGACGTGCTCGCGCGCTTCGCCGGCGGACGCGCCGACGACCTCGTGAGCGCGCTCGTGCTGTGCGCCACTTGCCCGATTTTGATCGCGCCCGCCATGCACCCCACGATGTGGAGCCACCCCGCCACGCAGCGCAACGTAGCCACGCTGGTCGCGGATCAGCGCATCGGTTTCGTCGGACCCACGTTTGGCGAAGTCGCCTCCGGCGACAGCGGCCTCGGACGCATGGCAGAGCCGGATCAGATAGCGCAGCAGGCTTCTGCGCAATTTGCGGGCATCTCGCTGTCCGGCAAGCACATCGTGATCAGCGCCGGGCCGACCGTCGAGGATCTGGATCCCGTGCGCTACGTCGGCAATCGCTCGTCGGGAAAGATGGGGTTTGCGTTGGCGGAACGCGCTCGCGTATTCGGCGCCAAAGTGACGTTGATCGCCGGCCCGGTGAATCTGCCGACACCCCCGGGGGTGCAGCGCATCGACGTACGCAGCACGCTGTCCATGCGCAGCGCGCTGTGGCAAGCCATGTCGCCAGACCTCAGCGCCGCGGACGCGCTGATCATGACGGCCGCGGTCGCCGACTACCGCCCCGCACAGAGTCACTCCACGAAGCTCAAGCGCGGCCCGGAGCCAATGTCCATTGAGCTCCTGCCTAATCCCGATCTGCTCGAGGAGATCGGGCACGCGCGCAAAGACCGAAAGCCGGTGCTGATTGGCTTCGCGCTGGAAACGGACGTCGACGAGAAGGTGATCCAACTCGCACGCGGCAAGCTCGCCGCCAAGCACGTAGACTTGGTGGTCGCCAATCACGCCTCGGAATCCCTCGGCAAAGACGACATCCGCGCCATGCTGGTCAGCCCAACCGACTGCAGCCCGCTGCCTTTGCTGAGCAAAGAACAAGCGGCGGATCGCATCCTGGCTTGGCTCGCAGGGCGCTTGCGAGACAACGCCTGATGCGGATATTCCTGACTTTGGCGCTGGTTTTCGCGGGCATGGCCTACGGCTTTCGCGAAGCCGCCGCGGGTACGCCGCAATTTTGGCTTGGCGTCAGCTTGCCGTACCTGTTGCTCGGAGCTCTCGCCTTACACAAGATGTGGCACGACGGCACGCTCGTCGATCAGCTCAAACCGCGCCAAGGCGATCTGTCGATCGGCGCGCTGTCGATGATCGTGCTGCTCTTCGCTTCTTGGGCCGCGCGCCGCGTGCTGACCCCGGCCGGCAACCCGCGCCAAGCCTGGCTGTTTCGCATCTACCTGCAGCTCGGCAACCCCGAGCACCTGCAACGCTCTACCGCCTACACAATCCTGATCTTGCTCATCTGTGTGGCCGAAGAAATCGTGTGGCGTGGCATGGTCCTCGGTGATCTCCGCGAGCGCTTCGGCCGCCGCGCTGCTCTGCCACTGTCCGCCCTCGCCTACGGCTTCGGAACGCTGCCGACCCTCTGGCTCCTGCGCGATCCGGTCGCCGGCTATAACCCGCTGTTCGTCACCGCTGCAGTCGGCTGCGGCCTAGTCTGGAGCTTCCTAGCGCTCGAATTCAAACGCCTACCACCCGTAGTGATCTCACACATGGCATTCACGTACTTTACCATCGTGCAGTTTCACCTGCCGGGACTGTGACCGGCCTGGGATTGGGATTGGGTTGATGGTCACGCGTTACGGCGCGTGGCGGCAGAGCCTTCGGCGGCGAGGTCCGGGGTCCGAGCAGTCTGCCCGGCGGTGTAGCGGCGAGGGCCGTCGTTGAACGACCGAGGGGCACGGAGCGCGGCGTGGCTCGGCCCTTGGACAACTACACACCGCACGGCGCGCCGAAGCCAGGAGCACCCCCGCCAGCGTCGGCCCAAACTGAGCCACGCCGGGGCGTTGTCGTGGAAACCGCGCGTCGCTCGTCCGCCGTCAACGGACGGAGTCAGCGCCGACGAGTTTGACATCGTTGAACCAAAGATCTTTCCAGCGTTCAGCCTTCTCAGCCGCTGACATTTTCTGCGGTGAGACCGACTGCTCCTCTCCAAAACACGCAGCCGCGTCGACGGCCCTTGCGTTGATCGTCGCGTAGAGTCGCTGATCGTTCTTGTGTAGAATCGCGACCAGCACGCCGCAATTTCTGCACAGTAGAAAGTCCGCGCTTCGGCTCCCCTGGCGATATTTCACGAACTCGCGCGGTTCCTTGATTCCGATCAGCACGCTCCCCTTCGGGTCGGACACATAGGCGGCGCCATGCTTCCGGCAGAAGTCGCAATCGCAGGCCCGCGGCGGATACGAGCCTGGCGGCTTCGCAAGCGCCAACTCGATGAAGATGTTGCCGCAGTGACATGCTCCGCTCGCTGTGTGCACGGCCATGGCCGGCGCGTGTAAACCACGCGCAGAGCGAGCGCGCAACCGGGCGCATCGTGTGTCCGCGAACATTGGATCGGCGTTGGCGCGAAGCATGCACGCTCAAAGTAGGGCGTGCCCGCACGCAGCCGCCGCAGCAGCAGCAGAGGCTTGGACCCATGGTCCTAACGATCACCCGCGCGCTGCTTTCAGGCGCGCCATCTAGGCCCTGCCGACCGCTAGGAACTCGGCGAATCAGCCGCTGAGCTTCGCCAAATCTTCTTCCGAGATGTCGAAGTCTGCGTACACGTTGGCTACGTCGTCGTGCTCGTCGAGGGAGTCGACGAGGTTGAGGCAGACTTCGGCTTCGCGGCCCGTGACGGTCTTTTTGTTTTTGGGGATCCAGGAAACTTTGCTGGATTGGACGGGGAGCTTGGCGGCTTCGAGCGCCGTGGCCACGGTGTAGAGATCGTTGGCAGGGGTGTACACGACCCAGAGCTCGCCTTCGTCGCGGTAGTCTTCCGCGCCGGCGCTGAGCGCGGCTTCCATCAGTTGGTCTTCGCTGACGGCGCTTTTTTCGAGGGTGATGGTGCCCAGGCGATCGAACGCCCATTGCGCGCCGCCCGCGCCGCCCATCACGCCGTTGTGGCGTTCGAAGATCTTGCGGAGCTCGGCTGCGCTGCGATTGCGATTGTCCGTGGTGCCTTCGACTAAGAACAGCGTCCCGCCGGGGCCCGTACCTTCGTACAACACGTCTTCGTAGGCTGCGCCGGCGATTTCGCCGGTGCCGCGCTGGACGGCGCGCTTGATGTTGTCGGCGGGCATCTGTTGGGCACGGCAATCGGCCACGGCTTTGCGCAGGCGCGGGTTGGCGTCGATGTCGCCGCCGCCGATGCGCGCTGCCGTGACGACTTCACGGATCAGCTTGGTGAAGATTCTGCCGCGCGCCGCGTCGGTCTTGCCCTTCGCGCGCTTGATCGTTGCCCACTTGGAATGGCCACTCATGCGCCGTAGCTAGCATTGCCCGGGAAAGATGGGAACCAGCGCGTCTTTGCGGCGCCAAGGCGGTGAGGAAGCGCGTCAATCGGCCGCAAAACTGAGCGCGAAAACCGAGGCCTGCTTGGCGTCGAGGAAAGCGCGTTGCGGCGCGCGCAGCGCGTCCAGGACCCGGGCCACGTCCTCGAACGCGGCCGAGTTTCGCACGGTGCAGCACGGCTTCGTCGGCAACCGGGTCAGTCGCGGCCTGATGCATGCCGTTAGCGTGCCAGTCGCTCACCAAGACGCGAGCGAGATCCGGATAACGCCTTACGCCGCTACCTTCGATGATGGCTTGCGCGGGCACGTCACTGCACACGAGCACCGTACTGCCGGTGCGCCAGGTGATGCGAAAGGTGTGTTCCTTCACGTCGATGTGCAGACGTTTGGGCGGCGCTCTGGCTTCGACTCCGCGCACGCCCGGCGCGTTCGCGTTGCTCGACAAGCGCGCGAAGTTCGCGAAGCCTGCCGTGGCCAACAGGAACGTGACCAGACAGAGCAAGGAGTCGATGAACGGGATCAGGGGCAGCTCGTGGTTGGTCGCGCGCGAACGGCGCGCGCCTCCGCTCTCCATGTTCGCCATGTGGGAGTTAACGACACGGCAGCCCACGCGGCCTTGGCCCGCGCCGGTACGATTCTCGGCCGGTCGATTGGCTGCGGATTTGCAGCAATGTGGCGCCACGAAAAAGTCGGGAACCTTGCGGAAAGCAGCCGGAAACCTGAGCACGTCCAAGCTCGAATGCGATGTCGATAGCGCTGACCGTCCCGGAACGAGCTCAGCGAGTAGTCGCTTCTGACCTCGAAATCAGCATCTTGGGCAGTTGCGAATACCCGTCGCCGCTGGCAGAGCGCTTGAGCCAGGCCGCCGTGCACTACGTCGGCCTGGCTGACCGAGTGCTGCTCGATGACCGGCTGTCGCGTGTGTCGGAGTTTGCCGACGACATGACGCGTGCGCCCGCGTTCGAGCTGGCCGGGCCGCGCCACAAAGTGTTCTTCGACCCGGAAAAGCTGCGCTGCGGCATCGTGACCTGCGGCGGGCTGTGTCCGGGCTTGAACAACGTGGTGCGTGGCTTGGTGCTGGAGCTGAACCACGGCTACGGCGTGCGCAACATCGTCGGTTTTCGCTACGGCTACGAAGGCCTAGTACCGCGCTATGGACACCAACCCGTGGCCCTGACCCCTGAATCCGTCGCGGAGATCCATCACGAAGGCGGTACGGTGCTCGGCACCTCGCGCGGCGATCAATCTCCCGTGGAGATGGCCGACCGCTTGGTGGAGCTCGGCATCGGCGTGCTGTTCGTGGTCGGCGGGGACGGCACGTGCCGCGCCGCGATGACGCTGGTCGCTGAGCTGAAAAAGCGCGGGCTACCGATCGGCGTCATCGGCATCCCGAAGACGATCGACAACGACATCCATTTCATCGACCGTAGCTTTGGCTTCGAAACCTCCTTTTCGGCGGCGGTCGACGTGATCAAGAGCGCGCACGTCGAGGCCAAAGGTGCCAAAAACGGCGTCGGCTTGGTCAAATGCATGGGGCGCCACTCGGGCTTCATCGCTTGCCACGCCGCGCTCGCCTCGACCGACGTCGACTTCGTGCTGATCCCCGAGGTGAACGTGCATCTCGACGGGGAGACCGGGCTACTCCGCCTGCTCGAGCGGCGCTTGTCGCGTGATTCGCACGCCGTGATCGTCGTCGCCGAGGGCGCGGGGCAAGACCTGTGTGAAGGCACGGACGGCCCCGCCTCCAAAGACGCCAGCGGCAACGCGCGCTTGAGCGACATTGGCACGGTATTGCGCGACAAGATCATCGCCCATTGCAAATTGCGCGGGCTGGAGATTACGCTCAAGTATCTCGACCCGAGCTACCACATTCGCAGTGTGCCCGCGTCCCCCGCGGACAGCGTGTATTGCTGGAACATGGCACGCAACGCCGTGCACGCGGCGCTCGCGGGCAACACGGAGATGTTAATCGGCCGCTGGCACGGTCGCTTCGTGCACGTGCCCATGCCGCTCGCCACGCGCTTCAGGAAGCAGGTCGACGTGAGCGGGGATCTATGGACGAGCGTGATCGAGTCTACGGGCCAGCCCGTCGCGTTCAATATGTGAGCGGCTCAGCGCTTGAAGCGCGGGTCGCCACCGCCTGCGCCAATCACTAGCTTTTCGACGCGCCGCGGAGGTTCGACGGCGACTGCGGGCTTCATCACCGCGGTCTTCTGCATCACCACCGTGCCGCGCGCTTTCGGGTCGTTGGCGCGTTTGGGGTCCACGGGGACAATACGCACGAGCGGGATGTTCCTGTCCAGCCGATTGGCGTTCTCGAAGGCTTGCACGAGCTGCTCGACCAAAGGACGCGCGCAGGCCAGCGTGCGTTCGACTTGGATCTTCTTACGCGCCACCGCTGCTGCGTCCGACGCTTTGTGCGCGAGCTCGGCCAGCTCCCTGAGCATGGCTTCCAGTGTCTGCACGTAGCCTTGGTCGAGCGAGTACAGCGCGCAGCGCTTGCGAACGCCAGGCGAGCCGCGCTCGAGCAGCTCTCGCGCCAAGTCGCGCAGTCCCTGAATTGCGGCGGAGAACGCAGCGACCGGATCTTCGACTTCGGCAGACGGTGCTAGCTGAGGATAGCCGGCCACGGTCTGAATCACCGAGCGCGCCTGCTCGGCCAACGCTTCCGCGCGCTCCAGCGCCGCGGCTAGGTTCTCGCCGGCGTCTTTGACGTCGGTCTCAGACTGGCGATATTCGCCAAAGCAGCGATCCAAGCGCAGCACCTGGTCCGCGACCAGGCCGATCAAGTCGAGCGAGCAACCGCGCAGCAGCGCGCGTTGTTCGACGGTGCAGTCGCGCCAGCGGCCTTGAGCGGCGACGCAGACTTCAGCCGAGTCCTCCACGAACTTCGGGATAACGGAGAGGTCGACGGGCTCGTGCGCGCTGTGCAGGGTCTCAGCGGCCGCGTCGAGCAGCCCCTGGTCGGGCGCCCCGAGTTGGCGGGCCAAGCGCTCGAGCTCGATCACTGCCGCGTTCTTCAGCGGCGGGCGGGCGGAATCACGCCGATTCACGATGCTCCCTTGGGTCGATTCATGGCTCTCCCTTGGCTTGCTGAACGGCAGATCTCTGAATTTCTTTGGTCTGTAAGCTAAAAATACGCCCGGCGTGCCTCACGCCTTAACCGGGTCGCAGGCTGACCGTCTGGCTGACGCACTAAGTCGTATTCCATGAGAGCTCCGTCAAACCCCGGAATCATTCATCATTGCGTGGAGTGCTCCGCGCTTTCGCCGCCCACTGATCCGGAGCGCAGCTCGATTGGTGAGAGCGCGGCCTGGCGACTCAGTCGACGGCCGACACGCGACGGGCGCTTGGTGCTCGAGTGGCGCTGCCCGGGCTGCTGGACGCAACACCTTCGCGGCCAAAAAACGGGCTAGCCAGCCATCCGAAGGCGGGCAGTGCGGATCGTCGGGCCGCGCCGGCGCGGCGTGGCAATGCTCTAGATCACGCCAGCTAACAGCCCGATACCGAGCAACACGAACACGACCGCGGCCGCGCGCTGCGTGTGACGCGGATGGATCACCGCGCTCAGACGGTTGCCTAAGAACACGGCCAGCGCGGCCACCAGGCACAGCGCACAGCTGGCCGCAAAGAACACGGTCACCGGCGCCTTGTAGCGTGCCGCCAAAGCCGCGGTGCCGAGCTGCGTCAGGTCCCCCCACTCCGCAATGAACACGACCAGGAACGACTTCCACAGCGCGCGCCTGAACTCTTCGGGCTTACCCGTGTCGTTGGCGTCTGTGCTCTCTTCTTCTTCCTCGTTGCGGCGCCACATGAACACCGCCGAAACCAAGAACAAGAGCCCCGCAGCGATGTGCACGGGACGAGCCGGCAGCAAGGACAAGAGGCCGCCCGCCGCCACCGCCACGAAGCTCTGCACCACGAGCGCGAGCGCCGTGCCCAGAAACACCGGCAGTGGTCGATGCCGCGTAGCCAGCACCAACGCGGCGACTGCTGTCTTGTCGGGCAGCTCCGCGATGAAGATCACGCCGAAGACGGTGGCGAAGATCCGAGGATCGAGCATGGCGCTCCGTAGACCGCATGCGCCGTCAGCGCAAGCTGGGCTGAGATTAGCGCGACTTCACTGATGCGCGGCGCGCGACTTGGCGGCGGCGACTTGAGCCTCCGGCAGGCCGTCCCGCGGGGATTCGGGCTCTATCCACGCCGGAGCGCCGCGCAGCGGGTGACGCTCGTTGCCGAGCCGGAAGGCACTCGCGATCTGATCGGTCATCGGCTGGATGGCGGATTTTTGGTAGCACTTTACGTCGTGCCCGGGCGTGTCGGCAAAGCTCGCCGCGCCATGCGCGCCGAGCTGATGACTCCACACGTCGGTCAAGAGGACGACGCGACCCTTCGAATCAACCAAGTCTTCGCGCGAGAGGAGCACTGGCGTGTGATTGCCGTCGTCCGCACGACCGTCGACGACGCGCAGCGAACCGTCGGCGAGCTGTTCGTATTCGACCTGCACCCCCTCGATATCACCGGGACCGTACAGCGCGTCCTTGATGCCCGGGAATAGGTACAGGAAGTGGCTGTACACAGCATCCATCGCAAGCGCCGGGAGCACGAGGTACGAGACGGCGTTGCCGCCATACGGTCGCTCTTCGGACCAATAGACGAAGTAGCCGACCGCGATTTTGGTGCCCACATGGCGCGTGCGATACAGCACCGTGTCACCGAGCGAGCCTGCCGACCACGAACGCGCGCCCACGCAGATCGGCTGCTGCACGATGCTGGCGTCGTCACCGAGGCGCGCTTGCGTCATGCGAGGCGTGGTCGGCCATGTCGCTTCGCGCGGGGGGACCGCGCAGCCGATAACTGCGAATGTCAGGATCAAATACGAGAGCGAAGCCGATGCGGACAAGCGAACCTAACAAGCTAGCGCATTTCAGCCACACTAGTTTAGGTGCGACTAGCGCATTTCTTGAAAATGCCGCACCGCACACGCACGCACATGTGCGCGCGTGTCTGCTGTGCGGAGTGTTCGCGCCGCGCTAAGCGCCACGCAAAACGCGACTGGTTCAACCGCCGACCGTGCCTTGCACCGTCATCGCGCCGGGCAAAACGAAGTCGACTGTGGTGCAAACCGGGGTGTCGCCCGGTGTGCAGCCGCTCGCTCCGGGGTTGGCGTTCTTCACCGCGCACATCTTCGCTGTGTATTTGCCGGCGGGGACACACTGGTCGATCGAGCACGCTGTCGACGCCACGCCGCAAACACTCGGGTTCCATTGCGTCTCGTCCCAGGCTCGGGTTAGCCCTTCCGGAGGGATCGCTTGGCTGATGCACGCGATCGGTAGGCACGATCCTCCGTAAGCGAGATATAGATATTGAAAGGTAGCACGCCCGAGTCGCGCCGGCTCGCCGTTCACCCGTTCGCCCGTTCGCCCGTTCGCCCGTTCACCCGTTCGCGGCAACGCGAGCTTCGGATCTCTGAGACGGCGAACGACGACGACCGCGGCTTGCGACGGACAATTGCCGATGATAATTTTCGGGGAAACCCGGCGCCCGTTGGCCCTAACCGGGGAGAAGCGTGAGAACGGCAGTCGCCACGCAGTAGCCGCATGACATTCGCACAAAAATCTCAGGTTTCTCCGCTCTTGAAGGTCGCGCTTGGTTTGACAACTGCGACCTGCATGCTGTCGGTGCAGGTGCGCGCGAGTGCTGCGCTAGAGTGGGCGGGGCGCAGTTGGAACGTCACGTCGGGCGGAATGGCGGGCGTGTGTGCAGGCGATGCGGCGAACGTCTCCGTCGACGCCAACGGCTATCTGCACCTCAAAATCACCAAGAACGGCAACACCTGGAGCGCCGCGGAGATCTTCACAACCGACAAGCTCGAATTCGGAACCTACCAGTGGCAAACCGACGGCCCAACAGATCGCTTCGATCCGAATGTCGTATTGGGACTCTATCCGTATGGCCCGGCCGGCGGCATCGGCCAAGACGGCACTAACGAGATCGACATCGAATACTCGCGTTGGGGACAAGCAAACGGCGTCAACGCGGATTGGACCGACTATCCGAGCTCAGGCACGACCATCGGCGAGCTCAGCTACAACTTCTCGCTCAACGGCGGCACGCTGTCGACCTCGCGCTTCATCTGGAGCACGAGTCAGATCGAAAGCTTTTTGCTCAATGGCATTCAGCCAGTAGGCAGCCTAACTGATCTCATCAAATCTTGGACGTACGCGCCGACCAACTCGAAGACAAACATTCCACAGCAAGCCATGCCGCTCGGCATGAACCTGTGGTGCTTCGAAAAGACGCCCACCGACGGCCTGCCCGTCGAAGTCGTGATTCGCGATTTCAAGTTCGTCCCTGAGGGCAGCGCAAGCGGTGGCGCTGGTGGCATGGGCGCTGGCGGGGCGGGAGGCATGGGCGCTGGCGGAGCGGGAGGCGGAGGCACGGGCAGCGCCGGCGCAACGAATCACGGCGGGGCGGGCACGGCTAGCGGGAGTACGGGCGGCGCGAGCACGGGTGGCGCGAGCTCCGCTGGTAGTGGCGAACCCGGAACCAGCGGCGCGCCGAGCAGCGCCGGAGCGAGCAGCGCCGGAGCCAGCGCACAGGGCGGAAGCGTGACGAACAGCGGCGCTGGTGCGCCAGCGGCAGGCAGCGCCGGAAGCGCGAGCACCACGACCGGCGACGCGCCGAGCAACATCGATCAAAGCTCGAGCTGCAGTCTGAGCGAGCCGGGCAACGGCGGGCGCAACTGGCTCGCGTGTCTCGGTCTCCTACCTGCGTTGCTGCTCGCTAGGCGCGCTCGGCGGCGAGACACGCTTGATTGCAATGCGTGAGGCAGACTGGACAGCACTGCCCGGCGGGGACTGTCGGCTCGGTGCCGTTGAGACACGTGATGTCGAAGCAAGCGGCGTTGTCGCACGCGGCGGGGTTGCCGCCCGTACTGCACCGGACGCGCCGGCTCCCAGAGCACCCGCTCCCGGAGCACCCGCAGTTCTCACAGAACCACTGCTTGTCCCGCTCGCGCGCGACCCGAGCCGGCACCCGCCGAAGCCGGCGACCCGCCGGGCACCCGGAGCTGGCTTCCGACCCCTGCGTGAACATCTCAGCGCGACCACCGCACGCCGCGACGAGCCAATCGCCCAAGGCGAGCCCAAAGAGCGGTGTGAGACGCATGATATCTCGAGAGCGCGAGCTTGGGATCACCGATGTTGACATGACGATTTGCGTCTTCCCCGGATCTCAACCGGGCAGTTTGCAGAAATTGTTGATGCAAACCGGCGCCGGCGGGGGAACGCAAGGCGGGATCGCAATGGACGGGCAGGCGACGCAATCGGTCGCCGCAGCGGAGCTCGTGTTGCTGGAGAAAGACATCGCAGCGGCGGACGTCAGCGCGACGGGCTGGCAGTTCTCACACGCGTTCGCCACTGTCATGGTCACGCACTGCGAGTCCGCGCTGCAGCCCTCCGAGTACTTGTCGACGAATTGAGCGCGCAAGGTCGCGTATTGCATTTTGCCGGCGTCGCAGCTGAGTGGGGGTGGATTGCTTGGAACGCAAATGGGACAGCACTGGCCGGCTTGAGCTTCAGCATGCGTGTCAACTGGACACGGGAGACACGCTTGCTTGCACTGGCAGGTGGCGCAGCACGCCCCAGCCGGGACAACTGGCTCGCTGCCCTCCGCGCAGACGATGCCGGGACAATCAACACGGTCGCAGACGTTTGGTTCGCCGCCCGCGCCCGCAGCGATGGCTGACGCGCCGGCTCCGGGCGCGCCGGCTCCGGGTGCGCCGGTGTCTGGGTCTGGGTCTGGGTCTGGGTCTGGGTC
>OLLW01000314.1_pt1 | contig 11372 bp, 8 predicted proteins | sample 1604611 | NCBI WGS metagenome assembly OLLW01 (sample SAMEA104055725, study PRJEB20765) | soil metagenome | biome: Arctic tundra; feature: Polygonal ground; material: soil | place: USA | collected 2011-09 | depth 0-0.5 m | reverse complement strand
GATCCAACCGCTGTTCGGATCCGGGTCCCGGTAGTGCACGCGCAGCGGCTCCTGCGATCCGCCCGGCACGCCGCGGGCGTCCACCAATTGGCGCAGGACAGTCAGGGCATGCGGGAACATCAGCCAATTGGCCACGTCCACCGTGAGCGGGGCGTCGGGGTCGGAGCGGCCGAGGACGTGCGCGACGTCGATCTGGTTGGAGAGCGTGGCACCGAAGTGGATGCCGCGCGTACCTCCTAAGCGGTGCAAACGAGAGGCGACGGAGAACGTCGTGAAGGCCAATACTGCCGCGAGTGCGAAGCTCCCGGCGCGAAATAGCTTCGTCAGGCCCGGCGTCGAGAGCGGCTCGGAGACGGCGGACCAAAGAAAGTAGCCGTAACAGATCCAGAGGCCATTGTAATAATGCGGGTGGGTATGGCGGCCGAGGACTGCCAAGAAGAGCCACTGAATGCCGAAAGCGTACAAGCACACGACGTCGAGCGTGTGATCGGCGCCGAGCTCGCCTGCGGCACGAAAGCCGCCTGCGGCACGCACACGTAGCATGCTCCTCACGACGCCGACCCAAACGAGGACGAACACGAGCACCGACGCCAACACCGCAGCGCTCAGTAAGGCGCTGCCATTCGTCCAGCCCGGTTCCAGGAAGTATTCGAGGCCGCTCGCCGAGAATACGCGCCCGCCAAGCAGGCCGAAGATCGAGGACGCGTACCAGGGCTGGTGCGGGTCCTTCGGCGGCTGGAGTGCAGGCGGCGCTGCTGCGACGACGGCGTCGGCATGCCCCGTCAGCAGATTGACCGAGGCGACGAGCCACGGTAGCGCAATCAGCAGCGACACTGCCGCTATCGCTGCAGCGGTGTATGGGTGCCGACGCCACCACTTTCGATGCTTCGAGAACGAATGAATCCCAAGTGCAGCGACGAACGGCACGAACATTGGGTGGATTAACAGACCGAGCACCAATGCGAGGCCGGTGACCCACGCCTTGTAGCGAGCGGGGGAACGATCGAAGGACACGTGTGCCGCGAGAGCCAACGTGCCGAGCGGAATTAGCCAGGTGTTGTCCCAGATTTGCCTGGCGTAGAGCCAGGCATAAGGCGAGAGCAGCAGAATGGGGGCGGCGATCGGGCGCAAGCGGCGCGCGCTGGTGGTGAGCCAGATCAGCCCGATCGCCAAGAGCACGTCGAAGAGTGCAGTGCGCAGCGCGGCGATGGTCACCAGGTCGTTGCTCACTCGCATCAGGCCAGCGAAGATCCAGATCGCCACTGGACCGTAAGTCAGGCCGATCGAGCCGCGAAACCCTTCGCCCGAGATACCCCCACCATGCACCATCTCGGCGGCTCTCGCGAGGAAGCGGGGCTCATCGTGAATCCATTGCGTGTCTCCGGGGGAGAGCTGTCGAAGGCCCATGACCACGCCCAGGATCACGATGAACGAGCACCACTCCAGAGGACCGCGCCGGGCCTCGTCCGCTGCACGCAAGAGAACCATCTGTGAGCTTGTTATCAGGTTTTTCGAGCTGCTGGAGCTGCAAACGGGCCGCCGCTGTCGACGCACGTCGTGCAAAACAGCGCGCAGAGTCTGCGCAAGCTCACAGGCCGGCAGCTGGACGCGGGGTATTTTTTGTTATACGCGGTGTCCCAGCGAGTCTTCGGTGACTCGCCCAAAAAAGGCGCGTGAAAAAGCGATGCTGCTGTCCGTCGTGACCGTGAATTGGAACTCTCGCGACGACTTGGCGGCGTGTTTGGCTTCGATGGCGGCCCAGACGCACACCGAGCTAGAGGTCTTGGTGGTGGACAACGGGTCGACCGACGGTTCGGCAGACATGGTGCGCTCGCAGTTCCCTCAATTCACGCTGCTGGTGCAGACGACCAACCTGGGCTTCGCCGAGGGCTGCAACGTCGGCATTGAACGGGCAGCGGGGAGTTGGGTTGCGCTGCTCAACAACGACGCTATCGCCGATCCGAACTGGGCAAGAGCATTGGTCGAGGCCGCCGAAGCGGCGCCTGCAGCGTGTGGCATGTTGCAGAGCTTGATGCTGTTCCAGCGCGATCCACCTACGGTCAATTCGACTGGCGTCGGCCTGACCTGCCAAGGCACGGGCTTCGACCGAGGTGAGGGAGCCGACCCGCCCGCGGCAGGCGCGCCGCTAGAGGCCATCTTTTGCCCGACGGGAGGCGCTGCGGCGTACCGGCGCTCGATGCTCGACGCGCTTCGCTTGCCCACCGGGTATTTGGATAGGACCCACTTTTGCTACTACGAAGACATGGATCTGGGGTGGCGAGCACGGCTGGCGAGTTACGAGGCGCTGTACGTGCCCGCGTCGGTCGTCCATCACAGGTACCACGGTAGCACGGTGCGACGCGGTCGCGCCTGGTTGGTCGAGCTGTCGACCATCAACCGGATTCGAACGCTGCTCAAGAACGCTTCGCTGGGTTTCATCCTGAAGAGCTTGCCCACCTCGTGTCAGCAGTTGGTTCGCCTTGCGTTCGTATGCGGTCCTTCTTCGCTGCGGAAGTACCTGACGGCGGTCCACGAAAGTCTGGCATCACGAAAGCTGGTGGACGCGCTGCGCGTCGTCCCGCGCGCGTCGGTCGAGCAACGGTGGGCCTCGTGACGCGCAGCTTCGAGGCGTCATCGCATCGCGCATGGGTGAGGCTCGGCTGACTCCCGCGACTCCAAACCCCGAAGCCGTGGCGCTCGAACCTGCGCTCCGGCAACGGGCGCGAATCGCGCTCGCGGTGCTTGCCGCGCGCACTACGGCGATGCAGTTGATTACGCTGGGAGGGCAAGTCGCGCTCGCGCGCTTCCTCGAGCCGAGGGACTTCGGCGTGTATGCCGTGCTCAAGTTCGGCCTGACGTTCTTCGTCTTTTTCGGAGACGTCGGCCTTGGCGGTGCGCTGATCCAGAAGAAGGAAGCGCCGAGCGAGCGCGAAATCTCTAGCGTCTTCACGCTGCAGCTCTTGCTCAGCGCAGGCGTCGTCGCGCTGGTCTGGGCGAGCGCAGGGCTAGTGGATCGAATTTGGACGGATTTACCCAGCAGCGGCCCGTGGCTGTTGCGCATTCTGGCATTCGATCTACTGCTCACTTCGCTGCGTACGATTCCATCGATCTTGATGGAGCGTGGTTTGCAATTTTCACGGCTTGCGACGCTCGACGTCGCCTTGAACGTCACTTTCTATGCCACGGCATTACTGCTTGCGCGCTCGCACTGGGCGAGTAGCGCGCTCGTCGTCGCCGTGGTCGCCCAAGGTGTCGTCGGCGCCGTGCTCGCGTTTCTGCTGCGCCCATTTCGCCCCCGCTTCATCTTGGACAGGCAGGCGCTGGCGCCGATCGTGAAGTTCGGCATCCCGTTTCAGTTCGCCCAGCTGATCGGGTTCCTGAACGGCGCGGTGACGCCGATCTACGCCGGCGCAGCGCTGGGCACGCGCTCGCTCGGGTTCATCAATTGGGCTCAAGACACCGCGTATTTCCCGCTGAGAGCCGTGGAGCTGGTCAGTCGCGTCGGCTTCCCGCTGTTCAGCCGGCTGCAAGGAGACCCGCGTGCGCTGGGGGAGTCGTTCGGTCGCGCGGTGCACCTATGCGCCATCGCAACCGCGTTCTTCGTGGCGCTCCTTCTCGGAATGGGCAGCAACGTCGTGCACGTCGTGTTCACGGACAAGTGGCAGCCCGCGCTGCCTCTGCTGCACGTCTATGCCGCGGTGATCGCGATCGGCTTTTACACACCGCTGATGGCTGCGCTGTTGAACGCTACGGGCCGGCCCGGCCTGCTGTTCAGGCTGTCATGTGTGTGGGTGGCCATTGCCTGGATTACGGTGCCGTTGACCACGCCTCGCTGGGGGATCCAAGGCTATGTTTATGGGTATTGCCTACACGTAGTGCTCGGCAATTTCATGTTGCTGGCGTTGACGCCGAAGCTCGTACCCTATGCGCGGATCTATCGCCGCTTCATCGGGCCGGCGGCGGCGGGAGCGCTGACCTATTGCGTCGCGCGTTTCGTGCTGAGCTCGTGGGGTGGGGACGTGCCCAGGTTCATCGCCAGCGTGGTGCTGCTCGTGATCGTGCACCTGGGTTCGCTCGCCGTGCTCGATTTCCGCGGTATCCGCCGCTCGCTAACGCTGCTGCCGGACGACGCAAGCGTGTAGCGGGCTCGCGTCTCGTCTCGTCGTCGCATTGCTAGGTAGCTCAGACTTCGCGCGCACGTTGCCAAAACGCCATGGTTTGTGCTGCGCACCTCTGCCATGTGAACGTCGCTGCGCGGGCGATCCCACGTCGCTCCAAGGCCAAGCGCAGCTCTCTGTCGAAAAATGCGGCTCGAAGTGCAGCGGCCAGCGCGTCCGGTTCTCTGCAGGGCACGATCAGCGCGCCATCGCCGGCAACTTCGTCGAGCGACGAGCCTGCGCTCGTGATCGTAGGTGCGCCGCACGCCATCGCTTCGATAACGGGAAAACCAAAACCCTCGTAGCGCGAGAGGAGGTTGCGGCGGCGCTGTGGGGACTTCGGGATCGGCGCTGACACCGCGCGCAGGCAGTACTCGAACGGGTTTTCGACGACGAACAGGCGCTTCAGGTCCGGAGTCGCCGCGACGCCCTCGACATGCAAGCTGCTCTCGTTCGCCAATTGAGCAAGACCCGACGCGAGGCCACGGACGTAGCGGCCAATGCCGCGCAAAGAAGAAATCGTTTCTAGCGGAGTCAGATCGAGCAGGACGCCGCCGCTTGCCAAAGGACGCAAAGCGCCGCCAGCCTAGCCCGAAAAGCCGCTGCTCACCATGACCCTGCCAGTAAAAACGAGCCGGCCTGAACCGGTAATTTTGACGGGACGCGAGCTGCGCCGCGGGGTCGCGAGCGCCCCCTCATGCTCACGTTTCGACAGACGCAGCCTCGATGCTCGCGGTGTGTTACGCGGAAATTGGACGCCTTCGCGAGTCACGAACACCCGCCACGCCGGGCCGCTCATCGCCTCGCTGCGACTGACCAGTCCCAGATGGTCCAGCGATCTCGTCGCGTTCGCGATGCTCATGCGGCTGAGTTGAAGCCGAACCGCGACTGGGGCGCAGGATTTCGTGGGGCATTAGGGACTTGGGGTCAGGAGATGCGATCGAGGACGACGCGCTTCGGCTTGGGTTTTTGCGCTGAGATTTTGAAGGCGGCGGTGACGCGTGCGGCTTCGCTTTGGGCGAGGGCTTTGCTGCGGGCGTGAATTAGTGCGAGGGGCTCACCGCGGGTGATGTGGGCGCCGCGTTGTGCGAAGAGCTCGATGCCGGCGTGGGGATCGACGGCCTGGTCTGCGCGCGTGCGGCCGGCGCCTAGGGCGACTCCGGCGAGGCCGAGGGCGAAGGCGTCGCAGTCGATGATGTAGCCGCCGCGCGGGGCGGGCACTTCGAGCTTTGCTTTGGCGGCGGCGAGCCGTTCGGGGTGTTCGACGAAGCGCGTGTCGCCGCCGTGGGCTTTGACCATGCGTAGGAAGCGTTCGAAAGCGGAGCCGTCGGCGAGGGCGCGTTCTAGGCGTGTGCGTGCCGCGGGCAGAGTGCGTTCGGCTTTGCCGAGTAGGAGCATTTCGGCGCCTAGGGTGAGCGTCAGCTCGCGCGTGTCGGCGGGCCCGGAATTGTGCAGGATTTCGATGGCTTCGCGGGTCTCGAGGCCGTTGCCGATGGTGCGGCCGATGGGCGCTGACATGTCGGTGAGCAGCGCGACGACGCGCTTACCGGCGCTCTTGCCGACGCGAACCAGCGCGCGGGCCAGCGTGCGGGCCGATTTTAGGTCTTTCATGAACGCGCCGCGGCCGACCTTCACGTCCAAGACTAGGCCGTCGATGCCTTCGGCGAGCTTCTTGGACAAGATGCTGGCCACGATCAACGGAATGCTTTCGACAGTGGCCGTAACGTCGCGCAGGGCGTAGATGCGGCGGTCGGCGGGGGCGAGCTCGGCGCTTTGGCCGATCATCGACACGCCCACTTCGCGCACGATGCGTTCGAACTTCTTCGGCTCGAGCTGCACGAGGTAACCGGGGATAGCTTCGAGCTTGTCGAGCGTGCCCCCTGTGTGACCGAGCCCGCGCCCGGAGATCATGGGTACCGCGACGCCACAGGATGCCACCAGCGGCGCCAAGCAGATGCTGATCTTGTCGCCGACGCCGCCGGTCGAGTGCTTGTCCACTTTGACGGCCTTCACCGACGGCAGCCGGAGCACCTTGCCCGAGTGCAGCATGGCAAAGGTGAGCGCCACCGTTTCTCGATCGTCCAGCCCGCGCAGGAATGCGGCCATTAGCCAGGCGGCCATTTGGTAGTCGGCGACCGAGCCTGCCACGAACTGCTCGATGAACGCGCCAATGTCGCCCGCGACGTGGGTTCCGCCGTCGCGCTTGGTGCGGATCATTTCGGCGGGATTCATTGAGCCTTTCATGACTTCAGCGAGCGTACTACTTTAGGCTCACTCGTGGAAAAAGCGCGCGGCAGGCCCAAGGGCAAGTTCACTCAGCACCGGCGGCTGGACCGCCTGCGCGAGATCCTCGAAAAACACCCGCGCGGCATCTCGCTGTACGATCTCGCTGACGCACTGTCCGTCACGGTGCGCTCGATGCGCCGCTACCTGAAAGAGATCGAGCGCGAGTACGACTTGGAGAGCGTGCCCTCGCGCGGCGGTGGTCCATTGCTGTGGAAGGTGCGTTCCGGGGAGATGCCGCGCAAAGTGGAGTTGCGCCGCACGCAGGCCTACGCGCTGCTCGCCGCGCGCCGCTTGTTCGAACCCATGCGCGGCTCGGCACTGTTCGAGGAGATCGATCTGGCAGTCGGCAAGCTGCTCGCGTTTGCTCAGCGCCCCGGTCGCGGTCCGAACGCGGGCCTGGCCGACGCGCGCCTCGAAGATCGCTTTCTGTATTTGCCGCACGCGCCCAAGAACTACGCTGAGAAAACCGAAGAGCTGGACGACTTGTTTCAGGCCGTCTCAGATTTGCGCCCGCTGCGTTTAGCCTACAAAAGCGCACAAAAGACCGAAGAAGAGCGGTTTACGATCCACCCGTACGCGCTCGTCATGCATCGCGACTCGATCTACTGCGTGGCGTTTCATACCGGGAAATCCGAGATTCGCACGTTCCTCTTGGACCGCATGCGCGACACCGAGTGCGCCACGACCGAGCGCTTCGAGCTGCCGGCGGATTTTCAAATCGATCAGTATTTCCAGGGCGAATTCGGGATTTGGAAAGATCAGAAGCCGCACAAGGTGGTGATCGATTTCGATGCCAAGGCCGCCGAGTACATCCGCATGCGCAAGGTGCATGCGTCGCAGAAGCTGGCTTCGATTGCGGGCAACGGCGTGCGTCTGACGATGACCGTCGGGAACCTGAATCAGGTCGTGTCGTGGGTGCTCGAATGGGGGGCGCGCGCCAAGGTGGTGGAGCCCGAGGAGCTGGCGGATCGCGTGCGCGAAGAGCTCGAGGGCGCCCTTGCGCTGTACTCGGGCAGCACCAAGCGCCCCCGAAGACCGGCAAAAAAGTGAGGCGGCGTTGCCCGTTTGCCTCGGGAAAATACGACTTTTTCGCGATAAAAGAGCCCTTGCACGTCTTGGGCCAGCCCCAGCTGGGCCTAGGAAACGCCCCGGCTCGTATTGAGCGCTGGGCTTGTGCCGATTCCGTAGTATACGAATCGTCCACTTCGGAACGATCTCCGTTTCGGTGAATAGACGCTGCGTCGTACACGGTGAATTAAATGGCTGAAGGCAAAATCAAGAAGTTGACTGATAAGGGATTCGGTTTCATCGAGACCGCGAGTGGGGAAGACTTGTTCTTCCACATGTCGGCAGTCGAAGGTGTCCGCTTCGAAGACCTTCAGCAGGGTCAGGCAGTGTCGTTCACCAAGGGCCAAGGCCCCAAGGGTCCGCGCGCCGAAAACGTCAAGCTCGGCTGATCGCTCGTAGACGGCGTAAGCCGTCCCCAATGACGGGAGCTCCTGCTAGCAGGGGTTCCCGTTTTTTAATTTTGGTGCGCTGCGCCGGCGGCGCGCCTACCGACTAAAGCGCTGACTGCTTGCGGTACTGGCGGTAGTTGGCCAGCACCTTGACGACGTAGTCTTGCGTCTCTTGGAACGGTGGGATGCCGCCGTAGCGGATTACGGCGTTTTCGCCTGCGTTGTAGGCGGCGATCGTGAGCTCGATATCGCCGTTGAACAGGTTCGCGAGCACGCGTAGGTAGCGCACACCGCCGAAGATATTCTGACGCGGATCGAACGAATCCGTCACCATCATGCGCTCGGCGGTTTCGGGTACGAGCTGCATCAGGCCGCGGGCATTGGCGGGCGAGACGGCGCGCGGATCGAAGTCGCTCTCGACGCGGATGACGGCGCGCACGAGCTCTTCCGGGATCTGGTACAGCGCGGCGGCTTGCCGGATGTGCTCGTCGTAGCGACTGAAGCGCTCCGCTGAATCATCACTGGGCATGAACACGGGCGGCTTGTGGTCCGCTGCCACGAGCTTAGCGCCGTGAGCCGGCGAGCTGGTGAAGGTGATCACGCCGTCGGCGCCGACTTGCTTATAGATGTCTGCGTGGCCCGTTCCAGCGAGGGTCGAGACCGCGAGGCTACCGACTCCCGCCAAAAGCAGGCGAGTCCTGCGCGAGGCAGGTGGCAACGGCGATAGCTCGGGCGGCTTTTTCATGTGCAAAGACAATGGTAGCGAACTCTGGGCGCGGTCGTCCAACAAACGCGCCACAGAGGGCCGGCATTCCCGGCGCCTCGGAGTCAGCCGAGCCGCTCTCAGCGCCAGAATCTTGGCGGAAACAGCCATCTGCGGACGGGGCCTTCACTCGATTCGCCAAACTCGAACGAGTCGCGGTATTACCGCCAAGTCATGCGCCTTGCGATTGTTGCAGCGTCCTCCTACGAGGAGAACGGACAAGTGAGCCCGATCCCGAACGCGGAGGTCGACGTTCAATTGTTCGGCGAGCGTTTGGCAGAAGCGGACGCCGGCTTCACGGTGCACGTCTTTCCGGCTCAGCGCGGGCTGGCCGAGGGCATCGAAGAGCTGGTTCTGGGGTTGCCTGAGCGCCCCGAAGCTTTGCTTGTTTATTTTTGGGGGTACGCCCTACTCAGCGAAGAGCGTGGGGCAACGCTACTGCTCGACGGGCCCAAGTTGGCGTCGTTCACGGTGGCTCGCTTGCGTCGGCAGCTCGCTGAGCTCGCCGACGCGGCCCTGGTGATCTTGGATGCCACGCTGGCCGAGGGCTCGTTTGGTGAGCCGATCGACGCAGTGCGCGCCCTCGGCGGCGCATTGAGCAGCGGTGATTCGAATGTGTCTAGCTTGGTCGCGGCGCGCTTGCCGGGGCAAAGCGTGGCTAAGGGCCCGCCGCCGTTCACGGGCCTACTGCAAATGATCTTGGACGCGCAGACCGGCAGCGCGCACGACCTCACGCCTGAGACGCTGTTTCGCGCGATGCAGTCCGAGGAAGTGATGTTCGCGGACATTCCCGCGGCTGGCTGCTTCCTCGCCAAGCGTGATTTCGTATTGGTCTCCGGCGCCCAGCCCCTGAGCGTGGCACCGCCGGCGCCGAACGTCCTGCTGCGCGGTGATGAAGACACGGATGAAGTCACCGCGCAGCACGCGAAGCCACGGCTGCCGCCGCCCCCACCACCGCCGCTGGCGCGTCCGCCCATTCGCTCGGCCATCGTGTCCGTAGTCGACATCGACATCGAGCTCACGTCCGAGCCCGATGCCGCGAACGTGCCCGAGCCAGATGCTGCGGATGCGCCCGATGCCAGCGCCGCACGCGCGCCTTCTTCGAACCCACCCGCCTCGAGCGCGGCTCAATATTGCCGGCAGATGTTGCGCGAATTCGAACGCGCGGGGGATCGCGACGGCGCGTATCGCGCCGCGGTGTGTTTGGAGGTGCTGGGCGAGGCCGACATCAACGAGTCGCTGCTCGCCACCACGCACCGCCCAGAAGGCCTGCAAGCGGTGCGCGGCGCACTTTCGTACGCGGATTGGTACGAACGCCTGTGCGCGGGCTGCGACGAGCCCAAGACCGGCGCCGTGCTTCGCGCTCTGGGTCCGGCGCTCGCGCGCGTCGGGTTCCAGCACGTGCACCGCTTGCGACGCGAGCAGCCGCTGCCGGAAGCCGCACGCCAAGACCCCGAAAAGAGCACGACGACGCTGGCCAAGGCGCTGCATTGGACAGCGCGCTTGCTGACCGTGCCGGCGGGAGAGCTTTACGTGCTCCCCGAGGTACCGGGCTCCGTAGCGCTGGCACCCGGCGCGGAGCGACCGTTGCTCATTTGCGCGCGCACGCTCGGTAGCGGCTTCGGTGTGCCAGAGCTGGTGTGCTTGTGGGCGCGCGAGCTGAGCTTTCTGCGCCAAGAGCAAGCAGTGCTGTGTTACTTCCCGGACGCGAGCGAGCTTTCGCAGTTGCTGCTCGCCGCGTGCGCGGTGAGCGGCAGCGCCAACCTGCGCGCGCTTGGCAGCGATGCCAAGCGCATCGCCAGCGGCCTCCGGCGCGAAGTGCGCGGTGCCGCGCTGGAGGCATTGCGCGCGGCCACGCAGTCTTTCCCCGTGCGTGCAGTCGAAGCGCACGCCGACGCATTCATCCGCTCCGCCGAGCTCGTCGCCCGGCGCGTCGCGCTGGTCGCCTGCGGCGATCTGGAGCTTACCGTAGCGATCGATCGCCGCTTCCCGCGCGCCGGTCTCACGAACGCCCAGGAACGCCGCGCGGATCTGCTCCGTTTCGCGCTCAGCTCCGAGCTCGGGCAGATCCGTTCGGCGCTCGGCGTTTCACTGACCTGACACATGCCCGACGCTGCCGTGCGCAGGGCGCAGGCCTACGAGAAGCCGCCGGAGCCGCCGCCGGAGCCGACCGTGACTTGAACGGCGCTGGGACCGCCGGTCTCGAAGGTAGCGACTCAGCGCGAGCGGAAATATCACGCGAGCTCTTGGATGGAATTTTTTGGTGTCATGGTTCGTGGCCGCCGAAAACGCCGCCAATGCCCTTCGGGTCGCGGTCAATTCGGTTCCTGAATCGTCGGCGAGCCGGTCTTGGGATTGCGTAAGTGCTACGAATCGCACGCGCCTTACTTCGAATTCGCGACCCACTGGCGCCCGTACCGAGCACCAACACCGTAAGGCCCGTCTCACCCGACCCCAAGCTTTGACGACCTCCCGCGCGACCTGCGCAAGAGGAACGGTGCGGGGTGCCTCAGTTACCATGGAGAATCGCATGCATACGAAGTGGCTGCCGACGCTTGTCTTTGGCTTGTCGATAGGAATCACAGGCTGCGGAAGTTCAACCCCCGGGGCGTCCAATCCGGGCGGTACCGGTGGATCCACGTTCGCCACGGGCGGCTCGGCCACGGGCGGCTCGGCCACAGGTGGCTCGGCCACAGGTGGCTCGGCCAC
>OLLW01000027.1_pt1 | contig 11436 bp, 12 predicted proteins | sample 1604611 | NCBI WGS metagenome assembly OLLW01 (sample SAMEA104055725, study PRJEB20765) | soil metagenome | biome: Arctic tundra; feature: Polygonal ground; material: soil | place: USA | collected 2011-09 | depth 0-0.5 m | reverse complement strand
CCGCCGCAGCGCCGCCACCGCCCGCACCGCAAGGCTCGAACGAGCCCGCCTTTCGCATCAACCCCATCGCGCGCAGCGTGGTGGTGGAGTGAGTCATGCAGGAGCAACGCGCGCTCGGCAATATTCTGGTCCGTCACGGAGTCCTGGCAGAAGGGGCGCTAGAGCCTTTTTACGCACAGCAACGTGAAAAGGCGACGCCGCTCTTCGAGCTGCTCCTGACCAACAAAGTCGCCACGCAGAGCGGCCTAGCGCGCGCCTTGGCCGCCGAATGCCGCTTGCCGTTCGTCGAAAATATCGATGTGGGCAGCGTGCCGGCCGACATGGCCAATAAATTGCCGATTGGCTACGCCAAGACGCACAAGATGCTCGTGCTCAGCGTGTACGACGACCGCGTCGAAGTGGTGTGCGCCGACCCGCTCGACACCGACGGCGTGGACGACATTCGTGCCGCGTTCCAAAAGCCGGTCGCGCTCTCCGTCGCGCCCGCCGACACGGTGATCGACGCGATCAATCAGGTGTACGAGCGGCAGCAGACCATCAGCGAGCTCGAGACCGCGGAAGTGACCGACGCCGAGGAGATCGACATCCTCGACTCGGACGACGACGCGCCCATCATTCGTTGGGTCAACGGGCTCTTTTCACAGTCCGTCAAAGAGCGAGCTAGCGATATCCACATCGAGCCGGAAGAGCGCGAGGTCGTGGTGCGCTACCGCGTGGACGGCCAGCTGTACGTCGCGCGAAAAGCGAGCTTGCAGTTCATGAGCTCGGTCGTCGCGCGCGTGAAGATCATGGCCGGCCTGAACATCGCCGAGAAGCGTTTGCCGCAGGATGGTCGCATTTCGCTGCGCATTGCCGGTCGCAGCATCGACATTCGCGTGTCGACCATTCCGACCAGCCGAGATCACGAACGGATCGTGATGCGCCTCTTGCACAAGACGAGCAAGCTGCTGGATATCGCCGAGGTTGGCTTCTCCGAGCGCGACCGCTGGTTGATGGAGTACCTGATCCATCGCCCGAACGGGATCTTGCTGGTCACGGGTCCGACCGGTAGCGGTAAGACGACCACGCTGTACGCTTGCCTGAACAAGATCAACCGCCCCAAGATCAACATCCTGACCGCGGAAGATCCGGTCGAGTACGAGATCGGCGGCATCCACCAAGTTGCGGTGCAGGCCAAGATCGGCCTGACCTTCGCCAGTGCTCTGCGCGCCTTCCTGCGTCAGGATCCGGACGTGATCATGGTCGGCGAAATTCGCGACCGTGAAACCGCGGAAATCGCCATTCACGCCTCGATGACTGGTCACTTGGTGCTCAGCACGCTGCACACCAACGACGCCGCGAGCGCCGTAACGCGCCTCGTCGAAATGGACATCGAGGCGTTCTTGGTGCGCTCGACCGTGATCGGCATCTTAGCGCAACGCCTGGTGCGCGTGCTCTGTCCGCACTGCAAGGAGGCCTACGACGCGACGCCCTTCGAGCTGCAGCAGCTCGGCATCGATCCGGATCGAACGCGCCGCCGCGACGAGCGCGTGCTCTCGCCTCGTTATACCGCGCAGGGCGTTAACTACGAGCCCGTCGGTTGGCGTGGTCCGGGCATGCCCACGCTGTATCGCGCCAAGGGCTGCACTCACTGTGAACACAAGGGCTTCACGGGCCGCATGGGCATTTACGAGCTGCTCGTGGCAGACGACACCGTCGGCGCGCTCGTGCTCGCCAGCGCTGACGCGCAGACCATCAAGCGCGCCGCGCAGACGCAAGGTATGGATTCTTTGCGCGACGACGGCGCGCGCAAAGTGCTCTTGGGCTTGACCACGGTCGAGGAAGTCGTCGCTGCGACTCAAGAAGACGTCGTCGTCGACTCATAGGCGTGAACCATGGCTGTCTTCGAGTACCGCGGAATTCAGATTGCGTCCGGCAAGCCGGTCAAAGGCTACCGCGACGCCGACAACGCGAAAGCGTTGCGCGGAGTGCTGCGCAAAGACGGCGTGCTGCTCACCGAAGCGAAAGAGGAGGAGGAGCGCGGCAGCAAGGCAGCGGGCAAGTTCAACCTGTTCGCTTTCATGCAGCGGCCTTCGACCGCGGACATCGCGGTCATGACTCGCCAGCTCGCGACCTTGGTGCGCGCCGGCGTCCCGCTCGTTGAATCGGTCGCTGCATTGACCGAACAGGTCGAAAAGGAGCAACTCAAGAAGACTCTAACGAGCGTGCGCGAGACGCTGAACGAAGGTACTTCCTTCGCCAAGAGCCTCGAAGCTCACCCCAAGATCTTCCCGCCGCTGTACATCAACATGGTCGCGGCCGGCGAAGCCTCCGGAACGCTGGAAGCCGTGCTCGAGCGTTTGGCGGACTTCATGGAGGGCCAGGCGCGGTTGAAGGGCAAGGTTACAGCGGCGCTCGCCTACCCGGTATTGATGATGTTCATCGGCATCATCATGGTCAGCGTGCTGATGGTCGCGGTGGTGCCCAAGGTGGCAGGTATCTTCGACAGCATGGGCCACGCCTTACCTTGGTACACGCGGCTATTGATTGGCGTGTCGGGCGTGATGGCCGGTTACTGGTGGCTGATGATTTTGATCAGCGTCGGGTCTGTCGTTGGCTTTCGGCGTTGGCGCGCTACTCCCGAAGGCAAGCTGAAGTGGGATTCCTTCCGACTCGTCGTGCCGATTTTCGGTAAATTGCAGTTGCTGGTGTCGGTCGCGCGCTTTGCACGCACGCTCTCCACGCTGCTCTCGAGCGGTGTGCAGCTGCTTCAGGCGATGGAGATTGGCCGGCACGTGCTGGAAAACTCGAAACTGGAGAGTGTGATTAGCGAAGCCATCGGTTCGATCCGCGGCGGTGAAAGTATCTCCGAGCCGCTCAAGCGCGCCAAAGTGTTCCCGCCCATGGTGACGCACATGATCGCCGTCGGTGAAAAGACGGGCCAGCTGGAAGCCATGCTCGAGAACGTGAGCCGCGCCTACGAGGCAGACGTCGAAACCCGCGTGGTCGCGCTGACGAGCTTGCTCGAGCCGTTGATGATCGTACTGCTCGGCGGTGTGGTCGGCTTCATTGCCATGGCCATCTTGATGCCGCTGATTCAAATGAACGAGTTGGTGCAGTAAATGGCCAACGCTCGGCGTTTTGCTGGCGAGCGGCGGATCCGGTTCCCCTGGGAACGCCGGGGTGGTTTGCGTTCGCTGCTGATGCTAGGTCGCGTCGGACCCGTGGCGGCGGTGCTCGGCGTGCTCGGCTTCATCATCGTGCTCGGCGTACGAGAACGCCACAGTGCTGGCGTGCGTCAAACGCGGGCCACGATGATCGGCGTGCGGCGCGCGATCGACGCTTACCGGGCCGACAACGAGGGCGCTTGCCCCTCGGGTCTGGACAAGCTCGCCGCATATGGGAATTTCAAGGAAACGCCCACCGATGCTTGGGGGCACGCCCTTCGGTTCACCTGTCCTGCCCACCGCGAGGGAGAAGCCTATCAGCTCTCGAGCGACGGTCCGGATGGAGAACCGGGTGGGCTCGACCGCGTAGAATAGCGAGGAATCATGAACACGAAATCATCAGGAATGAGCAGTAACGAGGCGGTCGGAGAGCTGCTCCGAGTGTGGCGAGCTAGGCGCGCGCGCGGCGTGACACTCGTCGAAGTGCTCATCGTCGTCGCGATCATCGCCATGGTCGCTGGCGGCGTCGCGGTGTTCGCGTTGCCGAAGTACAAGGAGGCGCAGATCAAGAACGCCGAGACCGGCGCGCGTATCGTGCGGACTGCTGTTCAGCAGTGGCAGGCAGCCAATAACGAGACGACCTGCCCGACGATCAGCCAGCTCGTGCAGGAAAAGCAGCTCGACCCGGGTCAGAGCACCAACGACTCCTGGAATCAGCCGTACACGCTGACCTGCACCGACGACGAAGTGATCATCTCGTCCAACGGACCCGACAAAAAGAAGGGCACGAAGGACGACATCACCGTGCCCAAGGGCGCCGGAACCGCCACAGAAACACAGTAATTTGAGCGACAAACGATGCCAATTGCACTTCCACGAGCCTGGTCACGTCTGCGCGTGCGTCGCGTGCAGCGCGGGCTCACGCTCGTGGAGCTCTTGATTGTCGTTGCTCTGATCGCCGTGCTTGGTGGCTCCGTGATGATGGGGCCGGGAATGTTGGAGGGTAGTCGGCTGAAATCGGCGGCGACCATGATCGTGAGTGGCGTGCGTGTCGGCCTGGCTCGGGCTAGCACCACGGGGCGTCCCACTCGGCTGGCCTTCGATCTCGACGACGGCAAGATCACACTAGAAGAAGCCAGCTCGAGCGTAGTGCTGCGCGAGCACACCAAGGATTCCAGCTCTGGCGCCGCGCCCGCGAGCGAGCTCGAGAAGAAGGCCCACGCGGAGTCGGATCGCATTTTGGAGGGGCCGCATTCCCCGCGCCCCAGCTTCAAGGCCATTCCTGGCTTCAACTCGAGCGACGGAGACAAGGGACTCGGGCGCTCCCTGGGCAGCGGCGTAGAGATCATCAGTGTGCAAACGGATCACGACGACGAGCCGCGCACTAGCGGCCGCGCGTACCTGTATTTCTTCCCCGGTGGGACGACCGAGCGCGCCTCCGTGCAGCTCAAGCGCCGCGGGGACGACACGGGCATGACCATCACCGTCAGCGGACTCACTGGGCGCGCGAAAGTCGAGCGCGGTCGCGTCGAGCTCGCTCCGCCGCGCAGTGATGGCGAGGCCAGCGAGCGCGAGGAGCCATGAAGCGCAGAAGAGGCCAACGAGCCTTCACCTTGCTCGAGGTGCTGGTTGCGATCGCCATCCTCGGCTTGGGGCTGACCGTGATTTTGGGCTCACAAGTCGGACTATTCACCAACGCCTCCCGCGGCGAGCACTTGACCGTGGCCACCAACCTGGCGCGCTGCAAAATGGGCGAGCTGGAGGTCAAGCTGCTCACGCTCGGCTACCAGCTCACTGACGAAACCGACGACGGGCCCTGCTGCTCCGGCGACGACGACGCGAACGAGGGTTACCACTGCTCCTGGAAAGTGGAGCGCGTGACATTGCCCGAGCTGCCGCTCAGCGGCGCGGATGCCGGCGTCAACAATCCGGGTGGTGACGGTGGGCTCGACCTCGGCCCAATCGGCCTGCTCACGGGCCTCAATCAGCCGGGCGGTACCTCGCTGGGCACCTCGCTCGGCGACAAAGCGAATCCCACGGACTTGGCGAAAACGTTGAGCAACGCGCCTAGCCCAATGAGCCTTGCGCCGATGATGATGAGCCTCGTCTACCCCACGCTCAAGCCGATGCTGGAAGCCAGCATTCGCAAAGTCAGCGTTACTGTTGCGTACAAGGAGGGTAAGTTCAGTCGCGAGCTTGCGGTGACTCAGTACGTCACGAACCCGCAGCAAGGGCAGCTCGATCCGACGGTCGCCGGCACGGGCGGCGGCAGCGGGCTTGGCGGTGTGCTGGGTGGCGTGCTGGGCGGACAGGCTCCAGGAACCGGTCTGACGGGCGCGGCACCTGCCACGGGGTTCGGCGTGAAATGAACCGGCAGGCACACCGAGCGCGATCGCGCGGCTTCACGCTGGTCGAGCTGCTGGTGGCGATCGTGATCTTGTCTCTGATCTCGGTGCTCATTTACAGCGCGTTTTCCAGCATGAAGCGCAGCCGTGACGGGCTCGAGCGCGTCGAGGAGCGCTACCGCGAGGGACGCCTGGCCATGGCGCGCATGACGCGCGAGCTGCAGAGCGCGTTCATCTCCCTACACGCGCCGATCAACACGGCGTTGCTCGTCGAAAAGACCGCGTTCGTCGGCACCAGCGGGACACCCGCGGATCGCATCGACTTCGATTCATTCGCCAATCGGCGCGTCGATCGCAACTCGCACATCTCCGACCAGTGCGAGCTGTCCTACTTCGGCTCACCAAATCCGGAAGATTCGAGCGTGACCGATCTAGCACGACGAGTCAGCACCACCCTCGACCTCGATCCGAAAAAGGGTGGCCGAGTCGAGGTGCTGGCGACGGACATCGACCTGTTCGACTTGCAGTACCTCGATCCTCTGACCGGAACCTGGCTCGACACTTGGGACACGACGCAAACTGTGACCGGGCAGCCCGCGCGGTTACCGGTGCAAGTGCGCATCGTGCTCGTGCTCAACGGCGGAGCGCGCCAGGGTTACTCGCGCGGCCTGAGCACGATCCGCCTCATAACCAAGGTTTCGCTGCCCATCGAAAATGCGCTGAATTTCGCGGTGCTGCAATGAAGCGCGCCCCCAAAATCGGCGCGGCCCGGGCGCGCGCGTTGCGTGCCCGAAGGCAGCGCCGTGGCGTGGCGCTGATCATCGTCTTGGCTGCGCTCACCGTGCTGACGGTGATGCTCACCGAGATTCAAGACGAGAGCTCAGCTGAGTTCGGTAGCGCGCTCGCCGCGCGGGACGCGCTGGTTGCCGAGTACGCCGCCACGAGCGCGGTCAACTTGTCGCGGCTGCTGATCGCCGCGGAGCCGACGATTCGCCGCTCGCTCTCGCTGGTGTTCGCCTTGGTTGGCGGCCCGCGTCAGGTGCCCGTTTGGCAATATGCCGATCGCATTTTGGGCGCCTTCAACGATTCCGATGGCGCTCAAGGCTTTGCGTCGCTGGCGGGTGTGGACCCAAAGCTGGGCAAGAACTTGGGTCTGAAGGGTGCCGGCTTCGAGCTGCAGATCATCGACGAAGACTCGAAGATCAACTTCAACGTCGCGGCGCGCGGTGACGCTTTCAGCCAAACCCGCCTCGCAGCGCAGATAATCGGCTTGATCGGCTCACCGCAGTTCTCGCCGATGTTCGAGGGGCGCGACGGTGACGACCAGTACACCGATAGGCGCGCCGTCTGTCAGGCGATTATCGATTGGGTCGACCCGGATCAAGACCAAGCGCTGTGTGATCCAAGCAACAACACGGCCTCCCAAGCGGCCGCCGAAGACTCCTTCTATCAGCTGCTGAAGAAGCCCTATCAGCGGAAGAACGCGGCCTTTGACAGCTTGGAAGAGCTGCACCGCGTGCGTGGCGTGAGCGACGACTTCTGGTCTACGTTCGTCGATCCGGATCCGGACAACCCGGACAAGCGCATCGTGACTGTTTGGGGGCAAGGCGCGGTGAACGTCAATACCGCCAATCCGCAGACGCTTTTGGCCTTGGTTTGTCAGGCGTCCAACAACCTGGCGCGCATGTGCTCGGATGCCAACGAAGCGCAGAAGTTCATCATGGCCTTGACCATGCTGCGCGGCTTTCTGCCCGGGCTGCCGATGTTCAAGAACGCCCAGGAGTTCGTCAGCGCACTGCAGCAAACGAATCAGACGGCGGCCCCCGGAGCAGCAGCCACGCCGGCACCTGCAGCAGGAGCTTCTCCGCTCGCCGGCTTGGGCGGCGGCGGTAGCCCGATCCAAGCGATCATGAAAGCGCTCGGCATCGAGCCAATACCGCTGGTATCCGCCGCGGAAACCGCCAAGGCCGTCACGACCGAGAGCAAGGTGTTCAGCATCTACGCGACCGGTTACGTCCGCTCCGGAAAGCGTGAGAGCAGCGTCCGCATTCACGCGGTGGTGGACTTCCGCGGCGCGCCGACCCCGCAGGACTTGATCTCTCAGCTTCTCGCAAAAGCCGGGCAAGGCGCGCAGGGAACGGGCGGTGGCGCCGCGACCGGCATCCAGAACGGAAACACGTCCACCGGCCCGAATGCCGCCAATTTACCGCCTGGGGCGACGCAGGGCAGTATCCTCAGCGCACTCAAACCCGGCCCGGGCGGGAACATCGTCTACTATCGCGTCGACTGACGCGGGCTACAGCCGTCCCCACGCATCGCTAAGAACAAAGCATCCTCATGGCACGTCACATCGGTATCGACATCGGCTCCACGCACGTGCGAGCGCTGCTGCTGCAGACCGGCTACAAGCGGGTGGCGATTGAGGCCATCAACGAGGTAGCGATCGACTCGGCGGAATCTTTAGAACAGGCGGTGCGAGCGTGCACCAGCGCCATGCTCCCGCACAGCGATGGCGTCGCAACGGCGGTGGACGGTGACAGCACGTTCGTGCACCGCATGAAGCTCCCGCTGACCGCGCGTAAGCAGATCGACGCCATTTTGCCGTTCGAGCTCGAGTCGCAAATGCCCGTCGACATCAGCGAGCTAGTGTACGACTACCGCGTGCTGCGCGGCGACCCCAGTCGCGAGTGGATCGACGTGATCGCCGCTCTAGCTCGCACCGAGCAGGTGAAGGCACGCATCGACCTGGTAAAGCGCGCCACGGGTCGCGAGCCGGAGCGCGTCGGCTGCGGGTCTTTGGTGCTCGCCAATCTGGTGTTGCTCGCGCCCGAGCTGCGCGGGAAAAGCCCCGTTGCACTGGTGGATCTCGGCAGCCGCCGTACGGAAGTGACGGTGCTCTCCGACGGCGAGCCAATCTTCGTCAGGACCTTGTCGCGCGGCGTGGCTGGCCTGCCCGAGACTGCGAACGCGCTCGTTGCGGAGCTGCGCCAGACGTTCCTCGCGTTCCTCTCCAGCACCGACCTCGCGGTGGATTCGGTGGTGCTCCTGGGCGGTGGCTCGGGTGCCAGCGGTGCGGATCAATACCTGAGCACCGAGCTTGGGTTTCCGGTGCGCGCGCTGCCGACTTTTCAGGTCGAAGCGGGCCCGGAGGTCGTGCTCTCGCTGCCGCGCTTCGCGAAGGCGCTGGCCTTGGCAGCTGGTCTCTCGACCAAGGCCGTGGATCTGAACCTGCGCAGCGGCCCGCTCGCTTACCAGCGCGGCTTTGGCTTCCTCAAGGAGCGCGCGCCGCTCCTGGCCGGGCTGTGTGCGGCGACCTTGGTCAGCTTCTTGTTCGCGAGCTGGGCCGATTTGCACGGGCTGTCTCGCGAGCACGAAGAGCTCAGCCAAGCGCTCGCTGCACAAAGCCAGCAGGTGCTCGGCGAGTCACTAAGCGAGCCGGACGCCGTGGCGGAAGCGATCGAGCGCGCCAAAGGCAAGGAAGAGCCGGATCCGATGCCGCACATGGACGCCTTCGACGTCATGGTCGAGCTGTCCAACGCCATTCCGATGAGCGTAGTGCACGACATCGAAGAGCTCGACGTGGACCGCGGACACGTAAAGGTGAATGGCATCGCCGGCACCACTGCCGACACTCAGAACATCGCCAGCAAGATGGCGGAGAACCGCTGCGTGTCCGGGTCGAAGATCGCCAAGGTGAGCCAAGTCATCGACGGCAACCGCCAAAAGTACACGCTCGAATTCGAGATCAAGTGCCCGGAGGATGCGGGCGCCAAGAAGAAGACGAAGCCCGTCGCGGCCGATGCGCCGGCGGAGGACAAGCCGTGAGCATCGCCGACCGTATTGCCCGTTTGGATCCTCGAGAACAGCGAGTGCTCAACGGCGCGTTGCTCGTCGTCGGCGTAGTCATCGTGCTGCTCCTGCCGATCAGCCTGACCGCCGTCGTGCACGGCAAGCGCAGCGAAAACCAAGCTCTGCGCGACGCTGCCGACAGCATCAGCGAGAGCCTAGACGAGATTCAGCGCGCCCAGGTCGAGAAGGCCGCAACCGTCGAACGCTACTCGAAGCCCGCCCCGCCGTTGGCGCCTTTTTTGGCTGGCCTCGCCACCGAAGCCGGCGTCGAGATCCCGGAGAGCCAGGACCGCCAAGCCATTCCTCACGGCAAGAAATACACGGAGCGCTCGACCAAGTTCTCGCTGCACAAGGTTGGCATGCTGAAGCTGCTCAAGTTCATGGAGCGCATTGAGCAGTCCGGTAATCCGATCACTATCTCGTCGCTCAACATCAGAAAAAGGCTGGAGCCGCCCGATCAATACGACGTAGAGATGATGGTCAGCGCGTTCGATCGCAGCGCTGCGGCGGACAAGCCTAAGAAGACCGCCGACGTCGCCTCGGCAACGGCTCCGGATGAGGGCAAGCCGTGAACGCGAAGTACAAGCGGATCCTGATCTGGGTTGGCTACGGCTCCTTCTACCTTTTTGCGCTGATGCTCTTCGGTTACATGACGTTCCCCTTCGATCGTCTGCGCACGCGAATTCAGAACGAGTTCAACTCGAGCCAAACCGGCCCGAACCCCATGACTCTTCGCTTGGGGCACCTGAGCTCGTATTGGTTCAGCGGAATCCGCGCCGAAAACGTCGATCTGATCTCGCCGCCCGCTCCGCCGTCGCCGGACGACCCCGCGGCAAAACCAGGCAAACCGCGGGTGATGCGCGTCGATTCGGTGCATGCGCGTGTGGCGTTGCTGCATTTGCTGTTCGGAACGGTGCACGTCAATTTCGGCGCCGATGTCTTTGGCGGGAAGCTGACGGGCTTCACATCGGACGCGGATGGCGGGCGGAAATTCGATGTCGAAATCGACGATATCGGCCTCGCCGACGCCCCGATGATCGCCGACATGCTCGGGCTGCCCGTCACGGGTCAGCTGGCTGGCGAAATCGAGTTCCTATTGCCCGAGAGCAAGCTCAGCAAAGCCGAAGGCAAAGTCGACCTGAAGGTTTCCGGACTCTCTGCGGGTGACGGCAAGGCCAAAGTGCTGAACGCCATCGCGCTACCGAAGATCGAAGTGGGAGATCTGACGCTACAGGCGACCGTCGCCGCGGGCAATCTGAAGATCGATCAATTCAGCGCTGCCGGCAAAGATCTAGATCTGCAAGGCGAAGGCAGCGTGCGCCTGCGCGATACGCTCGACGCGAGCGTGCCGAGCCTGAACGCTCGCTTCAAGTTCAGCGACAAGTTCATGAACAAGGACGACATGACGCGCGGGCTGTTCGGCGCGCCCGGCGGCGGCGTGCCGGGGCTGTTCGACCTAGTACCGCAAAACAAGCACGCCAAACGCGCGGACGGCTCGTACGGTTGGCGCATCAGCGGCACGTTCTCGCATCCAAGCTTTTTCCCCTCCGCCACTGCGGGGGATTTCGCCAAGGCTCACTAGCTCTGGCGTGCGCATCTTTGCGCGTACCGTGCAGGTCAGGCGCTGGCGCAAGGTGCGCTTAGAGAGGAAGCGCGCTGCTCTTCCAAGTAAGCGCTGTGCACGCACGAGCTCACTGCGTTGAGCGCCGCTTGCATGGCGTGCGGAACGTTCTCCCAGGAGCTGCCAGCAAGGATTGCGTCCACCGCTTGGCGCAACGTTCGTAGCTCCAGCTCGACGCGCTCGCAGGCGGCCTCGAGACTCAGCCCGTGATCAACCATCAGCTCACATACCGCATGCCCGCGCGCCGTGAGTTGTAGCGTCTGTTCCATGGCACCTTTGAGCGCACATCGTCGAGCGCTCGACGTATAGGTGCCTAGCTCGCGCGATTATGGTTCGGGGAATCGTCAGGGTTCGTGAGGATCTTGGTATCTCATCGCGAGTGAGGGGGCGTTTACTGAGGCGGGGGAGGGGGCCGGGAGGGTGAGGGTGAGGGTGAGGGTGAGGGTGAGGGTGAGGGTGAGGGTGAAGGGCGCTG